>Ga0070702_100000964_pt1 | contig 11329 bp, 12 predicted proteins | sample KBSK5103metaG_FD_65466 | JGI IMG/M metagenome (GOLD analysis project Ga0070702, IMG submission 65466) | Corn, switchgrass and miscanthus rhizosphere microbial communities from Kellogg Biological Station, Michigan, USA - KBS K5-10-3 metaG | ecosystem: Host-associated > Plants > Roots >... | reverse complement strand
ACCGTAGGATCGTCATGCCGGCTCCCCGCACGGGTCCTGGCTCAGCAGCTCCTCCGGTACGTCGACCAGCCGCGAGCGCAGCCACTCCCCGACCGCCTTGGCCTGCGGGTCGAACCGCGTGCTCGCCGCCACCCCTTCGCCGAGCAGCCCGTGGACCAGCACGTTGACGCCGCCGAGGTTGGGCAGCACGAAGACCTCGACGTCGAGGTCCTCCGCCTCCGGCAGCAGCGAACGCACCAGATCAGGAGTGACCAGGTCGAGCAGCCAGGCGATGCGCTGGTCGCGCCTGTCGCCCTGCCCGACCCAGAGCCCGACGTTGGCGTCCCCGCCCTTGTCGCCACTGCGCGCGTGCACGAAGGTGCCGAGCGGGACCCGCCTGGTCGCGGCCGAGGTCTCGACAGGCTCGACCACCGGGGCGGTGGTCGGGGCCGAGGTCTCGACAGGCTCGACCACCGGGGGAACGGTGGACCGGGACGAGGTCTCGACAGGCTCGACCACCGGGGGAACGGTGGACCGGGACGAGGTCTCGACAGGCTCGACCACCCGGGGATCGGCGGCCCCCACCGCGTCGGAGATGACGATCCGCTCCCCGTCCGGCATCACCGCCACCTGCTCCACCTCGGCGCGGTCGACGTAAGCCGGCCGGTAGACGCCGTACGGGCTTGCGCTACCCGGCGGAGAGGTCATCGTGAAGCCCGGGTAGGAGGCCAGCGCCAGCTCGACCGCCGCGGAGCTGAACGCCCGTCCGACGACGCCCGGCGACGGGTCCTTGACCGTGACCCGGAGCAGGCAGGACGCCGCCTCCTCGGTCTCGGCGTCGGGCAGCGGCAGCCGGTCGAGGTGCCAGTCGACGATCTCGGGACGACGTGGTTCCAGTCTGGCCACGAGCTGCTCGCGCACCCACGCCGCCTTCGCGTCGATGTCGAGTCCCGTGAGCACGAACTCGACCTGGTTGCGATGGCCGCCGAGGGTGTTGACCGAGACCTTGAGCCGCTCGGGCGGCGCGGCGCCCCGCAAGCCGCTGATCCGCACTCGGTCGGCGCCGACCTGCTCCAGCCGGATCGAGGTCAGGTCGACCGTGACGTCCGGGTTCAGGTACTGCGCGGTCTGGATCTCGTACATCAGCTGCGCGGTCACGGTGTCGACGGTGACCGCTCCCCCGGTGCCGTCGTGCTTCGTGATCACGGACGAGCCGTCGGCGGCGACCTCGGCGATCGGGAAGCCGAGGGGCCGGGCGTCGCGGGGCAGCGAGAGGAAGCCGGAGAAGTTGCCGCCCGTGGCCTGGGTGCCGCACTCGATCACGTGGCCGGCGACCACGGCGCCCGCGAGCTCGTCGTACGACGTGGGCGACCAGCCGTGCTCCGCGATCGCCGGCCCGGCGACGACCGACGCGTCGGTGACCCGGCCGGTGACCACGACGTCGGCGCCCCGACCGAGCGCTTCGGCGATGCCGAACGCGCCGAGATAGGCGTTGGCCGTGAGCGCGTCCCCGAACCCGAGCTCGGCGGCACGTGGCGCGAGGTTGTCACCCTCGACGTGGGCGACCACCGGGTCGAGGCCGAGCCCGCGCGCGACCTCGCGCACCTTGGCGGCCAGGCTCGCGGGGTTGAGCCCACCGGCGTTGCTGACGATGCGGACGCCGCGTTCGAGTGCGTCGCCGAGGCAGTCCTCGAGCTGGCGGACGAACGACTTCGCGTAGCCCAGCGACGGATCCTTGAGCCGGTCACGGCCGAGGATCAGCATGGTCAGCTCGGCCAGGTAGTCCCCGGTGACCACGTCGACGGGACCGCCGTCCAGGACCTCGCGCATCGCGGTCAGCCGGTCGCCGTAGAAGCCGGAGCAGTTCCCCACCCTCATGACAGGGGCCTCACCGGTCTCGACACGTTCGCTGCGCTCACTGCTCGACCACCGGTGACCTGCCCTCACCCGGCGGTCCGGCGAACGCCTGCGCGATGTCGAGCCAGCGGTCGGCGTCGGCGCCGAAGGCGACCAGGTCGGTGTCGGCCCGGTGCCGGCGGCGGGTGACCAGCAGGCAGAAGTCGTACGCCGAGCCGGTGACCGTCTGGTCGGCGTCCTCCGGCCCCCACGACCAGACCTCCTCCGACGGCGACACCAGGGTGACCCCGAACTCCTCGGCCGGCGGCTCGAGCCCGTGCACGCCGAACGCGAAGTTGCGGGTGCGCACGCCCAGGTGGGCCACGTGGCGGATCCGGTCGCTCGGCGCCGGGGGCACTCCCAGTGCCTCGGCCACGTCGAGGGAGTGCGCCCAGGTCTCCATGAACCGCGCGGTCGCCATCGAGGTCGGGCTCATCGGCGGGCCGAACCACGGCAGCCTCTGGCCGGCGGGGAAGGAACGCAGTGTCTCCTGCAGCGACCCCCGCGCAGTCCCCCAGCGGCGAAGGATGTCGTCAGGATCCGCCGCGGCTCCGGCCAGGGCTGCGCTGTCGGCGAACCCGTCGGGGTCGCCGATCGCTTGCATCACGACCTCGTCCCACTTCTCCTTGTCGTTCGCGGCGAACACGGCGACCTCATCTGTCCACGCCAGGTGGGCGACCTGGGCAGCCACGTCCCACCCGACTGCCGGCGTCGGCGTCCGCCAACCGTCCTCGGTGAGGCCGGAGACGATTCCCTCCAGACGGTCGCCCTCGGCGGCGAGGTCGCGCAGGACCGTGTCCAGCACGTCGTTCATGCCTGCTCCAGTCCGGCGTCGAGCACATCGGCCCAACGGCGCAGGATGCGTCGGCGGCGGGCCCGGTCGTCGCCGATCGTGTTGGCCAGCCCCAGCCCTCGCACGAGGTCGAGCGTGGCCTGAACGAGCTCGCGGACGCCAGGCTGCGTCTCGTCCGCGCCGAGGAGCTCGACGGTCAGCCGATGGGTCTCTCGGCCGACCTTCTGTTCCAGGGGCTCGACGGCGGCGCGCAGCTGGGCGTCGGTCCGGGCCGCCACCCACAGCTCGAGCGCCGCGTTGAACACCGGGCTGGCGAAGTGGTCGCCGAGCATGTCGAGGATCGCGCGCGTGCGCTGGGAACCGCGCGGCAGCCCGTCGGCGGCCCGCTGCAGCTCCACGCCGCGCTGTTCGCTGAGGTGCTCGACGGCGGCCAGCACCAGGTCGTTCTTGGTCGGGAAGTGGTGCAGCTGCGCACCCCGGCTCACCCCTGCGCGCTCGGAGACCAGCGTGGTCGAGGTCCCCGCGAAGCCGCGCTCGACCAGGCACTCGACCGTCGCGTCGAGCAGCCGCTGTCGCATCGCGCGCGAGCGCTCCTCCTGCCGGACGCGGACCTGGGTCACCCGGTCATCGTGAACCCGCGACTAACAAACAGTCAAGCCTGACTTTTTGTTGCCCCGAGGATCGCCGCCGCCGCCGCACCGACGACCGTCACCCCGACGGCCACGAGGACCGCGGTGTTCCACCCGGCGTGCGTCAGCAGGACGGAGAACACGGTGATCCCGCATGCGGCACCGAGGTAGCGCGCGGTGTTGTTCGAGCCACTGCCCATCGCCGCGCGGTCGGGCGGGACGTTGGCGACCGACTCCCGGGCGAGCACCGCATTGAGGACGCCGGTCGCGAGCCCCGCAACGAACATCGACGGCGCCAGCCGCCAGGGCGAGGAGTCGGCCGTCATGCCGGTCCCGAGCAGCTCGCCGAGGGCCACCACGCCCAGCGCGACCGCGATCAGGCGCGGTCCCGAGAGCCGGATCCGCACGTTGCGTACGACGAGCGACGCCACGACACTCGTCACGGACCAGATGAGCAGCAGCCACGACGCGGCCCACAGCGAGCCACCCATCTCCACCTGCACCAGCGTCGGCACGTTGGATGACATGCTGATGATCCCGGCGCCGAGCACGAGGGTGCCGATCGTGGCGGCAAGGAACCCGCGGTTGCGCAGCAGTGCCGGCTCCAGCATCGGCTCGACCGTGCGCGACTCGACGACCGCGAAGAGGACCAGCAGCACCAGGGCGGCGACGAACAGGACGACCACGCCCGCGGTGAGGCCGGACCGCGCCTGGGTGAGCCCGCTGACCAGCAACGTCATCGCGGCGCCCAGCGTGACGACGCCGGCGAGGTCGAGCCGGCGCGGGTGCTCGGCCGCCGACTCCGGCAGCCGGAGGCTGGGGACGACCAGCGCCAGAGCGAGCAGCCCGACCACGACGTAGGTCTCGCGCCAGCCGGTGCCGATGTCGAGCGACGCGGCCAGCAGGACGCCCGCCGAGATCCCGAGCCCGACGCTGGCACCCCAGATCGCGGAGCCGTGGCTCCGCTCCTCCGGGGTGCGCGCACCATGGGCGAGGATCGCCAGCCCGCAGGCGAGGATCGCGGCCCCGCCGACCCCCTCGAGCACCCGCGCGCCGACGAAGAGCGCGCTGCCCGTCGCCACCGCACAGAGCACCGAGCCGACGCCGGTCGCGATCAGCCCCACGAGGTAGGTCCGCCGCCGGCCCAGCGCGTCACCGACCGCACCCGAGGCGAGCAGGGCCGCGGCGAGCCCGACGCTCATCGAGCTGAGCATCCAGGCGCGTGCACCGCTGCCGGACCCGAGGTCGGCGGCGGTCTGCGGGATCGTCGCCATCGGTGTCACGTAGGTGACCAGCACCAGGGCGGTGCCGAGCGACACCAGAACCAGGGACCGGGACCGCGAGCCTGTTGAGTCGACCCGGGCAGTCGGTTTGACTTTCAAACTCATGCTCGGCAACATAGCAGTGTGTCCGGACCACGAGCAACCGACGATGCGCGCACCATCACGCTGGCAGAGCTGCCCGGCAGACCCTGCGCGATCGCGGCCTCGCTGGAGGTGGTCGGCGACCGCTGGGCGCTCCTCGTCGTCCGGGAGGTGGCGCTCGGCAACCACCGGTTCACCGAGATCGCCCGCGGCACCGGTGCTCCTCGTGACCGTCTCGCCGCGCGGCTGGTCGACCTCGTCGACGCGGGCGTGCTGGAGCGCCGGCCCTACCAGGGCACGCGCTGCGAGTACCACCTGACCGCCGCCGGCCGCGAGCTGGTGCCGATCCTGGAGCGGCTCTACGCCTGGGGTCGGCGGCACGCCGTCGCGATCGACGACCCCGACCGACACCGACGCGCGCCATGGCGCCTGGACGAGGAGACCTCATGACCAGCCTCACCGACACCGACTGGGGCCCGCAGGAGTCGCGCACCGTGTCCTGGCACGACCCGGCCAAGCCGGCCGCGCTGGGACTCTCGCTGCCCGGCATCGACTACCTGCGAGCGATGGTGGCCGGCGACATGCCGCCCCCACCGATCGCCCAGCTCCTCCAGTTCGACCTGGTCGAGGCGGATCCTGGTCGTGTCGTCTTCACGTGCACGCCCGACGCGTCGGCCTACAACCCGATCGGCGCGGTCCACGGCGGGCTCGTGTGCACCCTTCTCGACTCGGTGGCCGGTTGCGCGCTGCACAGCACGCTGCCCTCCGGTCGCGGCTACACCTCGATCGAGATCAAGGTCAGCTACCTCAAGGCGGTGCGGCTCCAGAGCGGCCCGCTGACCGCCGTCGGCACGGTCGTGAAGGCCGGCTCACGGGTCGCGTTCACCGAGGGCGTGGTCACCGACGTGTCCGGGGCGAGGGTCGCGACCGCGACCAGCACCCTGCTGGTCTTCGACCTGCCGAGCGGGCCCGGACGCCCGTTCCCGATGGATCGGAAGTAGCAAAACGACCCCACGGCGTCACGAATGGGTGAACAATGGGGGGAGCTTGGCGGAAACCTTGTCTGGACCTGCCGGGCACCCTAGCGTTTCTCCAAGGACCACCAACGTATGACTGGACGCGTGCTCGTGCTACTTACTCGATCGCTGCTGGCGGCTGCCACCACCGTCGCCGTCTTGGCGACCCCTGTGTCCGCGACCGCGGACGGCTCCGGCGGGCTGTCCGGAGAGGTGCTGAGCCTCGACCTCGGCGGCCTGAACGGGTGTGCAGCCGGGGCGTCCTCGTACTCGTTCACGGCCACAGGCAGCGCCACGGGCTCCGTCGTGGGGCCGGTCCAGGCCACCATCAGCAACTCGGTCACCGACGGCACCCAGGTGTCCACGATCAGCTTCTCGGTCAGCGGCGGCGAGCTCCAGGGCACCCAGACCGCCACCGGTGCCGCCGACCAACGAGGGGGGGCCTGCGCGCTCCCCGGCGACGGCACCTGGAGCTGGAGCGGCACGATCGGGGGGAGCTCCGTCACCGGCACCGGCACGCTCGTCTCCGGCGGCGGCCAGCTCACCGACACCCTGAGCAGCCCGGCGCCGGAGCCGTCACCGACCGGCACGCCCAGCGGCACTCCCTCGGGCACGCCGACGGACCAGCCCAGCGGCACGCCTAGCGGCACTCCCACCGGCACCCCCAGTGGCACTCCCACCGGCACCCCCAGCGGCACCCCCAGCGGCACCCCCAGCGGCACGCCGACCGGCGAGCCGAAGCCCGGTCACGGCACGCCGAGCACGCAACCGATCGACCCCGACGTGTCCTTCTCCTACGACGCGAAGCCCGGCCCCGCCGGGCCCATCGGCACCTGCGAGGTCAAGGGCGGCACCGCGGCCGACCCGGTGAAGGTGCGGTGTCTCGACGTCACGCGCTACCACCGGTCCGGCACCAAGGTGCGGTTCACGGGCCACGCGATCCAGGACGGCGCCGCCACGTCGTACACGATCACGGTCGCCGACGGGCGCGGGTCCAACCCCGACACGTTCCTGATCCAGACGGGCACCGGCTACTCCGGTGGTGGCTCCGTGACGGTGGGCGGGCTCAAGGTCCGCTGATTCCGACGCCTCCCGTACGTTGACCTGACGCGACGCACGGAAGGGCCCGGATGAAGGCAGTCACCTGCTGCCGGGGCGCGCTGGCGGTCACTGACCTCCCCGAGCCGGTGCCAGGTCCCGGACACCTCCTCGTGGAGGTACGACGCGCCGGCATCTGCGGCTCCGACCTCCACGTGCGCACACAGGCCGACGGTCTCGCCGACCTGATGCGGGAGATCGGCTACCACGACCTGATGCGCTCTGAGGAGGAGATCGTGCTCGGCCACGAGTTCGTGGCCGAGGTCGTCGAGCGCGGCCCGGGGACCAAGGGACACCTGCCGGTGGGCACGCCGGTGGTCTCGCTGCCGCTGCTGCGCCAGGGCGCCGAAGTGCACCCGACCGGACTGTCGGCCCGCGCCCCGGGCGCCTTCGCGGAGCGCATGCTGGTGCAGGAGTCGCTGACGCTACGCGTGCCGAACGGGCTGCCGGACGAGGTCGCGGTCCTCACCGAGCCGATGGCCGTGGGCTGGCACGCCGTCAACCGCGGCGAGGTCGGGCGCAAGGACGTGGCAGTCGTGATCGGCTGCGGCCCGGTCGGCCTGGCCGTGGTGACGCTGCTCAAGGGGCGCGGTGTGCGGACCGTGGTCGCAAGCGACCCGTCGTCCGGACGGCGCGCCCTCGCCACCGCGTGCGGCGCCGATGTCGTGGTGGACCCGGCCAGCGACTCGCCGTACGACGCCGCGTCGACGGGCCACCTGACCACGGCGCCGGCGGCACTCAGGGCCGCCGTCGACGGGATCGAGACGATGGCGCGGCTGCCCGTGCCGTGGTGGCACACGTGGCGTGTCCTGGAGAAGGTCGGTGTCACGATCCCGAAGGCACCCGTGGTCTTCGAGTGCGTCGGCATCCCGGGGATGCTCGACCAGGTGATCACGGGTGCACCCCTGTTCTCCCGCGTGGTCGTAGTGGGTGTCTGCATGGGCGACGACACCGTGCGCCCGTCGATGGCGATCAACAAGGAGATCGACCTGCGCTTCGTGCTCGGCTACACGCCGTTGGAGTTCCGCGACACGCTGCACGCCCTGGCCGACGGCAAGGTCGGGGTCACACCCCTGGTCACGGGTGTCACGGGGCTGGATGGGGTGGCTGACGCGTTCGACGTGCTCGGCAGCGCGGAACGCCACGCGAAGGTGCTGGTCGACCCGACGCTGGCGGACAGCGGGATCTTCAGCCGCTGACGTTCTCCAGCACGACCGCGAGCGCCTGGCAGACGCCGATGCAGATCGCGGCCAGACCCCAGCGGTCGCCGCCCTCGCGGAGCCGGTGCGCGAGCGTCCCGACCACCCGGGCACCAGAGGCGCCCAGCGGGTGACCGATCGCGATCGCGCCACCCCGGGCGTTCACGATCTCGGGGTCGCGGAGCCCGGCACCGACCCAGGCGTCGACGCACGCCAGCGACTGCACCGCGAACGCCTCGTTGAGCTCGACGGCCGCGATGTCGGCCCAGCCGACGCCGGCGCGGACGAGCGCCTTGCCCGCCGCCTCGACGGGAGCGACGCCGAACATCTGCGGGTCCACCGCATGCACGCCTCGGCCGGCGACGCGCGCCAGCGGCGCCAGTCCGATCCGGGAGGACGCCGCCCCTGAACCGACGAGCAGGGCGGCCGCACCGTCGTTGAGCGGCGAGGCGTTGCCGGCGGTGATCGTGCCGTCGCGCCGGAAGGACGGCTTGAGCCCGGCGAGCGCCTCCGCGGTGCTTCCTGGCCGGATCGCCTCGTCGCGGGCCAGGTCCGCCCCCGCGACCGGCACCACGAGGTCGTCGTAGAAGCCGGACTCCCAGGCGGCATGGGCGAGCTGGTGCGAGCGCGCGGCGAACTCGTCCTGGCGCTTGCGCCCGATGCCGAAGGTGTCGGCCAGCAGCTCGTTGCACTCGCCCAGCGAGGTGGTCCACTCGGCGGGCATCCGCTCGTTGACCAGCCGCCAGCCCAACGTGGTCGAGACCGCCTCCACGTTGCCCGCGGGAAATCCCCGCGCCGGCTTCGGCAGCACCCAGGGCGCCCTGGTCATCGACTCCACGCCGCCGGCCACGACGACCTCGGCGTCGCCGCTCTCGACGGAGCGTGCCGCGTTGCCGAGGGCCTCGAGGCTCGAGCCACACAGCCGGTTGACCGTCGCGCCCGGCACCGACACCGGTAGCCCGGCGAGGAGCACCGCCATCCTGGCCACGTTGCGGTTGTCCTCACCCGCACCGTTGGCCAGTCCCCACTGGACATCGCCGATCTCGGCCGGGTCGAGGTCAGGAGCACGGTCGAGCACCCCGGTGAGGGCGGTCGCGGCCAGGTCGTCGGGGCGGACGCCGGCCAGGGCTCCGCCGAACCTCCCGAACGGCGTGCGGGCGGCGGCGTACAGGAACGAGTCGGTCATCGGTCCAGCATGCCGGACGACGCGCGGCACCCATTGTATTGTAAGTAGACTAACTGAGTACCTTTTCTTTCCTGCACCCGGGAGGCTCCGATGACCCAGGCACCAACCCGCCCCGCCGCGCTCACGCTCGACCGGCTCGGACCCTCGTTCGGCGCCGAGGTGATCGGCCTCGACCTGCGGGTGCTCGATGACGAGCAGGTGGTCGCGGTCCGAGAGGCGCTCGTGGCCCACAAGGTGCTGTTCTTCCGCGGCCAGGACCTCAGCGACGCCGACCAGGTCGAGCTCGGCCGCCGTCTGGGAGAGCCGACTGCCGGGCACCCGGTCGCGTCCAGCGCCACCGTCGATCACCCGGAGATCTACGACATCGACAGCACCGACCCCGAGTTCTCCTTCTCCGACGTCTGGCACACCGACGTCACGTTCATGGAGAAGCCGCCACTCGGATCGATCCTGCGCGCGGTGCGGCTCCCGTCGTACGGCGGCGACACGAGCTGGGTCGACAGTCAGCTCGCCTACGAGTCGCTGTCCGCGCCGGTGCAGCGGCTGGCCGACCAGCTCACAGCGGTGCACGACGGCAACCGGGAGTGGGGTGCCTACCTGCGTCGCCACGGCAACCGGGGCAACGTCTGGGACGGCGAGCAGGTGACGGAGCTGGCCCCGGTCGAGCACCCGGTGGTCCGCGTGCACCCCGAGTCCGGGCGCAAGGGGCTGTTCGTCAACCCGGGCTTCACCTCCCACGTGGTCGGCGTCTCCGACGCGGAGAGCCGGGCGATCCTCGACCTCCTCTACGCCCACCTCACCAGGCCCGAGCACACGATCCGGCACCGCTGGCGCGCGGGCGACGTCGGCATCTGGGACAACCGAAGCACGTCGCACTACGCCAACCGCGACTACACCGAGGTGCGCACGATGCGGCGGGTCACCCTGGCCGGGGACCGACCGGTCGGGCCGGCTTCGAAGGCCGCCAGCATCGGCCCCGTCCTCCGCTGAGGAGCACGGGCAGCACCGGCCGCTCGGGGTCATCGGCTGAGGGGTCATGCCGGCCGTCGGTGCTGGTCGCTAGCGTGCCGGCATGAGCGACGTACTCCTCTTCCACCATGCGCAAGGACTCACCGACGGGGTCCGCGCCTTCGCCGACCGGCTCCGCGCGGCGGGTCACCAGGTGACCGTCCCCGACCTGTACGACGGGCACACCTACGTGACCCTCGAGGAGGGGATGGCGCATGCCCGCGAGGTCGGCTTCCAGGCGCTCGCCGACCGGGGCATGGCCACCGCCGGCGGGATGCCCGACGACCTCGTCTATGTCGGGCTCTCGCTCGGCGTGATCCCCGCCCAGCAGCTGGCCCAGCACCGGCCCGGCGCCCGGGGCGCGGTGCTCTGCTTCGCCTGCGTGCCGGCGGAGGAGTTCGGCGGACCGTGGCCCGCCGGGGTCCGGCTCCAGGTCCACGGCATGGAGCACGATCCGGTTTTCGCCGACGAGGGCGATCTCGCGGCAGCCGAGCAGCTGACCGCCGCCGTCGACGGTGCCGAGCTGTTCGTCTACCCCGGCGACCAGCACCTGTTCGTCGACAGCAGCCTGTCCGACCACCGGCCGGAGGCCGCGGAGCTGCTGACGCGGCGGGTGCTGGACTTCCTGGCGTAGAAAGCTCTCGAGGCATGTCGAGAACTGCCGGGCAGCTCCGTCCTTGGGGTGAGGCCGGCAGCGAGCCGACCCGGAGACAAGGAGTCAGAGATGCCGAAGTACCTGTTGCTCAAGCACTACCAGGTGGGACCCGACAGCCCCACCGCGGACTTCGCCCCGATGGACGAATGGTCAGCCGACGAGGTCACCGCCCACATCGACTTCCAGCGCGAGGTCGGCCGGATCCTGACCGAGAGCGGCGAGTTCGTCGACGCGCAGGCGCTCACCCAGCAGGGGGCGTGGGTGCGCTACGGCGGTCCCGACGCCGCGCCGGTGGTCACCGACGGCCCGTTCCCCGAGACCAAGGAGCTGATCGCTGGCTGGTTCATGATCGACGTCGAGTCGGAGGCCCGCGCCCATGAGGTGGCCGCCTGGGTGTCGTCGGCGCCGGGCAAGGGCGGCGAGCCGATCCATGAGTGGCTCGAGGTGCGGCCGGTGATGGACGACGCCCCGGCCAACGAGTGACCGAGGCGCTGCTGCGGGAGCTC
>Ga0070702_100000961_pt1 | contig 11337 bp, 10 predicted proteins | sample KBSK5103metaG_FD_65466 | JGI IMG/M metagenome (GOLD analysis project Ga0070702, IMG submission 65466) | Corn, switchgrass and miscanthus rhizosphere microbial communities from Kellogg Biological Station, Michigan, USA - KBS K5-10-3 metaG | ecosystem: Host-associated > Plants > Roots >... | reverse complement strand
ATATGTGGAGACGGTCAGGATAATGATGGAAACGGACAGATTGATGAAAATTGTAATGTAGGTGATGTCCTGAAAACAGAAAGCACCTTAAGCGACAAGAGTGTCTCTCAGGTCAACGTTAAGTCAGCTGACGAAAAAAAAAGCTTTGACAAATTTGGCGTAATGAAAATTTATCCAACAAAGAAGGGCGGGGAGCAATGGTTTATCAAATCAGATCCTGCCTCTGACCCGAGATTTTCCCCTCAAACTACAATGACAAAAAATTCTGATGGTTCGTTTAAGGTAAAATCTACTAAAGTAAGAATGGGAGTATTTACTTCTTCAGGTTTTCATCCCGAAAGCATCAAGACGCTAAACCAAAATAAAATCGCTTTAGCTGGATATATGCAGTCTCCCAATGATTGGAAAAATGTAGAGATAACAGGTTATGTGAAACTTAACAGCGGCAGCAACGATAATTTTGTATGGTATGCGAGAGGAGGAAGACACACAGGTTTCGGGGCTCCTCAAGGTTGTGAAGGTGTAGCTTACAAAGGCGCCTTATACTATAGTGGTGCTACTAGATGGGAAAAGGAACAATGGCACTCTGGAGGCTATGTTTTTGGAGAAATGGGAAAAAACATTGGACCAATTAAAGGAAAATGGATTGGAATGAAGGTGATAATGTATAACGTCATTCAAAATGACAAACCCGCGGTAAAACTAGAGCTTTGGGTGGACAAAAACAACAATAACAATTGGATAAAGGCAAATGAAAAAACAGACAAAGGTGGATGGGGAAATGCTGGAAGAGAATGTGGTGGTAAAGCCGATCAGATAATAACGTGGGGTGGACCTATAGCCGCATTTAGGTGGGATGGTGCGACAAATGTCGATATCAAAAAATTTAGTGTAAGAGAAATTGCACCTCTCAAATAGTTTATTTCTTTTTGTCAAAATCATTATGATTTTTGTGACAACAAAATTAATAAGAAAACGAAACTCTATATGTAGTGAAGTATGTTTAATTGCATTATTATCTCAATTAAAATTTAATGTGGTTGGTGTTAAAAAATGACTTTACAAGAACAAACTTCAAGATATTCAGAAGTTGAAAAAAGTAAATGGCTTGTAAGAACACTAATGGTCATTGCTGTAGGATGTGTCCTTGCAGCTAAAATCTATTTTACAATCTTGCTTGTGGACCCATTAATAGGCATCTACAGTTTTCTCACTAGCTTTGTTTTACTGAGTGTTCTAATTCTATCATATTTTAAGTACAAAGATCCATATCTGAACGCCAGGAATGTCGATGTGTCAAATGGTCCTCTAATAAGTATAGTGGTACCCGCAAAAAATGAAGAAAAAAATATACGAAATTGCGTTCAATCATGTCTGGACCAAACATATGAAAAAAAAGAAGTAATCATTGTTAATGATGGTAGTACAGACAGAACTGGTGAAATTCTCGACGAAATGCGCAAAGAAAACAGAACAGAGACTTTTCACATATTACACTTATCAAAGAGTGTTGGAAAGAAAAAGGCTGTAGAAGCAGCAAGCGAGATTGCACGGGGAGAAATATATGCATTTATGGATAGTGATTGTGATATGGCCTCGGACGCAATTGAAAAGGCCGCGAAAATTTTTAATAATGATAGAAAATTAGGCGCCTTAACTTGTCATGGAAGAGTCAGAGATGCACAACGTGGTAACACAATTGAAAAATTTCAACAAGTCTATATAGATATATCATGTAGATCAATCAAAGCAGCAGAAAGTTCTTTTAGATCAGTAACATGCTGTTCCGGATCGCTCAGTTTCTACAGAAGAGTTGCAATACAAGACTTTATTCACGAGTGGGCTAATGACAGATTTTTGGGTATAGATTTTAAGTTTTGTACTGATAGAAGAATGACGGCACATGTATTAGGTACACGTTCAAAGCGTGATATCTCAGCAGAAAAAAAGCGAAATGACCATATGCCAATATTGCAAACCGGCTCCGACGACATCGAGACAATGAAAAATTCCTATGACCCAGATACAGAAATTTCTAGCACACCAATAAAATGGAATGTCGAATATTCAAATAGCATAAGAGTGAATGTAGGAGTTCCAAAGACTTTCGAATCACTAGCCAGACAACAAATACGCTGGAAGAAGAGCTTTATTCGTAGTTTATTTGCAACAGGTGGAATATTTTGGAAGAGACCATCTTTTATTGCGCTTTTATACTATATTCAAATAGCTATGAAGCTTATTAGGCCATACATTATTTTTTACACGATTGCAATTTTACCAATAAAAGGTGACTTTACTTCAATCCTCTTTTGGATTGCGGGTGTAATGTTTACAGGGATGATTTACTCTGTAGAATACAGACTTAGAAATCCACATGACGGTCTTTGGTTGTACAGACCACTCTTTACTTTCATCACTACGTTTGTATATACTTGGCTCTTGATATATTCTGCAATAACCATAAGAAACAGGAGCTGGAGATAACCACAAAATATGAGTGTAATTCAGACTGCAGTATTGTTTTGAGTGATTCCTAAATGCGATACATTAGTGTGATTTTTGTTACCTTCTTGATGATAGTAGGGTTTTCAGTAATTATGATGAAATTCACAGGATATTGGCCATGTCGAATCGGCGAAGCCTTTGAAATAAAAGACATTAGCTGCAAAAAAAATGTGCAAGAAAATGTAGATATTATTTTAAATTCAAGTCATATTTCATTACCTTTCCATTTTCTACTACTATCTCTTCAAAATATCTGACTACCGTTATCTCAGATATTACTGGAGGTTCGACTTTCTTGCCCTTCACCATGTCTAAAATCATTGAAGGAAAATTCGCACCAGCCAGAGCAGTAAAAATAGTCCCGCCACCAAGCCGGGGGTTGACTTCAACCACCTTAAGTATACCGTCTTTAGTTTCTTTCATTTGAATGCAACAAGGCCCTATTATCTTTAGGTATTTTGCAATTGACTTGCATGTCTCTGATATTGAATCATCCTTAACAATTTTACCTATTGTGGATATTCCTGCTTTTGTTTGCAGTCTAATTCGCGGAACAGCAATAATTGGTTCTCCCTCCAAATCAGATAGTACATCAATAGTGTATTCCGTGCCTGGCAAATATTCTTGAAATATCAAATTATCGTTTTTTGATTGCACGTATTTTAGGTCATCGTCGTTGTCTATTTTCACTACTCCTTTACTTCCTTTACCGAATCTTGGTTTTGCAATCAACGGAAATTCTATTATTTTATTAGGATCAACCGTCGTGTAAGGTGACGCAAACTTTTGCGATAAAAAAGTGAAGGTCTCCATTTTGTCCCTGCATTTTTCCATCACATCTTCATCGCTTACAACTGCCACTGCTCCGCGATCTAATAAATTTCCTTTATTTCTACTAAAATTATATATGTCATAGCCTGATGATGGCATCAGAATACCAATATTGTGCTTTGAAATTATTTCAAAAAGTCTAGTCGTGTATGATTGGTTCTCTACTTCCGGTAACACTTCATGAGCATCCGATAAATAAAATCCTGCTGAGACAGGGTTTGTGTCTGAACTTATTATTTTTACAGGATAATTTACCATTTTTAGAGATTTTATTGTATTAATCGCAGCTGGTGCGGATGCACCTGGGACTAACACAATGGAATTTGAGCCGCCATTCAAGCAATATTCATATCCGAAATGAATTTTTATTCAATATCATATAAAAATTTTCAGACCATTTCTTATAGCAAACCTGAAGAATATTACTATTTCAAAATAAACTAAAATATGCAATCAAATAATTAAAATGCACTTGCTTGATTTAAAAAAGGATTATCATGTACATTGCAACTACAATGACCATTCACCTCAAGACTTGTCGGTCGAGAGAGTAACAAGGTATGCTGAAACTATTAACTTGAATACTTTGGCGTTCACAGAACATGTGAGAAGAACCTCTGATTGGATACCTAAATACCTTGAAGATATTGATAGAATAATATCGTCTGGGACAAAGATGAAAATAATTGCAGGTTTTGAGGCAAAAATTTTGAAAGACGGATCAGTAGACGTGCCGCAGGAATATGAAGGTCATTTTTTGATTGCAAGTTTTCATACTAAGTATTACAATAAGCAAGATTGGCTTTTTTCTTTGAAATCAGCTATTTCATTACCCTATGTTAATGTAATTGGTCATCTGGCTCCAGAAGAATCATTCGAGCTAAGCGATGATGAAATAATTGAATTGTCACAATTATTAAAAAGTAATAATAAAACGATTGAAATTAATGCAAAATATCGCAGACCGCCAATGAAATGGTTGCAGACATTCAAGGAAAATAATATTTGTTTTCATCTGGGTAGTGATGCTCATAGCCTGACTGAAGTAGGTAATTTTGACTCTATTACCAACCTAATAGATTACATCAATAATTAATTTCAATTAGGAAATGCTCATGATGAAATACTTCCTTAATAAGATTACTTACAACGACAAAACTTAGTATTACTAAAGACCGTCAATATTTTGAAATGATCACAAAGATAGTCACAAGATTATCGACATGAATGAGTAAAATATCAAATATTCATTATTAAATTGCTGGAATAATTTGTAAGGCCATTTATTTTTCCATTCTCTGTTGTGGGAATCAAGTGATACTAATACTAATCAAAGTGCAAATTGGACAATAATATTTAAATTATCTCGACAGGATATAGAATAGAGATTTTTCATCTATATGTCAAAGATAGTGATTATTGACTCGCAAGTTGCAGGAATTTCAGGGGACATGTTTTTGAGTAGTTTAGTAGACATGGGCGCTAATAAAAAAAAAGTCATCGATTCAATTTATACATGCCAAGACTATTTTGCAGGCTCTAAGATACGCAAGGTGGATTTCATTAAAACCACATCGTATGGTATTTCCTGCACAAAGTTATCATTTGAATATAAGGATTCGACAAAATCACGATTGGGCAGTGTGATATATAGATCTTTTGCCTCGTGTTGTGACTCGATAAATTTATCCAATGCTGCAAGAACTTTTGTTCTAAATTCAATTAAGACAATAATCACGGCAGAATCAATAATACATGGTACCAAGCATAACGATATTAACTTGCATGAAGTTTCATCGGTGGATACCGCTGCAGATTTGATTGGCACAGCGGTGGCATTGGATGATTTGGGTCTCTTATCACACAAATTCTATTCTACTGACGTTGCAATTGGTAACGGTATGTTAAAGTTCTCACATGGCATTGTTCCTAATCCGGGTAATGCAATACTAGAAATCTTGAAGAACTCGCAAATACTTCTGGTTCCAGGTAAAATTGATGGCGAGCTTACGACGCCCACTGGCGCATCAATGCTTGTTAATTTAGCATCTGAACATATTTCCCATTATCCTCCTTTCATTCCCGAACAAATTGGAAATGGCGCTGGTCAAAAAGACGGTAAGAATGCCGCAAATATACTCAGATTAGTGGTAGGTCAGTCAAATTCCAAGGTAGATAATAAATCAGAAAGTGTATATGAGATTGAAACAAACGTTGACGACGTTACGGGCGAGATAATAGGAAATATGATCGAAACCTTGTATGCAAATGGGGCTAAAGATGTTACCGTTCTTCAAGGCATCTCTAAAAAAAATAGACCATCATTTATTATAAAGGTCCTTAGTGACAAGACATCATATGATTACCTAGTTAAGTTACTTTTAATTGAAACTGGTTCACTTGGATGCAGAGTACATGAGATAAATCGAATAACGATTCCCAGATCATTTATTACAACTCAGATTACAATTGGGAATCAGCGATTTGTAATCAAAGTGAAGCTTTCAAAGAGTAAGGATGGAACCATTAAAATAATAAAGCCAGAGTATGAAGATATTAAAAAAATTGCAACAAAACTAAAGGTTCCGTACAAAAGGATATATGATATAGCATACTATGAGGTTTTCAAAAAATACAACAGGGGATAAATTTGGAAGAAATGCTATATCAAAAGTTGGTTTCATGGTTTCAGGATAAAAATCAAAAGACCATGATTGCGTTGTCAGGAGGTGTTGATAGTGCTGTTGTTGCTATGGCAGCAAAAAAAGCATTAAATAAAAATGCAATTGCTGTTACTGCAGATTATAATACACTTTCAGCTGACGAATTAAAATCTGCAAAAGACATTGCGCAAGAAATAGACATCGATCATAAAATAATAAAATACAATGAATTAGACAATGCAGAGTTTGTTAGGAATGACTCGATGAGATGTTATCATTGCAGAACGGAACTTGCAACCTACCTGCTAAGAGAAGCGGAACTCTTGGAGGTGAAATTGATAGTCGATGGTACAAATACCGATGATTTGATGGATTATCGTCCAGGAATTGTAGCTCTGAGAGAAAACGGTGTAAAAAGTCCACTTGTGGAGCTTGGAATCAATAAACTGAATGTAAGGAACATCGCCAAGTCCAACAACTTGACAGTTTTTGACAAACCGTCAAACTCATGCTTGGCATCAAGGATACCCCATGGAACTCCAGTAACATTTGAAAAACTAAGAAGAGTAGAAAAGGCTGAATTATTTGTAAAGTCTATTTTCAATGTAAGGCAAGTTAGAGTTCGGGATAATCAAGACATGGCAAGAATTGAAGTTGGCAGGTCAGAAATAAAAGAAATGTTTGACACAGACAAACTGTCAATAGTAGATTTAAAATTAAAGGAGTTAGGATTCAAGCACGTTGTGTTAGATTTATCAGGCTACAAAAGTAATGAGAGCATTAATGTCCATCAGATAAACAAAAAGACAACCTAGGTAATCGATACTACATACACAAACGTGTCTATTATTGATAGAAAGATTAACATTAAACAGATTGAGATCGATTGTATGGCAAATCTAAAAGAAGGAGACACAGCACCAGATTTTGAGTTACCCGATATTGATATGAATATGCATAAGCTTGAGGAGTTTAAGGGCAGGAATACACTATTAGCATTTTTTCCGGCTGCAGAGTCACCTGTATGCACTACAGAAATGTGTGTATTCAGAGATTCGCTAAATGATTTCGAAAACAGCAATACTGCAGTAGTGGGAATTTCAGTAGATGGTCCATTCGCAAACAAGATATTTAAAATAAATAGACATCTTAATTTTCCACTCTTAAGTGATTATAAAAGAGAAACAATTAGTAACTATGGAATAGTAATGAAGGATCTTGGTCCTTTAAAGGACTACAATGCAGCTAAAAGGTCAATTTTCTTGTTGGATAAAAATGGAATTATTAGATATGTGTGGATTTCAGATAATCCGCTGATCGAACCAAAATACGACGAAATTAAAGATAAACTAAAAGAGATCAACAATTAAATTGTAACTTAAAATGCAGTGTAAAACTGGATGGTCTAATGCTGTCTAATATTTTTTTGAGATAACTGAATAATATCGTAAATAATATCATTACTCAATTAAGGCAACAACATCGTTTCTTGAAACTGTATCTCCGATTTTTACCTTTATATCTCTAATCTGACCATCTTTGTGGGCCTTTACAGCAACTTGCATTTTCATAGATTCAAGTACAATCACTGAATCGCCTTTTTTTAATTGGTCGCCTGACTTTAACATAATGGATACTACTCGCCCAGGAATTTGACTGAAGAGCTTGTTATCACCTGTAGATGATGCGCCAAGTGCCATTGATTTTTCGAGAATTTCAGTCAATTTTGAATGTTTTTTAAGAACAATTTGTTCTCCGTTCATCAACATTTTAATGTACGAGCTTCCAAATTCCAATATCTTGGCAGATTCATAAGAATTGTCTATGATAAACTCTAAAATACCATTTTTAAGACTGACTATCTGTATATCATGTTTCTTACCATTTATGGTAGCTATGATTTTACCATCTCCACTAGACTCAGATATTGAGCCTGTAAGAACGTTATCTAGATTATCTATCTTAAATTCCATTATTCTGACTACCCGCTCTTACCCATTTAGATAATGAAAGCTTGTTCGATGAATTAATGACACTTTGTCCTTTCAAGTATTCAGAATATAGTAAAGCAGCGGCTATGGAAGAGTCAGATGACTTTAGTTGTTTATCTTTTAACTCGTCCTGCATTTTATTGAGCATATCATACTTTTCCAAGTAATCTGTAGAAATATTTCCTTGAATAAAGTTCTTCTCATTCATTATGGTCTTATAGAGAGGAATAGTAGTGTTTATGCCTTCAATCTTAAATTCATCCAAGGCATTGAACATCCTTACCCTTGCCTCATTGAAATCTTGTCCCCACGTTATCAACTTTGCCACCAGCGAATCATAATATCCTGATACACTGCATCCGGGATATAGGTAAGTATCTACTCTAACACCAGGCCCGTATGGAAGATTGCAGTCTGGCACCAGTCCGACCGAAGGAACAAAATCATGAAATGGATCTTCGGCATTTATCCTACATTCTATTGCAGAACCGTTGATTTCAAGGTCCGACTGCTTAAAGGGAATTTCTTCACCGGATGCAATTTTTATCTGTAACTTGACAAGGTCAATACCAGTGACTAACTCTGTTACAGGGTGCTCCACTTGGAGTCGAGAATTAACCTCAATAAAATAAAAGTTACCCTTTGCATCCCTTAAGAACTCTGCTGTGCCCGCATTAAGATAGTCAACTGACTCTGCTGCCCTGACAGCGATTTCCCCTATGTCGGATCTAGTTTTCTGGTCTACTACAGAAGAGGGTGAAAATTCAATTAACTTTTGATGACGTCTTTGAATCGAGCATTCGCGTTCAAATAGATGTCTTCCGTTTCCACTGGAATCTCTTGCAAGCTGAAATTCAATATGTCTTATTCCTTGAAGGAATTTTTCTACATACAGCCCAGACTTGCCGAATGCTGCTCTTGATTCTGCAGCTGCCATTTCAAATTCTTCCCTCAGCTTCTTTTCGTTGTCTGCGAACCTTATTCCTCTTCCACCTCCCCCATATGCTGATTTGAGTAGTACAGGATACCCTGCGTCCCCAGCGATTTCTACTGCCTTATCAACTTCTTCCAATATATCATCGCTACCTGGAATTGTTGGTACTTCTGCCTTTTTCATTATTTCTTTGCATTTCATTTTATCACCGGTCAGCGCCATCGCCTCGCTGGACGGTCCGATGAATATGATACCCTTCTGTTCGCATTTTGCAGCAAAGGTTTCATTTTCTGACAAAAAGCCGTAACCCGGATGAATCGCTTCAGCTCCAGCGCTCTCTGCAATCTCAATTATCTTTTCAATGTTAAGATAGCTTTTAGTCGGCGCTGGTGGTCCAAGATAATAAGCTTCGTCAGCGCTTTTTACATGCTTTGATCTTAAATCCTCATCAGAGTAAAGTGCGATAGATTTTATGTTCAATTCCTTGCATGCCCTAATTACCCTGAGTGCTATTTCGCCCCTATTTGCAATTAATATGCTAGAAATTAATTTTCCCATTTCACATCTCCCCTAAAGGTTAATGTTACCATGTTTTCTTACTGGCCTTGACTCTCTTTTATTCTGCAATACGCTTAGTGCCTTTACTATCATTATTCTTGTTTCAATTGGGTCTATCACAAGATCAATTATCCCTTTTTCTGCAGCAATGTATGGATTTGCGAATTTCTCGCGGTATTCTTTTGCCAGTTTCTTTTTGATTTCGATTGGGTTTTTTGAGCTCTTGAGGTCTTTTCTATGCACTATCGTAATGGCAGCTTCAGGACCCAGAACAGCAATTTCTGCTGTAGGCCAGGCATAGTTTATGTCAGCTCTAAGATTTTTACTACCCATTGCAATGTATGCTCCCCCATAAGCCTTACCTATAATACATGTAATTTTTGGAACTGTTGCATCACAATAGGCATATAGTAACTTGCTACCATGTCGAATTATTCCATTGTGCTCCTGATCTGTTCCTGGTAAATAACCTGGCGTATCAACTAGAGTAACAATTGGAATGTTAAAACAATCACAAAAGCGAATAAAACGTGCGGCTTTGGTCGAGGAGTTGATGTCTAATGCGCCAGCAAGGTACATTGGTTGATTTGCAACTATTCCAACTGCTTTGCCATCAATTCTCGCAAAGCCAACAATAATGTTCTCTGCAAAACGTTCATGTACTTCAAAAAAATCAGCCTTATCAACCAGTAATCTAATAATTTGCTTCATGTCGTATTGTTCATATGGATTTTCCGGTAGTATTTTTGAGAATTCGGGTTCAAGCCTGTTCGCATCATCTTCTGATTCAAGAGTGGCAGGTATTTCCAAATTATTCTGTGGAATAAACGATATCAACTTCTTTATCTTATCCATGCATTCATATTCGTTTTCAGCAACAAAATGAGCGACGCCCGATTTTGTTGAATGAGTTCTTGCACCGCCCAATTCTTCAAAGGATACTTCTTGGCTGAGGACTTCTTTTACTACCTCCGGACCTGTAACAAACATTTGACCGATATTTTCAACCATGATAACAAAGTCAGTCATCGCGGGCGAATATACAGCTCCACCTGCGCAGGGACCGATACTTGCCGTAATTTGTGGAATTACACCAGAAGCCATAGTATTTCTAAAGAAAATGTCACCGTAGCCATCAAGACTCATGACACCTTCCTGAATTCTTGCCCCTCCCGAATCCAAGATACCGATAAGGGGAGCACCAACCTTGATAGCATGATCCATTAACTTTACTATTTTTCTTCCAGCCATTTCACCCAGAGATCCACCTAGTATTGTAAAATCATAAGCGTATACGAAGACCTGTCTGCCATTAATAGTCCCAAAGCCTGTAATGACGCCATCTCCATAGTATTTTGCTGTATCAGCGTCAATTGACCGGTGTACGACGTATTTGTCGATTTCGATAAAGGAATTACTATCTAGCAGTAAATCTAATCTTTCCCGTGCAGTTAATTTTCCCTTTGTATGCTGAGCTTCAATCCTTTCTTGACCTCCACCAATCTCCGCTTTTTTTTTCATTTCATGCAGTCGGTTTATCTTTTCATCATGCATAACAATTTTAAACAGCATATATTCGCATATAAATTCATTATAGCTCAGACTAGAAACTTGCTAACTAAATTCAGGTAGTATGTCTTTTGATTGGCTTGTTCTTTGGCTACTTGAGCCTAAAAATGGTTTACTCCCTTAAACCCGACCTTCCGCCCTTTGCTCTTCGGAAGTAGTTCATGCCCATATTGTAATTATCGTACAACGATTCAAGGGATTCTATTTCAGATTGGAGCGATTCAATCACACTCTTTGGAACATTGGCGTCATTTTTCATTAACTCGTATTTTTCAATTTTTTC
>Ga0070702_100000944_pt1 | contig 11395 bp, 10 predicted proteins | sample KBSK5103metaG_FD_65466 | JGI IMG/M metagenome (GOLD analysis project Ga0070702, IMG submission 65466) | Corn, switchgrass and miscanthus rhizosphere microbial communities from Kellogg Biological Station, Michigan, USA - KBS K5-10-3 metaG | ecosystem: Host-associated > Plants > Roots >... | reverse complement strand
CGGCTCACCGATGCCTACGGCCTTCGCTCCGTCCATGTCGATGTGAACTTCACGTCGATCTGGGTGTCCTACCACCGTGGTCCGGACGCCGACCCGATGACGGTGATGCGCTTCATCAAGGTGCGTTCGGTCGACCTGACCCGTCTGGAGCGACTTCAGGCGCTCGTGCGCGATATCGCCGAGGAACCGGTTGAGATCGTCATGGCCCGGGCCCGGTTCGATGTCCTGGTCAAAGCGCCGCGTCCCTATCGGCGCTGGGTGGTGACGGCTTCGCTGGCTGGTTTGGCGGCCGCCGCGGCAGCGCTGTTCGGCGGCACGTGGCTGGTCCTGGTGCTGAGCTTCGTGACGACGGCCGCGGGTGACCGCGTGCAGCACTGGTTGGCACGCCGGGGGATTGCCGCCTTCTTCACCCAGGCTGCGGGTGGCGCGATCCCGACCGTGGTGGCGGTGGCGTTGATTGCCACCATCTCGGCTGGAGTGCCCGGGTTTCAGGGGATCTCACCGTCACTGGTCGTTGCCTCTGGCATCGTGGTTCTGCTCTCGGGGTTGTCCGTGGTCGGAGCCGCCCAGGACGCGATCGACGGCTACTACGTCACGGCGGGTGCGCGGGTCTTCGAGGTCCTGGTGCTGACTCTCGGCATCGTGGTCGGCATTGGTGTCATCCTGGCGCTCGCCCAGCGGGCCGGAGTCCCGATGCAGCTCACCGCCCAGGCGAAGCTCACGAGCGACACCGTGGTGCAGGTGCTCGCCGCGATGGTGGTGTCCGGGACGTTTGCGGTGTCGGCCTATGCCGGCCCACGGGCGGTCGTCTACTCCACACTGACCGGTGGTGTGGGATGGCTGGCCTACCTGGGCGCGATCGGGGTCGGTATGGGGCCGGCGGCCGCCAGCTCGTTGGCTGCGCTCGCCGCAGGCTTCCTGTCACAGCTGCTCGCCAGCCGTCTGCGGGTTCCGGCGCTGGCGTTGAGCATGGCGGGCATCGTGCCGTTGATGCCCGGACTGGCGGTCTACAGCGGCCTCTTCGAGATCGTCCAGAGCGCGCCGGGTGCCGGGTTGACCGCAGGCCTGACGACATTGCTGGGCGCAGCCGGCATCGGGATGGGACTTGCGGCGGGGGTGAGCATGGGTACGTTCCTGGCCCGACCCCTGAGCACTGAGCTTGATCGTGGTCATCGACGGGCGCTGCGGCGCTCAGCGGGTGACGCCCGGGAGTAGTTGGGCGAGCTCACGAGAGATGGCGCAGGTGCGTCATTGATAACGCAGGTGCGTCATTGATAACGCAGCAACGTGCGTGCTCGATCAATGACGAACCTGTGCCACGTGGCCAAGAGCCGTCTCAGCCGACGCGCCGTGCCGTCTTCCGACTGCGATCAACCGCTTCCGCGAGGTTAGGCGAGACTAAGGGCATGACCTTCATCACCCTGATGAACGAGCCCCGCCCGACTAGGTCTACGGTCTGCCGAGGAACAGCACCACACGACTGAGGGAGCCCGGCGATGGTCAGCACGATCTCGGAGACGCCAGAAGCTGGCGCCACCTACGACACGGACATGCGCTTCGGGCATCCTCGTGGCCTGTCCACGCTTTTCTTCACCGAGGTGTGGGAGCGGTTCAGCTACTACGGCATGCGGGCTTTGCTCGTGCTCTTCATGACCGCCGCCGCCACCGGCGCGAATGCCGGCCTCGGGATGGACATAGCCACCTCGACCGCCATCTATGGCCTCTACACCTCGCTGGTCTACCTGCTCGCCCTTCCCGGCGGCTGGGTCGCCGACAAGCTGTGGGGCCAGCAACGCGCGGTCTTCGTCGGCGGCTGCATCATCGCCACGGGGCACTTCACCCTCGCCGCCCCCCTGATCGGTCTGCCGGTTCTTCCCTCATTCTTCGCGGGGTTGTTCTTCATCATCGTGGGCACCGGGCTGCTCAAGCCAAACGTCTCGTGCATCGTCGGCCAGCTGTACGACGTGCGGGCGCGTGTTCTCGGAGTGAAGGACCCGGAGGGATCGGCAGCAAAAGATCTCGGCGCGCGGCGGGATGCGGGCTTCTCCATCTTTTACATGGGCATCAACTTGGGCGCCATCATGGGACCGTTTATCTGCGGCACCCTCGGAGAGAAGATCAACTACCACTGGGGCTTCTCCGCCGCCGGTTTCGGCATGCTGTTCGGGCTCGTCCAGTACCGGATGGGTGCCAAGTACCTCGGTGAGGCCGGCCTGCACACGGATTCCGACGACACTGCGGCCAAGGCTGCTTTGTCGCGCAAGTTCTACTCCGTCACTGCAACGGTCCTGGCCACACTGGCCCTCGTAACCTGGCTGGGAGTCTCGGGCACCATCGCCATTGGTGTGACCGACGTGGCCCTCTACCTGGGCTACGGCATCGTTGTGATCGCTGCGGTCTACTTCGGCTACCTGCTGCTTCGCGGCGGGTACGGCACTGAGGACAAGCGTCGCATCCTCGTCATCGTCTGGCTCTTCGTCCTCGCCGCCATCTTCTGGTCCGGCTTCGAGCAGGCCGGCTCGTCGATGAACCTGTTCGCCAACGAGCTCACCAACCGCAACATCATGGGTTGGCAGATGCCGACATCGTGGCTGCAGAACGTCAACCCGATCTTCATCATCCTGCTCGCCCCAGTCTTCGGCTACTCCTGGACGTGGCTGGCGCATCGGAACCGGAACCCGTCCATCCCCATGAAGTTCGCGCTCGGCCTCATGGGTCTGTCTGTCGGTTTCTTCGTGTTGGCCTGGGGCGCCGCCGGCGCCACCGGCGAAGGCTCCGTGGCGATCACCTGGTTGGTCGTGACCTACTTCCTGCACACCGCGGGCGAGCTGTGTCTCTCCCCGGTTGGGCTGTCCTCGATCACCAAGCTCGCGCCCCGAGACCGGATCAGTCAGATGATGGGGCTGTGGTTCGTGGCGGCGGCGCTCGGCAACTTGTTCGCCGGCCTGACGGCAGGAACGCTGGAGAACAAGAGCGCGGGCGCAGTGTTCAACAGTGTGGCGATCTACGTTGGCGTCGCCGGCCTCGTCGCAGTGGCCGGTGCACCCTTCGTGAAACGGGTCATGGGCAAGGTTGAGTAGAGGGAACGCCAACCTCTTGGCGCTTCCGGCGCCGTGGTCCGGCGATGCCCGATCGGTCCGTGAAGCGGCCAGGTGAGTTGCGCAGCGCCGGACCGGACGTGGCACCATGGCACCCATGCAATTTGGGCGCAGTTACGAAGAGTTCGAGGTCGGCGCGGTCTACAAGCACTGGCCGGGCAAGACGGTCACCGAGTATGACGACCACCTGTTCTGCCTGCTGACGATGAACCACCACCCTCTGCACCTGGACGGGAACTACGCCCAGACCACCCAGTTCAAGCAGAACGTGGTGGTCGGCAACTACATCTACTCACTGCTACTGGGCATGAGCGTCCCCGACGTGTCCGGCAAGGCCATCGCCAACCTCGAGATCGAGTCGCTGCGTCACGTGGCGCCCACCTTCCACGGGGACACCATCTACGGCCAGACCACAGTGCTCGACAAGTGGGAGTCCACGTCCAAGGACGACCGGGGCGTGGTCCACGTCGAGACCAAGGGCTACAAGCAGGACGGCACGCTGGTCTGCATCTTCAGGCGCAAGGTCATGGTCCCGAAGAACAGCTATCTCGAGGCGCGTGGCGGCGAGCAGCCCGGCCGCCCTGACCTGGTGGAGCCTCCCACCAAGGGCTGAGACCTGTTGCCACACAACGCGACCACTCCCCATACATCTTCCGTATGGCCGGTGGTCGCGTGGCGAGCTCTGTCTTGGTCGATCTTGGGCCAGGCCAGGTAGGTCTTGACGAGGCCCGCCTGGGTCAGCTCCTGGGCGTGGTCGACGTCGCCGGTGAGAAACCACGCGATCCGCAACAGCGCCGGCCCGGCCTGGTCCGTGAAGGTCGCGAACGGCGCGTCGCGCCTCGACGTCGAGCTCCTCATGGGGGCCACCTCTCTGGTAGACGTCCTGTGCCCACACAGATGTCGGCCACTCTCCACACGACGGTATGGGCCGACAGGTTGCCTCGCCGGTGAAAGCAGTTTCTACCATGCCCGACTGACGCGGCGATTCGACTGACCGGGCGCTACGGGCTGCCCTAGCCTTGGGCCGTGCGCATCGACCTCCACACCCACTCGACGGCCAGTGACGGCACCCACTCGCCGGCGGCGGTCTTGTCCTCTGCCGCCGAGGCTGGTCTGGATGTGCTCGCCCTTACAGACCACGACACGGCCATGGGTTGGGACGAGGCCGCCGTCGCCGCACTGCACCACGGGATCGCCCTCGTCCGCGGCATCGAGATCTCCTGCCAGCATCAGGGCATCAGCATCCACCTGCTCGCCTATCTCCTGGACCCGGCGGCGCCCGACCTGGTCGCGGAGCTGGAGCGGTCGAGGTCGAGCCGCACGACGCGGGCGCAACGCATCGTCAAGAAGCTGTCACAAGATTTTCCGCTGCAATGGGACGACGTCCTGGAGCAGGTTGGTCCCGGAGCAACGATCGGCCGCCCGCACATCGCGGATGCGCTGGTGGCGAAGGGTATCGTCGCCTCGCGTGACCGTGCGTTCGCCGACTACCTGTATGGCGGGTCTCCCTACTACGCGCCGCACTATGCCTCCGACCCGGTGCAGGCGGTGCGCCTGGTGGCGCAGGCAGGGGGCGTCTCGGTGATGGCCCACCCGTTCGCGAGCCAGCGCGGGCGCGTCGTCGATGACTCGGTCATCGAGGCCATGGCGGATGCGGGGATGGCCGGCCTGGAGGTGCACCATCGCGACCACGACCCCGACGAGGTGCGCCACGGGCTGGATCTGGCCGCCGCGCTGAAACTGCTCGTCACGGGCTCCTCGGACTACCACGGTGTCGGCAAGAGCAACCGGCTCGGTGAGAACACCACCGACCCCGTCGTCCTGCAGCGGATCGAGGACCTGGCGACCGGTGTGCCGGTGTTACGGCCGTGAGCCTCCTGGCGCCCGCGTCCTGGCCTGCGAGCGTCACCACCGCCAGCTAGCCTCGGGCAATGACCGACGCACCGGTGCAGCAGGGGTTCAGCGCAATGCCGCAACGTCTCTACCCGGCGAGCCCGAGCAGGTTGCTGGCCTGGGTCGACTGCCCTCGCCGCTACCGGATGCAGTATCTCGACCGCCCCAGGCCCGCAGCCCGGCGGCAACGGGCGCATACCTCGGTCGGGGTGGCGACGCACAACATCCTGCGCGACTTCTGGGAGCTGCCGCCGGCCGGGCGCACCCCGGCGGCAGTGGAGCGGCTCGTGCGGCAGTCGTGGGTGGACGTCGGCTTCCGCGATCCCGAGCAGTCCGCGCACTGGCGCGCTCGCACGACGGCGCGTGTGACGGCATACCTGCGGGGCATCGACCGCGACCGCCAACCGCTGGGTGTCGAGCGCACCGTCTCACTGCGCACCGGGACGCTTGCCGTGACCGGTCGCCTCGACCGGCTCGACGACCGCGACGGTGAGCTGGTGGTGGTCGACTACAAGACCGGGCGAGCGCGGCTGACCGACGACGACGCTCGCACCTCACTGCCCCTGGCGCTGTATGCCGTTGCTGCGGCCGGCATGTTCCGCCGCCCCTGTGTCCGGGTAGAGCTTCACCACGTGTCGACCGGAGAGGTGCTCGCGCACGAGCACACGCAGGAGTCGTTGCAGCGCAAGGTCGCCGAGGCGGAGTCGATCGCCACTGACCTGCGGAGGGCCGACGCCGACTATGCCGACAGGGGAGTCGACTCGGCGCTCTTCGGGCCGCGGGTCTCGTCGATCTGCACGTGGTGCGACTTCCGGGCCCACTGCCCCGAGGGTCAGCGGGTGGGGCCGGAGAAGTCCGACTGGGCAGGGCTCGAGACCGACGACGCGGGCGGACAGCCGGTGCTCCGGCAGGAGGCTCCGACCTGAGCGTGGACCAAGCGTTGCCGGCGTGGTGCCTGGCGGGTGGTCTCGCAGTGATCTCGCAGTGATCTCGCAGACTCTCGGGGGCAAGGGCGGGGTTCTGTCTCGGTTCCGCGGCCAGCTCGGTTGGGGGCCGCGGATCCCCGCGACCGAGGACGGTGGAAGAAGTGTGGACTCCAGCCACACCTGAGACCGTGAAAGTGGCCCTCCCTTACATGGATGTGTGCTGGCCCGGCTGTTTAGTGTGAATGTGTGCTCAACTCTCTGGTCCCGCTGCTGCAGACGCGTGGCTTGAGCAAGGACTTCAGCGGTTTCCGGGCGGTCAACGAGGTCGATCTCAGCATCACCGAGGGCACCATCCACGCGCTCGTCGGTCCCAACGGCGCGGGAAAGACCACGCTGTTCAACCTGCTGACGGGCTTCCTCGCACCGACGTCAGGCTCGATCCTCTACCGCGGCGACGACATCACCGGCAAGGCCCCCGAGCAGATTGCCCTCCTCGGGATCGCGCGGTCCTTCCAGATCACCAGCCTCTTCGACCAGCTGACCGGTCTCGAGCATCTCGAGCTGGCCCTGGCCAGCCCCACTGGCCTGGGCATGCGGTTCTGGCGCTCGGAGAAGAAGATGGGCCGGTTCCGCGCGCGTTCCATGGAGCTCATCGACCAGGTGGGTCTGGCCCGGCTCGCCCACCAGCCGGCCGGCAGCCTCGCCTACGGTCAGAAGCGCGCCCTCGAGCTGGCCCTCGCCCTGGCTCTGGAGCCGTCCCTGCTGTTGCTCGACGAGCCGACCGCGGGCATGGGCCTGGAGGACGTCGATCGCACGATCGCCCTGGTCAAGGCACTAGCCAAGGGCCGGACCGTCGTGTTCGTCGACCACAACATGCATGTCGTCGGAAGCCTCGCCGATGAGGTCACTGTGCTGCAGCAGGGCCAGATCCTCGCCCAGGGCAGCTACGAGCAGGTGCGCATGGATGACAAGGTCATCACCGCCTATCTGGGGCAGGCCCATGCCTGAAGACCGCATGCTTGAGATACAGGGACTGTCCGCGTGGTACGGCGAGGCGCGCGTTCTCGAGGACGTCACCCTGCGCGTGAACCAGGGTGAGGTCGTCACCCTGGTCGGTCGCAACGGCGCCGGCAAGACCACGCTGCTGCGTTCGGTCATGGGTCTGCATCGGCACATCGAGGGCACCATTCGACTTGGCGGCACCGAGATGGGCCACAGGTCACCGGACTGGCGGGCACGGGCAGGTCTGGGGTGGGTCCCCGACGACCGGGGCATCTACGCCAGCCTCACGGTCTCAGAGAACCTCCTCCTGCCGCCGGTCGTGCACCCGGACGGTTGGTCGCTCGAGCAGGTCTACCAGGCCTTCCCCGCCCTGGCTGACCGCCGATGCTCGATGGGCACCCAGCTCTCCGGCGGCGAGCAGCAGATGCTCGCGATCGCACGCGTCCTGCGGATGGGCTCCCGGCTCCTTTTGCTGGACGAGCCCAGCGAGGGTCTCGCTCCCGTGATCGTGCAGCGGATCGGAGAGATCATCCGGGAGATCAAGGCAGCGGGAGTGGCGGTCCTGCTCGTGGAGCAGAACGTCAAGTTCGCCACGACAGTCGCCGACCGGCACTACCTGCTCGCCCAGGGTCGGGTCGTCGAGTCCCTCGACAACGAGAGCTTCCAGACTCGCGAGGGCGAGCTGTTGACCCACCTGGGGATGTGACCCACCCCCGCAAGCACGACCCGGACAGGCGAGCACCCGCCATACGGAACTCGGCACGAACGACACACTCCCTGGAGGGGACAATGCGAAGCAAGAAACCAGTCGCGGCAGTTGCGGTAGCAGTGTGCGGCAGCCTGGCCCTCGCCGCGTGCGGCGCCGCAGGCGGTCCCAGCGCAGCCGGCGGCAAGATCAGCAACGACAAGGTCGTCCTGGGCCTGCTGAACGACCAGTCCGGTGTCTACAAGGACCTGTCCGGGCCGAACAGCAAGGTCGCGATCGAGATGGCGATCGAGGACTACAAGACGAAATTCGGCGACAAGGCGGTTGCCAAGACCATCGAGATCGTCAGTGCCGACCACCAGAACAAGCCTGACATCGCCAACACCAAGGCGCAGGAGATGTACGACCGGCAGAACGCCGACGTCATCCTGGACGTCCCCACCTCGTCGGCCGCCCTCGCCGTCGCAAACCAGGCGAAGGCCAAGAAGAAGCTCTTCATCGACGTGGGTGCCGCGACCACGGCCCTCACCGGCAAGTCCTGCAACAAGTACACCTTCCACTGGGCGTACGACACCCACATGCTCGCCAACGGCACGGGAGCCGCGACGGTCCGGCAGGGCGGCAAGGTCTGGAGCATCGTGTACCCGGACTACGCGTTCGGCCAGGACATGAACAAGTCCTTCACCGCTGCGGTCGAGGGTGCCGGTGGCACGGTGCAGCAAAGCATCGCGACACCGTTCCCGAACGACAACTTCGCCACGTTCATCACCCGGGCCGGGTCCACGAACCCCAAGGTCATCGCCACGATGGCCGCCGGTGGCGACCTGATCAACTTCGTCAAGCAGTTCAACCAGGCGGGTATGAAGGACACCACTCTCGCCGTCGGCCTGATGTTCATCACCGACATCCACTCCCTGGGGGTCGACCAGTTCGCCGGCACCACGTTCACCGACGCCTGGTACTGGAACTTCGACGCCAAGAACCGGGCGTGGGCCGACAAGTTCAAGGCCAAGACCAACACGCGCCCGACCTTCGCCCACGCCGCCAACTACTCCGCGGCTTTGCAGTACCTCGAGGCCGTGCAGCGTGCCGGCACCGACAACGCCGACGCCGTGGTCAAGGAGCTTGAGGGCAAGGACCTCAACGACATCTTCCTGCGCAACGGCAAGGTGCGGGCCGCGGACCACCGCGTTCTCCATGACGCCTACCTGGCCAAGGTCAAGGCCAAGGGAGAGGTCAAGCAGGACTGGGACTACGAGAAGGTCCTCGCCACCATCCCGGCCGACAAGGCCTTCGGTCCGGTCTCGGTCGACTGCAAGATGTGATCCGGTGTGCGGGGTCCGCGTCTCGCGACCGGGCCCCGGAGCGCTCTGCCCTTCAAACTCAGCCCCTCCGAGGAGCTCCATGAGCGCATTCGTCCAGTACACCCTCCAGGGACTTGCCGCGGGCGGCTTCTACGCCCTGGCCGCCCTGGGCCTGGCCGTCATCTTCGGGGTCCTGGGTGTCGTCAACTTCTCCCATGGCGCCTGCTACATGCTCGGTGCGGTGGCCGCGGCGGTCCTCCTCGACGTCCTGCACGTGCATTTCTGGGTGGCGCTCGTCGTCGTCCCGATGCTGCTGTTCCTCGTCGGCATGGCGATGGAGCGGCTGTTCGTGCGGTGGCTGCTTCGCCTGGACCCGCTCTACAACTTCCTGCTCACCTTCGGTCTCTCGCTGATCCTCGTCGACCTGGTCAAACGCCGGTATGGCGTGTCGGGCCTCCCCTACGAACGGCCGGCGGGGCTGGACGGCCAGCTGCAGATCGGTGGGCTCGGCCTGTCGACCTACCAGGTGTTCGCCTGTGTCTTCTCGTTCGTCATCTGTGGCCTGGTCTGGCTCGTGCTGACCAAGACCCGGGTGGGCATGATCGTGCGCGCGTCCACCGAGGATGCCGAGCGCACCCGCGCGCTGGGCATCAACGTCGGTCGGTGGATAACCCCTGTATTCGGCTTCGGCATCGCTCTGGCCGGGCTCGCGGGCGTCATGGCTGCGCCGTTTCGCGCAGTCACCGCCGACATGGGCAGCAACTTCGTCATCATCCTCTTCGCGGTGGTCGTCATCGGCGGCCTCGGCTCGATCCTCGGCGCGGTCGTCGCCGGTTTCCTGGTGGGCCTCGTGGAGGCCTACGGCCAGGCCTACGCGCCGACCTTCGCGCAGGTTGCCATCTTCCTGCTGATGGCGGCGGTCGTCCTCTTCCGGCCCGCTGGACTCTTCGGAAGGGAAGAGACCGCATGACGCAACCCTTGCAGACATCCGACACCTCCGGCCCGCCCGATCCCCCTGCCGTACCGGAAGACCTCAGCACATCCGACACACCTGGAGGTTCCGAGACCTCGGGCGGGCACCCACCGTTGTTCGCGGGCAGTGGCCACAGCCCGCTGCGGTGGATCATGCTGGCGGTCGGCCTGGTCACCGCCCTCGCCCTGCCGTGGTTCATCTACCCACCCGTGGCAATGGACATCGCGGCCTGGGCCCTTTTCGCGATCTCTGTGGACCTGCTGCTGGGCTACACCGGTCTGCTGTCGTTCGGCCATGCTGCGTTCTGGGGGTCCTCCGCCTACGCCACAGGACTCATCGCAACCCACTGGGGCTTGCCGTTCCCGGTGGCGATCCTCGGTGGCATGCTCTTCGCCATGGCGATCGCGGTCCCGATCGGCTATCTGTCCGTGCGCCGCACCGGCATCTACTTCGCGATGGTGACCTTGGCCTTCGCCCAGATGATCTACTTCATCGCCAACCAGCTCAGCGACCTGACCGGGGGTGAGAACGGCCTTCAGGGGATCCCGAAGAGCTTCTTCGGCATCGAGTCCGTCGAGACCGACTCGTTCTACTTCTACTACGCCGCCATCGGTCTGATCCTGCTCGGCATCTGGGCTGCCTGGCGGGTCGTCCACTCCCCGTTCGGACGGGTTCTCGTCGCCATCCGAGACAACCCGGCCCGCGCACGTGCCCTCGGCTACGACGTCGACCGCTACAAGGTCATCGTCTTCGTCCTGTCGGCGGGCCTGGCCGGACTGGCTGGGGGAGTGTTCGCCATCAGCCATGGGTTCGCCTCGCTGCAAGAGCTGAACTGGACGACGTCGGGCAAGGTGGTCCTGATCACCGTTCTCGGCGGCATCGGCACCCTCTGGGGCGGCGTGGTCGGGGCAGCGGTCGTGACCATGCTTGAGGACTGGCTGGCCTCGTCCGGTTTCGAGGGCACGGGCATCATTCTCGGTTCGATCTTCGTCGTGATCGTCCTGCTGTTCAGGCGCGGAATCTGGGGCACGGCTCGAGACCTGTTGCAGCGGCTGATCGACCGTCCACGAGACCGGGGGCGTTAGGGCACAAGCTGGCCACAGGGCGCACCCGTCATGGACCGAGTACCACCCTGCGCTGCGCGATCAATGACGGACCTGCGCTGTGTTTGCCGTGTCTCAGGCTTGTCCAAGAGCTGGTGGGCGCGAGATGCGGTGCAGGCGCAGGGCGATCTGCACCTCCAGAGAACGGTCGGGCTGCTGCCAGCCGTCGTCGAGCAGCGAGGTGATGCGTTCCAGGCGCTGGGTGACGGTGTTGACATGGATATGCAGCGCCTGGTGGGTGCGCGCAAGGTTGCGGTCGTGGCTGAAGTAGGCCTCGAGGGTGCCGGCCAGATCGGTGCCGCGCGCTTCGTCGTAGTCGAGGACCGCTCCGATGGTGCGGCGCACGAACGGTATGACGTCGCGCCGGTCGCCGAGCAGCACCCCCAGGAA
>Ga0070702_100000934_pt1 | contig 11449 bp, 25 predicted proteins | sample KBSK5103metaG_FD_65466 | JGI IMG/M metagenome (GOLD analysis project Ga0070702, IMG submission 65466) | Corn, switchgrass and miscanthus rhizosphere microbial communities from Kellogg Biological Station, Michigan, USA - KBS K5-10-3 metaG | ecosystem: Host-associated > Plants > Roots >... | reverse complement strand
CAGCTTTACAGGAACTGTCCGGCATAGAACCGTCTGACAAAACCAAGGCCGAAAAGAATATAGAGCGCAAGCTAAGCTCTGTCATCGCCTCCATTGAAGGAACCAACAAGACAGGGGAAGGAAAGTGAATAACACTACAATCAACGTCATTTCATACGGTGCCTGCTTCTATTTAGGCTCATTGTTTGCCGCGATTGGATTTAACATTTTTACGTGGCAATTCTGGGTAGGCGCGCCGGTGTATATCGTGATTGGGATTCTTAGTGGAGCGGCTAAACGATGAGCGCCATTGAAGACGAATTCACAAACGAAGAACTAGACACCCTTCAAGCACAATGGAATCAGAAGGAACTAGAAGAACGTGAATTACTGTTTCGCACGATTATCGCTCACCATGAATTAGACAAGATTCGTGGGAGCAATACCGCAATGGCCTATGCGGAGAGTAATGGGCTAAAGAGTGAGTTTGAAAAGTACCTAACCGAAACCGTAAAGGAACAGAAATGAACGTTAACGACATTTACAAATCAGGCAACACCCTAAAGGCCGAAGACTTAAAGGGCCATACCGTCAAGGTCACGATTGAGAATTACGAGCTTAAAAAGTTCGATGACGGAGCCAAGCTGATCTTGAGCTTTGCCGGGAAGGAAAAGGGTCTCGTGTGTAACAAGACCAACGCCATGATTATCCAATCTGCTTACGGCGCGGATACGGATGGATGGATCGGGAAGAGCATTGAAATTTACCCGGACAAGACGACCTTTGGCGGAAAGCTGGTGGACTGTTTGCGGGTTCGCGTCCCTGCGCCAGCGGCGACCGATAAAGACATTCCTTGGTGAATTAACCCAGCGCCAAGGATGGCGCTCCTTCACTGACATGAAACCACCGACTGAAATCGAACTGATCGCCGCCGAGCTGAAAGAAGCGAGACGGTTAAAGGCCGAACGGGAATACCGGGAAAGCGATATCTATGGCCCGATGCCAGAGACTAAAACCAAGGTCAGCGATGACGGAGGTTATCGGAACTGTGCAAGACATTCGTTCTACGGTAGAGAGTGCCCGGACTGTTCTTCAGAGAAGCACGACGAACATAACCCGATAAGGATGGGAACGTGAAAAACACAAATCGAAACCTGAACGTGCTGGAACCCTTTCGCACCTTGGTCAATTCCATGTCCCCGGAATCGTATTACGAAGTCTCGTATGACCAAGGGAAGCACTGGAAAGACGTAGACCGCTATGGAGCGGTGTCTAAAGTCTCTTCCTTCTGGCTCTCTCCTTCTGACGTACTGGAAGAAGTAGACCAAGGAAATGTGATGAGCTACAAATCGTTTAGGATTCGTCGTAAGAATATGCAGGGGGATTGAAGATGAGCAACATTTTGATTGGAAGAACCTTAACCGGAATTAAGATCGCCGATGATCGTCAGGCGCTTTTATTTGAGACCGAAGCGGGAAGCGTTGAAGTCTTGGTAGATGCCGATTGCTGTTCCTACACATGGGTAGAGCATGTAGAGCTTCCGGCACTTGGGTTCCCGGCGAAAGTCTCGGCGGTGGAAGATTTGAATATGCCGGAAGGAAAGGAAAGCGAGTTTCATAAAGACGCCGAAGTCCTTGAATTCTACGGCTGCAAGATCGTAACGGATAAGGGCGATATCGTGATTGACTATCGCAACGATTCCAACGGCTATTACGGCGGAAGCCTTGTGTGGCCGAGAGAACATTTCTACGGTGGCGTTTGGGGACAGAATGTGTCGGAAAAGAAATGGGCTGACGTTAAATAGCCAACGGAGGAAACATGGAACAGGTTGAACGAGACATAAAGAAGATTATTCGCATGTGCCGAGAAAGGGACTTACGCAACGCGCAGCTTGCTAACGCGAACGTCGAGAAGCTTAAAATCGAACGCAGCGCAGCGGAATACGACTTAAACATGCACCGGGAGACGTGCGAGAAGTGCAGTAACAAAAGCCCAGAAGAACTCGCGGCCAGCTTTGGCTGCGCGACGGGGGCGGTGTATGCAAAAACGTATCAGGCTAAGAGCCGGGCGTTAAGGAATGGGTTTTAATGAACGCACAGACAAATTAACAAAGGAAAATTCGGAATGAAAACTAAGACATCCTCATTGCTGGCTTACTTCGGCATATTTGCCATGATTGTTTCTTTGTCTGGATGCTTCAAAGTTGAATATAGCGACGAACTGACAGAGCGGGCCGAAATAACCGAAGTTGTTTATACACCGAGCCAGCACGGCACTGGAACCGGAATCGGGATGTCGATGAAAGGCACGATGGTTGTAACTACAACCTCAGTAAACATACCGGAAGTTTTCGCCGTTGTGTTTAAGTGCCAACATGGAAAATTCATTGTCTCTCGCAGAGAGATATGGGAAAAATCAAAAGTTGGTATGAAGGTGGTTGTCCATTACAAGGAAAAGTATCACGTAATTGATAATAGGCGAGAGTTGGTGAAATACGAATTTCTTGATTTCACTGAAACGAAGTAAAGGTTAGTCACAATGACCGCTCAACTCTACCTCTTCCCCGAGCTAAAGAAAGAGCCACCTAAGCCAAAAAGCTTCTTCCCGATTCTCTTTGGCGTGGTGTTTATACTCGGTACTCTTTTAGCTATCGCATCATGGGCACTGGAGAGGCCTAAAAGCTTTGATCCTTGCGAGCGGTGGCGGATGGAATCGGGGATTAGGAATTGTGTGAAGTGGCGAGCTGGCGAAAAGGTGCTGAAATGAGCAAGACATTAGAGGTCACAGAAAGGATTCACAATTGCGAGCAGGAGACATTCACCTTTAGATTCTCTGAAGGTCGCTGGAAATTGTTTTGCAATGGCGAATTAATTAGAACCTTAGACGATGATGAAGTCCCAACCAATATTTACATGGACGGGAAATTGATATACCCGAAGTGAAAGAATTGCGATGCGGCGAAAGCCGTTAGTTTTGGTCCAGATGGATTGAACGCAAGGCCGGGGCGCAGTCAGCCGTGCGGGACATCCGCCAACCAAGGACCAACTAAACCGGCCATCGCAACAAGCCCACCGCATCGGGCGGCTACATGAGGTGCGGGAGAATTGGGGGCGTATTCTGGACCACTGGACACCTATAGCTCTGACCGTGGTTTGGTTGATAGCTGGTTTTTACAATGTCGGTTCGACACCGGCCGTTCCCTCCAACTAAGCGCGGGAGAAGGAAAGATGAGCACTAAAGAAGAACGGGCCGAGTGGTTGAAAAAAAAACACGACGGCATGATTTCTGCCATTGGTGAATACGTACCGCCTGAATTCTGGCATCTACTTCAGGAAGTGGAAACGCTCGAATCCGCCCTCGCCGAATCCCGGCAGGAAGTGGAGCGGTTACACGGCGAGCTTGCAGTGTCGAACGCTGGCATAGAGCAAATGGAAAGCTACGCGAGACAGGCCGACGCCTATCTCAAGGAAGTGGAGCGGTTGCGGTATGTGTTGGCTAACGCAGCTGGAAAGCTTGATGTGGGTGTCGATAGATATGAAGTGATCGGCGACATCGAAAAAGCCATCCACCCCACTCAACCAGCCGAAGGGAGGAAGCCGTGAGCACACTTCGCACGTTTGGAGAAACGTCTGTTCATATCAAGGGAAAGTTGATCGAAGCCGGAACGCTTAATGTGGGCGGACGGGGCCTCTTGCTTGAGGTGGGCGGAGAATTTGTAACGATTGAAGGGCTGACGAAAGAAGAATGCGAAGTGTTAACACCGAAGCTCGGACAGTCTGTGCATATTTATGTACGGGCTCATCCAAACTGGAGCGAGCCATGACCAACACCCCCACACCAGACGATAAGGCGGGAGGGGTGGCGACGCCGAAGCGGTACACGATGGAGCAGCTATCGCTCGACGCTGGTCTGTACAAATTCGAGTACATAAAGGCCGAGGACCACGACCGCATTGTCGCCGCGCTGCAAGCGAAGCTGGCGGAAGTCGAACGTCTCGTATATGTCCCCGGCTTGTGGTCGTGCGCGAAGTGCAAGCTAGTGCTCGTGACCAGCACGCTATATGCCGCCACCGGGCAGATCGCAGCAAACAACAGCCCGCAACAATGCGCCAATGGTTGCGGCCCGATGTGGCGCGTCACGTACAAGGATGAGAGCAAGGATTTACTCGGCCGTCTCGAATCGAAGTGTGATGAGGCGCAACGGTTGCAAAAGAAACTGGACGATTTGGATCGCTGTTATGGGAGCGGATCATGAGCGGCTACGAATTTCCGATTAAGAATCCCGTTATCCGCCGCGCCGCCGCCCGGCAGGACACGTGCCCGGAATGCGGCGGCGAATTGGATACCGGCTGGGAGTGTAACGAGTGCGGATATGACGCGCGAGACGAAGCCTACCCGCCAGAAAAACGTGAAAGCGATGCCCGTCTCGAATCTTCCACGCAGCGCGGAAGGTGAAGGATGAGCAAAGACGAAGAACTGAGCGACTGGCAATTTTGGGCGTTCGTGTTTTGCCTTATCGCCATTTGGTGCATTCCGGTTGTCGCGTTCTTTACGGAAAGCTGGAAAACGCTAGGGGCGTTTATTCTTGTTTGGGGCGTGCTGATGATTGTCGACGGTTTGCGAGGAAACCCATGAACGAAGAACAACAGAAGCAGGCGCTTGAGGCGTTTAGTGCCGCATGGGACAAAGAAAACACGCCCGAGGCGTTTGCGAATTCTTATTGCTTCCGCGAATCGGCACAGCATTGGTGGCTCGCCGCATGGGAAGCCCGTGGCCGCGCCAGTGGGCAGCAGGTGGGGGAAGATTTCTTGCGAACCATGCGGGCGATCAACGTGGATCGCTGCGTGAACGGTTTTAAGCATGCGCTCGACTACTGGTCGATCATGGAATGGGGCTGCGCCATCGGAGGCGAATCAGGAGAACTGCTCAACGTCCTGAAGAAAATACAAAGAGAGAAACAGGGCCTACCGGGGTCTCGCCTTGGCGTTGCAGCGGTTGAAGAAGTTGGTAAGGAGATAGCCGACATCGTTTTGTACTGCGACCTGTTGGCTGCTCAGTTCGGAATTGATCTAGCCGAGGCCATAACGAACAAGTTTAATGCTACTTCTGCGAAGCTTGGCGTTCCTCATGTGCTCGCCGCATCGCCTCAAGTGACGGGGAAGAAATGACCTTACCAAGCGACGATCCAAAGCTAACAAAGCTACGTATTCTGTATGAACGAAGCGTTAGAGAATTAGAGTGGGCCATGTTAGAAGTAGAGCCGTTCAAAAATAAAAAGGAAGCGGCATGGGCGGCCTATCGTGACTATGTTTTCAGCCTAGGGCTTTGTCCTAACTGTGAAAAGAAGAAAGAAGAATGTAAGTGTGTAGCTCTTGCTGGTATGGCCGTTTCGTATGATGAATTCGAGAAGCATGAAAATAGCCAGTGCTGGCCTGTATTGCATCGCGGAGACGATCCAAGCGCCTATAAGGCTGGAAGCGATTACAAATACTTCGGTTTTGAACCGTGGAAGAAAAAATGAGCAGACCGCCAATAATCGTGCCAAAAATGGCAACCTACGAATTTGACGCCATTTCTAACGCCATGGACTCACGAGGCCGCGCTAAAGCCTCTAAGACGATGGCAGCGGCTAGACTAGTGCTTACCAAGGGTATGCCTCGTGTAGAGGCTTGTAGGGCCTCAGGGGCCGAGGAATCGTCATTGTGCAGAGCACTGAAGACGATTAGTCAGTATGTCTATTGTGACAAGTGCGGTCATGCTCATAAGTTGACAACTAATAAATAAGTAACTAAGGTTGTAGTACCAACAAACAACGCAGGGAGCACGTCATGGGAACGGATCGGTTTGGGAGCAGGGAAGATGAATTACGGGAGTTTAAGGGGATCAGCAAAGCGTTACGTTACAGCCTGATTTTTTGGGTTATCGTGTTTTCACTTCTCGCACTTAACGCGAAGGCCGAAACAAGTTTAGAGCTAGGGTTGGGCGTTAGTCACGGGCAGTTGGTGGGCGATAAGCTCTGGTATGACAGTCGCTTCCCGTATTCGAAGAAGCTGACCAGCCTTGCCGGTACTCTTGGCGTTCACTGGCATGAAACGGGGAATGTATTTGCCTATCGAGTTGGGTACGCTGATCTAGGGAACATAGCCGAGATAAACGCGATTGGACTTTCCGACGATGGGCGTGCGGCGGATACGCATCAATCCCGTTTCGCCAGTGTTGGCAGAGTACGGGGTTTTTATGCAACGGCGGCACCGGGCGTGTCGATTGGTAGCGCGAGGGTAGAAATTGAAGGCGGCTTATTTATCTATAAGCCTGACTTCGAGGTGTGCATGTACGATATGCCGCATATTTACTATGAAGATAATACGTTCGATTACACGGAAAATGCGTGCAAGAAACACCATGCCCCTATCATGGCCTCGTACCTTGTGGGGCTTCGGGTCGAACATAAATCTGTGTCATTGAGCGTTCGCGCCTTCCCGTCGCTCGGAAGCAGGCAGACGGATGATTACCTGCCGAGCTATAAGAGTGCGTTTCTCGTTACACTGGAAGTGAGGAATTGAGAAGATGGACAAGAGGCGATTAGTGTTGCTTGAGAAAGCATTTTCTCAAGAGGTAAAAGCCTCTATTTCGAATGGTATTCATTTGATGCAAACGCGCTCTACGTTGGCAGACAAAATGGTTGAGGAGGGTTTGCTTGCAAAAAGCTCCATTAAGCTCGGTGGATTTCCGCCAGTAACGATTCATGGATATGAGCTAACGCATGCCGGTCGTTTCGCATACTGCGCTTCTTGCAGAGACCAAAGTGAATAACTGTATTAATCGCTGGAACTAATCATCACTTACACACGGCCAGCCCCGTTACGCCGTTAATTGTCACGTAATGGTATTCGGACGTGGAGTTTTTAAAGACTACCGCTGGATCACAGACCGTGCCGACTTCCACAACGGGGTCAACAATCGCGCCGTTCTTTAGCATCTTAAATCGACGCGTTAGGTACGTACCGTTAGGGGCTACATGGAAAACCTTGACCGGCGTCGGTGTGGGAGCGGGTTGAACACTCGAACCAATACGGTTCTTCGAGACGACAATATCATCAAAGAGAACGTACTGTTCCGGGTGTGTGGTCTGACCACCACCGCCATAGTAACTGTTAAACCAGACCTTTGTTAACGGCGTGGCTCCATTAGCGTGTCTTACGCTCACGTTGTCGTAATCAATGACAAGCTGATCATCAATCCACGCGCTCACGTGTCCGCCGAAGCTCTGGCCCATCGGATTCGGTTTGACCATCACTTCAATAGTGTACCACTTCCCGGTTTGCACGCGGAAGTTTTCAAAACCTAGCTGATTAGGGAAGTATCTAACATCGCCCCCTGATTCTCTCGCATACGCTTCCTGCCATGATCCCTTAGCTACATCGCTCTGGCCTACGTTGCCGAATGCATCCGGGCCGTACAAATGAATATACGGAATAGCGCTGGTGATGTTGACGGAACTCCCGTCTTTCTGCGGACGCACCTGAAACGCGACGCGCCACGTATCGTCGTCCGTCACCACATAGGAATTCTTATTCGCGTGGATGTTGAATTCAAAGTTAGACGACCAATAGACTCGGTAACGGTAATAAACCGTTTCATTAAGGGCGAGAGGCGAGTTAAACCGTCCGGCCGGGTAAATAGTATCCTGCGTATTCGCGGCCATGCGAGCAACCAGTGCTTTACCAGCGGTAAGCCCAGCGATACCGGGGAAGTCGCACGTTCCACTGACACAGCCAATCCCGCCCCAGACGAACGTCGCTCCGCTTGTCTGTGCGGTGCGACGAAAATCTTCCCAGCCGACCGAGTCGCCATCTTCCCAATTCTCGCAAAAGATCACATCGGAACGAGAACAGACAGGCTCCGCTTTTGACCTATCGGTGTTCTCTGCCCGTGCTGGAGCACAGTGAGCGAGGAAGAGAGAAAAGCCAATCATCACAGACAAAAGAAAGTTCATCACTTCTCCTTTAACGTAGTGCCCGCATCCTATCGGTACACTCATCTAATGCCGCCGCCTGTTCTATGGCGAGCCTGAATAATCCGGCGTTGGTCTTCTCGCGAAGCTCAGGTCTCTGACAATCCTCGGTCAAGCGTCCGTCACGGATCGCAGCGGACGGACTTGCACAACCCGTCAGCCACAGTAACAGGCAGAACAATAGCAGACCAATCAGGACTTTGTTTTTCAACGATCTGGATTCGTTCTCGAATCTCGGTTTTACGTGTCTCATTCTTGGCCTCGATCTGGTTGGCTTTCTTCTCGTCTTGTTTGATTACTTCTATTTGAGCTTTGGCCTGTTTTCCTTCGGCATAGCCTTTTCCAAGCCATGCCCCAGCAGTGAAGGCAATTACAATGGAAGCGAGGACGCCAGCGATCAGGTACGGGTTCATTTCTTACCGACATCGGTAACGAGATTCTTGGCGGTCATCAACGCGGCAACCACCATCGCGCTTTTCCAACCACCGGGCGTGATGATCGGATTGCCGGAGGTAAGAAGATTGGAAGCAACCTGAAACGAGCTTTCCGCGAAGGTAAGTAGAACGCCCACCCACGACAGAACAATACCGCGCCAGCCTTTTAGCTTTTCATTCAGTGTTTCTAGCATATCACGCCTCTTTAACTACTCGTTGAAGGAGCCAGCCATAAATGTATTTCTCTTGCGTCTCTTTACTCTCTGCGAGTTCGATATAGCGATTAGCTTGCAGGGCATTCAAGCCAGCGAGTAGCACCGATTCGCCTTCAGGACCGCGAGGAACGAGGTAGGAGCGAAACGCTGAAATCGTGGCGGGGCCGACTGCTCCATCTACCGTGATATCGGGATAGTCTTTACCCTGATGGTTTAAGACGTTTAGGAGACGCTGCAGGAACTGTGCGCCGATACCCGTATTGACGTAGGTATCGCCCATCTCTCTTGCGATCTTCTCGGAGCTGATCGCGATTTCATCTAGTCTGAGCTTGTCCCAATATCGACGCTTGTAGATGGTCTTTGCGATGTCGATAGAGAGGTCTTGCATCTGTCCTGTATAGCCTTCCTCTCGCGCCGTCTTTTCGGTGATGCCGTATTTCGTAGCACCACCCATATCAGTCGGGTCGTTGGTATAGCCGCCCTCTACTTTAAGCAGCTTATCTACCCACATATCAAAGGCGCTCATTTGTTTGGCTGAAAGTGTAACCACGCCCCTACAGCAGCAGCCGCAGCGCCAAGCACCCACAACGCTTTTGCAACGACTGACTTACCGACCGCAACATAGATGTCTCGGAGGGCAAGTTCCTTCGCGCGGGTGGCGATTCGCTCGATGTCATCGTCTGACAAATCGATTTTCCGTCGTTCTTCTTGTTCCATGTCCTAGTCCAGAGTGATCGCAGATACGTCATCGTTATGTCTCCGTTCAGCACCATAGTGCCTAATCGGTTCCGTCCGTTGTCTATTACAATCCGTGTCAGCCATTTGATTCCTCATTCTTGGTGAGGGTTAGGTGGTTAGGGGGCGGGATGAACGCCCCCGGCTTCAAGCCATGATCTCTTTTAAAACGACGTTGCTTTGATACACGCCATTGAATATCGGCGTTCCGCTATTTTGGTTGTAAGAAGACGTTCCGGCACTGGCTCCGTATCTCACATGAAAAGTAGTAGTCGACGTTGTATCGGCTCTCATTCTGTGAAGAAAAGGGAAAGTGCAACCAGAAACGGCGGCGGCTGCTGTCGTGAGCCATCCACGTAATGCGTTAGCCGTAGCATCCTGAATTAGCGAAATAGGAACCTGTGCCGTGGCGGAGCTGTTAGCAAGATTTAAAATTGCCATCCATTCAAGAACGTTGCATGACGATGTCGGGGTTATCGCGGCATCAAGCGAGGATATTTCCGTTCCCTCGGAAGCTTGCGGAATGGTATTATCAACGGGAATGCTGGCGGTAGTTGTTCCAGTGGTAGAGTCTTGAACCTGAACCGTCTGGACATAGGTCCCCGGCAATTTCATGCCCTGCATCCAAGGTTGGATTTTGGATGGCGAAGTAGCCCACGTTCCGGCTGTGGCTTGCGTGCTTTCTACATATCCTAGAACGGTCATCGCCTTGGAGCTAACCGCAGTACCGGTATAAATAACGCCCGCTGAGTCAGCCGCGCCTGCTCCACCTTCGGCCGTGGAAGACGCTAACACGTCACTTTGAAGTGAATAGATAAATCCATTCGATCCAAGGCAATTAATAGCGCCAAGCCTGAATGTACTTGCGTCATTAAACGCGACAATCCAAAGGCGATTTACTTTTCCGCTAGTTGTCCCCATCGTTGAGCCGGAAGAAATCACCAGTGATGTGGCAGCAGTTACGGCCAGCCACACCATATCGCCAGTCGCAGAGGTAACGTCACGGAAAGGGACGTAAACGGGATTCGTGGCCGATGGGTCGTTGCCATCATTTCCCTTTAGAGCGATTGTCAACGCGCTAGAGCCAACGGTTGCATTAATTCTTAAATTGGTTGCAACCGGAATTTTTGAAACGAACATTCCGGAAAATATGTTGTTTCCGGTGAAACTGTTATTTCCGGTCGTGATCGGGACCGAGGAGAAATCAACGTCCGCATCGGGAAAGGTAATCGTTCTATCTGCCGTCGGATCGGTGACCACTACCCGCGTTTCATACGCATCGTCCGTGCTGCCTTCAAAGACAAACGGGGTCGTGCCTTGAATGACGGCCCCGGTTAAATCAAGCTTTCCCGTAAAATACCTAGTACCGTTTTCCGTTACGGTTCCGCTACCAGATGTCCAAGTATTATTGTCTCGGATAACAGGACCGCTGAACGTGAGTGTTTTGCCAGAGGAGACACTAAAGACCACGCCAGAAGGAACGCGGCAGGTGAAGTTACTGCCGATAGTGCAATCAGAATCTATCGTCCATGTTCCGGGCTGGAACAAGAGCGTGACATTGTTAGAGCCGATAGCGTCTAAGGCTCTTTGGATGGTGGACTTGGTGTAATTAATACCACCCCCATAGACCTGCAAAACATCTACTTCCGTTCCAACTTTAAGTCCGGTAACCGTTCCGCCCGTAGAATCTTTTTTCGTTCTCGTAGAAGACAAACCGTCCCAGTTCGCAAAGTCGGAACGCAGAACGAGGTCTTTAATTATTTGCGTCATCTTCGTCTTCCGTATTTATGCCGTGGAGAATCGCACCATCTGACTTGATAGTGACGCCATCTTGAATAGTGGTAATGTCTCGAATGCCTTCGAGCCTGTCGAGACGATTTGAAATCTGATTGAGAATGAAATTGATTTGGTTTATTAGGTCGTCTTCGTCTGCATAAGCATATATCTGGTAGAACTCAGTTTTCATTGTCTTTGTATGCGTCTTGGAACAAGAGGCGGCCGCCCATCTTTAACCCTTCCGTCGTTTTCACTGGCTCAAAGCCAGTGGTGAGCCATTGTTTGGCCCAGCCGTTC
>Ga0070702_100000931_pt1 | contig 11456 bp, 12 predicted proteins | sample KBSK5103metaG_FD_65466 | JGI IMG/M metagenome (GOLD analysis project Ga0070702, IMG submission 65466) | Corn, switchgrass and miscanthus rhizosphere microbial communities from Kellogg Biological Station, Michigan, USA - KBS K5-10-3 metaG | ecosystem: Host-associated > Plants > Roots >... | reverse complement strand
CTGGCCGAGGGACCGACCCTGGCCTTCGGCGCCATCCGGCGGTCGGTTGCCTTCTCCGCGGGTCACTCGCTGAGCGAGTCGCTGGCCCAGGAGGCCGACCAGATGGCTCTCACCGGGCACAGCGAGGACCACGCCGCGGCGGTGGCGGCCTTCCTGGCCAAGGAGAAGCCGACCTTCGGGGGTCGCTGAGCACGAAACGGGTGGGCTGCCGGCTCAGGGCCGGCGACGCACCAGCCGATAGCCGCCGTCGTCCAGGACGCGCTCGTATGACGTGCCCGGGTGCAGCGACTCCGCATACTTCACCGCATCGGGGATCCCCGGGTTCCAGCTGCCGTCGATCAGGACGAACTGAGGCACCATCGGTGCGGCCTTACCGGCATAGAAGACGCGGGTCCGGCTCGTGAGGTGGGCCATCAGGCCGGGGTCGGTCTCGACGGTCGCGTCGTCGGGAATCTTGGCCAGGACCCGACCGGCGGCTTCGGCACGAGGGCCGGCCTGGTAGGTCGCTGGGTCGACCAGGTCCTTGAACGCATAGCGCGTGCAGAAGAACACCGCCACGAGCAGAGCCAGGGCGGGGGCCGCGCGGGCATACCAGCGCAGGACCCGCCAGCGGCCTCGCCGCGCCCGCATCGCGCCGTCGACGAGGGCGGCGAACACGATGGGCATCAGGATCAGGTCGTAGTGGAAAAACTGACCCCAGTAGTTCTCGTTGGTCGAGATGAAGCGCCAGCCCAGCGTCGGCAGCACCAGGATCAACAGCGGCGAACGCAGGCCCAGGAAGACCGTCACCACCAAGAGCAACAGCACCGTCGTTCCTTTGGGCCCCGGCGTCACCATGGCAAGGGGAAGGTCGAGCACGCGCTGCAGCAGAGAGCTACCCGTTCCCGGCTGTGAGGCCACCCCGGCCCAGAAGGTGTAGCGGCCCTCTGCGTTGAAGTGCGGGATCAGCACCGTGATCGTGAGCGCGAACCAGACAAGGCCGAACGCTCCAAGAGCCAGGCCCCATCGGCGGGCACCGACCAGCACGAGGACCACTCCGATGGCGGCGACGGTCAGCCCGAGGTCCTCTTTGACCAGGACAAGCGGGGCTGCCCAGGCCACCACCGCTACCCAGCGACGGGCCAGGAGCGCCTCGAGCGCGAACGCCACCAAGGGCACTGCCAGGGCGACCTCATGGATGTCGAAGTCCACCGCGGACTGGATGCCGTAGGACATGCCGAACGCCAGACCGACCGCGACCCCCGACCAGCGGCCCAGGTGGCGCATGCCTGCGCGGGTGATGGGCACGACTGCCAACGCGATCAACAGGGCCTGTCCCACCAACAGCGTGACGGTGGTCGGGAACAGCCGGTAGAACGGCGCGAAGACCGCGATGGCGGGGTTCCAGTGGTCGCCCAGGAAGTTGTGGCCGACACCCTCGAGGTCGACGATCGGAGCCTGCAGGTGGGCGTAGTGCCGGATGGCCTGCTCGAAGATCCCCACGTCGAACGACTTTGTTCCAAACCGCTCGAACCGGGCGATCGAGATCGTCGCGTAGAGGCTGGCGAAGACCAGTGCCATCACCCAGGGCAACGCGCGCTCCCACCTCGGCCGATGTGGGGTCACAGCGCTGGCGGTGCCCTCGTCCTGGTCGGAGACCCCGCTGATCACCGATTCGCGCTGGTCCATCACACGAGTGTCGCTCATCTCGCCATCGAACGCGTCGTTGGGTCCTCCAGGCATGACGCGCCTCACCCAACGGCCCGATAGCAACCGGCCAGATGATCGTTCACCAGCCCGCAGGCCTGCATCGCGGCATAGAGGGTAGTGGGTCCCACGAAAACAAAACCATTGCGCTTCAGCGCCTTTGCCAGCGCAATGGACTCTGCGGTGGTCGCTGGGACCTCGGCGGGAGTACGCGGTTGGCGGCGCCCGACCGGCGCGAACGACCAGAACAGCTCATCGAGCCCGCCCCGGTCGCGCAGCCGGACCACGGCCTGGGCGTTGCTGACTGCAGCCCTGATCTTGAGGCGGTTTCGGACGATGGACGAGTCGGCCATCAGCCGCTCGAAGTCAGTCTCGTCGAAGCCGGCGACGGTCTCGGCATCGAACCCTGCGAAGGCCATCCGAAAGGCTTCACGCTTGCGCAGGATCGTGAGCCAGGACAACCCGGACTGGAAGGCCTCGAGAGTCAGGCGCTCGTACAGCGGGGTCTCACCGTGGACCGGGACGCCCCACTCCTCGTCGTGGTAGGCGACGTACTGGTCAGAGCTCAAGGCCCACCAACAACGGGCCACGCCGCTGTCGTCGACCGACAGACCTTCGCTGCTCACTCCCGCGAGTCGCTGCTCTCGCCCTGCGAGGCGCCCGCAACAGGCACCTGCACGCCCTCCGCAGGCACCTGCACGCCCTCCGCAGGCACCTGCACGCCCTCCGCAGGCACCTGCACGCCCTCGGCAGGCGCCGGCTCGACCTTGGTCTCGAGCTCGCGCAGACGTGCGCCCAGGGCGTCGAGCACCTCGTCGACCTCGTCCATGCGGTATCCGCGCAGCGCCCGGTCGAAACGCACCTGCCCGACGTCGTCGGAGGACAGCGACCCGGCCGGGACGCCGCTGAAGGCCTGGCTGGACGTTGGATCGGCCATGAAACCCCCGATCCTGCCCATGACGGCGGCGGCGGTGAGCCCGATCAACAGGACGGCGATGAACAAAAAGAACACGATCACGAGATGATCGTGCCATGCCTCACGACGTCTCTCCCGGTCGCCACCTCCGTCTGCGCGGCCGGAGTTTCGCCCCGGGCGAGACGGGCTTGCTGGCAATCATCAACCGCACGCCTGACTCCTTCTACGACGCGGGGCGCTATCTCGACGACTCCGTAGCCCTTTCAGCGGTCGCGCGCGCCGTGGCCGACGGTGCCGACGCGGTCGACATCGGGGGGGTCAAGGCCGGCCCGGGGCCCGAGGTCAGCGCTGCTGAGGAGCTGCGCAGGGTGGTGCCGTTCATCTCGGCGATCCGCGCGGCCCATCCGGACCTGTTGATCAGCGTCGACACCTGGCGCGCCAGCGTTGCCGACGCCGCCTGCGATGCCGGGGCAGACATGGTCAACGATGCCTGGGCAGGTCACGACCCTGAGCTGTCGGCGGTCGCGGGTGCCCATGCTGTGGGCTACGTGTGCGCCCACACTGGTGGTCATCCGCCGCGCACGGACCCGCACCGGGTCCGTTACCAGGACGTGGTCGCCGAGACAGTCGCAGACCTGAGCAGGCAGGCGGATGCGGCGCTGGCAGCCGGAGTGCGCGAGGACGGACTGTTGATCGATGCCGCCCAGGACTTCGGCAAGAACACCTATCACTCGCTGCAGGTCACCGGCCAGGTCTGCGCTCTGGTCGGGACCGGGTGGCCGGTGCTGCTCGCGGTGTCCAACAAGAAGTTCATCGCCGAGGCCCTCGGGCTGGACGGGCCCAAGTCCGACCGCGTCACCGGCACGCTCGCCACCACCGCCGTCGCGGCCTGGGAAGGCGTGCGGATGGTCCGGGCGCACGATGTCGCCCAGACCCGACAGGTGCTGGACATGGTTGCGGCGCTGCGCAGCGGCATACCGGCCCTGGCGCGGCGAGCGCTCGCCTGAGCTGCGCGGAGCTCTCGACTTGGGGTAGGCCCGTCACTCACAACAGACAGCTGTGTCCATGCTCGATCAATGACGGACCTGCTCTGTGCCAAAGGTGACGAACTCGCTACTCGGGGCGTTTGGGCGGGACGTCATGGGCCCCTCCGACGTCCCCGCGGACGATGAGCCGCACGGCCTCGTCGACGTCGTCGGTGACATGCAGGAGGTCGACGTCGGCGGGGGTGATGGTGCCCGTGACCGCGGCGGTCTCACGCAGCCACTGCAGCAGACCCCCCCAGTATGCCGAGCCGATGAGGACCAGCGGGAATGACGTGACCTTGCGGGTCTGCACCAGCGTCACAGCCTCGAACAGCTCGTCGAGGGTGCCGAAGCCTCCGGGCAGGACGATGAACCCCTGCGCGTACTTCACGAACATGGTCTTGCGGGCGAAGAAGTATCGGAAGTTGACCCCGAGATCCACGTAGCGGTTCAGGCCCTGCTCGAACGGCAGCTCGATGCCCAGCCCCACCGACGTGCCTCCAGCCTCGAGAGCTCCCTTGTTGGCGGCCTCCATGGCACCCGGCCCGCCTCCGGTGATCACGGCATAGCCCGCGTGAACCAGCGCCCTGCCGACAGCCACACCCTGGGCGTAGGTCGGGTCCTCCGGCTTGGTACGCGCAGAACCGAACACGCTGACGGCGGGGCCGAGCTCGGCCAGAGCGCCGAAGCCCTCGACGAACTCGCTCTGGATCTTCATCACCCGCCACGGATCGGCATGCAGCCAGTCGGCCGGCCCCTTGTTGTCCAGCAGCCGCTGGTCGGTCGTGGTCGGAGGCACCTGGCTGTGGCGCAACGTCACGGGGCCAGTGAGGTAGGGGGAGCTCTTGTCGTTCACCGCACTAACCTATGCCGACGCTCAGGCCAGCCAGCGCAGCAGCGCTGCCTCGGCGTCGACCAGCTGCTGCACCGGGCAGCGCTCCTGGTCGTGGTGGGCCAGGTTCGGGTCTCCGGGGCCGAAGTTCACCGCCGGGATCGACAGCTCCGAGAACCGGGCCACGTCCGTCCAGCCCTCCTTGGCGTGCACCGGCAGAGCGAGCGCCTCGACAAAGGCCCTGGCCGCCGGCAGGTGCAGCCCGGGCCGCGCGCCGTCTGCGGTGTCGGTCAGCTCCACGGCATAGCCCTCGAACAGCTCGCGCACGTGAGCCAGTGCCTGTGCACCCGACTTGTTCGGGGCGAAGCGGTAGTTGACCGTGACCACGCACTCGTCGGGGATCACGTTGCCGGCGACCCCGCCCCGGATGCCGACCGCGCTCATCGCCTCGCGGTACTCCAACCCGTCCACCTCGACGGTCTGCGTCTCGTAGGCGACCAATCGGCCCAGGATCGAGGCCGCCTCGTGGATCGCGTTCAGACCGTTCCACGGCCGCGCCGAGTGCGCCGCCCTGCCTCTGGCCGTGACGTCGACCCGCAGGCTGCCATTGCAGCCGCCCTCGACGGCGCCGTTGGTCGGCTCGAGCAGCACCGCGAAGTCGGCCTGCAGGAGCTCGGGGCTGTTGCGCCCCACGCGGGCCAGGCCGTTGCGCACGGCCTCGACCTCCTCACAGTCGTAGAACACGTAGGTGATGTCGCGGCTCGGCTCAGATAGCTGAGCCGCCAGGCGCAGCTGCACCGCCACCCCGCCCTTCATGTCGCAGGTGCCGCGACCGACCAGGTGCTCGCCGTCGCGGTGCGCCGGAAGGTTCGGCGGGTCGGTCAGCGGGACCGTGTCGAGGTGACCGGCCAGCACCACGCGCTCGCTGCGCCCAAGGTTCGTGCGGGCGATGACGGTGTGCCCGTCACGGGTCACCACCAGGTGACTCAGCGGGCGCAGGACGGTCTCGACGGCGTCGGCGATCTGCTGCTCGTTGCCGCTGACCGACTCGATGTCACACAGGGCCGCGGTCAGGGTGACGACGTCGCTTCCCAGATCGAGACCAGGTGTGCAGGGCAGGGAGGAGGACATGAGAAGCAGGGTATCGGGCGGGCCCCCTAGGCTGGTGCCCATGACGAGCGAGCGGAGAGCGCCGGGCGAGCGACAGGCCTGGGGATACGGGCTGGCCACGGTCACCACGAGCGGACAGGTGCTCGACACGTGGTTCCCCGCCCCGGCGCTGGGCCCCGCTGAGGCCGAGGAGCCCTACGGCCCCCCCGTCGAGCTCGCTGCGGCCGCCAAGGAAGACCCTCGCCGGGGTGTGCGCGCGCAGGTGGTCCATGTCGCGATCGACCTCGACGTACCCCCCGCCACCCCCTCAGATGCGTACCTGCGCCTGCACCTGCTCTCGCACCGCCTCGCGCGACCCAACACCATCAACCTGGACGGTCTCTTCGGCGTGCTCAACAACGTCGTCTGGACCAACGCCGGGCCCTGCCCCGTCGCGGACTTCGAGCGCACGCACCTGCGGCTGCGCGACTCAGGGCCCGTCCTGGTGTTCAGCGTCGACAAGTTCCCCCGGATGACCGACTACGTGGTGCCGAGCGGGGTCCGCATCGCTGACGCCGCGCGGGTGCGCCTGGGCGCCCACCTGGCCGAGGGGACCACGGTCATGCACGAGGGGTTCGTCAACTTCAACGCAGGGACCCTTGGACCCTCCATGGTCGAGGGCCGCATCTCGCAGGGAGTGGTGGTGGGCAGGGGCACCGACATCGGCGGCGGCGCCTCGATCATGGGGACCCTCTCCGGCGGTGGCACCGACCGGGTCAGTATCGGTGAACGCTGCCTGCTTGGCGCCGAGTCCGGGGTCGGCATCTCGCTCGGTGACGACTGCATCGTGGAGGCCGGGCTCTACGTCACGGCCGGCACCAAGGTGACGCTGGAGGACGGTGTCGTGGTCAAGGCCAAGCAGCTTTCCGGCGGCTCGGGGATGCTGTTCATCCGCAACTCGGTCACCGGCACGGTCGAAGCACGTTCACGCACCGGTGAGGGCATCAGCTTGAACTCCGCCCTTCATGCCAACTGAGATGGCACCTGAGCGCCTGTTCCCCCAGATGGTGAGGCATCACGGTCGACGCCGACGGCGCCGGGTCGGCCGAGTCCTGCTGCTGGTCATCGTCGCAATGGTGGGCGGGGGAGGCTATTTTGCGTACACCACGTTCATTGCGAACTTCGGGGAGCCGTCGTGTCGCGCCACGGCACTCGGACAGGAGGTCACGTTCTCCCCCGAGCAGAGCGCGAACGCCGCCACGATCACCGCCGTCGCCCTCAAGCGGAACCTGCCGGCACGGGCTGCCACGATCGCCAACGCCACGGCGATCACCGAGTCCAAGCTGCGCAACGTCAGGTTCGGCGACCGCGACTCCCTCGGGCTCTTCCAGCAGCGCCCGAGCCAGGGCTGGGGGACGGAGGAGCAGATTCTGGACCCGGTCTACTCAGCCAACAAGTTCTACGATGCCCTGACCGAGATCGCCGGCTATGAGCGCATGAGCATCACCCAGGTGGCCCAGAAGGTCCAGCGCAGCGGGTTCCCTGAGGCGTATGCCGACCACGAGCACGAGGGGCGCGTGCTCGCCTCGACGCTGGCCGGCCACTCTGCCGGCGGCATCGGCTGCCGCCTGGACGACGCCATCTCCAGCACTCCCGCAGCCGCCATCGCCCAACGACTCACCGCCGAGCTCGGGGTGCCCGCCAAGGTCCAGGGAACGCAGGTTCAGGTGACGGGTCGCAACGCGCCACAGGCCTGGGCCGCCGGTTCCTGGGCCGTGGCCCATGCCGAAGCTGATGGCATCACCTCGGTCACGGTGGGCAACCGCAGCTGGACACGGGCGCGGGGGGACGCGGCGTGGTCATGGCACGCCGCGTCCAGGCCCGTCGCCCCGACTGTGGTGGTCATCACCCGCCGTTGAGGTCCGTCCATCTCGTGCCGGCCGGAGTACCGCTTCTCAGTCCTGGCGCGATGGACCTATAGGCAGCGCGCCCAGGCCTGATGCCTTCGGTCCGACTGCCCAGCCGCCTCAGGCCGGCCGCTCGCACCCCTGGGTCAGCGGCCGGTGACCGGCATGTAGTCGCGCTCAGTGGCCCCGATATAGAGCTGGCGCGGTCGAGCGATCTTGGTCTCGGGGTCCTCGATCATCTCGCGCCACTGGGCGATCCAGCCCGGCAGCCGGCCAAGGGCGAACAGAACCGTGAACATCTGGGGCGGGAAGCCCATCGCCTTGTAGATCAGGCCGGTGTAGAAGTCGACGTTCGGGTAGAGCTTGCGCTCGATGAAGTACTCGTCCGAGAGCGCCACCTGCTCGAGCTTGAGGGCGATGTCGAGAAGCTCGTCGTTGTGGCCGAGCTTTGCGAGGAGCTCGTCGGCGGTCTTCTTGATGATGGCCGCACGTGGGTCGTAGTTCTTGTAGACCCGGTGCCCGAAGCCCATCAGCTTGACACCACCCTCTTTGTTCTTGACCTTGCGCACGAACTCGTCGACGTCGCTGCCGCTGTCCCTGATCTGCTCGAGCATCTTGACCACCGCCTGGTTGGCACCACCGTGCAGGGGCCCGAACAGGGCGTTGATACCAGCTGAGACAGAGGCGAAGAGGTTGGCCTGCGCGGAGCCGACCATACGCACCGTCGCGGTAGAGCAGTTCTGCTCGTGGTCGGCGTGCAGGACCAGCAGCTGGTCGAGTGCGCTGACCAGGATCGGGTCTGCGTTGTACGGCTCGGCCGGGGTCCCGAAGGTCATCCGCAGGAAGTTCTCCACCATCGGCCGGGAGTTGTCGGGGTAGAGGAACGGCTGGCCGATGCTCTTCTTGTAGGCGTAGGCCGCGATGGTCGGCAGCTTGGCCAGGAGGCGGATGGTCGAGATGTGAACCTGCTCGGCGTCGTACGGGTCGAGGCTGTCCTGGTAGAACGTCGAAAGGGCCGAGACCGCCGAGGACAGCACAGGCATCGGGTGCGCGTCTCGCGGAAAGCCCTGGAAGAAGCTCTTGAGGTCCTCGTGCAGCATCGTGTGCTGGCGGATCCTGCCGTCGAAGTCAGCCAGCTGCTCGGCGGTCGGGAGCTCACCGTAGATCAGCAGGTAGGAGGTCTCCACGAAGGTGGACTTCTCGGCCAGCTGCTCGATCGGATAGCCGCGGTAGCGGAGAATACCGACGTCGCCGTCGATGTAGGTGATGGCCGAGCGGCAGGAGGCCGTATTCACGAATCCGACGTCCAGCGTGGTGTTGCCGGTCTCCTTCATCAGCTTCGATACGTCGTAGGCGTCGTTGCCCTCAGTGGCCTTGATCAGCGGGAACCCGAGCGAGATGTCGCCCATCACAAGGGTTGCACCCGGTGCGTCGTTGCTCATGTCAGTTGTTGCCCTTCTCGTTGCCCCGCGTCGTTGCCTGGTGTGTCACAGGCAAAGCAAGGTACCGGAGCACCACATGCGGAGGGGCGGAAACCGCCAACCACGCCATTATGCCCTGCGCGGCGCCTCGCCCCGGTGGGTCAGGCGCGTGACGGCTGTGCTAATACGCTCGTCGTCGGCGGTCAGGGACATGCGCATATGTCGCGCACCCGCCGCACCGTAGAAGCTGCCCGGCGCCACCAGAATGCCCAGGTCGGCCATCTCGGCAACCAGGGACCAGTCGGCACCAACGCGCGCCGGAGGGCCGGTGCCAGGGTCGGCCTCACAGGGCACGTCGCCATCGGCGCCACCCGCGCCGGCACCGTCTGAGCCGCCGTCCCTGCTGACCCACAGATACAGGCCGGCCTCTGAGTGCTCGATGCGATAGCCGGCCTCCTCGAGCGCCGACTTCAGCTGCCCCCGCCGTATGCCGTAAAGCGCCCTCTGCTGCGCCACATGGGTGTCGTCCAGAAGGGCTGCGACCATCGCCTGCTGGACCGGCCAGGGGACGATCATGCCCGCGTGCTTGCGGATCTCCAGCAGCCGGCCGACCAGAGCGGGGTCGCCCGCCACGAACGCGGCGCGATAACCGGCCATGTTGCTCTGCTTGCTCAGCGAGTAGACCGCCAGCAAGCCCTCGTGGCTGCCACCGCACACTCTCGGGTCGAGGATGCTCGGCACGGCTCCCGGTCTGGTGAGCCGGTCGTCCGTGCCCATGTCAGAGTCCCGCCAGTCCAGCTCTGCGTAACACTCGTCGCTGGCGACGACCACGCCGTGTTGCCTGGCCCATCGGACAACCTCGGCGAGCTGCTCGTGGCCGAGGACCTGGCCCGTGGGGTTGCTGGGACTGTTGAGCCACAACAGCTTTGGCGTTGGGGAGGAGGTCATCGGGCCCAGACTGGCCAGGCTCGTCATCGGCTGCGGCGAGGCGCCGGCGATCCGGGCCCCCACGTCATACGTCGGATAGGCGACAGCCGGGAACGCGACCACGTCGCCGGGCCCGGCACCGAGCAACGATGGCAGCCAGGCGACCAGCTCCTTGCTGCCCATCGTCGGCAGGACGGAGTCGGGGTTCACATCCGGCACGCCGCGACGGCGCGCGAACCAGGCCGCCACCGCCTCCCGGAGGGCGGGCGTGCCCCACGTCTGCGGGTAGCCGTGGGCGTCGGCCGCGGCGGTGAGGGCCGCCCTGACGACATCCGGGGTGGGGTCGACGGGGGTGCCCACCGAGAGGTCCACGAGCCCGCCGGCATGGGAACTCGCCCGCTCCTTGTACGGAGCGAGCGAGTCCCATGGAAAATCCGGAAGGCTATCCATCGTCGTCGGCTACGGCGATGAGCTCAGGCTCTACTCTTCGTGTGCCTGCGGCGGCAGAGCTGCGACCAGGGGGTGGTCCTTGGCGATCTTGCCGAGCTTGGCGGCGCCACCGGGGCTCCCGAGGTCGTCGAAGAACTCGACGTTGGCCTTGTAGAAGTCCTTCCACTGCTCGGGGGTGTCATCCTCGTAGAAGATGGCCTCGACCGGGCAGACCGGCTCGCAGGCGCCGCAGTCGACGCACTCGTCGGGGTGGATGTAGAGCGAACGCTCCCCCTCGTAGATGCAGTCGACGGGACATTCCTCGATGCAGGCCTTGTCCTTCACGTCGACACAAGGCTGAGCGATGACATAGGTCATGGTGTGGGTCCTCCCGGGGTGTGACTACGGTTTATGCACTCCCTAGTATGCCGAGTCACGGGGCCGAAACGCAGCAAAGGCTAGCCTAACCAGAGTCAAGCCCGTCGAAAGAGGTGAACCTCAACCATGAGTGACCCAGACCCTGTCGACGGCCTCCGGCCCGGCATGCGCGCGGTGGTCCGCCAGCGCATCGAGGGCGGCGTCACCGATGCGCTGGGCGACGTCGTGGCGGTGGACGCCGACACGATCTCGGTCCGGACCCGGCGGGGCGTCGAGGTGATCGACCGGGCCATCGTCACGGCAGCGAAGGAGGTTCCGCCCCGGGCAACCCGTCGAGGAGCCCCGCACCTGGCCATCTCGATGGACGATCTGGAACGGGTCATGGTCGACGGGTGGCCGCCTCTCGAACGCGCTGAGATCGGCGGATGGCTCCTGCGTGCCTCGGCCGGATTCACCGGCAGGGCCAATTCCGTTCTGCCACTGGGCAATCCGGGTGCACCACTGTCCGAGGCGGTTGACCGCTGCCAGCGCTGGTACGACGAGCGGGGTCTGACACCCCTGTTCGCTCTCTTCGGCCCGGCGGGCTTCGCCGTCACCGAGGACCCGCTCGGCAGAGAGCTGTTGGGGCGCGGCTACGAGCCGTCCCGCCGCACCGCGGTCCTGACCACCGCCACCCGCCTGCTGTCACCCGAGGTACCCCACGCCTCGGGCGCCCGGGTACGGCTCGATCCCGCGCCCTCGCCGCAGTGGTGGGACGCCTGGGCCGCCCTCGATGGCCGGACCGGCCATGCAGGCACTGCACCGGCCGCGGCCCGGGCCGTGTTGACAGGTTCACCGGATCAGGTG
>Ga0070702_100000920_pt1 | contig 11514 bp, 11 predicted proteins | sample KBSK5103metaG_FD_65466 | JGI IMG/M metagenome (GOLD analysis project Ga0070702, IMG submission 65466) | Corn, switchgrass and miscanthus rhizosphere microbial communities from Kellogg Biological Station, Michigan, USA - KBS K5-10-3 metaG | ecosystem: Host-associated > Plants > Roots >... | reverse complement strand
GTGACCATTCGGCCGCGCCGATCGGCTGGTGCCATCTCCGCGAGGAACAGCGGGCAGGTCGCCGCCGCGGCGCCGACACCCAGACCGAGGATGACCCGGGCGACGAGCATCACGCCGTAACTGGGTGCGAGCGAACAGCCCAGGGCACCGATGAGAAACAAACCTGAACAGACCAGCAGACTTCCTTTGCGGCCCAACGCATCCGCGAGCTTCCCACCGAGGAGCGCACCGATGGCGGCGCCGGGGAACAGCAGCACGGTGACGACGGACGCTTCCTGGGCCGTGCTCAGATCGAGGTCGGTGCGCATGTACAGCAGGGCGCCGGAGATGACCCCGGTGTCGTAACCGAACAGCAGCCCCCCCAACGTGGAGATCACCGTCAGCTTGATCAGGAACCGGTTGTGCTTACCGGTCGACGTGGTGCTCGGACCCGGGCCAGCTGAACCCGCCATTGGGTTTCTCCTTCATGTCATGGGTACTTGGTGCCGTCAGCAACGGCAGGGCGGAACGGCCTTCAGCACGGCCTCAGCACCCAGTTGTCTGGGCGTCAATCAGGGGCACCTGGGCGGGTCCGGACGACACGTTCTGCTGCCTCGCGAGTAGCGGTGGTCTGTCGACTTGCATCACGCGTTGTGCATCGAATGGTGGTGTGCTTCAGCACGTTGCAGCTCGACAGCCGACCTCGCTGGGTGCGGATCATAGGACTGTGGTCACCAATGCCAGAACGGCGAGACACTAGGCGAGGCTTAGGGCCCGCCGTTGCGGCAGTCGTCGTCGACGGGGCCCGATTGCGCCTCAGTCAGACTGTTCACATAGGCCTCCAGATCCGTGACCCGGAAACGGGCCGAGTGCTCGACATATACCTGCGGCAACCGGCCGGTCGAGACGAGACGTTCGATGGTTCTCACCGAGACGCTCAGCCGCTCAGCCACTTCACCTTTTGTGATCAGCAACCGATCAGGCATTGGGGCATAGTGGCCGGTGTCGCGTCCGTCTGCAATAGGTGTCGCGTCCTGACGGATCCTGGCGGTGTTTATCAGGAACGACGTCAATTCCTCGACCTCGCGGGGTACCGCCAACCCCTCATGGTGCATCCGACGGACATGACCCGAGAGTGCCACGGTTAGATGCCGTATCAGTTCCGGAACCCGTCGGACGTCCCCCGCGCCGCCGCCGCCTGAATCCGACAATGGATCACCAGACTGGAACACCGTGGCCCTCACCATCCGGCACCCACGGCGTACTCCGCTGCAACCACCGGATGCCCGGTGAGAAGCGTCGCACCGGGCCGTGTCGCAGGCATTCAGCACTCTCCTCGCAAGAATCGGTCAATTGGTTAACCCGGATTCGGGGCACCGTCGGTGCAACAACTCAGAACATGGACGCGGCCGTTCCACCTCAATGGGCCATCCAGGGCGGTCCGTTGGTGATCGAGCGACCGGTTTTGTCCGCTCGGTGCTCAGTGCGTGATCCCCGGTCGCCTACCGCTGCCCGCGGCCAGGCCGGTGGGCGGTCTTGGCCGCCCACGCAGCCGCGGCAAGCCGCTCGTCTCACAACCGCATCCTTCGAGCGCTTTAAGTTGACCCACATCTTCAAGCGCTTTAAGCTATCTCCAGTGTGGAGCATTGCTTGAGGTATGTCAAGACAAAGTGGGTGACTATTTTGCGGTCGGCAGAGTCAACGCCGCGTCCCCGGCTGGATGACGTCGCGGCCGCCGCCGGTGTCTCGACGGCGACGGTCTCACTAGTCCTGCGCGGCGTCGCCGGGCCGAGCGCGGCGACCCGTCAACGCGTCGCCGCCACCGCCGCCCGCCTGGGTTATCGCCCGGATCGGGCGGCCAGTGCGCTGGCCAGTCGCCGCAGTCGACTCATCGGCATGGTCATGGACATCCGTAACCCCTTCCATGCCGAACTCGTCGAGGACCTCTACGAGGCCGCCGACCGGCACGGATACAACATTCTGCTCAGTACCATCACACGCAGCCACGATGAAACGCGCGCCATCGAAACGCTGCTGGACTCCCACTCGGAGGCCCTGATCCTGCTCGGTACGCAAGTTCCGACACGGCGAGTCGCTGCACTGGCCCGGCAACTACCCATCGTGGTCGTCGGCCGTCCCCTGCCGTCCGCCGCCCGTGTGGACGTCGTTCGAACCGACGACCACGATGGGCTCGAACAAGCCGTCGGGTACCTCACCCGCCTCGGGCATCGCCACATCGCCTACATCGACGGCGGCAAAGGCATCGTCTCAGCCGTACGGCGACGCGGCTATCAGAGCGCCATGCACCACCATCACTTAGACGACCAGATCAACGTCATCCGGGGCGGTGAAACCGAAAGCTCCGGCGCCAGCGCGGCGCCGACCGTCATGCAGGAACAGAACCGGCCGACCGCGGTCCTCACCTTCAATGATCGCTGCGCCATGGGCCTCATCGAGACTTTGGTCCGCGCCCGCGTCGACATCCCCGGGGAACTGTCCGTCGTCGGGTACGACGACAGCCCGATCGCCCGACTAGCCCACGTCAACCTAACGACCGTCAGCCAGAACACCCGCGAACTCACCGAGCACGCCATGACCGCACTCATCGACCGACTCGACAACGGTCGAACCCACCACGTCGACGTCGTGGTCCCACCACAACTCATCGTCCGCGGCACAACCGGCCCCCCGCCGCGCTGACGATTCTCCGACGGGCGGACCACGTTGCGTCGGTGCACACAATCACCACCGAGCCAGAATCGGACATGCGCCCGTGCCAATCTGGCGCCGTCCCCAACCGACCACAGAATTCGGCCGCAATCCCGCTAGACATGCGAACATCCTTGGTATGAAGCATTTCCGGTCTGTCATGCGGTGGATGACGCGGCTATATCGGCGAACGGTCTCGCGAGTGCAGCAACGGGGATCGAACGCTCTGCTGCGCGCGTTCCGGCTGACTGGCGCGGCGGTCGCCGCCTATATTGTGGCTGGACTGTTCCTGCAAGACACGGTCCCGGTGATCGCCGCCCTGACGGCGTTGCTGGTCGTCGAGGTGACGCTCTTCGACATCGTCACCAGCGGCGTTCAACGAGTCGTCAGCGTTGTCGTCGGCGTTCTGCTAGCCGTGGGATTCTCCTCACTGGTCGGGATCAGCTGGTGGAGTCTTGGCCTCCTGATCGCGGTGTCCATCCTCGTCGGCCAACTGCTCCGGCTGGGTCCGCATCTGGTCGAAGTACCGATCAGCGCAATGCTCGTCCTCGCGGTCGGCGGCGAGGAAACCGTCGCCAGCGACAGGATCATCGAAACGCTCATCGGAGCTGCGGTCGGCGTCGCGGTGAACATTATCTTCCCGCCTCGGATCCGAGCCGATACCGCTGCCCGGGCGGTCGGCAACTTCGCAGACGAGATCGCCTCCCTGCTACAGAACGCCGCCGATGAGCTGCTCGACGGGATCACCCCGGAAGAGGCCGACCACTGGTTGGAGGAGGGACGCCGGCTCAGCCGGCACGTACCCCGAATCGATCGGGCCCTCGCACAAGCCGAACAGAGCCGTCGGCTCAACCCTCGTGCCCTGGCTCAACGTGACACCACCGCCGTACTCAGAGGCGGCCTCGAGTCTCTGGAACACACCTCAGTCGCGGTGCGCAGCATGTTCCGTTCCGTCGCCGACGGCGTCCGCGAGCACCCCCAGTCCGACGGCGACATCGCGGACGCGGTGCGACAGGCATTCGCTACGCTGCTGGGCGAACTCGCCGATGCGGTGCGCTCCTACGGCGACCTGGTCCGGGCCGAGGTCGCCGACAGCACCGCGCCAGCCGAGAGCGCGGCCGCCATGGCACTCGACGCGCTCAGAGAGGCCCGTGCTCGAGTCATCGAGCTGAGACTGGTGGAGCACCAAGAGGACCTGGCGACCTGGGAGCTGAACGATGCCCTCCTGGAAGCGGTGGAGCGTGTGCTCGCCGAACTGGATGTTGAGGAACAGACCCGTCGCCGGGTCACGCGACCCCAATCCAAGGCCGATCCGCGGACCGTGCTCAGGGCCGCGCAACAGGGGTTCCGCGCCGGAACCGAGCAACTAGCAGAACACCCGTTCAACCTCTACCGGCGTCCGAATAGTACGGACAGGCCCCAATGAACCCAGGCCCCTCGACCTCGATCGACTCGGTCCAAGACCCGCCACTGCAAGGCAGCCGGATAAGTCGTTCAGCAATATCTGATTGAGCCAGAAGGCTGCCGTCTCCGGAACAAGACTGTTGACCGCTCCGTGGAACTGCCTGCAACATGAGGCGTCCTCCTGACGGACGGTATCGGCCCCCTTCCGGGGAACCGACTGTCGGGCAACGGCGCTCCAATCCTGAACCCGCACGTAAGGACCCTCGATATGCGCCGCACCAAACCCTCCTTCGCGGACCGCATTGGCGGCTGGTTGGACCGACACGGCAGCCGGATGCAACCGTCAGCGACCAAGCGGTCCGGTCGACCCGTCGGCGTGATGGGACACCTGGTGTTCCTGGACGCAGACCTGCCGTACTCTCGCCAACCACGCCGGCACCGCTGATACATCGTCGGTGAGTTGCGCGAAGCAGGTTGCGCGCCTGCGGGCTTTCCCACGAGGAATTCGAGCGACGACCACGTTGGCCTGGCCGTCCGACTTCGGCATCAGCCAGCGCTCCACTGAGGAGGCTGTGACGTTGTGGCATTCTGCCATCTCGCGTTCATACCTGACCGCCGCTCTGGACAATGACGCCGAGTACCCAGATCATCTCTCGTATCTCATTCACGAACTTCACTTCCATATGCCGGTCACCGGTGCTGGGGTGCCATGCAGACAGAGAGGTACGAGTGGACTTCGACGTCGTGCGCCGCAACTTGGCGGGTGTCATTCCGATCACGTTGACCCCGTTTACCGAGGCCGGCGAGATCGACGAGCCCGCATTTGAGCGGGTCATCCGCCGTTTGGTCGATGGGGGGATAACGGCGCTTACCGTCAACGGCAATACCAGCGAGTTCTACACTCTGAGTCCGGCAGAGGGCAGGCGCGGGGTAGAGCTGACAACGCGAACAGTGGATCCCGACGTCGTGGTGATCGTCGGCGTGGGTCTGGATGTCCACACCGCGATCGACACATCTCACCATGCTGCGGAGCTGGGGGCGGCGGCGGTGATGGTGCATCAACCCGTGCACCCGTATGTCTCCAACGAAGGCTGGGTGGAGTACCACCGGGTGATCGCCCAGGACATCCCCGAGCTGGCGGTCATTCCTTACGTGCGCAATGCCGCCATCCGGGCGCGCGACTTCATGTCATTGGCCGACCAGTGCCCCAATGTGCTCGGAGTGAAGTACGCCGTTGCCGATGTGACACGGTTCGCGACTGTCTCCCGTGAAGTCGGCGAACGGCTGGTCTGGATCGACGGTCTCGCTGAGCTGGTAGCGCCCAGCTACTTCGCCGTCGGGGCAGTCGGATTCACGTCCGGTCTAGCCAATGTCGCACCTCAGTTCTCACTGGGCATGCACGCTGCATTGCGGCGCGGCGACTACACCGGAGCGATGCGGCTGTGGGACCTGATTCGCGAGTTCGAGGACATGCGCTTGGTCCGTAGCGGCGCCGACAACGTCAGTGTCATCAAAGAGGCGCTTCACCAACTCGGAGTGTGCGGGCCAGGCGTCCGCGCCCCGAGCACCCAACTTTCCGGCGACGACCGGCGACGCGTCACACACATCCTGACAACGTGGGGAATCGACTCATGATTTCGACGGTCGTCGGAGTTCTGGGGTTGCCCATGGCTGGCAGTAATGTTTGCGTGCTTTCCGAAGGCGATGCGTGACGGCGCTCCGCAACTCCTGCCCATCGGTATCCGGAATGTCGAGGAAGTGAAATGCACAGTGGACCGGAGATGTCGGCGGTCCAGCGCTTCGCGGGTCATTTGTCGTGGGTCATTGACTGGGAGGAATGCCGGGCAAACACCTGTGCTGCGGCAATACCGAACTCGCCCGGTTGCCCAGCACCCACGAAGGTGTCTGCAATCTGCAGCATCTCGTCCTTCCATCGCCATCCCTTGACCGCGGCATCAGCGAGCGCCGCACGGTAGCGGTCCTCGAGATCCGGTTGGGACAAGGTCCATTCCTGAGCGAGAGCCGCTTCGACACCCAATTCCGCGGCCGCGCCTCGGGCGGCCAGAACAAGCCCAGCACTGATCTTGGTCCAGGCGGCATAAACCATCTTCAGGCCGGACGCGGCGAAATCAGAACCCTGCAGGATCATTGCTTCGACACCGGAGTTGGCGAAGTCCCCAGCCACCTTGCTGGCCTTTTCGCCGGACAGGTACAGACGGGTCGTGCCGGGTCGACCTGGCGGTGGACCGATCAGGCCACCGTCAACGTAAACAGAGCCCTGCTCACGAACAATCCTGCAAACCTCATCGGCCGTCTGCGGGGCGATCGCATTGGCATCGACGTACGTACCCTCGAACTCGCCGATTGACCGCGCGGTTGCAACCGCGGCCGACGGAGGGCAGATCGAGATCACCACGTCACAACCGCGCACACCGGAGCGCTCACGAAGACCAGCCCGTTCGGCGCGGATCATGCTGTCGGGTCCCCGCCCGGCAGGCAACCAATAGACCTCATGACCCACGCCGATCAGAGCACGGCCGATCGCCGACCCCATTTCTCCGGGATGCAAGATCGCGATCGTTGTCATCAATTGACCCTCTCGGAAGGGAGTGACAAGCGCCGTCCATCATTGTCGGCTGTTGCCCCAGCCAAACCAAGTTGGCGGGGGTGACCGAATCACCACGCATAGGTGGATCCCGCATCCTGAGCAGGTTCGCGAGCATGGCACGCTGCGCTGTTGACGCTCCCCGAAGTAGCGGTTGGCGGTGTCGATGACGCCGCCGGCGGCAAGGAACCAACTGAGCATCACCGGCCGCTCAGGGGCCGGTGTCGTCGCAGAATGTCATGGTGCCCAGGCGAAGGGGCCGCGGGAGTCGTTCCCGCGGCCCCTTCTCGGGTGGTGCTGCACCGGGTCAGGCGTTGACCCGGCGGTGGTGGTGGGTCAGGCGGAGACCCGCATGCTTTCGTCCTCGGCCTGGGCGGCGGCCCGTTCGACCGGCCCGAAGGTTTCCTTGGTGATCAGGGTGGCCACCAGGCCGATGACGCCGTAGAGGCAGAACAGGGAAGCGGCGCCGACCCAGCCCCAGGCGGAGTACAGCAGGGTGACGACGAACGGGGTGAACCCGGAGACGACGGCCGAGAACTGGTAGGCCATCGAGGCGCCGGAAGAGCGGGTGTTGGCGTTGAACAGTTCGGGGAACCAGGAGCCCTGCGCGCCGGCCAGGGAGTTCTGGATGACGGCGTAGGCGATGACCACCGCGATCACGATCAGCACCGCCACTCCGGTGTTGACCAGCATGAACATCGGGAAGGCGAAGACCACCATGACGATGGTGCCGAACAGGTAGATCGGTCGGCGCCCGACCTTGTCGGTGGCTTTGCCCCAGTTGTAGGTGGCGAAGATGCCGATGCCGGAGGCGATGCAGATGGCGACCAGGGTGAGGGTGTTGTCGGCCAGTTTCTCACTCTTGAGGTAGGACAGCATGAAGGTGATGGCGACGGCGTAGCCGGCGGTTTCGGCGATACGAAGGCCGATGCCGCGCAGGATGTTCCGCCAGTCTTCGCGGATGACCTGGGTGATCGGGTTCTTGACGATCTCGCCGCGGGCCTTGACCTCTTCGAAGACGGGGGACTCGGGGATCTTGGAGCGGATGACCAGGCCGACGATGACCAGCACGATGGACAGCAGGAACGGCACTCGCCAGGCCCAGGTGCCGGGCAGGTGGACGGAGACCAGGAAGACCAGGTTGGCCAGCAGCAGCCCGACCGGGAAGCCGGCCTGCACGATGCCGGTGTACTTGCCTTTGTTGCGCCAGGGGGCGTGTTCGTAGGTCATCAGGATCGCGCCGCCCCATTCGGCGCCGTAGGCCAGGCCCTGGATGACGCGGACCAGGACGAGCAGGATGCCGGCCCAGATACCGACGCTCGCGTAGGTGGGCAGGAGGCCGATGCAGAATGTGGCTAGGCCCATCAGCATCAGGCTGGCGACGAGAACTGGTTTGCGGCCGACCTTGTCACCGAGATATCCACCGACGACGCCGCCGAGGGGGCGGACCAGGAACCCGACACCGAGGGTGGCGAAGGACAGCAGGGTCCCGGTGAGCGGGTCGCCGGAGGGGAAGAAGTCGGTGCTGAAGTACAGGGCCGCGGCGGTGCCGTAGCCGATGAAGTCGTAGGCCTCGATGGTGGCCCCGATTCCGGAACTGACGGCCACCTTCCGGGTACTGGTAGTGCCGTGGGCGTTGCCCTCCAACGAGTGTGATTGCGAGGTACTCACCGTCGAGGCTCCATTCTCGGTCCCTGTGGACCGGGTCTGCGCTGACCGAAGGCCCCCTTTGGACCCTACCGGAGTGCTGTTGACTGTCAACAGCGATGAGGCAACTATGACTCACACTCGATTTACTGTCAACAGTCAACATCCAGAAATCTTGGGTGATCTCCCGGCCGGGGGTGCATCGTGTCCTGTCCGGGTGAACCCTGCGTTGTTCAGGTCAAAGCTGCAGGCAAAGCTTCGCTGTTCAGATCAAAGCTGCGCGTCGCGTCGTGATTGGGCGCGGAAGGGGTTGAAGACTGTGCTTCGTGAGCACGGTTCTCGTTGGGCCAGCGACGGCCCGGCCGGTTGTCCGACAACGGCCAGGCCTGCGTGGCGCTCGAATGTGCAGAGTTGAACTGAACGATCTCGACAATCGTGTCCGCGTCTATCCTGCGAAGCCCCACACCACGAGCCTCGCGGTGGAAGCTTTGAACTGAACGAGACACATCGGACCGGACCGCGGCCGGTCGGGGTAGGCCTGTCGGGCAGAGGCCGCCCGCCGACGATGCGCCGCCGGGCGGACGGGTCCGGCGGACGGGCGCCGAACGTTGCAGCGAGGGTGGACGGGCGGGCCGCCGAAGTTGCCGGCAGGTGCGCGAGCCGGCAGGCCCGAGGTCAGGCATTGCCCGGGTCGACGGTTCCGGCCGGGCAGGTTCTGCGCGGGGTCAGGCGCTGCGCGGTTCGACCTGGTTGCGGTTGAGCAGGTTCTGCGCGGCCTCGCGCATGTGATCGTCGACCGCATTCCGGGCGATGTGCGGGTCGCCGGTGGCGATCGCGTCGACGACCTGCTGGTGACGGGGCACGGACATGTTCGCCACGGCCCTGTCTGTGCCGGCGAACATGATCGACATCCGGATGGAACCGGCCAACGCCTCCCAGGTCCGGACCAGGGTGGTGTTCCCGGTGAGTTCGCACAGCAGCCGGTGGAACGCCAGGTCCACCTCGACCATGTCGTTGATCGATCCCCGTGCGTCCTCCAGCGCATCGAGCGCGATTTGCAGTTTCGCGACCAGTGCGGCCCGGTCGGGTCGGGCGCTGACCACACCGGCGGCCAACCCTTCGAGCGCGGCCCGGACCTCGAACATGTCCAGGATCTCCGCGTCGGTCAGTGTCCGGACGGTCAGCCGCCCCCTGTCACCGGCCTCGACCAGGCCTTCCTGCTGCAGTTGGCGTAGCGCCTCCCGCAGGGTTCCCCGCGAGATGCCGAGGGCGGCGGACAGTTCCGTTTCGACCAGCCGGGTGCCAGGGGCGATCTCACCGGAGGTGACGGCGTTGCGCAGCTGGTCGAGGGCCTGCTCGCGCAGGCTCGTCTTGGCCAGCCCGCCGAGGCTCGCCCCTGACACCTGCCCGTTGGAGGTCATCGTGTGTCCTTCCCGTTCAGTCGAGCATAGCGTGTTGAGCGCTATCTGTTGACTGTTGACCGATCGAGTGGAGACGTCCGGGTCGAGACGGCCGTCGTCGCGCAGTAGTCGTGCCGCCGTCACCGAGGGGCGTCTCACTGCTCACCGCCGGCGAGCAGCGTGCGGGCAGCCTCGCGCATGTGCCCGTCGACCGCGCTTCGAGCGGAGTCCGGGTCGCCGCCGGCGATCGCGTCGAGGAGCAGCTGGTGGCGGGCGGCGGACATGTTGGCCAACGCCGTTGCCGGGCCGCGGAACAGGATCGCCACCCGGATCGGGCCGGTGGGTTTCCCAGGCCCGTACCAAGGTCGCGTTGCCGGTGAGTTCGCACAGCAGACGGTGGAAGGCCAGGTCCGCCTCCACCATGTCGCCGATGGAGCCGTCCACGGTTCCCAGGGCATCCAGCGCCGTCTGCAGTCGGCCGAGCATCGCCGCACGGTCCGAGCGGGTACTGAGATCGGCGGCAGCCAACCCCTCGAGACAGGCACGGACGGCGAACATGTCCGCAAGCTCCGTAGCGGTCAACGTCCGGACCGTCAGCCGGCCCCGATCGCCCACCTCGATCAGTCCCTCGTACTCCAACTGCCGCAGCGCCTCCCGCAGCGTCCCACGCGAGATCCCCATGGCTGCCGACAGTTCCGTCTCCACCAGCCGGCTGCCCGGCTCGATCTCCCGTGAGGTCACCGCCTTGCGCAACATCTCCAAGGCCCGCTCACGCAGGCTGGTTCGGTCCAGCTCGACCAGACCGGTGATCAACTTCAGCTCACGCGCCATCATTAGGTTCGTTCCTCTCGAATTGACCTGAGCTACTGGTTGACTGTTAACAGTCGACATGTAATGATGGTCTCACTCGGCCACCGCGGCCCCGGGGGAGTTCCTCAGCCGCGGTCCAGGTCCCGCTTTCGCGCCGCCACCCGCGGTCGGCCCACACAGGAGGAATCCATGACCAACAGCACGCAACGCACCGTTGTCATCACCGGCGTCGGCGCCGAACGCGGCATCGGCCGGGCCACCGCCCACCGGTTCGCCAAGGACGGGTGGGCCGTCGCCGGCCTCGACCTGGACGGGGACGCATCGGCGAAACTGGCCACCGAACTGACCGAGCAGTACGGGGTGCCGGCCTACGGCGGCACCGTCAACGTCGCCGACGAGGACTCGGTACTCGCCGCCCGGGACGCCGTGCACAACGCCGACCTTCCGACGGTCGGAGCGGTGCTGAACATCGCCGGGATCACCTCCCCGGTGCCGTTCCTGGACACCACCCTGGAGCTGTGGAACAAGATTTTCGCCGTCAACGCCACCGGCACCTACCTGGTCACCAAGGCGTTCCTGCCGGACATGATCTCGGGCGGCTACGGCCGGATCGTGAACATGTCCTCGGTGTCCGCGCAGCAGGGCGGCGGGGTGTTCGGGAAGACCCCGTACTCCTCGGCCAAGGCCGCCGTCATCGGCTTCACCCGCTCCCTGGCCCGGGAACTCGGCCCCACCGGCATCACCGTCAACGCGATCGCCGCCGGCGCCGTCGACACCGACATCCGCGTGCAGGGAACCACTCCCGAGCTCGAGGCCTCCATCGTGGCCAGCGTCCCGCTCGGCCGCCAGGCCTCCGTCGACGACGTCACCGCACTGTTCGCCTTCCTCGCCTCCGAAGAGGCCGGCTACATCACGGCGACCACGCAGAACCTCAACGGCGGCTCCTACATCGCCTGACCC
>Ga0070702_100000911_pt1 | contig 11544 bp, 8 predicted proteins | sample KBSK5103metaG_FD_65466 | JGI IMG/M metagenome (GOLD analysis project Ga0070702, IMG submission 65466) | Corn, switchgrass and miscanthus rhizosphere microbial communities from Kellogg Biological Station, Michigan, USA - KBS K5-10-3 metaG | ecosystem: Host-associated > Plants > Roots >... | reverse complement strand
CTCGTCCGGGGTCTCGTCGACAACCCGTCCGGCGGCCTCTCCCCCGCGCTCGATCGCTCGACGACCTTCGAGCGCGCGCCGGGCGGCGGCTCGCCCTACGGCCGCGGGAACGCACCGGTCACGGCAGAGGCCGAGGCGCTGCTGAGCGCACTCGAGGACGCCGAAGCCACGCTGTTTGCGAGCGGCATGACGGCCTGGACGTGCCTCTGTCTCACGGTGCTCGGCCACGGCAAGGCGCTCGTGATCCCCACCAGCGGCTATTACGAGGTCGAGTTGCTCGGCTCGGAGGTGCTCGGGCGCTTCGGGGTCGAGGTGCGCCGCTACGACCTGCGCGACCCCGAGGGCTTCCGGCGCGCCTGCGAAGGCGCCACCCTGGCGATCATCGAAACGCCCTCCAACCCGACGCTCGCGGTCACCGACATCGCCGCCTCGGCGGAAGCCGCCCACGCCGGCGGGGCACTGCTCTGCTGCGACAACACGTTCGGGACGCCGCTCCTGCAGCGACCGCTCGACCTCGGCGCCGATCTCGCCTGGCAGAGCGCCACGAAGTACCTCGCGGGCCACTCCGACGTGCTCGCAGGGCTGATCACGACGCGCGACGCCGCACTGCGCGAGCGCCTCGTCTGGGTGCGCCGGACGATCGGCGGCGTGCTCGCGCCGGATCCCGCGTGGCTGCTGCTGCGCGGCCTGCGCACGCTGCACGTGCGCCTGCCTCGCTCGGTCGCGACGGCTTCCGAGCTCGCACGCAGGCTGGCGGCGCATCCCGCCGTCGAGGCCGTGCACTACCCGGGGCTCCCGGATCATCCGGAGTACGAGCTCGCGCAGCGCCAGATGCCGGGCGGTGCCGGCGGCGTGCTCGCCTTCGAGCTCGCCGACGGGGCGACTGCGGGGCGCTGCGAGGAGGCCGTGCGGCTGGTGCGCAACGCGACCAGCCTCGGTGGCGTCGAGTCGCTGATCGAGCGGCGTGCGCGCATCGAGCCCGACGGGCGCGTGCCCGAGGGCCTGCTGCGGCTCGCGGTCGGGCTGGAAGACGCCGACGACCTCTGGGCCGACCTCGCCCAGGCGATCGAGTCGTCTCAGACGAGTGCCGCGGCGAGCGCGACCACCTCCGCCGCGTCGTCGCCGATCTCGTAGCGCCAGAGCGCGTCCTCGACGGCTCGCGCGAGCGTCCACAGCCGGACCCGCTCGGGATCCAGCGAGAGCTCGGCGGTGAGCCGCTCGAGCAGGTCGTCGAGCTCGAGCGGGCTGCGCGGTTCCTGGTGGAGCAGATCGTTGAGCAGCCAGCGCGCGTCGAAGGCCGGCTCGCCGGCGAGGGGCTTGGGGTCGATCGCGAGCCACGGTTCTCGCTGCGCGCGCAGGACGTTGCCGCGGTGGAAGTCCTGGTGCAGGATCACGGACTCGCCGTCATAGGCCGCGAGCAGGTCGAACGTCTCGACTGCCGCACGTAGCAGGGCCGCATCGAACGGCCGGCCGAGGGCGCGGTACTGGCGCTGGATCTCGCCGGCCCAGTCGGCTGCGCAGGCCTGCGTCGTCGCGAACGGGTGCCCGGCCTCCACCGGCTGCCAGAGCCGGCGGAGGACGCCGCAGGCCAGCGCCATGGCCTCGTCGATGTCGGCCACCTCACGCAACGACGTTCCGGGCCGGACGTGCTCGAGCAGCAGCGCGCCGGTCGCTTCGTCGCGCTCGAGCAGGCGCACCGCGCCATTTCCCGCCCACCGCTCGAGAGCCTCGGGCTCATGCAGTGACTCGTCGTCCGGATAGCGCAGCTTGAGGACGCACGAGCTGCCGTCTGCGCGCTGGGCGGGCGCGACCAGCGCCGTGCAGCCGCCCTCGAAGGGCTCACCGATCTCCAGCTGCCAGAGCTCCCGGCAATGCCCGACCAGCACCGGCAGCGAGTCCGCCCAGTCCTGTCCGTCCGGCTTCCAGGCGATCACGCCCTCGCGCAGGCTCTGGGGCAGGATCACTCGGGAGCCCTAGAAGGGCACGAGCTCTTCGTCCGGGACGCCGAGCGCGAGCTCGCAGGCTGCGCGCAACGTCGCCGCGTGGCGGACGCGCAGCGGCCCGTCGGGCGCGCCCTCGGGCACGATCGCGATCTCGAGTCCCAGGCGCGCTGCCTCCCCCAGCCTGCGCTCCGGCTGGGTCAAGGGCCGCAGGCGACCGGTCAGTGCGATCTCGCCGAACGCGCACACGGGCCCGAGTGCGACACCGCGCGCCGCCGAGACCAGTGCCAGTGCGACTGCGAGGTCGGCTGCCGGCTCGTCGACCCTCACACCGCCGGCGACGTTGACGAACACGTCGTGCTGGCCGAGCCCCAGGCCACCGTGGCGTGCGAGCACGGCCAGCAGGAGCGAGAGGCGGTTGCGGTCGAAGCCGCTGGCGAGGCGCCGCGGCATGGCGAGCTCACTGGGCGCCACCAGAGCCTGCACGTCGATCGTCAGCGGGCGCGTCCCCTCCATGGCGACGAACGTGCAGGATCCCGGCCGGTCGAGATCGGCGCGGTCGTGCAGGCGGCTCGCGTCGGTGACGGACACGAGCCCGCGGTCGCTCATCTCGAAGAGCCCGATCTCGTCGGTCGCGCCGAAGCGGTTCTTCTGCGCCCGCAGCACGCGCAGCGAGCGCAATGCGTCGCCCTCGAACATCAGCACGACGTCGACGAGGTGCTCGAGCACTCGCGGGCCGGCGACGGCCCCCTCCTTGGTCACATGCCCGATCAGGACGATGCAGACGCCGCGTGCCTTGGCCAGGCGCTGCAGGCGCGCGGCGGACTCACGCACCTGAGCCACCGATCCCGGAGCGGCAGCGAGCTGCTCGTCCCAGAGCGTCTGGATGGAGTCGACGACGCAGACCTCGGGAGCCGTTGCTTCGATCGTGGCGCACACGGTCTCGAGCTCGGTCTCGGCCAGCACGCCGACGCCGGCCGTCGCGCCCAGGCGCTCGGCGCGCAGGCGCACCTGCTCCGGCGACTCCTCGCCGGCCACGAGGAGCACCGGTCTTCGAGCCCCGATGGCGCCGAGCATCGCCGCCGTCAGGCTCGACTTGCCGACGCCCGGCTCGCCGCCCAGCAGGACGAGCGATCCGGGCACGAGCCCTCCCCCGAGCACACGATCGAGCTCGGGGATGCCGGTGCCGATGCGAGTCGCGGCGCTCGTCTCGACCGACGCGAGGGGCACCACGACGCCGGGCTTGGCACCCTGCCGGCGAGCGCCGCTGCGCGCGTCGTCGGACGCGGGCGCCTGCTCGACCAGCGTCGCGAAGGAACCGCAGTCGGGGCAGCGGCCGTGCCAGCGGGATTGCTCGCCGCCGCACTCGCTGCAGACATAGGTGGAGCGGGGGCGGGCCATCGGATCAGCCAGGCTAGCGCCGCGGGCGGACGCTAGGCTTGCACCGGCAGGCGTGCAGCAGACGGAGGGCGTGGTATGCAGAGCGGCGAGGCCGGAACCCCTGTCAGCGCGATCTGCCAGGCGTATCCCGACAGGGTCGAGGTGAGGGGTCGCGATCTCAGTGGCGAGCTCATGGGGAACGTGAGCTTCACCGGCTACTTCCATCTGCTGGTCACGGGGCGTGAGGCGACCGACGAGCAGCGCTACTTCCTCGATCTCCTCCTGGTCGCGATCGCCGAGCACGGGATGATGCCCACCAACGTCGCCGCCCGTATGACGCTGGCCGCCGACCCGGGCTCGTTGCAGGGCGCGGTTGCGGCGGGGCTCCTCGGCGCCGGCCCGGTCATCCTCGGCACCTCCGAGCTGTGCGCGAGGCTGCTCGAGGAGGCACAGGCGCGGGTCGTGACGGGCGAGGCTCCCGCCGAGGTCGCGCGGGAGATGGCGGGGGCGATCCGCTCCACCGGCGGCCGGGCGCCGGGCTTCGGTCATCCGGTGCACCGCCCTCTCGACCCGCGCGCGGAGCGCATCCTCGAGGTCGCGGATGCACGCGGAGCCAGCGGCGCGCACGTGGCGCTGGCGCGCGAGTTTCGCGGCGCGGTGGCCGAGGCCTGGGGCAGGCCGCTGACCATGAACGTCTCGATGCCCATCGCCGCCGTGACGCTCGACCTGGGCTTTCCGCCCTCGATGGCGAAGGCGATACCCTTGCTCGCGCGCACGGCCGGGCTGCTCGCGCACCTCATGGAGGAGCAGCAGCACCCAACCGGGTTCGCCATGGCCGCGGCAGCCGAGCACGCGGTCACCTACGAGCCAGCCGCAGAATGACGCTCGAGCCCGAGATCGAGCTGCGTCCATGGGCCGAGCAGGAGGCGATCGACGACGCCTCCTACCGTGACCAGATCGCCTACCTCTACGAGCGCTCGCCCTTCTATCGCGCCAAGCTGGCCGCTGCGGGGTTCGCCTCGGCGGCAGCGGCGGGCGGCCTCGAGGGGCTCGCCCGGTTGCCGCTGACCGAGAAGGCGGAGCTCAAGGCCACGACGACGCCGGACAATCCCGTCGGCGCGCACCTCTGCGCCGAGCGGCCCGAGATCGTGCGCATCTATTCCACGAGCGGCACGACCGGCACCCCCAGCTACATCCCGCTGACTGCAAGCGATCTCGACAATTGGGTGACCGGCTCGGCGCGCAGCTATGCGGCCTCCGGCGTCGCTGCCGGCGAGCGCATCGTCTCGACCTACAACGCCGGCCCGTTCGTCGCGGGCGCGGCATTGGCCTCCTTCGATCGCATCGGTCTGTGCCACATCCCGGTCGGCACGGGCAACAGCGAGCGGCTGATGCTGGCGATCGAGAAGCTGCAGCCGGAGGCCGCAGTGCTCACGCCGTCCTACGCCGCGTACCTGATCGAGTGGGCGGCCGAACGGGGCTTCGACCTGCAGGGCTCGAGCGTCCGGCGTGTGCTCGTCGCGGGCGAGCCGGGCGGCGGCGAGCCGGCCTTCCGCGCCCAGCTGGAGGAAGGCTGGGGCGCCCGCGTCACCGAGGCCATGGGCATCGGCGACATCGGCCCGTCGCTGTGGGGCGAATGCGAGCACCAGGACGGCATGCACCTGGGCGCTCGCGGCTTCGTGCACGCGGAGCTCATCGAGCCCGAGTCCGCCGTCTCCGTGCCACTCGAGGACGGCGCCACCGGAGAGCTCGTCCTGACGCACCTGCGGCATCGCGCTGCGCCGCTCCTGCGCTTCCGTACGCGCGATCACGTGCTCCTGAGCACCGCTCCCTGCCCGTGCGGTCGCACGGGCCCGCGCGTGCGCTGCATCGGGCGCACCGACGACATGCTCATCGTGCGCGGTGTCAACGTCTTCCCGTCGGCCGTCCGGGAGGTCGTGAGCGCGTTCGTGCCGCGCGTCAGCGGCAACATCCTCGTGCGACCCGTGCGACCCGGCGCCAAACAGGATCCACCGCTCCCTGTGGCAGTCGAGCTCGCCCCGGACACCGAGGCGGACCCCGCGCTGGCCGAGGAGATCGGCGCGCGCGTACGCGCGGCGCTGGTCGTGCAGGCCCGCGTCGAACTCGTGCCGTGGGGCAGTCTGCAGCGCAGCGAATACAAGTCGAAGCTCGTCGAGCACGACAACACGTCAACGGAATCGAGGTGATTGGCTCGATGCGGAAGCTCCAGACCCAAGGCGTCCACCACATCACGATCACGGGTGCCGACAGGCAGACGTCGATCGACTTCTGGGAGGGCGTGCTCGGGATGCCCTTCGTGTTCGAGCAGCCGAATCTCGACCGCGAGGCGGAGAGCCACCTCTACTTCGATCCGGGCGACGGCCGGCTCATCACCGTCTTCACGAACGAGGAGCGGGCGCCCGATCCGACCCGCACTCCGACAGAGGCCGGCTGCGTGCACCACTTGGCGTTCTCGCTCTCGCAAGCGACGTTCAAGCAGGCCGTCGAGCGGCTCGACGAGCGCGGCATCAAGCACGGCGGTGCGATCGATCGCGGCTTCATGGACTCGATCTACTTCACCGACCCGCTCGGCCTGCTGATCGAGCTTGCGTCCTACCGTTTCGAGCCGCCCTTCGGCTACACGCATTCCGACGTGCTGCTCGAGGCGCATAAGCTCCGCCTCGCGCGCGGCGACTACAACATCGCCGAGATCCACCTCGCCGATGCCATCGAGTCGATGATCGCGCGTTCGCGACCGTCGCTCTCGGACGACCGCTCGCCGAAGAACCCGTACTGACCTGCAAGGACGGAGAATCCCGTGACTGCGATGAAGCTCCACGTACTGAAGCCCAGCGTCAACAACCTGACGGTGCGCATCTTCACGCGCGCCGCCGGTCTCGAGGTCGAGGAGATCGACGCCTGGGGAAACACGGACACGCCCGAGTTCCTCGCGAAGAACCCCTCGCGGCTGACGCCGCTGATCGAGGAGGAGGGCCTGCCGCGCAGCGCGCTCTGGGAGAGCTGCGCGATCATGCAGTACCTCTGCAACAAGCACGGCCTCGAGGCCTTCTACCCCTCGGCGCCCGAGCAGCGCGCCATGGTCGACAGCGCCATGTTCTACCTGATCGGCACGCTCTACCCGCTGATCGCGCGTGCCACGTATCCGGCGCTGAGCTTCCCGCAGTACGCCGGCGAGGTGGGCTCCTCGGACGCCGACGACGACGCCAAGGCGGCTGCGCAGCAGGCGGCCGAGGCCGCGCTCGCCGGCCCGCTCGACGTCTACCGCGCATTCTTCCTCGACGGCCGGCGCTTCATCGGCGGGGATTCGCCGTCCATCGCCGACATCCGCCTCGCAGCCAGCCTCGAGTTCCTCGCGGCCATCGACTACGAGCTGCCTGCCTGGGCACGCGACTTCATGGCGGACATGGAGGCCACCCTCGGCGCTGCCTACGCCGAGCCCGCCGCCGACGTTCGCGGCTACATCGCCTACGTGCGCTCGCAGTGAAACCCGGCCGGCACGGACTTCTGTCCGTGCCCGCCGGTCTCACAGCGTGAGCTACTCGCCGGGCTGGTCGCCCGAGTCGCCGCCGCCGGACTCTCCCGAGTCGCCCGTGACCCCGGCCGGGGGCTCCGGCGCGGTGTCGGGCACCGGTGCGACGACGGTCATCTCGACCTCGTCCGTGCCGTCCTTGCGGTCGATCACGATCGTCGAGCCGGGCGCGAGCTGGCGGCCGAGCACGAAGTCCGCGAGCGGATCCTCGATCAGCTGCTGGATGGCCCTGCGCAACGGCCGGGCGCCCATCGCCGGGTCGTAGCCGCGATCTGCGAGCAGATCCGTGGCACTGGCCGACAGCTCGATCGCGACCTCGTGCTCGACCATGCGCTCGCGCAGGCGGCGCATCATCATGTGCACGACGCTCGTGATCTCCTCGCGCGTCAGCTTGTGGAAGACGATGACCTCGTCGATGCGGTTGAGCAGCTCGGGCCGGAACACCTTCTTGAGCTCGCCCATGATGCGGTTCTTCATCTCGTCGTACGAGAGACCGCCCTCGGGATCGCCGGGCACGAAGCCGAGCGACTGGTTCTTGGTGATCTGGGCGGCGCCGATGTTCGACGTCATGATCACGATGGTGTTGCGGAAGTCGACCTTGCGGCCCTGCGCATCGGTGAGCTTGCCGTCCTCGAGCACCTGCAACAGGATGTTGAAGACGTCGGGGTGGGCCTTCTCGATCTCGTCCAGCAGGACGACGGAGTACGGCTTGCGGCGCACGGCCTCGGTGAGCTGGCCGCCCTCGTCGTAGCCGATGTAGCCCGGGGGCGAGCCCACCAGCCGCGAGACCGCGTGCTTCTCCATGTACTCGGACATGTCGACCTGGATCAGCGCGTCCTCGTCGCCGAACAGGAACTCGGCGAGCGTGCGCGCCAGCTCCGTCTTGCCGACGCCCGAGGGGCCGAGGAAGATGAACGAGCCGCTGGGGCGCTTGGGATCCTTGATGCCGGCGCGTGCGCGGCGGATGGCCTTCGACACGGCCACGATCGCCTGGTGCTGGCCGATGACCCGCTTGTGCAGCTCATCTTCCATGCGCACGAGCTTCTGCGACTCGGCCTCGGTGAGCTTGAAGACCGGGATGCCCGTCCACATCGAGACGATGTCGGCGATCTCCTCCTCACCGATCTCGGCCTGCTCGCCGTCGTCGGTGGCCTTCCAGTTCTCCTCGGCCTCGCGCTTCTTCAGCGTCAGCTTGCGCTCGGCGTCGCGCAGCGCAGCTGCACGCTCGAAGTCCTGCTGCTCGATCGCGAGCTCCTTGTCGCGCCGCGTCGTCTCGATCTCTTCCTCGAGCTCCTTGTAGCGCGGCGGCGAGCCCATGGTGCGGATGCGCATGCGCGATGCGGCCTCGTCGATCAGGTCGATGGCCTTGTCGGGCAGGTGACGATCCTGGATGTAGCGGCTGGAGAGCTGAGCCGCGGCCACCAGCGCCTCGTCCGTGATGCGGACGCGGTGATGGGCCTCGTAGCGATCGCGCAGCCCGCGCAGGATCTGCACGGTGTCGTCGATCGACGGCTCCTCGACGCGGATCTGCTGGAAGCGCCGCTCGAGCGCGGAGTCGCGCTCCAGGTACTTGCGGTACTCGTCCAGCGTCGTCGCGCCGATCGTCTGCAGCTCGCCGCGTGCCAGCGCCGGCTTGAGGATCGAGGCCGCGTCGATCGCGCCCTCGGCCGCGCCCGCGCCGACGAGGTTGTGCAGCTCGTCGATGAAGAGGATGATGTCGCCCCGCTGGGCGATCTCCTTCATGACCTTCTTGAGCCGCTCCTCGAACTCACCGCGGTACTTCGAGCCCGCGACGAGGGCGGCCAGGTCGAGCGTGTAGATCTGCTTGTTGCGCAGCAGCTCGGGCACCTGGTTGGCGCTGATGCGCTGCGCGAGGCCCTCGACGACGGCGGTCTTGCCGACGCCGGGCTCGCCGATCAGCACCGGGTTGTTCTTGGTGCGGCGCGAGAGGATCTGCATCACGCGCTCGATCTCGTTCTGGCGCCCGACCACCGGGTCGAGCTTGCCCTCGGCGGCCAGCTTCGTCAGGTTGCGCCCGAACTGATCGAGCAGCTTCGACGACTTCTTGGCCTCGCCGGCGGTACCCGCGGCTGCAGGTGCGCTGCCGCCGCCACCGCTCGAGCCGGAGCGACGACCGGGGCCGGAGAGCATGCGGATGATCTCGTTGCGGATCTTCTCGGCGTCGGCGTCGAAGTCGAGCAGGATGCGCGCCGCGACGCCCTCGTTCTCGCGCACGAGGCCGAGCAGGATGTGCTCGGTGCCGATGTAGTTGTGGCCAAGCGAAAGCGCCTCGCGCAGTGCGAGCTCGAGGACCTTCTTCGCCCGGGGCGTGAACGGGATCTGGCCGGTCGTGACTTCGTCGCCCTGGCCGACGATGCGGGCCACCTGGGCACGCACCTCTTCGACCGTAATCTCAAGGGAATCAAGGACGCGCGCGGCGAGGCCTTCCTCTTCGCGCAGCAGCCCGAGCAGGATGTGCTCGGTGCCGATGTAGTTGTGCTTGAGCGCGCGGGCCTCGTCCTGTGCGAGGACTACGACCTGGCGCGCTCTCTCTGTAAAACGCTCAAACATAAGGCTCTCCGCACGTTACCAGAGGCCCTTCGGCGTACCCCCGGCACCCCCCAGGGCCCCCTGTTGAACCGGCATCGGCACCACCCGTCCTGTCCTTGAGACGCCGATGAGGGGGTATTAGTCAGTCGCCTCGGCCGAGCCCGGCACGAGGTCGCGGTAGACGTAGCGCGGGCGGAAGCCGAGTTGCGCATAAAGCCCCTGCGCCGCGGCGTTTTTCGTCTCGACCTGCAAGATCGCGCGTCGCGCGCCGCTGCTCGCGCCCCAGTCGAAGAGCCGCTCGCTGACCGCGCGTGCGAGCCCCCTCCTGCGGTGATCGGAGGAGGTGCCGACGCACGCGATGTAGAGCCAGTCGTCCTCCAGTCGCGCGTACCCGGTCGCCGCCGGTGCACCGGCGACGCGCGCGAGCGCGAAGCGGCGGGGAGAGACGCCGGAGCCGAGCACCCAGCGCGCGCCCGGGTCCTGCTCGGCGGGCCAGAGGCGCTCGATGGCCTGGAAGACGCGCAGCCATTCCTCGCCGAGCCCGGGCTCGAGTGCGATCTCGTCGCCGTCACGCGCCGGCGCAGCCGCCGGCAGTGCCTCGGCAACCATCACGACGGCCTCGGTGTCGACGATGTAGCCGCGCTCGCCCAGCAGGCGCTCGAACGCCGGCGGCGAGAGCGGCGTCAGGCGGAAGCCCGGCCGCAACCCGCGGCTGCGGTACTCGTGCTCGGCACGCGCGATCAGGCCTCCGAGGTCGGCCGCGCCGCCATCCACGCGCGCCGAGTTGGCCCGGCGCGTGAAGCCGTCGGTGAAGCGCAGCACGGCACCGTCGAGCTCGACGCGCTCGCGCGGCGGCCAGGCGCGCTCGCACACCTCCTCGAGTGCGGCGACCTCGGACACCGGCGCAGGATACGCCTGCGACCATGCCCGCATGCCCCTCACGCGCTCCCAGCTGCTCGCCGGCGCGGCGGCCGTGGCCGTGCCGCTGCGTACGCGCACGCCGGCCCCGCTGGCCGCGCTGGCCGCTGCCATGCGCGGCCCCGTTCTGCTGCCCGGCAGTGCGGCCTACGCACGCCTCCGCCCCGTCTTCAACGGCCGCTACGCCGGAGTGCGCCCCGCGGCCATCGCACAGCCGCTCGACGCCAGGGATCTCGCGGCTGCCCTGAAGGTCGCGCGTGCGCGCGGGCTCGCCGTGCGCGTGCGGGCGGGCGGGCACAGCTACATCGGCGCCTCGACCGTCGCGGGCGGCGTCGTGCTCGACCTGCGCAAGCTGCGCGGCATCCAGGTGCTGGCCGACGGCAGCGTGCTGGCGGGCGCGGGTCTGCGCCAGATCGAGCTGATCTCGGCGCTCGCCGGTCGCGGGCGCGCGGTGGTGCACGGCTCCTGCCCCACCGTCGGCGTGGCCGGATTCACGCTGGGGGGCGGCTACGGCTTCGACGCGCGCCGCTACGGCCTCGCCTGCGACACGCTGCTCGCGGCCCACGTCGTCGACCTGCGAACGCTCGAGCCGGCCCGGGCCGACGCCGACCTGCTGCAGGGCCTGCGCGGGGCCGGTGCGAGCCTGGCGCCGGTCACCTCGCTGCAACTGCGCACGCACCCCGTGGGGAACGTGACGACCTTCTTCGCCACGTATCCGTGGTCGCGCGCGGCCGAGATCGTGGCCGCCTTCACGGCGCGTTGCGCGTCGGCGCCCGCACCGCTCGCGGCCATCTGCTCCGTCTCGACGGGATCCCGCTCGGCCACGATCGAGGTGTTCGGCCAGTACCTCGGAACCGGGCCCGCGGCCGGCAAGGCGATCAGGGCCCTGCTCGAGCCCGGCGCGACGCTCTCGCAGAACACCCACCCCTACCTCCAGGCACAGCTGATCTTCGCCGGCTGCCTCGGCAAGACGCTGGCGCAGTGCAGGCCGCAGAGCGAGGGCGGGACGCTCGGCCACGACACCTTCGCCGCCGGCTCGGCCTACATCGGCCACGCGCTCGGAACGGCCGAAGCCCGCAAGCTCGTGGGCGTGATCGAGACCCGCCAGGCCGCGCACGGCTCGGGCGTGCTCCTGCTCGACGCCCAGGGCGGTGCGATCGACGACGCCGCGGGGGGTCAGACCTCGTTCATCCACCGCAACATGCG
>Ga0070702_100000910_pt1 | contig 11549 bp, 10 predicted proteins | sample KBSK5103metaG_FD_65466 | JGI IMG/M metagenome (GOLD analysis project Ga0070702, IMG submission 65466) | Corn, switchgrass and miscanthus rhizosphere microbial communities from Kellogg Biological Station, Michigan, USA - KBS K5-10-3 metaG | ecosystem: Host-associated > Plants > Roots >... | reverse complement strand
TCGAGCCGTATGTTCTACCGGGAAAGGCCGGCGTCGTACTCGGTGCTCTCTTCGCAAACCGGTCCGATCTCGACGACGACACGCCATCGCCAACGTGTGTGCTCGATGAAGCGCGGAGTGCCGCGATCGTGGACAGCCGCGGCGAATGGCTCCTGCGTAACGCCTGGGGTAATTACGTCGCGTTCACTGCCGACCCGGTCACCGGCCGCACTCTGGTATTGAAAGACCCGTGCGGCAGCCTGCCGTGCTTCAGCGCGAATTGTCGCGGCATCACCGTCGTCTATTCGTCGATTGCCGATTGCATAGAGCTTGGCTCGTTGCGGTTCACCGTCAATCGTCGCTTCGTCGAGCGCAGGCTGTACGGCGGCGAGATGACGCAGCAGTTCGACGCGCTCAACGAAGTCACTCAGATCCGTCGCGGCGAGTGCGTCGAGTTCGCGCCGCTGCAGCAGCCAGCGATGGTTGGTCGGCGCTTTCTCTGGAATCCATTCGTCGTCGCTCGCAGCCAAGCGCCGTTGGACGATCCATCGCGGGCGGCTTTCGCACTCCGCAACACTCTGCGCTCCTGTACGGCCACGCTCGCTTCTTGCCACGAAAGCGTGTTGCTGCGGCTCTCGGGCGGCCTTGATTCGTCGATCGTCTTTTCCTGTCTGCAGGCGACACCGCGTCGTCCTCGGGTGCTCGCCTACACGCAATACACTCCAAACGGACCCATGGACCCGCGACCCTGGGCGCGCATTGCATTGGGCGATTCCGGCTGCGAGCACAGCGAGGTCGAAACGACGCCCGCCGCTATCGAACTGAGCGCAATCTTGGAAATGGCGCCAGCAGCTGAGCCGTTCAGCACCCTCATGTGCCTGGCCACTGCCGCTCAGGAACAAAGTCTGATCGCGCGACAGGCAGCGACGGCGACATTCAGCGGCGACGGTGGCGATTGCGCATTTGGCAGCTTCTGTATCGGCGAAGCCGCGGCCGCCTACTTGCGGCGACATGGGCCGAGTCCGGCCGTTGTGCGCTTGGCAGCCGAATCTGCATCCATTCTGGGCCAGACGACCTGGCACGCACTGAAGCGCGCTTTGCGGATCTGGATCACCCGACGGTCACTCACAAGCCTCGCCGCACTGAACGGCGACGCACGCAGGCTTGTTACCCAAGAGGTCATTCGCGAATGCGAAGCCGCGCCGGCAGTTCACCCATGGCTCGCTGGGCTGCCTCACGCGCCGTGGGAGCCGACCAGCAAGCTGGGCATGCTGCTCGGCACACCCGACCTCTACGCCGGTCAGGCGACGCCGAGCGCAGCCGGGCCGGAGATCGTCGCGCCGATCTACGCGCAGCCGTTTATGGAGCTGGCGCTGAGAATTCCTGCCGACGTGCTCTTCGCCGGCGGGCAGGATCGCGGACTCGCGCGCCGGGCATTCCGCGGCGAGGTTGCGCAGCCGATCCTCAATCGCCTGTGGAAGGACCGGGCCGGCGATTTCCACGACGAGATCATTCGGCGCAACCTCGATTGGCTGCGCGAAATCTTCCTCGACGGCGTGCTCGTCAGCGAAGGCTTCCTGGACAAGGCCGCGGTCGAGCGCGCACTCGCGCCAGGCCCGGTCAAGAGCCACGTCTTTCCTGGCGAGCTGCTGCGACATCTGGACACCGAAATCTGGGCGCGACATTGGGCCGAACGCCGCAGCGGCATCCTCAGGGCTGCCTGACAGCTAGCGCATCCAGTATCGCGCCCAGATCTCGACGTCGAGGTGACGCAAGATCTCGATCGGCAGTACTTCGGTTTTCGATGGTCCGGCAGCCAGCGCGGCTTCCACTGCCGCGCGATCGAGCAGACCTTCCTTCACCAGGACTCCGTCCAGGAACAGCTCGCGTACCAGATCGAGATTGCGCAGCAGGAGCTCGCTGTGAAAGCCGGGAGCGCGATCCTTCCACTGACGCTGCAGGATCGGCTCCGGGACTTCTCGCACGAAGGCACGGCGCGCCAAGCCACGATCCCGCCCGTTCTCTGCGTGGACGTGAATCGGAATGCGCAGGAACAACTCCATCGCCGGCTGCGCATAGAGCGGCGAGATGAGCTCGGGCTCAGGCTGTGCAGCGTCGATGACGTTGTAGAACTCCGGTGTGCCCACCAGCAGCCCGAGACGAAGGATGACGTCCCAAGGCACATATCGAAGCTGACTGAACCACGGATGCGGGTAACTTTCCGGCAGCGTGAAGCTATCGCGCAGCTGCACACTCACGAGCTGCGAGCCCATGAGCAGGGCAGGGCGGATATCGCTCAGCTTTCCGCCGAACAGCCAACGCCGGATCGATCTCAGCAGCACGGCGCCTGTCGATCGCTCAGTGCGCAGCGCGACTTCAGATGCGAGTCGCAGCGCTGCGAACCGCGGCCCGTGGCGTCGCAAGTAGTCGGTCACCGCATACGAGAAGGAGTCGCTGCAGAATCCAGAGTCGCCGCCGTCGCCCGTGAACACTGCGCTGACTTTGCGTTCAACCGCCAATCGATGATCGAGCGTACTGCGCATCATGTACGACAGCAGCGACTGCGGCTCAGTTGCTGGGCGCTCGCGCACCAGATCGGCAAAGTTGATCTCGGCAGGAAGGACCGGGCACTCAAGATGCTCGAAGCCGCTGTGTTCAGCCGCGAGCCGCGCCCATGGACGCTCGTCCGAACGACCTTGCGGGTTGAAGAACGTGTAGCACGCGATTCGCGGTTGCGTGGAAGCGCGAGCGAGACAGCCAGCGATGATCGAAGAATCCAGTCCGCCAGACAGTCGGTGCAGCAAGCTCGCGTGGCCGGCCGACAGCGTTTGCGTGCACGAGCGGACGGTGGCGCGCACGGCGGTGGCCGCATGCACTGGATCTTCGATCACGCTTCGCCGCTGCAAAAACGCGAAGGGATCCCAGTAGAAGCACCGTGATCGCAGCGTCGGACGCGTCGCGGGATCGATCTCGACACACTCGCCGTGACGGATCTGCCGTACTTTCTCGAGCGCATCGGTCGCGACGTCGTTGAAGCCGAGTACGCGCTCGCGCAGATACGCGCGGTCGACGCCGAATCCTCGCACCCCGAGCTCGATGCAAGCGCCGACGTGCGAGAACAGAATCGTGACATCTTCGAAGCGGGTTTCGAAGCAGGGCAGCGTGCCCGTTGGATCTTTCAACACGCGAACGATGCTTGCAGCGGCGGCGCGAAGTAGTGCGACGTAATTACCCCAGCAGTTCTCGATCAGCCATCGCCCTTTGCTGGCGAGGATCGCCTCGCAACTGCGCGCGCTGAGAACTGCGCGTCGCGCCGGGGAATCGTCGTCGACGTCGCGGTTACGCTCAAACAGAGTCCCGAGAATCACGCCGGCGTTGCTTGCGAGCGGCAGTGCTCGCAGCGTGCCGCCTTCGTCCGCACAGAACACCCGCAGTCCAGGGCTGGCGAATGCACGCGTCCAATGCCTAGCGCGCAGCCGCTCGTCCAGCGAGTCCGCCGTGCGGGATTGCTGCTCGTCGATGACGTTCCAGACGAGCGCAATGTAGCGAAACATGCGCGCCCCTTAGCGGGCCCATTCTTGTTGTTGCCCGCGCGGATCTTGTTGTCGTCAAACCGTCAGGATCGGCGTGTACTCGCAAACCTGCTCGGGATTCGCGTCGAGCAGCAGCTTGCCCTGTTGCACCCAGGCGTGCGCTCCCCAGGGCTGCGCACGCACACCGATCACCCAAGTCGGAAACACGTCATGGCGCGCCATGAATCGCACCAGCGCCAGCGAATGGAACAGGCAGCGGTCCCGCGCTGCGAACGTATGCGGCCGCAGCCGCCGGAAGAGCCCGACCAGTTCGACGGCTCTCTGCTCGTCGAAAGCGCCGCTCGCGGCGGCCTTCTGATCGCGGACTTCGCTCGCGATTGCGTACAGAGTGCGCGAGCGCAGAGCATGACGCGTCCAGGCGAGCGCGCCGAGAAAACTTGCGATGTGGGCCAGGCGCAGCGACGTGCTGCGGCTCAACTCGTGTCCTGCGCTGCTGAGAACCCCGCCCAGATCCAGCGGTGGAGCACCGAAACTCGTGCGCTCGGCAGGAGGATCGCGACTCAGCAACCCGGCATCGAGCAGCGCGTCGGCCATGGCGATGGCTGCGTCGGGTGCGAGCTGTTCGACGGCGGCCGCGCTACCGTTTGCGTCATTCCAGTTCAGTGCGAGCGTCGCGAGCGCACGCGCTTCGGTCGAGCCGATGCCGAAGTATCGATTGCGCTTCAAATCCAGCAGGATCGTGCTGGCGAGCAGCGGACAAACTCGAACGTGCGCAGGAATCCAGTATTCGTGCATAGAGAAGGCGGGTGCGTGCCCGGCACGCACCCGCAACGATCGCTCAGAACGGCAGCAGACCGAAGGCAGTCAGGTTGTCGATGAACAGCGGCAGCACGGCGATTTGCCGCGTCTCGACCATTGCATCTCCGAGATCCACGAGCTGAAGTTTGATCGTCATGACGGTTCCCCTTGTTGAAGTAACTTGGCTTGCGAAACGAATCTCCCTGCGCGCGCAAACCTGCGCCTATGTACGATGATGTCAATAAGCAGCGATATCATTCGCGCGCGTTTGCGTGCACATATCTATGGATGTGCGTAGTTAGGACTATTCGGCAAAGCACGAGCGAAGCCGCGGTCGCGGTGACAGTCTTGGCTTATTGGAAAATAGCTTTCGCTCGTTGGCGCCAATTGCTTCGATCGATGGCGAAGGATGCAAGCCAACAACACTTGATCTGACACAGACACTGCGTTGCGCGTACGTGTGCACGCGGCGGCGAAATTACTGCAGCAATCGCAAAGCTTTGCAGGCCGCAGTGAGTCGTGCGGGCGAGCTCGCGCGGTACACCCTTAAGCCCGCGCGCGCAGGGTTGTGGCAGGTTGCTGGCGAAGGACAACGCCGATGCAGGCAGCGGATCCCGAGACATTCCAACTGCACGTCGAGTTCGTGAATGCCCATGGCCTGGCGCAAGGTCAGTTCACCACGTTCTCGACGTGCAACCCCATCGAACATGTCGCATCAGACTCAAGCACCGCATCCAGCCCGACGCGGACAGCCCTGCAAGCCCGGCGCGAGGCTCTGTAGCTATTCGGGGTTGTGGTTGACGGCGGTTCGTAACGACGACTGCTATCGTCGCGTGCCGTGGTGGCGTCCGGAACCGTGCTCGCTGCGCTCACGGCGAACACGTCCGGACTTGTCGTAGACGTCGTTGAAATCAACGCCCCCGCTTCGCTGCCCGCGTCCTGCAGGCAGCGAAGCGAGCGAGGTCAGCGGCGGGCGCCGGCGCCGACTCGCGCCGCCGTCGCAGGTGCGTGGCTGGCGTTCGAGTACAGCTCTCCTTCCGACTCTTCCTCTTCCTCGAGTTCGACCTCGACCTCGACCTCCCACTGCGGCTCCGATACTTCTAGTTGGATGCGTGCGAGCGGTACGACGTCGTGCAACGCCGTCAGCTTGAACAGCTCCGGTCGGCACAGACGATAGCGACTGACGGCAACGGAGAGCGTCGAAGGATCGCGACGCAGATAGCGCGCGACTTCGCTCAACGTTGCCACGCGCCGCTCGGTCGCATACCAGGCGATGAGTGCGCGTGCGAGTGTGACCTCACGCTGACGTGAGTTCGAGAGCACGTGCTCGCGATCGACGCCGAGCCGGCACGTCACGGTCTGGATGATCTGGTCCAGAGTGAGCTTGCTGCGATAGACACGCAGGTGGCGCGGCAGGTTCTCGAGGAACTCCGGACTCGCGACGATGCGTGCATCGTGCCTGCTGCCGTGTTCGAACAGGGTGCACTCCTCATGCACCGGCGCGACCGCCATGAACTCGGCGTATTCGCTGTTCTGATCGCACCCGCTCAGCAGCTTCATTGCCGTGCGCGTGGTCAACCAGGGGATCTCGACCTTGCCGAGATATGCGCCATGGCTCGTAAACGGATACGCAGTGGGATCGCCGCCCAGTCCCTCGCTGACCGGCAGGTGATGGATGTAGCGGACCAGCTTCAGCAGGTACGCATCGGGATCGATCAGGATCGCCTTGTAGCGCTGCCGGAAGAAGTGGCCGGACTCCGCTGCGCGCTCATGGATGCTGCGCGCGTAGCGACTGGTGATGCCCTGCATGAAGCGTCCGACCGACACGCTGTCGATCTGCAACGCGATGTGAATTGCGTCTGGTGTCCAACAGTACGCATGCAGACGCGCGCCGGTCCGGCGCAGCGCTGTTGCGAGCAGACGTTCGAAGAGCTGGTAGTCCGTGTGCTGGGAGAAGATGGGGCGAGTCGTACTGCCCCGCTGGACTACGTAGTACGTTCCTCCCGGAACGTGCAGTCGTTGACGACGCGACATTCTGCCACCTCCGTATGTAAGCAGTGTTTGCAGGCAGGGCCATCGTGGCCCTCAGTTCCGATTCCGTCGATCACTGTACGGGCGAGACCAAACGTATCCACCCATATTTTTTTACGTGAGCTTTCGACTGCGCGTGTCACCGTTTCGCAATCATGCGTGGCGGCAGCGCGCGCAATCGTGCTGAGTACTCTAGATGCTCGGGCGCGCTCTCACCTACGAAATTCCGGTAAAAAGGATCCCACGGCAACACCATTGCGGTTTGTTCTTCGTGGACCATCTTCGGCAGGATCGTGACGACGTTTCGCTGCGACTCCGCGGTGAGTAATCCCTGCAGCGAACCGTGCTGCTGCAGGTTCGCATCGAGCTCCATCAAGTTGTACAGCGTCGGATGTGAAACGGGCATATCACCTGTTAGTGCCGCCGCGACGATTGCCGCGGGACTCAGCCACGCGTGGTCGACTGTTTCCGTGCTGTCGCTGACAGCGGCTTGATCCGAAGGCACCGGCGCTAAGTAGAAGCGCGTATCGAAGCGTCGCGGCACGACTGACGGCGTGATCCAATGTGCCCAGTAGACGAGGCGTTCGACGCGCAAGAACAGATCCTCGGCGCGCAGCATCTCCGCGAACAATTCTGGTTGCGAAGCAATCGCGCGTCGCTGCTCCTGCAGGCGCGCAGCGACATCGTGGTCGCAAGGCTGGCCGGCGGCGTCGCTCGCCAGCAGTACGCCGGTCTCTTCGAACGTTTCGCGACAAGCTGCTACTGCGAGCGCGAGGCATTCGCGTGCATCGATTGGGTCGCCGTGCAACGTGCCCAGCCGCGCGCAACTCGTCTGGGACGCCGGAGGAATTCTCGCGAAGGCTGCAGCAGCGGCATCCGCTGCGCACACCGAGCCGCCGGGGAAGACCCACATCCCGCCCATGAACGCCAGCTTCTCGTGCCGACGAATCACGAGCACTTCGACGCTCGCAGGTCCCTCGCGCAACAGCAGCACCGTCGCCGCGGGACGCGGCACGACGGGCTGGCTGTGCTGCTCGGCCACGGTCAGAGAACGACGACCGAGCGGATCGACTCGCCGCGCTTCATCATCTCGAAGCCCTCGCCGATCTGCTCGAGCTTGAGGCGATGCGTGACCAGCGAATCGAGATCGATCTTCTTGTCGACGTACCAGTCGACGATCTCGGGTAAGCGGCCGAGACGCGCGCCGCCCATGTAGCAGCCCGTCCAGTGACGACCCATCATCAAGCTGCCCGGCGGCGCGGTGACTTCGGCGCCATGCGCCGCGACGCCGATGACGTAGCTCGTGCCCCATGCAGGGTTGGTGCTTTCGAACGCCTGGCGCATGACCTGCGGATTGCCGATGCACTCGAACGTGTAATCGGCGCCGCCGCCGGTCAGCTTCATCAGGTGGCTGGTAATTTTCTCGACCTTGCGCGGATCGACGAACTCCGTCGCACCGAACTTGCGCGCAATCGCTTCCTTGTCGGGATTGGTGTCGACGCCGATGATCGTTTTCGCACCGGCGAGACGCGCGCCCTGCACGACGTTGAGTCCGATGCCGCCGAGGCCGAACACGACGACCGAGCTGCCGCGCTCGACCTTCGCTGCAAACAGCGCCGCTCCGAGGCCGGTCGTCGCGCCGCAGCCGATGTAGCAGATCGGATCGAACGGCGCGTCGTCGCGCACCTTCGCGATCGTGTCCACGGGCAACACGGTGTACTCAGCGAACGTGCCTAGTCCCCACAGCTGCGTGACTGGTTTGCCGCCGAGCGAGAAGCGGCTTTCGCGCGGGCGCAAGCGCGCGAACGCTTCGACGCACAGGTTCGTCTTCGGCGAATTGCAGTACGCGCACTTTCCGCATTGTGGAATGAGAAAGGGAATGACGTGATCGCCGACTTTGAACTGCGTGACGCCGGGTCCGCATTCGATGACGACGCCCGCTGCCTCGTGGCCGAGAATCGCCGGAAATTGCCACGGGACTTTGCCTTCGTAGGCGTGCAGATCGGAGTGGCACAGGCCGGTCGTCTTCACCTGCACGAGCACTTCGCCGGCGCGCGGGCCTTCCAGCTGTACTTCTTCGATGACGAAAGGCTGATTCGGGCCGTGCACGACGGCCGCGCGGACATTCAACGGCACGCGGAATTTCCTTTTGCGATGGTGTGAGCGGAGGGACTTTACACCATCGCCCCGGGCGCGGGCGCTGCGGGTCAGCGTCAGCCCGACATGATCATTCTTTGCATTCCGCCTGGTGCATCAACGCCGCCATCGCGTCGCAGAGATTGACGCTTGCGGTCTCGCCTTGCGACGTTTCCACTTTGCGGCTCGAGCGCGCGAGCAGATCGCGTGCGGCGTCCGCTCGGAGATTGCGATCGCGCGCGAGCAGCAGGGCAACACCGCCCGACACGCTTGCCGCAGCGAGCGAGCTGCCGGACAGGAAGTCATAGCGACCATCCGGCACCAGCGTCAGGACTTCGCTGCCCGGCGCAAACAGCACTGAATCCGCGGATGCCCGGGTACCTGCAGCATCGACGCCGATGACACCGGGGATTGCGGTCGGAAAGCCATTGTCTTCGGTGTTACGCGGCGTGGCGCCCACGAACACAATGCCGCGGCGAAGGCCCACCTCGACCAGCCGCGTCAGCAACGGATCGGCGGGACCGGCGAGACTGAGATTGACGATGTCCATGTGTGCTTCGACGGCAGCGGCGAGCGCTTTGGCAAGCGTCAACGTACTGCAAACGGCGCGAGCATCGTCGCCCGCAGCCGGCCAGCAAGCGCGCATCGAGTAGAGCCGCGCGGCCGGGGCGATGCCGACGATACCCAGGCTGTTGTTCTCGACTGCCGCGATCACGCCGGCGACAGCAGTGCCATGACGATCGCGACCGCCTTTGCTGCCGTCGACGAAGTTTTCCTGCTTGACGACGCGACCGGCGAGATCGGGATGAGTCGTGTCGATGCCGGTGTCGATGATCGCCACGCGAACGCCTTCGCCGCGCGACCACAGATGCGCACCGGTGACGTCCATGATGTCGAGGTTTTTCTGCAGCGGCCGATACGGATCGCCCGTCGCCGTACCCGTGTCGTTCGTCAGCGTCGAGAACGACTGATAGGGCTGCGCCGACTCCACGCGCTTGTCCCGACGCAATCGTTCGAGCGCGGCCTCGCGGTTGGCACCGGCGGGGAGTTCGTACACGATGCAGTGAATGCCGAGCAAGCCGATCGGCCAAGCGGTGACTTCACGCAGACCGTACGTGGTCGCGACCGCTTGGGCGCTCGCGCGTGTCGCTGGAGCGAGCGAATACGACGGCGGCGGCTCGTAACCACGCACGGTGGAGCCGGCGCGCGGCATCGATGGAGCCGTGTCGTTGCGCAGAGTGACGACGACGAAGCGAGCGGGATCGGATTGCACCGCCGGCTCGACCGGCGTGCTCGGCGACGTGGCGCAGCCGGCCAGCAACGCGACGCAGCCGAAGATCAGCCACAGACGTTTCATTGTGCCTCGGATGCCACCGCTGGCTCTGCGAACATGACGCGGCCGTCCGCACGCAGCTGCGCGATTGCCTTCTCGACACCAGATTTGTCTGCGGCGCCGGCCGCGAGACCCAGCGTGTAGACGCCGGCCTCGCTCGGCCCCGCGATGATCTGCGCATCGATCGCGCGCAGCACTCGGTTCATGTCGTCGACGGCGACATCGCCGGCAAACACGACGCGAATCACCGGTCCGTGCATCACGGTTGCGGTCGGCGTCGTCAGCACGTTGTAGCGGCCGGCGGTGAGGTCGTCGTGAGTTTGCGCTTGCGTCCACAGTGCGGCCAGCAAGCCCGCGATCGCGATGCCTTGTATGGCGGCAGCGATCGGCAGCCAGCGCGACCAACGGGTCGGCTCGCGGCGTGCGGCAGCGATCGGCGCGACAGTCGCAGGCGCTTCGATCTCCAGCTCCTCGTCGTCCAGGTCGGGAACGGCATCGATGCGCTGCATGAGTTTCTGCAACGAGGTTTGCGGCGCCAGCACGATCGCTTCTTCGGAGCGAATCGCGTTACGCAGCTGACGCTGGAATTCCAACTCGTCCTGGCATTCGCGGCAGTCGCGCAGATGCCCTTCGACGCGTGCAACGTCTTTGGCCGCCGCGCTCTCGTTGGCAATCCAGGGCAGCAGATTCCAGCACTCGCCGTGAGCGCCGAGAGGTCCAGTGTGGTCGCTGTGTGTCATTGCGCTGATTACTTTTTACCGCCGGTCTGATTACCGCCGGCGAGCCGAGGCAGCGAACGGCGCAGCTTCTCGCGTGCGTGGAACATCCTCGTCTTCACCGTGTTGACCGGGCATTGCATGATCGTCGCGATCTCCTCGCAGGAGTGGCCCATCAGGTACGAGAACTCCATCACCATGCGCTGCTCGAGCGGCAACTCTGCGAGTGCCTGCCCAAGCCACTGACGGTTCTCGTCCTCCAGCTGCGCGTCCGGCGCAACTGCCACGTCCTCGACCACGAGCATCGGTCGGGGCGTACCGTGCCGACGCAGCGCTTTCAACGCCCGCCGGTACGTGATGCCGACGATCCAGGTCGAGACCAGCGAATCGCCGCGAAAGTCTCCGGCCTTCAACCACACGGTCCACAAGGTGTCATTGATCACTTCCTCGATGAGGTCGTGACGCGAGGTCATTCGCATGAGGAAACGCGCGAGCCGGCGGTGATAGATCAGGTACAGCTCTTTGAAAGCCGTTCTATCGCCCGCAGCGACCTGGCGCAGCAGCTCGAGCTCGCGAGCGTTCGAGGAACTGCCGCTGGACGTACCGAGTGAATGACCGCTGGAAGGCACCGAGTTCATTTGCAGCCGTGGCCGTTGTGATTGAGTACCCGGGGAGGGGGGTCCGGTTCTAGAAGCGCCAGGTCAGAGCCGCCGTCCAGCGGGGGCTGCTGTCGAACAGGCGCTTCGCCGTGTCGTCGGTATCGATGTGCAGCAGGTCGACCTGCATGCTCTGGTACGTGAAGGCGACTCCGGCGCTCCAATACCAGTAACCGGTGTCAACCAGGTCGCGCAGATCGTAGTAGCCGGCGCCGGCGTAGACCGACCAGTTCGGATGCAACGGCTGCAGCAGCGAAAACTCGTACGCAAGCGCCTGCTTGTCCGCGACGAGGCCCCAGTAGGTGTGCTTGGACGTATTCGGCGACCAGGAGACGCTGGCGGTCGCGCGCTGCTGATAGCTGACCGA
>Ga0070702_100000909_pt1 | contig 11552 bp, 12 predicted proteins | sample KBSK5103metaG_FD_65466 | JGI IMG/M metagenome (GOLD analysis project Ga0070702, IMG submission 65466) | Corn, switchgrass and miscanthus rhizosphere microbial communities from Kellogg Biological Station, Michigan, USA - KBS K5-10-3 metaG | ecosystem: Host-associated > Plants > Roots >... | reverse complement strand
CCTCAACCCCGAGGTGCTCGCGGACCTGCTCCTGGACACTGCGCGGCTGCAGCGGCTCGTCGACGACCTGCTCGCCCTCGAGCGCGAGGCCGCGTCCGCGGGACCGGTCGAGCCCGTGCGGCTGGACCAGGTCGTCGCGCGCGCCGCCGCCGAGCACCCGTCGGTCCGCGTCGGGGCGCTCGTGCCGGTGACGGTGGCGGGGGAGGCCGACGCCCTCCGCCGCGCGCTCGAGAACCTGCTCGAGAACGCCGAGGTCCACGGCGAGGGCGACGTCGTCGTGTCGCTCACGCTCGAGGGCGGGCGCGCGGTGCTCGCCGTGACGGACGACGGCTCCGGCTTCGCCCCGGGCGAGGCCGAGCACGCCTTCGAGCGCTTCTGGCGCGGGCCCGGCGCGCGCGGGCGGCCCGGGTCGGGGCTCGGGCTGGCGATCGTCCGCGCCACCGCCGAGCGGCACGGCGGGACCGTCACGGCGAGCGGCGCGACCGTGCGCATCGCCATCCCCGGGACGGCCGTGGCGAGCGCCGCGGCGACGTCGCGCGCATAGCCGGCCGGCGGCACGATCGGGACGACGGGCCTCAAGTCTCGGCGGGGCGATCCGATCTACCCGCCGACGCCGTCAACACCCCGGAAGACGGCCTGCCCCCCAAGGAGTCACCATGAAGTCCTCGATGTATCGCATCTTCAGCTCGGCGACCGTCATCTCCGCGCTCGTTCTCGTGCTTGGCGCCCCCAAGAAGTGGGGCTAGGGTAAAGGCGCGGCGGGCCCGCGCCCGCCGCACTCCGACCGGCTCGAGCCCCCGATCGAGCCGGCCATGCCGGACGGCTCGAGCGCCACATCGTGACCGCGTCCCAGCGCACCTTCGTCATCGCGACCGCCACCGCGGGCATCGCGCTGGTCGCCTGGGCGCTGGCGCGCGAGGCGGGCACCCTCGTCGAGAACGCCGACGCGACGCTGCTGCTGCTCGCGGCGGCGGTCCTCGCCGCAGAGCTCTTCCCGCTCGACGTGCCGAGCCGCGACGAGCAGGTGACGTTCTCGACGCCGTTCGCGTTCGCCCTGCTCCTCGACCGCGGGACGGCGACGACCGTGATCGTCGTGCCGCTGATGCTCCTGATCGCGGACACGATCCGCCGCCGCCGCGCGGAGCGGACGCTGTTCAACGTCGGGCAGTACGCGATCTGCTACGCCCTGGCGGGCGGCGTGCTCGGCGCGCTCGGCGCCGGGCCGGGCGGTGGCGTGCGGCCGGAGGACCTTCCGGCGCTCGCCGCCAGCGGGGCCGTCTTCATGCTCGTCAACACCGTGCTCGCGAGCGCGCCGCCGGCGTTCGCCCACGGCGCGACGCTGTCCGAGGAGGTGCGCTCGGACCTCGGCTTCCAGGCGTGGTCGACGGCCGTCCTCGTGTCCCTGGCGCCGATCGTGCTCATCGTCGTGCAGCAGGAGCCCGGCCTCTTCCCGCTGATCGCGCTGCCGCTCGCCGCGATCCAGCTCGGCGCGCGCCAGGCCAAGATCAACCAGCACCGTGCGCGCCACGACCCGCTCACCGGCCTGCCGAACCGCGTCCTGCTGCAGGAACGGGTCGCGGCCTCCCTGGCGCAGGCGCGCCGGCGCGGCGAGACCGTCGCGGTCCTGCTGCTCGGCCTCGACGCGTTCAACGAGGTCAACCAGACGCTCGGTCACGGCTACGGGGATCTGCTGCTGCGCGAGGTCGCCCGGCGCCTGGACGAGGCGGGGCGCGACCAGGACCTGGTCGCGCGCTTCGGCGGCGACGAGTTCGCCGTGCTCACGGTGCCGCTGACCGGCATGGACGAGGCGGAGCGCCTCGCGCACGAGCTGCTGGAGGCCCTGCGCCCGCAGGCGCACCTGGGCGGCATCGCCCTCGACGTGCGCGCGACCGTCGGGATCGCCGTCCATCCCCGCGACGGCGACGACGCCGAGCTCCTGCTCGTCCGCGCCGCCATGGCGCTGCACGCCGGCAAGCAGGACGGCCGTCCGGTCCTCGTCTACGACCACGCCAGCGACGACCACACCCCCGAGCGCCTGGCGCTCGCGGGCGAGCTGCGCCACGCGATCGAGGCCGGCCAGCTGCTGCTGAGCTATCAGCCCAAGCTCGACCTGCGCACCGGCGCGATCACGGGCGTCGAGGCGCTCGTGCGGTGGCGGCACCCGCAGCGCGGCGTGCTCATGCCCGACCAGTTCATCGGGCTCGCCGAGCGCACCGGGCTCGTGCGGCCGCTGACCCACTGGACGCTCGAGGAGGCGGCCGACCAGCAGATGCGCTGGTCGGCGCAGGGCGTCGACCTGACCATCGCGGTCAACATCTCCGCGCGCGCCCTCACGCCCGACCTGCCGGGCGCCGTCGCGGCGCTCGTGACGTCGCATCCGGGCGCCCGCCTGGAGATCGAGCTCACCGAGACGCTGATGATCGAGGGCGCCTCCGACGCCATGGCCGTCGTCGACGCGCTGGCCGCGACCGGCGTGCGCCTGGCGGTCGACGACTTCGGCACCGGGTACTCCTCGCTCGCCTACCTGAAGCACCTGCCCGTGCGCGAGCTCAAGATCGATCGCGGGTTCGTCACGGCGATGGACACCGACGCCGGCGACCGCGCGATCGTCCGCGCCACCGTCGACCTGGGCCGGCGGCTCGGCCTCGACGTGGTGGCCGAGGGGGTCGAGTCCGAGACCGTGCTCGAGAACCTGCGCGCGCTGGGCTGCCACTTCGCGCAGGGCTTCGCGGTCGGCCGCCCGATGGACGCCGACGCCGTCGTCGCGCGTGCCGCCACCGTGCGCACGCGGCCCGAGCCCTGACCGCGCGCGGCGCCGTCCCGCGGCGGCACGGTCACGCCGCGAGGGCCTCGTCCTCCGCGAGCGCGAGCGCGAGCCGCCGGCGCCGGCCGCGGGTGACGAGCCGCCACACGAGCCACGGCGGGCCGCCCAGGATCGCGGCGACCAGGCCCAGCGCGACGAACGGGAGCACGATGGGCAGGGCGAACACGACCGTGAGCGCGATGAACGGCAGCAGCCCGGGCAGGATCACGGCCAGCGGCCCGGTGAACAGGACGGTCCCACCGCCCGCATGCATCGCTCCCGTGTAGGTGGGTGGCCGGTCGTCGTCGAAGGCGCTCATCGCTCGCATCTCCATCTGGTCGCCGGCGCCGAGCGGTTCGGCGCCACACCCCTGATGACGGATCCGGGCGGCGAGATGTGACCGGCCGGGGCGCGGGCGGACCTACTCGCCCGCGTCGACGCGCGGATCCCGGCCCGCGACCTGCTGCACCGGCTCGGGCTCGCCCCGCCGCCGGCGCTCGACCTGCTCGCGGAGCGCGTCCCACCGCGACCGCGCCTCGGCGATGATCGCGTCCCACTCCTGGCGGATCTCGTCGTCGGGCGGCCGCTCGCCCTCGCGGATGCGGCGCAGCTCCTCGGAGACCTCGCGCCCCACGGACGCCGAGGCGACCACGACGACCATCATGCAGAACAGCGAGGAGATCATCGCGAACACCGCGCCGATGACGCCGTAGCGCGTCGCGTACGAGCTGAACAGATGGGGGACGTAGACCGCGGCACCCGTCGAGTACAGCGCGAGCACGGCCGCGCCGGTGAGCCCGAACGGGATCAGCTCCCGCCAGGGGATCCGCTTGGCGGTCAGGACGTAGCCGCTCCACACGAGGAACACCAGCGAGACCGGCGCAACGAGCAGGTTGGCCCCGATCTCGAGGCGGGTCTCGTCGAAGCTGGCGTGGATCACGCCGCTCACGAAGGAATACGCCGTCAGCCCGAGGACCCAGATCAGGCCGTTGACCGTGTTGCGCACGCTCAGCGGCTTGAGCTCCCACGTCTGCTCGAACAGGCGCTGGACCCCGCGCGTGAAGCTCAGCACCGCGACGATCAGGAGCAGGAACCCGAACACGCTGATGTCCGTGTCGGTCCCGGCCGCGGGGGCCAGCACGTCGCGCACGGCCTCGGCGCCGCCGCCGGTGAGGTCGTAGCGGTCGATGAGGCGCTGCGCGGCGTCCTTGCCCCCGATGTCGGGCAGGATCGCGCCAACGATGATCGTGAGCGGGATGAGAGCCGTCAGCGCGCTCGACGCGAGCGCGACGGCGCGGTCGAAGCCGGCGACGCGCTGGAAGCGGTTCAGCGCCCGCAGCACGAACGCGGGGCGCAGCCAGAACGTCAGCGTCCGCAGCACGCGCTCGCGATCGATCCGCGGTCTCGTCGGCATCAGGGGCGGTCGTTCGTCCTTGGCGGCACGGGCAGCTCCTCGTCGGCGTCGCCGAGAGTGTCGTCCCCGGTCGGCGCCGCTACCAGGGGGCGCGCATCACCTTCGCCGGGGGTGCGGGCGCCCGGCGGCCGGCCGCGGCGTTCCCGCCCGGGCGGCGCGCCCGGGGGCGGCGGCCGACACGGCCGTTAGGTTCCGCGGCAATGCCCGCGCTCCGGGACCGGAGAGGATCGTCCGCGTGACCGCCGCGCTCGGCTGGGGCGCGCTCGCCGCGTCCTCGCTCGTCATCGGCGCGCTCCTGGGCATGGCGCGGGACTGGCCGCCGCGCCTCATCGGCCTCGTGCTCGCGTTCGGGGCGGGCGCGCTGATCAGCGCGGTGAGCTTCGACCTCGCCGAGGAGGGCGCGCGGCTCGGCGACACCGGCGTCACCGCGGGCGGTCTGGCCCTCGGCGCGATCACGTACTTCGCCCTCGACCGGGTCGTCGGCCGGCGCAGCGCCTCGCGCGCCGGCGGGCGCGGGGGAGGGGGAGCGGGCACCGCCCTCGCGCTCGGCGCCTTCCTCGACGGCATCCCGGAGCAGACCGTCCTCGGCATCGGGCTCGCGTCCGGTCAGGGGGTGAGCGTCGGGCTGCTCGTCGCGATCTACGTCTCGAACCTGCCGGAGGCGATCGGGTCGTCGAGCGCGATGCATGCCGCGGGCACGCGGCCCGCGGCGATCCGCCGCCTCTGGATCCTCGTCGCCCTGATCTGCACCCTGTCGACCGTCGTCGGCTTCGCGATCGCCGACAACGTCTCGGCCAACGTCAACGCCGCCGTCGACGGGTTCGCGGCGGGCGCGCTGCTCGTCATGCTCGTCGACTCGATGATCCCCGAGGCGGTCCGCAAGGGCGGCGACGTCAGCGGGCTCGCGACGGTGCTGGGGTTCGCGGTGGCCGCGGGGCTGTCGTCCGTCTCCTGACGGCCGCGGCGCCGCCGGCGCGCGCTACGCGCCGAAGCGCTCGAGGGCGACGCCGTGGCGCAGGCCGCGATCGCTGACGGTCAGCGCGTCGCGGCCGAGCTTGGCGAGGACCGTCCGGACGATGCACGCGCCGGCGAGGATCACCTCGGCCCGGTTGGGCTGCAGCCCGACGATCTCCCGGCGGGCGTCGGCGGTGCGCTCGCGGTAGACGCCGATCTGGCGATCGATCTCGTCCGCGTCGAGCACCGTGCCCTGGACGACCTCGGGGTCGTACGTCGCGAGGCCGTGGCGCACCGCGGCGAGGTTCGTCACGGCGCCGCCCATCCCGACCACCGCGTCCGGGCGCGCGCGGCCGTCCAGCGCGGCGAGGTCCTCCCCGATCGCGGTGAGCGCCGCGGCCAGCGCGTCGTCGGAGACGACGCCGTCGAGGCCGAAGCGCTCCGTCAGCCGGACGGCGCCGACGTTCACGCTGAAGCGCTCGTCGACCTGACCGCCGCGGCCGAACGTGAACTGCGAGCTGCCGCCGCCGGTGTCGAACACGACGATCGCCCCCGCGGCGAACCGCGGCCCGAGCCCCGCCTTCGCGGCGAGGTAGGCGAGCCGGGCCTCGTCCTCGCCCGGGATGACCTCGATCCGGATGCCGGAGCGCGTCTCCACCGCGGCGAGGAGGTCGGCCGCGTTCGGCGCGATGCGCAGCCCCGCCGTTCCGACGGCGGCGATCGCCTCGGCGCCGTGGCGGCCCGCCTCGTCGGCCATCGCGGCGATCGCGTCGACGGTGCGCCCGATGGGCTCCGCGCTCAGCCGGCCGGTGTCGTCGAGCCCCTCGCCGAGGCGTGTGACCTCGGCGCGGTCGACGATGCCGCGGATCGCGCCGTCGGCGGCGCGCTCGCCGACGTGGAACTTGACCGAGTTCGTCCCGACGTCGATCACGGCGTAGCGTCGCGCGCCGAAGCCGACGAGCGCCTTGAGCCCGCGGGCGACGCACACGACCGGCCGCTCCTCGAGGCCGAGCTCGCGCACGGTGGCGATCACGCGGTCGGCGTCCTCGGACTCGACGGCGATCGTGCGCGTCGTGCCCTCGGCCGTCGTCATCTCGGTCACTTCGGCCATGCAGCCGCCGATCGTGTGGCGGACGCGGCGCTTGTGGACCGGCGCGGCCCGGAGCTCCGCGCTCGGCTGGATGATCTCGTCGCGGACCTCTTCCAGCGTGTACGCCTCACGGGTCAGCGCGGGGACGTCCGCGCGCAGGGTTTCGAGCACCGTCCGGACGTCGGCGGCCGCGACGGGGAAGCGGTGCTTCATCACCGGCCGCCAGAGCTCGAGGCCGCGGTCGTCGATCTGCTCGCGCCGCTTGACGTCGACCAGCCCGCCGCGGAGCTTCACGGACGCGTCGCTGCCGAGCGCGAGCAGGTAGATCTCGTCGCTCTCCTCGACGCGGTCGGGGGCGAGCGCCGCGAGGCGCTCGTCGGCGGCTCCGAACGACGTCCCGAAGGTCCGCCACTCCCAGCGCGGGACGATCGTCACCGGAAGGGCATCGGACGGCGCGGCGGTCTCCATCGCGGTACGGATCGTCCGCGTCTGCGGCCGCGCGCGCCAGGGGACGTGCACGAGTCCTGCGGGGGTGTCCGCTCACGCGGCGCCGCCGGCCGCGGCGGGCTCGTCCGCGAGGCCGAGGGCTCGCGCGCGCTCGCGGGCGGGCGCGGGGTCGAACGGCGCGCGCCGCCATGTCGCGGACCGTTCGGCGAGGTCGATCTCGAGCCACCAGGCGCCGGCGCGCGCGTGCTCGTCCATCGACGCCCACCAATCGCCGCGGACCGGGAACGGCGCGCCGGCCGCGCCGGGGTTGAGCAGCCACCGCCCGGCGGACACGTCGAGCGGCTCGCCGGCGACGACCGGGCCGCGCTCGGCCCCTCCGCCCGGCACGGCGTGCCACGCCGCCGCCTCGTGGGTGTGGCCGACCAGGCCGAGCGGCGCGCTCTGGCGCTCCAGGCAGGCCGCGGCGTTGGCGGCCGTGACGTACTCGCGGACGGGGTTGCGCGGGCTCCCGTGCCAGCACTGCACGCCGTGGCGGCGGGCCGCGGGGCGGCGCGAGCGCAGCCACTCGAGGTCGCCCGAGGCGGCGAGCGCGTCGGCGGCGGCCTCGAGCGACCGGCGCGCGAACGACCCCGGCGGGCCGAAGGCGTCGGCTCGGACGGAGCCCGCACCGGTCGCGACGTAGTCGTGGTTGCCGGCGATCGCGACGCGGCAGTACGCGCGCACGGTCGCGACGACGCGCACCGCGTCGGGCCCCGAGCCGACGAGGTCGCCGAGGCACCAGAGCTCCTCGGCCTCCGCGTCCACGGCGGCGGCGAGGACCGCGTCGAGCGCCTCGCCGTTGGCGTGGACGTCGCCGAAGACCGCGAGACGCACCGCTAACGGCGGGGGTCGTCGAAGTCGTCGAAGCGCAGCTGGCGCGGAGAGGGGAGGAGCCGCGCCGGCGCGCCGCCCGGAACGCCGACGTCGCGGAAGACGCGCTTGACCTCCTCGACACGGACGCGCCGGTCCGGGATCCGCGGGTCGAGGGGCTGGATGACCACGTCCCGCGGGCCGGCGCGCTCGACCCGCGCGTAGTACAGCTCGATGCGGTGGACCTGCACGATGTCGCCGCCACGGATCTCGACAGGGTCGGCCATGCCCGGCCCAACCCTACGCGGTGGCGCGGCCGGTCAGCCGTCCCGCCGCGGCGCGAAGGGGACCTGCAGGTCCTCGCCCGGCTGGATCACGAACGCCGTGCCCGGGGGGATCTCGCGCCACAGCCCGGGGAGGTCGCCGAGCGGCTCGGAGACGATGGCGCGCGCCTCGTCGGAGAACGCCCGGACCCGCTCGTCCTCGGGGTGCAGCTCACGCACGGCGCTCGCGTCGGCGGTGACGAAGAGCGAGTTGACGACCGGGCCGCTGGCGTAGCGCGCGGCCCACACGCGCTCGCCGTCGCTCACCGCGACCGTCATCTGCAGCGGGTGCTCGATCCCGGCGCGATGCGCGACGTCCTCGACGAGCCCGGCCATCCGCTCGAGCCCGGCGAGCGGGTCGTCCTGGAGCCCGTACGTCAGCGCGAGGTGGAACATGAGCTCCGAGTCGGTGGTGCCCTCGATGCCGCCGAAGTACCGCGGGTCGACGGCGAGGAGCAGGTCGCGCCGCAGCCGCGCGTAGTCCTCGATGAACCCGTTGTGCATGAACAGCCAGCGGCCGTGGCGGAACGGGTGGCAGTTGGTCTGCTCGATCGGGGTCCCCGTCGCGGCCCGGACGTGGGCGAGGAACAGGGGCGTGGAGACCTGCGTCGCGATCTCGCGCAGGTTTCGGTCCCCCCACGCGGGCGCGATGCTGCGGTACAGGCCCGGGACCTCCACGTCGCCGTACCAGCCCAGCCCGAAGCCGTCCGCGTTGGGGTAGCCGCCCGCGAGGCGGTCGCGGCGGCTCTGCTCGACGAGCGAGTGCGGCGTGTCGTACAGCAGCGCCGCCGGCCGGACCGCGTTGCCCGAGTACGCCACCCAGCGGCACATGCGACGAGCCTATCCGGGCGCAGGAGGCGTGGTCCGATGGTCCGCAGGGAAACGTTGCACCGCGGCCCTGGCCGAGATACCTCTGAAACAGAGCTATTGTGTCGGGCATGCCCACGCACGCACCATCGCTCGAGGAGGCGCTCGCCGCCGACCTGACGGCGGCGTGGGGCGGCGTGCGGCGGCGGCTGCGGCGCGGCACGCGCGCGGTGGTCGGCGGCGAGCTGCTCACCGGCTCGCAGGTCGAGCTCCTGCGCCTCGTCGAGGCCCAGCCCGGCGTCGGCGTCCGCGACGCGGCCACGGCGCTCCACCTGGCGCCGAACACGGTCAGCACTCTCGTCGGCGGCCTCGCCGCCCTCGACCTCGTCGAGCGGCGGGCCGACCCCGGCGACCGGCGCGCTGCGCGGCTCTACCTCACCCCGGCCGCGACCCGCCGCCTGCACCGGTGGCGCGACGAGCGCCACCGCCGCCTCACCGCCGCGATCGGCGCGCTCGACGCCGACGACGTCACGTCGCTTCGGGCGTCGCTCCCCGCCCTGGGGCGCCTGCTCGCGGAGCTGGAGCGCGAGGCGTGAGCGCCGAGCCCGCCGCGGTCCGCTGCGAGGGCCTCGTCTACGCGTTCGGCGACCACCGCGCCGTCGACGGGATCGACCTCGAGGTTCACCCCGGCGAGATGTTCGGCCTGCTCGGGCCCAACGGCGCGGGCAAGACGACGACGATCCGCATCCTCACGACGCTGCTGCGCGTCCCGCAGGGCGTCGCGGCGGTGCTCGGACACGACGTCGCCCGCGAGCGCATGACCGTCCGGCGCCTGATCGGCTACGTCCCGCAGCAGCTCTCGGCCGAGGGCGCGCTGACGGGCCGCGAGAACGCGATGCTGTTCGCGCGGCTGTTCGACGTGCCCCGCGCCGAGCGGACGGAGCGCGTTGACCGCGCGCTCGGGGCGACCGGCATGCTCGAGCACGCCGACCGCATGGTGTCGACCTACTCCGGCGGGATGGTCCGCCGGCTCGAGCTCGCCCAGGCGCTCGTGAACCGCCCGCGCGTGCTGATCCTCGACGAGCCGACGATCGGCCTCGACCCGATCGCGCGCGCGTCGGTGTGGGACCTGATCGCGGAGCTGCGCGAGCAGAGCGGGATGACGGTGCTGCTGACCACCCATTACATGGACGAGGCCGAGGGCCTGTGCGACCGGGTCGCGCTCATGCACCGCGGGACGCTGCGCGCCGTCGGCTCGCCCGCCGACCTGAGCGCCGAGATCGGCCCCGGCGCGACGCTCGACGACGTCTTCCGCCGCCACGCGGCCGACCTGTCCGACGACGAAGCGAGAGGCCTGCGGGATGTCCGCAGTACCCGCCGCACCGCCATCCGCCTCGGCTGAGGCGACGGCCCCGCTGGGGGTCGTGCGCACCTACGCCGCGCGCATCGGCGCGCTCTGCCTGGTCGAGATCCAGCGCCTGCGCCACGACCGCAGCGAGCTCTACACGCGCGCGATCCAGCCGATCCTCTGGCTCGTCATCTTCGGCGGGACGTTCAACCGGCTGCACGCGATCCCGACCGGCGGGCTGCCGTACATCGACTTCCTCGCGCCCGGCGTCCTCGCCCAGTCGGCGCTGTTCATCTCGATCTTCTACGGCATCCAGATCATCTGGGAGCGCGACGCGGGGATCCTCGCGAAGCTGCTCGTCACGCCGACGCCCCGGACCGCGCTCATCTCCGGCAAGGCGTTCGCGGCGGGGATCCGCGCGTTCAGCCAGGTCGTCGTCGTGCTCGTGGTGTCGGCCCTGCTCGGCGTCGCCCTGACGACGGACCCGCTGAAGCTCGCCGCCGCGGCGCTCGCGGTGTGGCTCGCGACGGCGTTCTTCTCGTGCCTGTCGATGTCGATCGCCGGGATCGTGCTCAAGCGCGAGCGGCTGATGGGCATCGGCCAGGCGATCATGATGCCGCTCTTCTTCGCCTCGAACGCGCTGTACCCGATCGCTCTCATGCCGGGCTGGCTGCAGGCCGTGGCCAAGGTCAACCCGCTCAGCTACGAGGTCGACGCGCTGCGCGGGCTCCTGCTCGGGACGCCGGCGCACCTTCTCCTCGACTTCGCGGTGCTCGCGGTCTCGGCGGTGGCGGGGATCCTCGTCGCGGCGAGCCTGCTCGACCGCCTCGCGCGCTGAGCGCCGATCACGGCCGGCCAAGGCTCCACTTTTGTGGAGCTTGCCAAAATAGTGAGGATTTCTGCAGCGTCGTCGAACGCTCGCGCCCGGGCCGACCGACGGCGCCGGGGCGCGCGCACGAGCGGTGCGCGCGGACGTCGCGCGAGCGGGGATCCGGGGGGGTCCGCAGATGAGGGATCGGGGGACGGCCCGGCGCGGGCCGTCTGCCGGCGCGCCCGCGGGCGCCGCCGGCGACAGTGCGGCGACGATACGCGCGACGGTCGCGGCCGTCGCCGTCGTCGCCCGGGCGTGCGTCGCGCTCGCCGGGGTCCTCGACGCGACCGTCGGGTCCGGCCTGACGGGCTGCAGCGGATGCGGCGCGGAGCGGCCCGCCGCGCAGGGCGGGGCGGGCGACGCCCTCGCGCCGGTCGGCGAGCGCGAGGCGCTCGACTGGGCGCAGACCGCGCTCCTCTACCAGGGGGCGCCGGCCACGCTGCGGTGCGGGCGCGGCATCGACGATCGTGAATGGACCTGCGCCGGCATGGTCGGCTTCACGCGGAGCGGCCCGGGCCACGCCGTCCGGGAGGTCGGCTGGTGCCGAGCGGCGGTGATCGTGCGGCGCAGCGGCCTGGCCGCGTCCGGCGCGCACGTCAGCGAGCTCGACCGCTCGGCGTGTCCGCCCGACGTCACCGCGGCGCTG
>Ga0070702_100000907_pt1 | contig 11562 bp, 12 predicted proteins | sample KBSK5103metaG_FD_65466 | JGI IMG/M metagenome (GOLD analysis project Ga0070702, IMG submission 65466) | Corn, switchgrass and miscanthus rhizosphere microbial communities from Kellogg Biological Station, Michigan, USA - KBS K5-10-3 metaG | ecosystem: Host-associated > Plants > Roots >... | reverse complement strand
GCAGGTCGACAGTCCGGTGTCGTCCTGGTCGACGACCTCGAAGCGGGCATCGCGGTGGTCAACGCGTATGCCGCGGAGCATCTCGAGATCCAGACGCGCGACGCCCGCGCGGTGGCGTTGCGGATCCGCAACGCCGGGGCGATCTTCGTGGGCGCCTTTGCCCCCGTGAGCCTGGGCGACTACTGCGCCGGCTCCAACCACGTCTTACCCACCGGCGGATCCGCCTGCCACAGCAGCGGGCTGTCCGTGCAGTCGTTCCTGCGCGGCATCCACGTCGTGGACTACACCGAGGCAGCTCTGAACGACGTCGCCCACCACGTGGTCACCCTCGCGGGCGCCGAGGATCTCCCCGCCCACGGTGAGGCCGTTGTTGCACGTCTGAGGGACACCGCACGCCTCAGCGACACCGCACGCGCCGGCGACGGTGTCTGACCATGAGCTGCTCCCTGAACGATCTGCTGCGCCCTGACCTGCGCGGCGGGATCGCCTATGGCGCGCCGCAGCTGGACGTGCCCTTTCCGCTGAACACCAATGAGAACTCCTATGCCGTGCCTCAGCACGTCGTCGACGCGATCGTCTCGTCCGTCGCCGAGGTGGCACCAGGTCTGAACCGCTACCCTGACCGCGAGTTCATCCGGCTGCGCGAGGACCTGGCGGCCTATCTGACCCGCACCAGCGGTGTGACCGTCACGGCCGCGCAGGTCTGGGCGGGCAACGGCTCCAACGAGGTGCTGCTCCACATCCTCCAGGCATTCGGTGGCACCGGCCGGGTCGCCCTCGGCTTCACTCCCGCCTACTCGATGCATCCGATCATCACCAGGACGACTGGCACCAGATGGGTCGACGGACGGCGCGGCGTCGGCGGCGGAGGCATCTTCGACCTGGATCCCAGGTCTGCGGTGGCACAGGTCAGGCAACACCAGCCGAACATCGTTTTCCTCTGTTCGCCGAACAACCCGACCGGCACGGCGCTGGGGCTCGACACCGTCGAGGCGATCTATGACGCCGCGCCGCGGGCCATCGTGGTGGTGGACGAGGCTTATGCCGAGTTCGCCCGTGCCGGCACACCGAGCGCTCTCACCCTGCTCAGGGGCCGTGACCGGCTCGTGGTGACACGAACCATGAGCAAGGCGTTCGCGCTGGCCGGTGGGCGTCTGGGATACCTCGCGGCCACTGCCGAGCTCACCCAGGCGCTGCGACTGGTCCGGCTGCCCTACCACCTCTCGGCCCCGGCGCAGGCGGTCGCCTGCGCGGCCCTGGAGCACGTTGACGACCTCCTGGCCACAGTTGAGATCCTCAAGGCCCAGCGCGACCACATCGTTTGCGAGCTTGGCGAGATGGGTCTGGACCCGGTTCCGAGCGACGCCAACTTCGTGCTCTTCGGCGGACTCGCCGACGAGCAGGCAACGTGGCAGGCGCTGCTGGATCAGGGCATTCTGGTGCGTGACGTCGGGCTGGCCCACTATCTTCGTGTCACAGCAGGGACAACAGAAGAGACCGAGGCATTCCTCGGGGCGATGCGTCGCCTCGCCCCGACCCACCGGCAGGAGCAGTAGGCATGACTGACCAGGCCACGCAGCGCCACCAGCACGAGAGCGTTCCCCGCACCGCACCACCCAACGACGCTCGCCCTGCTGAGTCTCGGACTGCCCACATCCGGCGGTCGACGCAGGAGAGCACGGTCGAGGTCGAGCTCAACCTCGACGGCGGGGGCAACTCCCAGATCAGCACCGGTGTGCGCTTCTACGACCACATGCTGACCACCCTGGCCAAGCACTCGCTGATCGACCTGCGCATCCAGGCCACAGGTGACGTGGACGTGGACGCCCACCACACGGTCGAGGACGTTGCCATCGTGCTCGGTGACGCGTTCAAGGAGGCTCTGGGCGACAAGCGCGGCATCTCCCGGTTCGGTGACGCGACGGTCCCCCTGGACGAGGCGCTCGTCCAGGCGGTGGTTGACGTGGCCGGCCGTCCCTACGTCGCCCACACCGGCGAGCCCGAGGGCCAGGCGTACGTGATCATCGGGAGCAGCTACGTGGGGTCGCTCACCCGCCACGTCTTCGAGAGCTTCGCCCATCATGCAGGCATCGCCCTGCATGTGCGGGTGCTCTCCGGGCGCGACCCACATCATCTCGTCGAGGCGCAGTTCAAGGCCGTGGCTCGGGCCCTGCGCGCGGCAGTCGCCCCGGACCCTCGGGTCAAGGGCGTCCCCAGCGCGAAGGGCAGCCTCTAATCCGGTGACTGTGCCCTGGCAAGCCGCCCGCTCAGGGCGGGGGATGCTCCTCTTGCGTGGCAGGCCGGATGCGGTGGCGACCTGGGCCAGGCGGGGCCTGTTGCCCGTTCATGTCGTGCCGCTCCAGGGCTGGACCGCGGTGCTGCCCGCCGGCCCCTCGCAGGCGATGCCGCCGTACGACGACACGCTCAGGACCTTTGCCGGGCGTCCCATCGACTCCCGTCTACGTTCTGCCATAGGTTTTTTCGCGGTTGACGGCAATGCGGTGATCACGGTCCACCCCTCCGGACGACGGGCGACCCAGAGATGGCTCGTGTGGACCCCAGGACAGGGCATGGTCCAGCCTCGGCGCCTGGCCGCCGGACGACCCGCTGACCTGGTCATCGCCGCGGGTAACGACGACCGAGCAGCGGCTCGCGTGGTGCGCGACCTTCTGGCCGATCCCGACGGCGATGCCCACGGCGTGCTCGGCGACCTACTGGCACTGTTGGCGCTGCCGGGGTCCGACCTGCTCGACGGGGGGCTGGACCCGTCGGCGGCCCTGGGCGCGACCGTGGTCGAGCCGGATGAGCAGCAGGTGGCCAGGTTCGAGAGGATCATCGGCGTCGAGGTCCAGCACCGGGCAGAGCTGGAGGAGGACTAGATGGCGGCCCGGGTGGTGGTGCTCGACTACGGCAGCGGCAACGTCCGTTCGGCGGTCCGCATGCTCGAACGTGTCGGCGCGAGCGTCGAGCTGAGCGCCGACCATCGTGCTGTCCTGCAGGCGGATGGGCTCTTCGTGCCCGGTGTGGGCAACTTCCACGCCTGTATGCGCGGGCTGCGGGCCGTGGGCGGGCCTCGGTTGATCGATGTCCGGCTTTCGGGGGGCCGACCCGTGATGGGCGTCTGCGTGGGGATGCAGGTGCTGTTCGACGGGTCGGCCGAGCCGAGTGTGGACGGCCAGGAACCCGGCCTGGGCGAGTGGCCCGGTGTCGTCGGGCGGCTGGCAGCCACAGTGGTCCCGCACATGGGGTGGTCGACTGTGAAGGCGGCAGCAGGCTCCCGGCTCCTGGCCGGGATCGAGGACCAGCGTTTCTACTTCGTGCACTCCTACGCGGCACTGCGATGGGAGCTCGAGCCAGAGGGAAGCATGGCAGTGATGACACCCAAGGTGACATGGTCCGAGCACGGGTCCCCGTTCGTGGCCGCCGTCGAGAACGGACCACTGGTGGCCACCCAGTTCCACCCCGAGAAGTCCGGGGACGCCGGAGCCCAGCTGCTGGAGAACTGGGTGGCAAGCCTGTGAGGGACAAGCCAATGACCCCCAACAACGCTGACCAACAACAATGACCACCAACAATGACCACCAACAATGACCACCAACAATGACCGGAGCCCACCCTTGACCTCAGCTGTCCGTCTTGAGCTCCTGCCAGCCGTCGATGTCGCCGGCGGACAGGCGGTCCAGCTCGTCCAGGGAGTCGCCGGCACCGGCGGCCAGTTCGGCGACCCGTGGGAGGCCGCCCAGGCGTGGCAGGAGCAGGGCGCCGAGTGGATCCACCTGGTCGACCTCGACGCCGCGTTCGGCCGCGGCTCCAACCGTGAGCTGCTGGCCAGCATCGTCGGCCGCCTCGACATCAAGGTCGAGATGTCGGGCGGCATCCGCGACGCCGAGAGCCTTGGGGTTGCACTCTCGAACGGCTGCCGCCGTGTCAACCTCGGCACGGCAGCTCTGGAGGACCCGGCGTGGACCGCCCGGGCCATTGCCGAGTACGGCGACCGGATCGCCATCGGTCTCGATGTTCGTGGCACCACGCTCGCGGCCCGCGGCTGGACAAAGGAAGGCGGTGACCTTTGGGAGACTCTCGCGCGTCTGGACCGCGAGGGATGCGCTCGCTATGTCGTCACCGACGTCAACAAGGACGGCATGCTCCAGGGCCCCAATCTCGAGCTGCTGCGACAGGTTTGCTTGCGCACCGATCGCCCGGTCGTCGCATCGGGTGGCGTGTCGACCTTGGCGGACATCGCGGAGATCAGGTCTCTGGTGAGTGCCGGCGTCGAAGGGGCGATCATCGGATCGGCGCTCTACCGCGACGCTTTCACCCTGCCTGAGGCGCTCGACGTTGCAGGCCGGCCGTGACTGACGCATCGCTCTCATCGCCGTCGCGGCGTCAGCTCTCCTCCGGCGGGCCGTACGAGGCACGGTTCGGCTACTCGCGGGCACTGCGTACCGGTGACCGGATCCTGGTCTCGGGGTGCACCTCCCTGGTCGACGGGAAGGTTCGTCACCCAGAGGACGCAGCTGCCCAGATGAGCGTGGATCTGACGATGGCATGCGCGGCAACGGCATGAAGGACGACTCCGGCGCGCTTCCCTGGTCTGGTCGCGAGCTGACAGGCACCGGGTTCGATGGCGACGTGGGCGCGGCCGACCCCGGCCTGCTCGCCGCGCTTGACGATCCGCAGGACGAGACGGCACTGATGCGTGCCATGGCAGACGCCCGGTTGCTGATCCCCATCGTCGTCTCGCCAGGCACGCCAGCCGCAGTCGACGAGTCGGGCGCGGTGATGGTCGAGAGGTCCGCCGAGAAGTCCACCGACCTGGCCGTGGTGACCCTGACTGCGCCGGACGGGCAACGGGCCTTCCCGGTCTTCAGCAGCCTCGCCGCGCTCTTGGCCTGGGACGCCGCCGCGCGCCCGTCACCGGTGACCAGCTCGCGGGCCGCCCAGAGCGCCGTGTTCGAGCGTTGCGACGTGATGGTGCTCGACCTGGGTTCGGGACGAGAGTGGGTCCTGCGACCCAGCATGGTGTGGGCCCTGGCGCAGCAGCGCGACTGGCTGCCAGCGCATACGGACCCCTTTGTGGCACAAGCGCTTTCGCGAGCCATCGCCGAGGAGGCGGACGTCGAAGAGTGGGCCGCTAAGGAAGGCCCGACCGGTTCCGGCATCCTCCGGGTGGTGCTGAGCCTGCGCGCGGGACTCGACGCCGCCCGAGTGCAAGCCCTGGCCACCCGCATCGGGGAGCAGATCGCCACTGATGGTGAGGCGCGCGCGCGTATCGACGGCCTGGCGTTCACCATCGGCCAGGCCTGAGCTCTCGTTCGGACGGCAACACCAGCGTCACCCAGACGCACGGATGCCGCACACTCCAGGCGAGTGCACGGCATCCGATCCCTGCGGGCTCAGCCCGGTCAGCGGCCGCGGGTGGCGCGGACCCTCTCCTCGATCAGCTTGCCGGTGTCGGCGTCGACGTTCTTCCAGTACTCGAAGGCACGCTCCAGCACGTCGCCTTCGACGCCACCGAGCAGGTGACCCGCCACGTTGTCGACGAACTCGGCGCGCTGCGCATCGTTCCAGACCTCACGGACCAGTGCTCCAGCCTGGCCGAAGTCGTCGTCCTCGGCGTGCAGCTCGTAGGCCGAGCGCACCATCTCGCCATCGGCCTCCCAGCTGTCCTCCATCGGACCGGTCAGGTCGGAGAACGGGCGGCCGGCGGAGTTCGGGGCGTAGACCGCCTGGTCGCCGCTGTGCTCGTAGGTCATCGCGCCGTCGAACATGTAGGTGTTGGCGGGGACCCGCGGACGGTTGACCGGCAGCTGGTGGAAGTTGGTGCCGATCCGGTTGCGTTGGGCGTCGGCGTAGGCGAAGGTCCGCCCGAGCAGCATCTTGTCGGGGGAGAACCCGATGCCTGGGACGGTGTTGCCCGGCGAGAACGCCGCCTGCTCGATCTGGGCGAAGAAGTTGTCGGGGTTCTTGTTCAGCGTCATCGTGCCGACCTTGGTCAGCGGGTAGTCGCTGTGCGGCCAGACCTTGGTCAGGTCGAACGGGTTGAAGCGGTACGCCTGGGCATCGGCGTACGGCATGACCTGGATCGACAGGGTCCAGCTCGGGAACTCCTCGCGCTCGATCGCGTCGTGCAGGTCGCGCCGGTGGTGGTCGGCGTCCTCACCGGCGATCCGGTTGGCCTCGGCGCCGGTCAGGCCCTCGACGCCCTGGTCGGCGTGGAAGTGGTACTTGACCCAGCACTTCTCGCCCGCCTCGTTGATCCACATGTAGGTGTGCGAGCCGTAGCCGTTCATGTGGCGGAACGTCTTGGGGATGCCGCGCTCACCCATCAGGTAGGTGACCTGGTGGGCCGACTCGGGGTTGAGCGTCCAGAAGTCCCACTGCATGTGGTGGCTGCGCAGCCCGGACCCGGGGAGCCGTTTCTGGCTGCGGATGAAGTGCGGGAACTTGATCGTGTCGCGGATGAAGAAGATGGGCGTGTTGTTGCCGACCAGGTCGAAGTTGCCCTCGGAGGTGTAGAACTTCAGCGCGAAACCGCGCGGGTCGCGCCAGGTGTCGGGGCTGCCCTGCTCGCCGGCGACGGTGGAGAAGCGCGCGAGCATGTCGGTCCGGGCACCCTTCTGGAACAGGGCCGCCTTGGTGTAGCGGCTGACGTCCTCGGTCACCTCGAGGACACCGAACGCTCCCGAGCCCTTGGCGTGCGGGCTTCGCTCGGGCACACGCTCACGGTTGAAGTGGGCCATCTGCTCCAGGAAGTGCACGTCGTGCAGCAGGATCGGGCCGTTGGCGCCCAGCGTCAGGGAGTTGCGTTCGCTGGCGGCCGGTGCACCGTTGCTCGACGTCGAACCGTTCTGCTCGGTCATGATTCTCCTTCGTTTATGCGTGGGCGTTCTGGGGTGGAGGTTTGTTCCCGATGGAGGTTGGGGGGTTCTGCTGGCAGGCCGGGCAGATGCCCCAGTAGGTCACTTCGGCCTCGTCGATGACGAAACCGTTGGTGTTGCTCGCTTCCAGGCACGGAGCCGAGCCGGTCGCGCAGTCGACGTCGGCGACGTCGCCACACGTGCGGCATACGACGTGGTGGTGGTTGTCGCTCACGCGAGCCTCGAAGCGGGCGGGGGAGCCGGCTGGCTCGATCCGGCGCACGAGCCCTGCGTCGGTGAGCGCGCGCAGCACGTCGTAGACGGCCTGCGTGGAGACCGAGCCCAGGCGGGCCCGGACCATGGCGGTCAGGGTGTCGACGTCGGCGTGCGGGTGCATGCGCACCTCGGTCAGCACGGCGACCCGCGGGCCGGTGACCCGCAGGGCGGCCTCACGCAGCAGCTGCTCCGGGGTCATGGGTCCACCCAACCACGTAATCTGGAATCAATCAAAAAAAGAGGTGAGAATCACAAGGACGCCTGGTATGCGAGCCCGCTCAGCCGCAGTACGGTCGCATCCGCGCTCGTCGCGGCGGCGATCCCTGGACCAGGTCGTGGACAGCCCGACCCAGCCCACGGCGGAAATCCCTTGGTCATCGGTCAGCACCCTGTGACAACCTGAGAGGCATGCCCCTCAGCCCGTACCGCCGCGTGCTGTCTGTGCCCGCCCTGCGGCAGGCACTGGTTCTGGGCATCCTGGTGCGCATCCCGCTCTTTGCCGGGGGGGTCATCCTCACCCTCCACGTCGTCCAGACACTCGGCCGCAGCTACGGAGCGGCAGGGATCGTGAGTGCCGCGGCAACAGTCTGTATCGCCGTGAGTGGGCCCTGGCGCGGCAGGCTGCTGGACTCAAGGGGTCTGCGTCGCGTGGTCCTGCCCTCGTTGGTGGTGACGGCGATCTGCTGGTCGATAGCACCGTTCGTGGGCTACCTCCCCCTGGTCCTGCTCGCCGCACTCGCCGGCCTCTTCGTGGTGCCGACGTTCTCGATCATCCGCCAGGCCGTCATTGCTGCCGTCCCCGAGAAGGATCGGCGCACCGCCCTCTCGCTGGACTCGGTGGCCGTCGAGGTGTCCTTCATGGTCGGCCCGCTCATCGGGGTCCTGGCGGCCACCCTCTGGCCGACGTCATGGGTGCTGTTCGGCATCCAGATGCTGGGCGTCGCCGCCGGCGTCGGCCTCTGGCTGGCCAACCCGGTCATGCGCGTCGGTCGGGGCGGCCCGGACGACATGGACGGCGACCCGGACGGCGACCCAGACGGTCGGGCAGGCGAACCCACGGCCAACCTGCCGCGCAGCTCCTGGTTCCGTCCGCAGTTCCTGGCCGTGTGTGCAGCCGCGGCCGCATCGACGATCGTCCTGTCCGGCAGCGACATCGCTTTTGTCGCGGCTCTTCGTGAGTTCGGCAAGATCTCGCTGATGGGCCCGGTTCTCGCGATCTGGGGGCTCGGGTCGGTGGTCGGCGGTCTCGTCTACGGCATGTTGCACCGGTCGATCCCGGCGTTCCTCCTCCTGGGCGGTCTCAGCGTGTCAACCATCCCGATCGCCTTCGCCCCGAGCGTGTGGCCGCTCGCCGTGCTGGCCTTCCTGGCGGGTCTGCTGTGCGCACCGACGATCACGGCGACCGTCGACCAGGTCAGCCAGGTCGTGCCCGAAGCAGCCAGAGGCGAGGCGATCGGATGGCATGGCTCGTTCATGACCGCAGGCGCAGCCCTTGGTGCCCCGGTCGCCGGTCTGGCGATCGACCAGTGGGGCTGGCGCGGTGGTTTCGTCAGCGTCTCCCTCGTCGGACTGGCCGTTGCCGTGGTCGGTGCCGGTGCGACCAGGACCTACGCTCGCTCGCGCGAGCAGGCGAGCACCGCCCAGGTTCAGACCACGGACCACTGAGACTCTGGCCGGACTCCACGACCGCACCCTTGCGACTGGCCAGACTGACTGGCTTGCAGGATTGGGACTCAGGGGGTTCGCGCTCTGGTAGCCTTGCAGATCGACCGGCTGTGTCGACAGGTTGCCACCCAGGCTCCCCGACGGCGCAGCGTGCAAGAGAAGCACAAGCAAGTCGCTTCCACCCGCGTCGGCACGCCCGCAGCTCGCTGCAGACACAGCCGCCGGGTTCCAGGTCCGCCCGGCTGAGGCGTCGCACCGATGGTGCGCCGCAGCAGACGTGCAGCGTACGACGGGTGTCTGTTATCGGGATACTCGTCATGCTCGGCGGTTTTGGGTTGGATGCATCTTGACCTGTCAGCTCCTCGCGCACCACGGTGGCGAGGAGCTTTTCTCGTCTCCGGTGGTCGCCCTCGACGGACAACTAAGGAGAACCGAAATCAGCGAACCTCGTATCAACGACCGAATCCGGGTCCCGGAAGTGCGGTTGGTAGGCCCCAATGGTGAGCAGGTCGGCATCGTGCGCGTCGAGGACGCGCTGCGACTGGCCGCCGAGTCGGACCTCGACCTCGTCGAGGTGGCCCCGATGGCAAAGCCGCCGGTCGCCAAGCTCATGGACTTCGGCAAGTTCAAGTACGAGGCAGCCATCAAGGAGCGGGAAGCCCGCAAGAACCAGGTCAACACGGTCATCAAGGAGATCAAGTTCCGCCCGAAGATCGACCCCCACGACTACGCCACCAAGAAGGGCCACGTCGAGCGGTTCCTCAAGGCCGGCGACAAGGTCAAGGTGACGATCATGTTCCGCGGCCGCGAGCAGTCCCGCCCCGAGCTGGGCTACCGCCTGCTGCAGCGCCTGGCCGGCGACATCGGTGAGCTTGGCTTCGTCGAGAGCACACCCAAGCAGGACGGCCGAAACATGATCATGGTGATCGGTCCGACCAGGAAGAAAGCCGAGGCCAAGGCCGAACAGCGTCGCAAGCGCGAAGAGGACGCCGCAGCCTCGAACGGGAGACCGGTTGCGGTGACTGAGCACACCACTACCGAGCACACCGCTACCGAGGCGGTGGTGGACACGAGCGTGGGTGACACCAGCGTGGTGGACCCCGGCATCCAGGCCGAGGTCACCGCCGAATAGGCGGCTCTAGAGCTTCAGGACAGAAAGCCTCACGACAGAACCCCCGCAGGTCCATGAGGACCCGCACGACTGAAGGAGATCGGCTCCATGCCGAAGATGAAGAGCCACAGCGGCGCCAAGAAGCGTTTCCGCCTCACGGGCACCGGCAAGGTCATGCGTGAGCAGGCCGGTGGCCGCCACCTGCTCGAGCACAAGTCATCGAAGAAGACCCGGTCGATCGCGAACGACGTACAGCTGAACACGCCCCAGGCCAAGAAGATCAAGAAGCTCCTCGGTAAGTAGTCCGACAACCCACTCAGCTTGACCAGTCCCCCAATACATCGTTCCGCTGACGATGACATGACGATGACAACGGTGCTCCGCGACCTACGCAGACCGTTCTGTCTCGGTACGCGTCAGCAGAACACCAAGACAAGGAGTCTCACGTGGCACGCGTGAAGCGGGCGGTAAACGCCCACAAGAAGCGCAGGGTTGTTCTCGAGCGCGCCAGCGGCTATCGCGGGCAGCGTTCGCGCCTGTACCGCAAGGCCAAGGAGCAGGTCACCCACTCACTCGGTTACGCCTACCGTGACCGTCGCGCACGCAAGGGTGACTTCCGTCGGCTGTGGATCCAGCGGATCAACGCCGGCGCCCGCGCCAACGGTATGACCTACAACCGTTTCATCCAGGGCCTGAAGGCTGCCGAGGTCGAGGTCGACCGGCGCATGCTGGCCGAGCTGGCCGTCAACGACGCCGCTGCCTTCGCCGCCCTCGTGGAGCTCTCTCGGGCCAACGCGCCGGCGCAGACCGCAGCCGACGCCGCCTGACTCGCTGCGCACCACGTCAGCGCGCCGCTACGACGCCCAGCCGAGCCGGTGAACAGATGTCTGGTCGGCAGATGCTGACCAACATCGGTTCCGACCGGGTCAGGTCAGTGCGGGCGTTGAGCCGGCGCGCTGGGCGTGAACGCTCAGGTCTCTTCCTCGCGGAGGGTCCGCAGGCTGTGCGCGAGGTCGTCGCGTACCGGCCTGACATGGTCCAGGACCTCTACGTCGAGGCGGGGGCCGACCGGCATACTGCGGTGCTCGAAGCAGCGCGGGCGGCTGGTCTGGCCGCCCGCGAGGTGAGCCACGAGGTTCTCGCTGCCATGTGTGACACGAAGGTCCCGCAGGGGATCGTCGCGGTCTGCCGGCCCGTCGATGTCGATCTCGATGCGGTCCTGGACGGTCACCCGAGGCTCCTGGTGATCCTCACCAACGTCCGTGACCCGGGCAATGCCGGCACGGTCATCCGCGGCGCGGATGCGGCCGGAGCCGACGCGGTCCTGGTCAGCGACTCCAGCGTCGACATCTACAACCCCAAGGTGGTCCGGTCGACCGTCGGGTCGCTCTTCCACCTGCCGATCGTGACCGGCGTGCCCATTGCGGTGCTCCTGAGCCGCGTCCGAGACGCCGGGCTTGCCCTGCTGGCCGCTGACGGCTCCGGACAGTCGCTGTTGGGCGACGTCGACCTGACCGGACCCCATGCCTGGGTGATGGGCAACGAGGCCTGGGGCCTCGAGTCTGACGTGCGGGATGCCTGCGACACCGTGGTCCGGGTGCCGATCCACGGCAAGGCTGAGTCGTTGAACCTCGCCATGGCGGCCACCCT
>Ga0070702_100000899_pt1 | contig 11589 bp, 3 predicted proteins | sample KBSK5103metaG_FD_65466 | JGI IMG/M metagenome (GOLD analysis project Ga0070702, IMG submission 65466) | Corn, switchgrass and miscanthus rhizosphere microbial communities from Kellogg Biological Station, Michigan, USA - KBS K5-10-3 metaG | ecosystem: Host-associated > Plants > Roots >... | reverse complement strand
ATCGCACTTGGCGTGGCGACAGGCCTGCTCGCCACTCGTTGGGGGAGCGTCGCCGATTCGTTTCCGGTTCGCTCCGTGATCTCTCTCGACAGTGGAGGCCCGATCGGCACCGGCGTGCTCTCGCCCGACGGTCACTCCGTCGTGTATTCGCGAGGAGGACGCTCGGCAGTCGGCCTCGCGTACTACATTCGGCGTCTCGACCAACTCACGTCGCGGGAGATTGCCGGGACTGACAAAGTCACCCGCGCGCCGGCGTTCTCGCCGGATGGAAAATGGATCGCGTACATCCAAGGGCGGCGTCAGTTGGTCAAGGTGCCCGTAGACGGCGGCGCGCCCGTCACGCTCGCCGCTGTTCCCGATTACGGCGGGCTCGATTGGTCTCCGACCGGCGAGATCGTCGTCGGCGCCGGGATCGACGAAGGGTTACAGGGATTGTTCCGCGTCAATCAGGCGGGCGGACCGCTTGTCCCGCTCACACGGGTCGACACGGCGCGCAAGGAATTGAGTCATCAATCGCCTCGCATCCTCGCGGACGGAAAGACGGTCCTTTTCACGATCTGGTTCGGCAGCGCTGAAAAGTCAGAGATCGCTCTTACCTCACTCGACGACGGCAAAGTGGTCCCGCTTGGCATCCTTGGTCCGACTCCCCTCGGTATCATAGACGGCCGCCTGGTGTACCTCAGCGTCGACGGCCTCCTGATGGCGGTGCCATTCGACGCGCGCACAAAGCGTGTGACGGGAACGCCGGCGCTGGTGCTCGACGGTATCGCGTTTCAAGGCGGCGGCGGGTCCGACCATGACGAAGCGTCGATGACCCACGACGGAGGACTCGTCTATCTCCGCGGGAACGAGAATCGGCGACTCGTCTGGGTCGATCGGAACGGTAAGAAGAGTTCGGCGGTCGACGACGTGCGCGAGTTCACTTTCGTCCGGCTATCGCCCAACGGCCGACAAGCCGCGCTCAACATCGCGACGGGCACCAAGCGCGACATCTGGACGCTCGATCTGGCCGCCGGAACACTGACGCCGCTAACGACGACGGGAACGGCGCGGAATCCGATGTGGTCTTCGGACGGCAAGCGCATTCTCTACGTCTCGACACAGAGCGGGCGCGCGGGCTTGTGGTCGCAGCCGGCCGACGGAAGTGGCCCGCCGCAGCTCGTGGTGGTTCCACGGCGCAACGCCTGGTTCACCGATCTGTCGCCGGACGGCCGGAACGTGGTCTACAATGCCATCGCCACCGTCAATTTCGATCTCGAGAACGTGTCGCTCGACTCGACGCACGAAGCGCGTACTCTCAGTGGATCTCCCACAGCGATCGAAGTCTCGGGCAGATTTTCGCCCGACGGACGTTGGGTAGCATACGTCTCGGATGAGTCGGGGCGCCTCGAGGTCTACTTACGTTCGTTCGCAGAGAACGCCGGGCGAGTGCTGATCTCAACCGCAGGCGGCCGCCGGCCGATCTGGGCGCCGAGCGGCAAGGAGTTGTTCTACTGGGAGGGCAACCGGCTCGTGTCGGCATCACTCATCTTTGCCCCGCAGCCGGCAGTGGTCTCGCGTACACCGCTGTTTTCCGGGAGATACGCTGAAGATTTCGACGTCTCGAACGACGGGAAGCGATTTCTCATGGTCGAGCCGGAGACCTCGGGGCTCGAGCTCGTTGTCGTTCCGAACTGGCAAACCGAATTGAAACGCGTGACCGGCGCAAACAAGCCATAAGGAGCGCCGGAGCGCCGGAGCGCCGAGGAGCCGAGCTGCCGAGCAGCCGAGTAGCCGAGGAGCCGAGTCGTTTGCCAGGGCGTTCCCGGCCCCGTACCTTCTCCGCGTCCCTACCCGTGCGCCGATGCACACCGCAGAGCACCTCAACACTGCGCTCGCCGGTCGTTACGAGATCGTGCGTGAGATTGGCCAGGGCGGTATGGCCACCGTCTTCCTCGCGCGCGACGTCAAGCACCATCGTTCGGTCGCGCTCAAGGTACTGAGCTCCGAGCTCGCCGCCGTGCTTGGGCGGGAGCGCTTTCTGGCAGAGATCGAAGTCACCGCCAACCTGCATCACCCGCATCTCCTTCCGCTCTTCGATTCCGGCGAGATCGAGGGGCTCTTGTTCTACGTGATGCCGTACGTCGAGGGGGAGAGCTTGCGCGCGCGGCTCGAGCGCGAGCGACAGCTCTCCGTGGAAGACGCGGTGCGGATCGCGTCGGCGATTGGGAGCGCGCTCGCCTACGCGCATCGGCATGGCGTCATTCATCGCGACCTCAAGCCGGAAAACATCCTCCTGCATGAGGGCGAGCCCCTCGTGATGGATTTTGGGATCGCGCTCGCCGTATCCAACGCGGGCGGTGCGCGGGTGACGCAGGCCGGTATCTCACTCGGCACGCCGCAGTACATGAGCCCCGAGCAAGCCACGGGCGACCGGCAGATCGATGCGCGGTCGGACATTTATTCATTGGGCGCTGTGACGTACGAGTTGCTCGCCGCCGAGCCGCCGCATGTGGGTCCGACGGTGCAGTCGATCATGGCAAAAGTGATCGGCGACCGGCCGCGCGGTCTGCGTACGCTGCGCGACACGGTGCCCGAGCACGTCGACGCGGCGGTGATGCGCGCGTTGGCCAAACTGCCGGCGGACCGTTGGGCGTCGGCCGCCGATTTCGTCGATGCGATCACCGGCAGCAAAGCAATCGCCGTGATGGGCGCGGCCAACGCGTCGCTCGCGTACACGGGACTGGTGAAGCCGTTGCCCATCGTGCCCGAAAGGCCGCCGATCGTCACGCGACGCGGGCTGAGTATCGCCGGGGCCAGCATGGTGCTCGCCGTGGCGGCCGGTGCATTCGGCGCGCTCGCGCTGAGCAAACATGAATCCGAGCCGCAGTCGCGCTTTCAGATCGACCTGCCGGATTCGCTTTCTTTGACCGGCGGTGCTCACGCGCCGCAGTTTGCATTGTCGCGCGACGGCTCACGCGCCGTGCTTTTCAGCGAAAACAACATGCCGGGCCCGCTCTACACCCGTCGTACCGGCGAACTGCAACTCGACGCGATTCCGGGCAGCGATTCTGCGTTCGGCGCCATCCTCTCGCCGAACGGCAGCGAGGTTGCGTACTGGATCACCCCCGGTTCGTTGGGAGGCACGGGACGTTTGATGCGGATTGGCATCGGCGGTGGCGCGCCGGTCAAGATCGCCGATTCGGCGACGGGCGCGGGACAGGCCAGCTGGGGCGACGACGGTCACATTCTTTTCCGACGCGACGACCGATTGATGCTCGTGTCGAAGGATGGCGGCCCAGTACGGCTCGTGGCGCAGCCCGACACGGTGCGGGGGCAGTCCGCCCTGGGCTGGCCTCACATGCTTCCCGGCAGCAAGGCGGCCCTTGCCACCATCCTGCATGGGCGTCGAGAAGACCCGGACTCGCTCTATGTCGGCATGATTTCATTGCGCGACGGGAAGGTGAGGGAATTCGGCTTTCGCGGACTCGCGCCACACTATGCATCGGGGCACCTCCTGTACGTCCGACAAGACGGCCAACTTTTCGCGCGCCCGTTCGACGCCGCGAAGGGGAAATTCACCGGCGAAGAGCGCGCGGTTGCCAAGGACGTGAACTTGCGCAGCACAGGGCTGGGCGCTGTCGCGTTTCAGCGAGGCGTCACCGATTTTTCGGTCTCCGAATCGGGAACGATCTTCTTCGCTGATGGCGGCCGAGGTTTTGGGACCGCCGGCGGTGGAAACCTCCGCACCATCGCCATACGTCGCAAGAACGGAACAGCGGACCCAGAGGCCCTCCCGGTGCCGCGTCGGCTGTATGAGGAGTTACGTGGATCGCCGGACGGATCAAAGCTCGCCCTCACGATTGGTGATAGCAGCAGCGCCGCTCGCAGCGACATCTGGCTACTCACCTTTGCCTCCGGGCAACTGCGGCCGTTCACGCGCGATGGTACGAGCAGCCATCCGGTGTGGAGTCCGGACGGCAGCCGCATCATCTACCGCGTGAGCGATCCGAGCGGAAAGACGATGCACCGCTTCTTCTCCGCGCCTTGGGACGAGAGCGGGCCGGCCAGTCAGATCGCGGGCCTCGATGGCGCCGAATCCGTCGAGTTTCCGGAACCAGGCGGCAAATACATCGCCATCGTGCGCGGAGATTCGACGCGTGACGCTTCTGCGTTGACGAATTCAGACATTCTCATCGCGCCCATCGATTCGCCCGCCGCGGCGAGACCGTTCGCCTCAACCGGCATCCGGGAACGCATGCCTCGTTTTTCTCCCGACGGGAAATGGCTCGCGTACGTCGGATTCGAGCTCCCCAGCACGTCGGGCGCCGCGACGAACGGCGAGGGGACGCTTCTGTTGCGCAGCGTGCCGGGGCCTGGAGCGGTCACGCAGGTGTCGATCGAAGGGGGTAACCACCCGCTCTGGTCGCGCGATGGTCACACGCTTTTCTACTACGCCGGCACCGCCAGCGCGCCGCTCGTGAGCGCGCGCATCGCCGACGGACGAGGACCCGAGTCACCTGCACGCACTGAGGTATTCGCTCGCCCGGCACCGCGAACCGGGTTTGCCTCACCGGTCGCTCCGTGGACGACCGACATGCTCCGCAATGGCGACGTCGTCTACGTGACCGCAGGCACGCCACCGGCAGCTGCGGGCTCGGCGACCGGCTCGAGCGCCGCCGTGGTGGCACGGGGACCCGTCCCTACCGCACCGGTTCCACACCTCATCGCGATCCTGAACTGGCTCGCTGTCGAGCGCGCAACGGCGTCCCGCAAATGACCATCTCGCGCCATGGCTGACACTGACACTCCGCGCCGGACGGCCGAGCAACTCAGCGTCGCGCTGGCCGGTCGATACGTCGTCGAACGAGAAATCGGCGCCGGCGGCATGGCGACCGTGTATCTCGCGCGCGACGTGCGGCACAATCGCAAGGTCGCGCTCAAAGTATTGAAGCCCGACCTCGGCGCCGCTCTCGGACCGGAGCGATTTCTCGCCGAGATTCAGGTCACGGCCAACCTTCAGCATCCCAATCTGCTGCCTCTCTTCGATTCCGGCGAGGCCCGCGCCGCGGATGGTGGCCTTCTGCTCTTCTACGTCATGCCGTTCGTCGAAGGCCAGACGCTGCGTGAACGTCTCAATCGTGAAGGGCAACTGCCGGTGGACGTCGCGCTGCGGATCGCGAGCGACATCGCGGGCGCGCTCGACCACGCCCATCGACGCGGCGTGGTGCATCGCGACCTGAAGCCGGAAAACGTGCTGCTCCACGAAGGCGTCCCGATGGTCATGGACTTCGGCATCGCGCTCGCCGTATCCAACGCCGGCGGCGAGCGGCTCACGCAACTGGGCCTCTCGCTTGGCACACCGCAGTACATGAGCCCCGAGCAAGCCACCGGTGACCGCGAGCTCGACGCGCGCTCCGATATCTACTCGCTCGGCGCGGTGACGTATGAGATGCTTGCCGGTGCGCCGCCGCACACCGGTAATTCCGTACAAGCCGTGATCGCGAAAGTGATCATGGATCGCCCGATGAGCGTGCGAGCAACGCGGGAGATGGTGCCGGCGCACGTGGACGCCGCCATAACGCGCGCACTGGCGAAACTTCCCGCCGACCGGTTCAACACGGTCGCCGAGTTCGCGCGCGCACTGACCGGAGAGCACGCGCTGGCGGTGCGCGCCACGAACGCGCCGGCTGCACTCGGCACGATGAATGCCGCGCCGGCCGTGGCCTCTTCCATGTTCGCCGGCGTGTTGGCAAAGCCCGTCGCGCGTCGCGTCGCCATTGGATCGGGCTGGCTCGTGATGCTCGGCCTCGCGGCCGCGGGCGGCGCGCTCGGCGCGCTGGCGCTCGTGCGCACACCGGCGCCGCCGTTTGCGAAGCTGCCGATCGCGATTCCTGACAGCGTCGTCCTGCCGGCGTTGGGTCGAGCGGTTGCACTCTCTCCCGACGGAACCCGACTGGCGGTCGTAGCGTCGAGCGGTACTTCGACGCGTTTGTTCGGCCGGCCGATGGCGGGCGTGTCGTTCACGCCGCTGCACGGAACGGAAGGCGGGCGGGCCCCGAGCTTTTCACCGGATGGCCAGTCGCTCGTGTTCGTCGCCGGTGGACGGCTCATGAAGGTGGCCGCGGAAGGAGGCGCGGCGCTGCCGCTTGCGGATTCTGTCGATGGGCAGCCGAGTTGGAGCGCCGATGTCGTCGTCTTCACGCGTCGTGGTTCATTGTGGGCCGTGCCGGCGGCGGGTGGCTCGCCACGCCTCGTGGCACGACCTGATTCCGCGCATGGTCAGCGGGCTTTTGCTTGGCCAGAAATGCTCCCCGCTGGAGACAACGCGCTCGTCACCATCGAGCGGTCGGCGGGTGCCTCGCCGGACTCCAACCACATCGGAGTCGTCTCGCTTGCCAGCGGTCAAGTGAAGGATCTGGGTGTTGTCGGCACGGGCGGTCGGTTCGCCGCGCCCGATCACCTCGTGTACGCCACAGCCGGCGGCTCGCTCTGGACAGTTCCGTTCTCACCGCGCAAGGGCGCCACGTCCGGAGAAAAACGGCTGCTCGCGGGTGACGCGCACGTGGATAGCACGGGTGCGGCCGACATCGCGGTGTCGGCGAGCGGAACCTTGGTCGTCGGTCAACGTGCCGGCGCGAGGGCGACGGACGCGGCGCGCGTCTCGCTGGCCGTCGTGGACCACAGCGGCGACATCAAAGTCGCCGGCGCACAGATTGGCGACTTTTATTCGCCGCGCGTTTCGCCGGATGGCGCGCGCATCGCGCTCACGGTGCGCGAACATGGCGGTCAAACGGACGTATGGTACTTCGAGCCCGGCACCGGTCAACTCATTCCGGTGACGCGGAATGGCGTGAGCCACTTCCCGGAATGGGTCGATGCGCGACGCTTGGTGTTCCGGGTCAATGTCGCCGGCGTCGGCCACTATGAGTCGGTGCCCTGGGATCACAGCGCGCCGGCCACGACGTACCTCAATGCCGTTCGCGCGGCGATCGGCGCGGTCCACAACCTGTCGCTCGGTCCCACCAACGGCTATCTCGCGCTCATGCGAAACCGTCGATTGTCTGGGGCCGAGCTCCACCAGGACATCTGGATCGCCCCGATGGCTCACGTCGATGACCAGCGCGAGGTCGTCTCAACGAAAGCCAGCGAGTTGTCGCCGCGCATTTCACCGAATGGCAAGTGGCTGGCGTACACGTCCAACGAGTCTGGCGCGTTTCAGGTCTACGTGCAGCAAGTCCCCGGTCCCGGGACGCGCATTCCCGTGTCGGTGGAGCATGGCTTCGAGCCCGTGTGGTCGCGCGACGGAAAGCAGTTGTACTACATCTCTCATGACTTGCTTCTGTCCGCACATGTCGATGAGTCGAGCGGATTTCGCGTGACCAAGCAGGACACGCTGTTCTCCTTCGGCAAGCACGACTTTGTCGTGCACCCGCCGTTGGCGCGCGGGCCGGCGCTCGATTCGTACGACGTGTTTGCGAATGGCGATATGGTAGTCTTGAAGCGCGGTTCGGCGACGGAGCAGGGACGCTCGAGTCTCGTTGCGCTGCTCCACTGGCGGCAGAGGCTCACGTCGATGGTGGCGAGCCCCTGACGCGTGACTATCGAATCGGAACGACCGTTTTGATTGCGTCCGTCGATCTCAGGTGAGCCGCCCGGAGACGCGAGTATACTCGGCAGCTCGGCGAGCCCACGCCTGGCAACGGCGCGGCCGCCATTGCAGAATACGTATGACCCACACTGGAGCCTTGTAATGGTTGCCCCACTGGCGCGCGGAATGGCGTGCGTTGTTGCTCTACTCGCCTCGGCCGCAACGGCCAACGCGCAGACCAAGCGTCCCATGACGTTCGCCGACATCATGGAGCTCAAGAACGTCGGCGGCGTTTCGCTCTCGCCCGACGGGTCGAAGGTCGCGTACACCGTGGCCGGCTGGGAGCATCCGAACGCGCGGCCGTCCACTGATCCAGCGAAGCCCGATACCGCGAAAGGCGACAAGCACGAAACACGCGCACATATATGGATGGTGGCCGCAACCGGCGGAACGCCGCGCCAGCTCACCTTCAGCGAGCGCGGCGAGAATGCGCCACAGTGGTCGCCCGACGGCCGTTCGCTGGCGTTCCTCTCGTCGCGCGGAAGCGCCGCCGATACCAAGTCGCAGATCTGGATCCTGCCAATGGACGGCGGTGAAGCGTACCAGCTCACAACGTCCAAGGAGAGCGTGACCGGCTTCGAGTGGTCGAGAGACGGCTCGCGCATCGCGTTCCTCGCCGTCGACACGCTGCCCAAGACGGACGAGGCCAAGACCGCTCGGCGCGATGATCCGCAGGTGTTCGAGGCGAACTTCCGGCTCTCGCACGGCTGGGTGATTGATGTCGCGACGAAGCGCGCCACCGAGGTGGTGCACGGCAATTTCACCGTCAATGGAACACCGAGCTGGTCGCCTGATGGTTCGCGGCTCGCTTTCATGGCCGCACCGACGACGCTGCTCCGCGATACCCGCTCGGACATTTACGTCGTCACCATCGCCGATAAGTCGTTGACGAAGCTGACGTCGAAGCCCGACGCCGGGTCGCCACCGGCGTGGTCGCCCGACGGCAAAACGCTCGCGTTCACCGAGCTTCCGCAGAGTCACACCGCTCGCGCCGACAGCATCATGGATCGCGAGATCGGCAACGATCATCTGATCCTTTACGATGTCGCGTCGGGCAAAGCGAAAGACACCTACGACGCAAAGATCGACATCTCAGCCGGGAACCCACGTTGGACGCCCGACGGCTCGCGCGTGTTGTTCACGACGGGTGAGCGCGCCTGGGCCGCGATCTACGCCTACGACGTCGCGTCGAACAAGCTGAATCGCATCGCGGGCAAGCTGCTGATCGGAAACCCGTCGCTGTCGAAAGACGGACGACTCGCCGCGTACACATTGGGCTCGGCGGACGCGCCGGCCGAGGTCTACGTGAGCGACTTGACGTTCGCGTCGCCGAAGAAGCTCACCGACATCAACCCACAGCTGCGCGACATCGCGCTCGGCGAGACGGAAGTCATCACGTGGAAGAGCACTGACGGAACGCCGGTGGAAGGCGTGCTCCTCAAGCCTGTCGGTTATCAGGCCGGGCGAAAGTATCCGCTGCTCGTCGAGGCGCACGGCGGCCCGACCGGCGCGACGAGTGTCGGCTTCAAGGCGAGCTGGGGATCGCCGGGCCAGGTGTGGGCCGGCCAAGGGTGGGCCGTGTTGTATCCGAATCCGCGCGGCTCAACGAACTACGGTGAGAAGTTCACGCGGGCGAACATCATGGATTGGGGCGGCGGCGACTACCGCGACATCATGACGGGCGTCGACGACGTGATCAAACGCGGCATCGCCGATTCATCGAAGATGGCGTTCGAGGGATGGAGCTACGGCGGCTACATGACGGCGTGGGTCGTCAGCCAGACGAGTCGCTTCAAGGCGGCGCGGATGGGCGCGGGACTGTCGGATTTGCAGAGCATGTACGGGACGACGGACATCCCGGGCTACATCGGCACCTTCTTCAGCGGCGTTCCGACGCAGAAGACGCTCGACTTCTATCGCGCGCGCTCGGCGATCACCTTCGTCGACAACGTGACGACGCCGCTTCTCATTCAGCACGGCGGGAGCGATCAGCGCGTGCCGATCGGCCAATCGATGGAATACTTCCGCGCGCTCAAGGATCGCGGAAAGATCGTCGAGCTGGTGTTCTATCCGCGCGAAGGGCACGGACTCGGCGAGTACTATCATCAGCTCGACAAGATGCAGCGCGAGCGCGATTGGATCACGAAGTACACGCTGGGCGGCCAACGCGTGGTTCCTTGAACGAAGTTTCAGCTTCGTGGTTCCGTGAATTCATCCCTTCGGTCGGATGAATTCACGGAACCGTGGATCGTTCCGGAGTCCCTCGAAGTCGACATCGTCGTGCAGCATGTTTGTTCCCGCTGGACCGAAGGCTTGAACCAGAAGCCCCAGCGCCTGCCGGTGATCTCCGAGGAGCGCCGCGATTCTCGCACGACCCACGACGGCGTCGTTCCCCGGCACCGGCACCGCGCGCTCCATCATCTGCAGTCTCACCGAGATTGACTCGGCCGCCGTTCGCCGGCCGCGGCGGCCGGCGATCGCACCGAGCGCGGCGAGATAGTACGCGTTCGTGGTATCCATCGCGGAGAGCGCGGCGTATTCACGCTCGGCGTTGTCGAGATCTCCGAGCAGGTAGAACACGTCGGCAAGCTGTGCGCGCCGCGCTTCAGTCGACTCTTCCTCGCTGGGGCGATGTCGATGCCAGGCGACGGCACGCTCCAGCGCGGCGCGCGCCGCGTCGCTGTGGCCGTGCGCGCGCAGCTCGCGCGCGGCGGTCTCCATCGACCAAGCCGGTGTGAACCAGCCCTCGCGTGGCAGCGAGGCTGCCGAGTCGAGGAGTGACAGTACCTTTGCGGGCCTGCCAAGCGCAGCGAGTGACCGGATCTCCTGCGTGAGCGCGACCAAGCTTCCCCTGCGGTGCGACCGCGCTCGACGCGCCATCGCCAGCTCGATCTCATGATCGCCGAGCTGATGGTACGCCAAGGTGAGGACATTCCAATACGACAACGCCGGGTTGCGAGAGAGTGTGTCCAACCCGGGATATGAAAGCGCCGTGACGACCTCACCCGGACGATTCACGTGGGTTGCGCTGATCGCGTAGCGGTACGCGTAGCGCTCGGGCGCCAGTTGGGCCGCGAGGCGCAGCGCACGCCGCGCTTCGGGCCAATTCTCGGCGCGACTCGCTTCGACGAATGCGATCACATCCTGCTGCAATGGCGTGAGACGGTCGCGGACACGCGTCAGCGCGACGAGCGTGGAGTCCGCCGGCGCGCGTTCGCCGAATTGCAGCGCCGTGACCGCCGCCTCCACGAGCGGCCAGGTGAACATCGTGTCCAGCACGGCTGCCCAGCGAAAGCGCTTGATAGCTTCGGCGAATTTGTGCTGCTCGGCCAACTCCCGCCCCTCGCCGTACTCCACGAACGCTTCGAGCGTCGGTGGAGTCGACGCCGCGATGGGGAAGAACCGCGCCGACGCGACATCGCGAATCGCTGCCACGCCGCCGAGCACTCGAGACTGCAAGCGGGCAACGATGCTATCAGCCGGCGCATCTGAGACGGCAATGGTCGGCAGAGCCCAGACGGTGCCTCCGGTACGCACGTCCTTGATCGCGGCATCGAGCACGGTCTTTCCCTGGTGCGACCTGATCGTTCCCGATACGAGTAGCGCGGGCCGCCTCCACCGGTGAGATCGCTCGTTGGGGGATTCGACGTGCTTGAACAACGCGGCATGTTGGAGGTCGGTCGCGACGCGCGCCGACGCGAGCCGGGCGAGGTCGCTCAACGCGGTGTCATCCGTGACGTTCTCAAACGCGGCGACGCGAACGAGCGTCGGGTCGACGCCGCGAAGGCGAGTTGCGGCAACCGCTCCGATTATCAAGACTGCCGCCAATCCCGGCATCAACGCGCGCTTCGGCAAACGCCGGCGTGGCCGGCGATCCGTCCGCGTGTCGTCGGTCCGATCAGCGACTGCGTCGGGTGGTGTCACACTCTCCGCGTCGATCGGCGGGTGCTCGCTTAACG
>Ga0070702_100000897_pt1 | contig 11594 bp, 10 predicted proteins | sample KBSK5103metaG_FD_65466 | JGI IMG/M metagenome (GOLD analysis project Ga0070702, IMG submission 65466) | Corn, switchgrass and miscanthus rhizosphere microbial communities from Kellogg Biological Station, Michigan, USA - KBS K5-10-3 metaG | ecosystem: Host-associated > Plants > Roots >... | reverse complement strand
GCGTGGCCCGTATCCAGAAGCTGCTCGGCGAGGCCCGCTGACGGGCGGTATCGGACCACGGTCCGGGACTCTTGCCAAGCCCTGCCCGGGTGGCGTCGGCGTGCAGGAGCGCCCTACGCTCGGTGCATGACCGACCGCGAGAGCACGGGCAGCAACGACACCGAGTCGATGGACGGCTACAGCATCGATGACGAGGACCAGCTGCAGGCCGAGGACACCCTCGATGACCGCGGTGTCGATGATGTCCTTGACGAGGGCTACTCACCTCCAGAACATCCGCGGGGGGTCAACGCCTTCGGGACCACTGCGGCCGAGCAGCGGCAGGGCGAAAGCCTCGAGCAGCGCCTCGCCCACGAGGTGCCCGATCCGGCCAACGCGTTCGAGGACCCCGACACCGACTCGTACACGTTGGACACGTACGCGTTGGGCTCGGACCTGGCCGGCGGCGACGACCCTGACGCCATCGCGGCCGAGGACGACTTCCTCGGTGACGGCGAGGTGGGCAACCGGCGTAGCGGGCGGCTCATGGCCCCCGACCAAGGCGCGCACGAGGACGCCGAGTCAGACATGGTGGCCTACGACGCAGGCATTGACGGTGGCGGTTCATCCGCCGAGGAGGCCGCCATGCACATCATCGACGACGAGCCGCGCTGAGATCACGCCTGGGTGCCGCTGAGATCACGCTCACGCGCTACTCGTCTCCGGCGAGGGGCAACCAACTCAAACGTTGTGGCATCAGCTGTCGGGTGTCTCCACAGATGGCCTGAAGGATTGTGGCTGTCGTGACGACCACAATCCTTCACCCCAATCCTTCACCACCGTCCTGTGCACGCCCGGTGCCAGTGCCGATGGCACACTGGCGCCATGGCCCGATCGGTGCAGTCACTGCCCAAGGCCCACCTTCATCTGCACTTCACCGGTTCGATGCGGCCGAGCACCTTGACCGCGCTGGCGCACAAGCACGACATTCGTCTGCCCGACGCCCTGACGACGTCGTGGCCGCCGACGCTGAGCGCCACGGATGAGCGGGGCTGGTTCCGCTTCCAGCGGCTCTACGAGATGGCCCGCGCCTGCGTCCGCGACGAGGCCGACATGCGCCGGATCGTGTCCGAGGCCGCCCTTGACGACGCAGCCGAGGGCTCACGGTGGCTGGAGATCCAGGTCGACCCCACGTCATACGCGCCGTTTGTCGGGGGCATCACACCTGCGCTGGAGATCGTCCTGGACGAGGCGCGGTCAGCCTCCGAAGAGACCGGGATCGGTGTCGCGGTCGTCGTGGCCGCAAACCGGGTCCGGCACCCGCTGGATGCACGGACTCTGGCTCGCCTGGCCGCGCGCCACGCCGGTGATGGCCCCGGACATGTGGTCGGATTCGGTTTGAGCAATGACGAACGCCGTGGAGTCACCGCCGAGTTCACCGTCGCGTTCGACATTGCCCGCCGTGCCGGACTGGCCTGCGTGCCTCACGGAGGTGAGCTGCTCGGGGCAGCGGCGGTCGGAGAGACGCTGGCCGCTCTGGCCCCCGACCGACTCGGCCACGGCGTCCGCAGTGTCGAGGACCCACGGGTCCTGGACGAGGTGGTACGCCGCGACATCACCCTCGAGGTCTGCCCCGGCAGCAACGTCTCGCTCGGTGTGTACGGGACGGCGCAGGACGTGCCGTTGCGCCAGCTTGTCGAGGCCGGCGCGCAGGTCGCGCTGGGGGCGGACGACCCTCTGTTGTTCGGCTCGCGGCTGAGCGCGCAGTACGAGGTCGCGCGCACCGTGCACCGTTTCTCCGACCTCGAGCTGGCCCAGCTGGCCAGGGGCTCGGTCCGGGGGTCGCGGGCCCCTGAGCCGGCACGCAAGCAGATGCTCGCGGACATCGACCGATGGCTCGCCGGCTGACACCCGCGGCAGCGCCTTTCTCATCTCAGCTCATCGCAGGCCGCTCGAAGCGCCGGTTGCCCCGGCTCCGGCGGCCTGAGGTGAGCAAAGCGGCCTCATGTGAGCAAGGCAGGGGGTCAGAGCGAGGTGCCGACCAGGACCGGCTCGTTGACCAGGCTGATCCCGAAGGCATCGTGGACGCCGTCGCGGATCTCACGGGCCAGAGCAACGATCTCGGCGGTGGCCGCGGAACCCCTGTTGGTCACCGCGAGAACGTGCTTGGTCGACAACGCCGCCGGCCCGGGCATCCGGTAGCCCTTGCCGAAGCCGGCCTTGTCGATCAGCCAGGCCGCAACGGTCTTGACCTGACCGTCCGGTGCGTCGAACCGTGGCACCCGTACGGCTCCGTCGGCACTGTCGCCGATGCCCAGCCGGGCCTGCGCGCGGTGTTGCAGCGCGGCATACGATCCGGGCGACATGACCGGGTTCGTGAAGAACGACCCGCAGCTCCACGTGTCGTGGTCTGCGGCGTCCAGGACCATGCCCCGCCCACGACGTTGCACCAGCACCGCTTCGCGGGCCTGCTCGAGCGGCACCCGCTCCCCCGCCTCGACTCCCAGGTCGCGCGCCAGATCGGCGTAGGCGACGGGCCCGGAGAGGGCCGAGCTCCTGAGCCGGAGCAGCACGTCGAGGACGACGTAGTGACCTGGCCGGGCCTTGAACAGCGAGTCGCGGTAGCCGAACCGGCAGTCAGCGTTGGAGAAGGTGAGGACCCGCTGCTCACGCCGGTCCCAGACGCGGACCTCGGCGATGACCTGCGCGACCTCCTGGCCGTAGGCGCCGACGTTCTGGATGGGCGTCGCACCGGCACAGCCCGGTATGCCGGAGAGCGCCTCGATGCCGGACCATCCCTGGTCGACCGCTCGGATGACCACGTCGTCCCAGATCTCGCCGGCGGCGACGCGGACCATCACGTCAGAGCTGGCGGAGTCGCCGGACTCGACGGTGATGCCGCCGGTCGCGACGCGGACAACTGAACCCGCGAAGCCCTCATCGGCGACGATCAGGTTCGAACCGCCTGCGACCACCAGCGACGGCTCGTCAGCGTCATCGACCTCGCGGATGGCGTCGACCAGCTCGTCGGTGGTCTCGACGGTCACCAGGCGCCGGGCCGGGCCGCCCACCCGCATGGTGGTCAACCCTGACAAGGGGACGTCGTGCTCCTCGCGCATCGGGGCGGGTCAGCCGAGGATGACGACGGCGAGAGCGCGGCCGAGCACCTTGTCGGTGCCGCACATGGCCGTGAGCTCGACCGTGGCCCGCCCGGTCTGGACGTCAACCGCCTTGACCACGGCGGTCACCTCGACGTCAGCGCCGATCTCGTAGGGCACGACGACGGGTTTGGTGAAGCGGGTGCTGTACTCCACGACACGACCGGCGTCGCCGACCCAGTCGCTGACGACGTTGATCGCCGAGCCCATGGTGAACATGCCGTGGGCGATGACATCCGGGAGCCCCACAGACCTGGCGAAGTGTTCGTCCCAGTGGATGCGGTTGCGATCCAGACTGGCGCCGGTGTACTGCACCAGGTCCGCGCGGCTGATGTGGATGGTGCGGGCAGGCAGCTCCTGGCCGACTTTGACGTCGCTGATGGACAGCACCTCGTTGCTCATCTGCTCACTCTCCGCCGCGGATCACGAGGGTGGAGGTTGCGGTACAGACAGGCTCGCCCTCGGTGGTGGACAGCTGGCTGCTGGTCGTGACCATCGCGTGGCCCCCCACCTCCCTGACCGAGTCGACAGTCAGCACGCCCACGATCTCGTCACCGGCTGTGATCGGACGGTGGTGCACGAACCGCTGCTCGGCGTGCACGACCCGGCTGAAGTCGATGCCCGCCTCGGGGTCGACGATGAGCTGCTGGTCGCACTGCTGGGCGATCAGGACGGCAAAGGTGGGAGGGGCGATCACGTCGCGGTAACCGCGGGCACGGGCCTGCGCCTGGTCGGTGTGGACGACGTCGGTGGCACCCACCGCCTCGGCGAACTCGCGGATCTTCTCCCGGCCCACGGCATACGGGGCGATGGCCGGGTAGGTGCGCCCGGTGAAGCTTGCGTTGACGGCCATGGCGACCACCCTAGGGTCTTTGGAGGGCTGTGGTTGTGGGGGGCAGACAACGACCGCCCCCACCAGCGGTGGAGGCGGTCACAGAAGTGCGGTCACGAGGCCTGGATGGCGAACCCTGCCGGCTCGCCCCGAGGGGATGCTGCGGATCAGCGGGTCTCGCGGTGGGTGGTCTGCTTGGTGCAGCGGGGGCAGAACTTGGCGAGCTCCAGCCGGTCAGGGTGGTTCCGGCGGTTCTTCTTGGTGATGTAGTTGCGGTCCTTGCAGTCGACGCAGGCCATCGTGATCTTGGGGCGGACGTCGGCGCTCTTGCTAGCCACGGCGGAAACCTGCTCTCGGAACTCAAGGAGGAACTGAAGTAGAGGAACTGACGACAGTGAACTGAACTGGAACGTCTGTCAAACCTGGATGGTCGGCCGCACGCTGCCGCGCGGCGACGCTCCAGAATACGCGACGACGGGGGCAAACCCGAAATCGCGTCAGTAGCGGGAGCGGGACTTGAACCCGCGACAACACGATTATGAGTCGTGTGCTCTAACCACCTGAGCTACCCCGCCAAGGGAGTCCGGGAGCCGTGAAGGCGCCGCCGGCCCCGCCACCGGACGCCGAGTGCGGCCATGCTCCGAACCGAGCCCCCAAACGGAATCGAACCGTTGACCTTCTCCTTACCATGGAGACGCTCTACCGTCTGAGCTATAGGGGCACCCGGGCAACACGCTCCACCCGATGACGCGTGCCAAAAGATACACGGTCACTGCTCCGACCTGAAATCAGGGGCGGTCCGGGCGCGCCGCGGCCCCGTCCACCTCGCGCTGGCCGGCGATGCGCACCGGCTGACCGCTCGACACCAGACTCCAGTTATTGCCGGCGAACACGCGCGGGTCGATGACTGCGTGGCTGGTGACCCAGTCGATGATGAGCTGGCGGATCTCCTCCTGGGCGTTGTGCACCACCGGAGCCGTCGTGACACCGGGGAAGCCGCCGCCGCCGGACTGCCGGTAGTTGTTGATCGCCACGACGAAGTGCCCTGCCGGGTCGACCGGTGCGCCGTCATAGGCGAGGTTGACGACTCGTGATCCGGGGTCTTGGGCGATGTCGATGTCATAGGTCAGCGGGGCGTCCAGCCCACCCACGACGTCGTAGTTGTAGTCCGGCGTGCCGGTCGGCGCCTCGGGCGTGACCGCGTTGGTGAGCTGGTCCGGGGTGAACGGGCCGGTGCCGGTCACCTTCTGGAAGTACTCGGCCGACTTCTCGAGGAACGCCTTGACCTGCGAGCCGGTGAGGGTGATGCCCAGCAGGGTGTTGTCAAAGACGTAGAGCCCCGCAACATCGCGCACGCTGACCTCACCAGCAGGGATGGCCGCCTCGCGGTTGAAGGGCGCCGCGACCGAGAGCAGGGGCAGCGCAGCCTCCGGGGTGCCGGCGATCGCCGTGCGCACCGCCTGCGCCTGGACCAGGTTGATGAAGTCCAGCGCCGCGGTGTCCTCGTAGCGTGCAGTGGCACAGGACATCGCCTCCGTGGCGCTGCCGATCACCGAGCTGACGTAGGTGAGGACCTTGTCGTGGTCTGCCGTGAGCAGCTTCACCACGTGAGGGTCCTGCGCGACGGTGTTGCTGTTGAGCACGCTGGAGCCGACGCTCTGCACGTGCCACCGGCCGTCCATCCTGACCAGCGAAAGGTCGATGAGGGACAACCTCATGCCCCAGCGCAGCGGCTCGGTCAGTACGACCTCGCGACCGGTGGCCTCGTTGACGACACGCCGTTCGGGGATCTCCTGGTGCGCGTGGCCGACCAGGATCGCGTCGATACCGGGGACCTGTTGGGCCACCAGAGTCGAGGCGTTCTCGGGGTAGGGCAGCGCGTCGCCGTACGACGAGGACGTGGTGGCGCCCGAGTGTGCGGCGACAACGACGACGTCCGCGCCGGCGGCACGCATCCGGGGCACCCAGATCCCGGCCTGCTCGACCAGGCCGGGGAACGTCATCCTGCCCGCGACCTTGTCTCGGTCCCAGATGGCGATGCCGGGGTTGGTCAGGCCGAGAATGCCGACCTGGACCGGCTTCTCGTCCCTGACCTTGACGGACTTGATGACGTATGGCGCAAAGGCCGGCCGCCCGGTCGCGGCGTCGAGCGCGTTGGCGCCCAGCAGCGGGAAGTCGAGCTGGCCGGCGAAGGTGCGCAGCAGCTCGATGCCGTAGTTGAACTCGTGGTTACCAAGGGCGGCGGCGTCGTAGCCGATGTGGTTCATGGCCGCGGCCATCGGGTGCACCCGGCCGTCGGTGATCGGGGCGATGCGCGCGAAGTAGTAGGCCAGGGGCGTCCCCTGGATCGTGTCGCCCGCGTCGATCATCAGCGTGTGGTCCCGGCCACGCTGCACGCGGACCGCCTCGACAAGCGTGGCCACCTTCGCCAGACCGATGTCGTTGCCGGCGGAGTCGTCGTACTCGGCGTTCTTGTAGTAGTTCCAGTTGAACACGCTGCCGTGCAGGTCGGTCGTGCCCATGATCGTCAGCCTGACGGGAGCACCCGAATGACGGGCAGGTCGACGCCTCGAGGCCTCCGCTGGGCTCATGCCTGCTGCCGTGAGCGCGCCGGCCGCCGCGACGCCGGTCAGCATGGTGCGCCGGGTGACGGGTGTTGACATGGGCACTCCTGCGGCGACGGCCCTCGCGGGGCGTTTCGAGGCGATGTCGGATCTACGCCGGCAAGGTTAGTCCCCGTCACGAGGTGCCCGCCATGGTGCGGAAGTGGCGTCCGTCCGTGGTATCCGTCCGTGGTGCCTGTCAAGGGGCCCTAACGTAGAGCCCTGAGGGCACTTCACACTTCACACCAGGTACGGGAGGACGGCGGCGTGAACGAGGACGGCGTGATCGAGGACAGCGTGACCGAGGAGGGTTTGACCGAGCTCGGCATGGTGGAGCACGGTCTGGCGGAGCTGCAACCTCACCAGCCGAGCGAGATCACGTTCGCGGAGCAGTTCTTTCCCGCGCGGCCGCGGCACCTCAGGCCCAAGCCCAGGCCCAAGGCTCGTCTCCGTGGGGCGCAGGCCACCACGGCCGAGCAGCACGGCGAGCCGATCGGTGCGAACCCGTCATACGTCGCGTGGCTTCGTCAGGAGTCGATGCTCCACGACGCCAACGTCATCGCGAGGCAGTTCTCCGGCCAGGGAAGCATGTTCCAGAACCCCTTCGCGAACCCCGACCCACGCGCTGCCATCGAGATGGCCTCTGTCTGGTTCACCGCGTACCCCATCTCGGTCATGGGCAGGAAAGGCCGCTCGTTCCTGGCCACCCTCGGCGACCCCAAGCTGTGGGAGGCCTTTCAGAGCATCGGGATCCAGGGGCTGCACACCGGTCCGGTCAAACGCGCAGGCGGTATCCGCGGCTGGTCACCGACACCGAGTGTCGACGGACACTTCGACCGCATCAGCACCCAGATCGACCCAGCCTTCGGCACGGAGGCCGAGTTCCGGACCATGTGCGAGGTCGCGGGCAAGCATGGCGGGATCATCATCGACGACATCGTCCCGGGGCACACGGGCAAGGGCGCCGACTTCCGGCTGGCCGAGATGAAGGTGGACGACTACCCCGGCATCTATCACATGGTCGAGATCGACCCGGCCGACTGGCATCTCCTGCCGGAGGTCCCGCAGGGCCGGGACTCGACCAACATCGACCTCGAGACCGAGGACCAGCTCGAGAAGCGCGGGTACATCATCGGCAAGCTGCAAAGGGTGATCTTCCAGCAGCCGGGGATCAAGGACACGAACTGGAGCACCACGGCGCCGGTCTGTGGCCCCGACGGAGTCGAGCGCAGATGGGTGTACCTGCACTACTTCAAGCAGGGTCAGCCGTCGGTCAACTGGCTCGACCCGAGCTTTGCCGGCGTACGCATGGTCATCGGCGATGCGCTGCACTCGCTCAGCGACCTGGGGTCGGGGGCGCTGCGCCTCGACGCCAACGGCTTCCTGGGCGTGGAGAAGAGCACCGAAGGACTGCCCGCCTGGTCAGAGGGCCACCCACTCTCGGACGCGGCCAACCAGCTGATCGCCAGCATGGTCCGCAAGGTGGGCGGCTTCACCTTCCAGGAGCTGAACCTGACGATCGAGGACATCAAGTTCACCTCGGAGGCCGGCGCCGACCTGTCGTACGACTACATCAACCGTCCCGCCTACCACCACGCGCTGGCCATGGCCGACACCGAGTTCCTCAGGCTGACCCTCAGAGCCTCGCTGACGCTAGGGGTCGACCCGGTTCAGCTGGTCCACGCCCTGCAGAACCATGACGAGCTGACCTATGAGCTCGTCCACTTCACCACGCTGCACCGAGAGATCTACACGTACCACGGCGAGGAGATCACCGGCGGAGATCTCGCCAAGGTCATCCGTGCGGACCTGTGTGACCGCCTGACCGGTGAGGCGGCGCCGTACAACCAGATCTTCACGACGAACGGGATCGCCTCGACCACCGGCACCGTGATCGCCGCCGCACTCGGATACAAGACGATCGACGATCTCAGCGACGAGCAGATCGGCAGCATCCGGCAGGCTCATCTGCTGCTGGCCATGTTCAACGCACTGCAGCCCGGGGTGTTCTCGTTGTCGGGCTGGGACCTGCTCGGCATGCTGACCATTGACCCCGACAAGATCGAGTCCCTGCTGGCGACGGGTGACACCCGCTGGATCCACCGGTCCCCCTATGACCTCATGGGATATCAGCCCGACTCCCAGCAGTCCGCGACGGGGATGCCCAAGGCCGTGAGCATGTACGGCTCGCTGCCCCAACAGCTCGAGGACCAGGCCTCGTTCGTCTCCCAGCTCGGACGCATCCTCGAGCTGCGTAGCCGCTATGGCATCGCCACCAGCTCGCAGGTCGACGTGCCGGAGGTCTCGAACAAGGCGATGCTGGTCATGGTGCACCAGCTCGCCAACCCCGCCGAACACCAGATCACCGTCCTGAACTTCGCCCCGGACCCGATCGTGGGAACGATCAACTCGACCCATCTGCTCTCTGGTTCCCTGGTGCTGGACATGTTCACGGACGAGGTCATCGGCGAGGTGGACGACCTCCACAGCTTCCACATCAGCCTTGAGGGCCACGAGGGCAGGTCCCTGTTCATCTCGTCCAGAGACGCTGCCGCACGCCTGGATTGATGAAGGCTCTATACCATATTTCTGAACTTTGTTGTGGTCATCTGCTTGTAACCTTCCTGCAACTATCCCTGGGGTAGGGTCCCCTTATGAACCAGACCACCGCAGGTAGTGACACATCCGCGCTGGCTTGCGAGGTGTGTGGCCGGCTACCCCATCCACGCAAGGTGCGGCTGGCCCTGGCCAAGCTGACCGCAGTCTTCCCCATCGAGCTCCTCCTGCATGCCGTCGTCGTCTACTTCCACATGTCCTTCGTGCTGACCGTGACCCTCCTGGCCGTCACCACGACCGTGCTGGTCATCTGGGTTGTGGAACCCTCCGCGATGCGCCTGCTGACCAGGTGGCTGCACGCACCCACCCTGCATGCCCGGAAACGGCTCCATGGGGCCGAGTCACTCTGGCGAGTTCGTGCGACGCTTCACGACCGGCCCGGTTCCCTGGCAGCGGTCACCCACGGGCTGGCCGCAGTGCGCGCCACCATCCTCGAACGGCAGGTCCACGGGCTGGCCGATGGCGTACAGGACGAGATCGTGCTGGGGGCGGCTGAGCATGTCCGCGAGGAGGACCTGCGTGACGCCATCCGGCGCGGTGGCGGCGTGGACGTCGACGTGTGGCGGACGACCGCACTGGCCCTGGTCGACGGCCAGACCAAGGCGCTCACGCTCGCAGCCCGGGTCGCCGTCACCCCTGAGGAGCTGCCACTGGCGGTCGCTGAGCTGCTGGAAGCGCAGGTCGTCACCGATCCGCAGCTGATCGAACGTTCTTCGGCCCGGGGGGCTGACGACCAGTACACCTTGCGGATCCCTTCGCCGTCAGTCGGCCTGTACGTCTTCTCCCGCCCCGATGAACCGTTCACCGCGGCCGAGTCCTGCCGAGCCAACCGGCTAGCGCAGATAGCCGAGGCCGCCCTGATCACCCAGGCAGCGTCGGCGACCCCGCCCAAGAGCCGTCAGCGCAGAGCTGCCTGACCGGCTCGCTCGTGTCATCCGGTCCTGAGCCACCCTGCTCGCCCCTCGGGTCACCCGCTCTTCAGCTCTTCTGCGCACGCCCCCCGAAGAAGACCTGGGTCTCGACGAGCCTGCCGCAGCGCACGGTGATGAACTCCGCATTGCGGTGACGGTCTCCGTTCTTCAGCTCATACTCGTACAGGATGAAGACCCCTTCTTCCCCCGCGCTGACGAGCTCGAGGATCTCCTGAGAGGTGAGCCGGTCCGCCGTGGGGAAACAGCGTTCGAGGAACCCAGCCTTGTCGATGTGGTCGTCCTGCGGGCTGGTGAACGAGTAGTCCTCCGCAATGAGCCGCTCTGCGGCGTACCGGTCCTGAGCCAGGTACGCGTCGAAGGCTGCGCGGACGACGTCCGTGTTCGACATCAGCTGCTCCTACTCCTCGATGCCTGCAAGGGGTTGCGAGGTGAGGTGTGTTCGCTCGTTGGTAACCAGTTTCGCTCGTTCAACAAGCAAGCGTCACTCCGCCGGTCCATCTGACGTCGAGGCAGCTACGACGCCGACTCAGCCGCCGTACTCTGCCTGTTTGACGGCCGCCCGTCGACCCTGGCGAGCCCCGCCGACAGGCCTAGCTGAGGATGTCCTTCTCCTGAAACCGCCACCAGGCAAGGGCGAAGAACACCGCGGAGTAGACGAGGACCAGCCCCGTGCCGCGCAACATGTCGTCCCAGACGACTTCCTGTCCCAGCGAGTCCAGCCACGAGTACTGGAAATGGGTGGGCAGGAAGCGCCGGTAGGGGTCGAGGGTGGTGATCGAGTCCAGGATGTTGGACACCACGACAAGCATCGTCGCGCCGGCCACCGCCCCAAGCGGCGCGTCAGTCAGCACGCTGAGCAGGAACGCGAGTGCAGCCACCACCAACGACTGGATGCTGGCGTAGCAGATGACGATGAGCAGCCGTTGCAGCGCCGCGCTCGTGGTGAATGTCCCACCAAGCGGTGACTGCCCGGGTGCCCAGCCGAAGAACATGCCTCCGACGAGATAGGACCAGGCCGGCAGCAGCAGGTTCACGCCAAAGCTCAGGCTGAGGGCGACGACCAGCTTCTGCCTCAGGAGCCGTGGCCGCGGCACGGGAATCGCCAGCAGGTAGCGCAGAGATCCCCAGCTGGCCTCACTGGCCACGGTATCGCCGCAGAACAACGCGACCATGACCACCAGCAGGAACCCGGCCGAGGCGAACTCGGTGAAGAGCGCGAAGTTGGTCGCCCCCGTGGTTGCCAGGTCGACCAGCGCCGCGCGGCGGCCGCCCGGCTGAGAGCCGCCCTGCGCGCCGTCGTCCGGGCTGACCAGAAATGCGAGCGCGATGATCACCGGCAGAGCCAGTATGACGAGCCCGGTCAGCTGGGTGCGCCGTCGATGCAGCTGCCGGACGAACTCCACCCGCACGGGCAGCGTCCGCTCGGGCCGGAAGCCGTTGTCGTGCACTTCGCCCAGCTGCATCAGCCTGCTGT
>Ga0070702_100000896_pt1 | contig 11599 bp, 9 predicted proteins | sample KBSK5103metaG_FD_65466 | JGI IMG/M metagenome (GOLD analysis project Ga0070702, IMG submission 65466) | Corn, switchgrass and miscanthus rhizosphere microbial communities from Kellogg Biological Station, Michigan, USA - KBS K5-10-3 metaG | ecosystem: Host-associated > Plants > Roots >... | reverse complement strand
GGTGAGCGCCGTCATTCCCTATTACGAGCGCTTCCTGCGCCGCTTCCCCACCGTCGAAGCGCTCGCCGCCGCCTCGGAAGACGAGGTGCTCCAGCTCTGGAGCGGCCTGGGCTATTACGCTCGCGGAAGGAACCTCCACGCCGCCGCCAAGACCGTTTCACAACTCGGTTCATTCCCGCGCACCGCAGCAGACATCGAAGCGCTGCCCGGCATCGGCAAATCCACCGCCGCCGCGATCGCCGCCTTCGCCTTCGGCGAGCGCGCCGCGATCCTCGACGGCAACGTCAAGCGCGTGCTCGCGCGCTACTTCGGCATCGAAGGCTGGCCCGGCGAAAAGGCCGTCGAAGCCGCGCTGTGGGAGCGCGCGAACCGGCTGCTGCCGAAGGCCGATATCGAAACCTACACCCAGGCGCTGATGGACCTCGGCGCCACCGTGTGCACGCGGAATGCGCCGCGCTGCGATGCCTGCCCAGTCCGGACCAGCTGCAAGGCGAGAAAAGCGGATCGGACGGCAGAGATTCCCGCGCCGCGCCCGCGCAAGGCGCTGCCGCAGAAAGCGGTGACCTGGCTGGTGCTCTTGGACCGGGGACAACTCCTCCTGGAAAAGCGTCCCGCGCCGGGAATCTGGGGCGGGCTGTGGTCATTCCCCGAAGCGCCTGCGAAAGACATCGATGGTCACTGCCGTCGCTCGCTGGGTTGCGAAGTGCGATCAACGAAGACCTTGGAAACGCTCGAACACGGCTTTACTCACTTCCGTCTGCGGATTCATCCGCTGTTGTGCCAGGTGGCGCGCACGCCGAATGTCCAATCCCCGGGATCGCTCTGGATTGACGTTGAAGACGTCTCGAACGCTGCCGTGCCTTCTCCGGTTAGGACTCTCGTTAGCCGACTGAACGGAATTGCGACCGTCAGTTGTCCAGACTAATGAGTTGGTGGAGCGCGCCTCCATCGCTTTGAGGTCGCAAACTGTTGATCCACAGATAGCACAGCCTCCACGAGGGTCTCGGATACCCCATCCGATACCCCCAATAGGTCGACCTGTTTCAGAGCTAGACAACCTGGCGTGCTATCCAAGCCAACTGAACGAGTAATTTAGCGGAGGCGACGTAGCCGGTTCATTTGCGTTATCTCGGCGTCCGAATTTCAGAGCGCACGGAGAGACGCGCAGATAAAATTTCCACCGGAAAGTCACAGAAACTTCTGTTGACATCACGCGCGGCGCCGCGCTATTCAGCAAGAACTAGAACCAAGCGCGAAGACGAACGCGCGCTCGCCAGAGGGGAGGTTCCGATGTATGTCACGCGGCCTATTGTTGCCGAGTCCTTTATCGCCCTTTTTGTTCGCGCCGGACTGAACTACTCGGCGAGATTCTGCTCGCGCAATCGGTTCTCACTATTTCTTCTCTCTTGCGCCGCTTTACTTGCGCCCTGGACCGCGCCTCGAGTGCTCGCCGACACTTACCCGGCTATCGGGGTGTGGTTCGATGGGCGCACCCAGAACGCCAGCTCGGACCCCAGCGTTCAGCTCACGTTGCCTGCGATCTGGGGCCCGACCGTCGCCGCAACGCATGTCGTGTGGCGCGATCGTGCCACTCAAACCCTGAACCTCATAGTCGGGCGCTTGGTCACTAGCGGTGCATTCCCGACATGCACGGGTCCGGACGGGAAGGTCTATAACCACCCGTATCTCATCGTTGGCTACCAGTACCCTCACGCAGTTTACGGAGATGGTAACGCCCTTCTCTACCTGAGCTGCGAGGGCAGCACGCCGTGGGGCTGGCAGGTCACCATCTCGCCCGGACCTACATACAACGTCTACACCCCCCCGTGCCCGGGGGGCGGTACCTATTCCCCTTCGCCAGATGGAACAGACCACGCGAGCTGCATCAACGCGCTCCCCTGCGCCGCGGGAGAGATGCGCAACGTCTGGACTGGCAAGTGTGGCCCGTCGATCCTCGCGAAGAACGTTGGTGCCCGTTGCGACCTCACAGCTAATCCCTGCAATACCGGGACGGGGACGAAGTTTCAAGTCGAAGCGGTGTATCGCGCGAGCTCCAACTCACCACTGGTCGAGCAGCTGAGCTACAACAGCCGTCCGTTGAGTGATGCGGTCCAGATCTGGAAGGGGGCATACGGGACGGGCTGGAAAGGCAACTACGACCGCCAGATCAATAACCTCAACTGGGTAGTCGTTGCGCAACGCCAAGACGGGCGCGAGCTCAATTTCCGGGCGCCGGCTTCCGGCAACCTGTACGTCGCGGATGCGGACGTGGCAGACCGTGTGGAACGCCTGGTTGATGGGACCGGCAACATCATCGGCTGGAAATTGACCGTCGCGGCCGACGACTCGATTGAGCTTTACGACGCAAGCGGGCGGCTCCTCTCAATCACGGATAGGGCCGGAGCTACGACTACGCTGGGATACAGCACCTCGTCCACACCGTCGAGCATTGCGCCCACATCAGGTTTGCTGATTTCCGTTTCGGATCCTTGGGGCAGAACTCTCAGTTACGTTTACGACATCAACAGGCGCGTCATACGGCTGACAGACCCGGCGAATGACGCCTACAACTTCGCCTATGACAGCGCCGGCAATCTTGCCTCAATCACATTTCCTGATAGTCGGATACGCCAGTTCGTCTACAACGAGCAAGAGCACACGCAAAACACTGCGCTGCCGAATGCGTTGACTGGAATCATCGACGAAAACGGCGCACGTTTCGCGACATACGAATACGACACACAGGGGCGGGCGGTCACTTCCGAGCACGCCGGAAGCACGCAAAGGTACACATTTGTATACACCGCGCCAAATTCGGTTACGACCGTCACGGATCCACTAGGCGTAGCCCGCGACTACGGACTTACGACGTCGCTCGGCGTGGTCAGGCGTACTGGTGTCAGTGGCGCCGCCTGCCCGAGTTGCGGTTCCGCCGCTCAGATGTACGACGCCAATGGGAACGTCTCGAGCCGCACGGATTGGAACGGCAACCGCACGAACTACGCATATGACCTCACGCGAAACCTCGAAACGTCCCGCACCGAAGGGTTGACCTCCTCCGGCGGCACGACTCCGCAGACTCGCACCATTACGTGGGCATGGCACGCCAGCTTCCGCTTGCCGACTCAGGTCGCCGAACCGCTCCGCATCACGACCAACGTCTACGACAGCGACGGCACGGCTTGCGGAGCCCGTGGTGCACTTTGCTCGCGAACGGTGCAGGCGACGTACGACGCAAATGGTAGCCAGGGCCTTTCGGCTACGCCTGTCGGAACGCCGCGCGTCTGGACCTACACCTACAACGCGAATGGCTCAGTGCTGAGCGTCAACGGCCCGCGCACGGATGCCGCGGACGTCACGACTTATACCTACTACCCCAACGACGATCCCGATCCAGGCAAGAGGGGAAACGTCGCGACGATAGTGAATGCCCTTGGCCACACGACCAGCATCACGGCGTACAACGCGCAGGGCCAGCCGCTCACCATCGTCGACCCCAATGGATTGACGACGACGCTGACCTACGATTCGCGCCAGCGCTTAACGAGCCGCTCGGTCGGCAGCGAGGTGACTTTCTACGACTACGACGGTGTGGGGCAAGTCGCCACAGTCACGTTGCCCGACGGCTCGTTCCTCACCTACGGATACGACTCGGCACACCGGCTGACAAGCATCACGGACAGCCAGGGCAACCGTATCGCCTACACCCTGGATGCCATGGGCAACCGCACAGCCGAGCAAGTGTTCGACCCCGCCAACACCCTGGCACAGACCCGCACGCGCGTGTTCTCCAACCTCAATCGCCTGTTCCAAGAACTCGGGTCCCTTAACCAGACCACCGAGTACGGCTACGACAGCCAGGGCAACGTGACATCGGTAAAGGACCCGCTGAACCGGGTTACGTCCAATCAGTACGACGCGCTCAACCGTCTCAAGCAAGTAACCGATCCGGGCCTCGGGGCGACGCAGTACGCGTACAACGGACTCGACGCCCTCATTCAGGTGTCCGATCCGCGCGCCCTCGTCACCGGCTACACCGTGAATGGGCTTGGTAATCTCACGTCGCAGACGAGCCCCGACACGGGCAACACTTCAAGTACCTACGATGCCGCTGGCAACGTCCTGACGCGCACGGACGCGAAGGGCCAGACGACGACGTACGCCTACGACGCACTTAACCGCATCACGCTGATCACCTTCTACGACGGCTCGAAGCAGGCCTATGCCTACGACTCGGCGCAGAACGGCATCGGCCGCTTGGCCAGCATCACTGAGACCGACTCCGCGAACCAGCAGACGAACCTCATCCAGTACTCCTACAGCCTGCAAGGGCGCGTCAGCTCGGAAACACGCACCGTCGGCGGTGTGCAGTACGTAGTGGCCTATAGCTACGACAGCGCCGGACGCCTGTCCGGAATGACGTACCCCTCCGGACGGACAGTCGCCTATGGCTTCGACAGCCTGGGCCGCGTCAACGTGATCAACACCACCTTCAACGGCCAGACGATGCCCGTCGTCGCGGCCATTACCTATCACCCCTTCGGCGGCGTGAAGAGCTATGTCCTCGGCAACGGTCAAGGTTACTCGCGAAGCTACGACCAGGACGGACGCGTCAACTCCTATAGCTTGGGCGCAAAAACCTTCCTGATCGGCTACGACGCCGCGAGCCGCATCGAGTTCATCAGCGAGTCAGGCAATCCGCTCAATATCAATAACTACGGCTACGACAGTCTGGATCGGCTCACATCCGCTGTAACTCCCGGCACACCTTACGGCTACAGCTACGACGCGGTCGGCAACCGACTCAGCAAGACTGCGGGCGCAGGTACCGACACGCTAGCGTACAGCTCGACCAGCAATCGCATCGACACGCTGACGCCTGCCTCCGGACCGATCCGCAGTTTCGTATTCGACGCGAACGGTTCGACCACAAACGATGGCGTGAACACCTATGCCTATGACGTGCGCGGGCGGATGGTGCAGGCTACCAGCGTCATCGGCGCCACCAACTATCAAGTGAACGCGCTCGGGCAGCGCATTCGCAAGACCAACAGCCAGGGTGACACGGTGTTCCACTACGACCTTGGCGGGCGTCTCATCGCCGAGACTGATCCGGCGGGCGTTCGAAAGCGCGAGGTGATGTATCTCGGCGATATTCCGGTGGCGGTGGTCCAATGAGCGCCCGCACCGTGAAAGTGTTCTTGTTGATGGCTGCGTGGCTCGTGGCAGCCGCAGCTCAGGCCGTGACACTAGATGTATCCCCTACGAGCGTGCCACAAGGCGGCATTTTAACGGCGACTTGGAGCGGTATCTCCCCACCGTCGAGCTCAGACTGGATCGGGCTGTATGCACCCGGTGCACCCAATAGCCCGGTTACCACGTACCGCTATACGACCGGAACGGCGAGCGGCAACGTTCCCTTCACGATCCCTTCAAACCTCGCCCCTGGCACGTATCAATTGCGGCTTTTCGCAAACAGCGGCTCTACGCTTGTTGCGACGAGCGGCAACTTCACTGTAACCGTGCCGAACATCAGTTTGAGTGCGACTCCTGTGAGCGTACTACCCGGCGGCATCGTGACAGCCGCCTGGAGTGGAATCCCGGCGCCTAACGCAAGCGACTGGGTTGGCCTGTACACGCCGAGTGCACCCAACTACCCGGAAATGAGCCGACGCAACACAACCGGCACTGCGAGCGGCAGCGTTCCTTTCACCGTCCCAACATCGGTCACGCTCGGCACTTACCAGCTTCGACTCTTCGCCGCTGGCACGTATACCCTTCTCGCAACAAGCGGCAACTTCACCGCGGGGCTGTCGCTAGGGGGAACTGTCACTCTGAACGGCTCTCCGCTTGCGAACGTCACCCTTGCGGCCACCAACGGTGGTGCCTGCGGCTCATCAAACGCAAACGGGCAGTACACCTGCAGCGTTCCGTCCGGCTGGTCCGGAACCATAACGCCCCAGCTGAGCGGCTACATCTTTACGCAGTCCTCCCGCTCCTACAGCAACGTGACGGTGGCGCAGACGGCGCAGAACTACACGGCGACGCCGAGCTTCCAGCTGAACGGGACCGTGTTGTTTAATGGCGCGCCGTTAGCCAACGTGGCCTTTGCGGCAACCAACGGCGTCAGCTGCACTTCTTCCAACGCAAGTGGTCAGTACAGCTGCAGCGCACCGCAGGGCTGGTCGGGCACAGTGACACCCGCGCTGAACGGCTATCTGTTTACGCCGGGAACGCACAGCTACAGCCACGTCACCGCTAACCAAAGCTCGCAGGATTACGCGGCGACCAATCAAGCGTACTTCGTAAGCGGGACGGTCAGCGTGAACGGCGTGCCGCTCGCCAACGCTTCCCTAACGGCGGCAAATGGGGGCGTCTGCAGTCCATCAAATGCATGGGGCCAATACAGTTGCGCAGTCGTTCCGGGTTGGTCCGGAACGGTGACGCCTTCGGCCAACGGCTACAGTTTCGCGCCCGCATCTCGGAGCCTCACAAGTGTTGGCGCTGACCAAGGCGCGCAGGACTTTGCAGCGACGTTAACGAGCGCTTCGGCGCCGATGTACTTCGTCCACGTCGATCATCTCAACACGCCGCGCTTAGTGGCCGATTCTTCAGGAACTACCGTCTGGAAGTGGGATCAGCAGGAGCCGTTCGGAAACAACGTGGCCGATGAAAACCCGAGCGGCCTGGGCGCTTTTGACTTGCCGCTAAGATTGCCGGGGCAGTATCTCGACAAGGAAACAAATCTTCATTACAACTACTTCCGAGACTTCGACCCCAGTGTCGGGAGATACGCACAAAGCGACCCCATAGGCCTCAAAGGCGGGCTCAATACGTATCTCTATGTTAGAAGCAGTCCTCTCAATAGTAGTGATCCGACGGGTCTGCTACCCGTTGGCCCAATTCCTAGCGATGCCAATGAAGCGGCGGTCTTTTACAATTTCCCGGATAGGTATCGGAAACCTACCAACGGATGCCTGCTAGATTGCATATTGAAACGTCAGGTTATGTGCATACCAATGCGTATCGCCGGCGCGATGGCCGGAACTAGCGTTGCTGCGGCAGGAAGCGCTCCCAGCATGGGGGTCAACTTCCCGGGTCTTGCCTGGCCGGCAGCTTCCGTAGGACAGAATGTCGGAGGGGCGATTTGTACTACATACTTCTTCCAAAAATCCTGCGAGGAGGAATGTAACGGCTCTAGCTGCAAGCCTTGAAAAGATCGATGCGATGTCCTTCCTGCAAATCGATGGTTACGTCACATGACACTGTACCGGGCGCGGAGACTAAGACCTACAAGTGTCCAAATTGCTCTTCGTATATTGTGACCAATCTCGATTGGAAGATGTTCATCATTCTCGGGTTCATCGCCGCACCTGTGTTCGATGGAGTCCTTCAGTTCGCCCTGCAGACATTGGCGGGCGATTTTCTTGTATCGACCTTTGGTTCCAAGGAGGGCAGCAACGTCATTTCACTGATTGGCACCACAATTGTGGGCATTGCGCTGTACGCGTACCTAAGGCGTCCAAAGATAATCGTCTCAAACGGCGACGAGTAGCGCTTCGGCTTGGCCCTGAACAGCTTGTCCTCATACATTGCCAAGCATTGGCAGGGTCGCCTGTCACTGCCCGTTTCCTTTTGGATAAATGGATTCGTCTTAACGGTCGCCCTGAATGAGGTGATCAATATAGTTCCCTGGGTAGGGCTCGCTACTGAATATCCTCGGTCGTACTCATGGGTGATCATCGTTCTGTGGTCGCTTGTTTTCCCCTTTGGAACATGGCAGCTGTACGGCGTATGGCGCTCAGCTACATCGTATCTCCGTGAAGGGAAGCCACAGCTATGGGGCCGCCTTGCACAAGCTATGGTCGCCATCGGTGCTGCGCGACTGCTATTAGAAATATGTCTCGTGGGTATTCCGCAGTTGATACAGCATAGTCAACTCGCCATGGGGCGAGACCCACTTGGTTCCTATGAACTTCGGATCCTAGAAGACGCAACGGAACTTCAGGTGACGGGCGTTATAGCCTCTGGCCTCAGTGGCAATATTCGGACTGTCTTGGCAGCCAATCCACGTATCGATACGATCCGACTCAATAGCAACGGCGGCAGAACAATTGAGGCGCGACGAGTTCGTGACCTGATAGATGCAAAAGCGCTTTCAACCTCCACCTCAACCGGCTGCTTTAGTGCATGTACTTTAGCTTTCGCCGCCGGACAGCAAAGATTGATCGCTAGACAAGCCAAGCTTGGATTCCATCGCTACTACTTTCCAGGGATTACTGGAATCGAACTACAACGGCAGTATGAAATAGACAAGCGTGATTGGCGTTCCCGCGGTTTTGATGCGTCCATGATCGATCGTGCATTTTCAACGGCGGAAATTTGGACACCCACCAACGAAGATTTGCTCAAATGGCGCGTGATTACTGGCTTTGTTCCGAATTCCTAAGGACCACTTATTAGCTGGGCCGCTCACAATGCCACTCCTGGACGACGGCAAAGCTATCCCTGCCGCGCTCTATCCGCTCAAAACCGCGCAACCTCATCGCTAGGGGAGCAATCCCAGCAAACACCGGCTCATATAGCGGCGGCAACCGATCCTGGGAAGCTGGGTCGTCGGGAAACAGAGTGGCAACGGTGAATCGCTCATCGCCTGCCGTCACTTCATGTGTACGCAGATCCCCTATGTAGCTCGGCCCGTTAATGACCTCGCGCCACGCCAGCCGCCGACCGCGATACCGCAACGGGTAGACCTTGAAGCGCATGGAGACTGAAGGATACTGGATATCCGTCCATGTGTTATCCCGTAGTCCACCCGCCCAATAGCTTATGGCATGGCGCGCACCGCCAAGCCCCGCATAACGCACCGTGATCTGACCGCACCTACGCTCAAGGCAAAGCCGTTCAACGATCCAGACTGGATTTGGGGCTACCGGGCGCTGCTTATCAAGGATGGGGAGCGGACCAGTATGCTCACCCGTCGCGTTAACGACCTGCTTCCATTTTTTCCAGAGATAGCGGCGGACCTGAAGACACTCCCTTGACCTGCCCCCTTTTAGTAGTGCCGAGGCTTGGTTCGTAAAGTCCTAGGTTGAATTTGACGTGCCCCCCTGAAATAGTACGGTCCTGAGGTAGAGTCCGCCACATAGGAGAGGCGGACGTGAAGAAGAAGCGCTTTACCGAAGAGCAAATCATTGCGGTTCTGAAGGAAGCCGAGGCCGGCGCGAAGGTGCTGGAGCTATGCCGCAAGCACGGCATCTCGGACGCGACGTTCTACAACTGGAAGGCCAAGTACGCCGGCATGACGGTGGCGGAGCTGCGGCGGCTGCGGGAGCTTGAAGCGGAGAACGCCAAGCTCAAGCGCATCGTTGCCGACCAGGCGCTGGACATCTCGGCGCTGAAGGATCTTGTCGGTCGAAAGTGGTAAGCCCGCAGGCTAAGCGCGAGGCGGTGGGCATTCTCACCGCCGAGCGCGCGCTGGGCGTGACGCGCGCTTGCGGGCTGGTGGGGATTTCGCGTTCGCTGTACCGCTATAGGAGCCGGCGCTCGCCCGCGCTGGAGTTGAGAGGCCGCATTGCCGAGCTCGCCGCGCAGAAGCGCCGCTACGGCTATAGGCGCATCCAGGTGCTGCTTCGTCGGGAGGGCTGGTCGGTGAATCACAAGCGGACGTACCGCCTGTATCGGGAACAGGGGCTCATGGTGCGCAAGAGAAAGCGCAAGCGCATCGGGATCGCCGAGCGCCTGGCGCTGCCCACGCCTACGGGACCGGACCAGAGCTGGTCGATGGACTACGTGGCCGATGGCTTGATCGACGGCAGGAAGCTGCGGGTGCTCGCGATCGTGGACGATTACAGCCGCGAATGCCTCGTGCTCGAGGTTGACACCTCGCTGCCTGGGACGCGCGTCGTAGCGGCTCTTGAGCGGCTGGGCGAGATGCGCGGGCTGCCGCGCTCGATCACGGTGGACCACGGCCCTGAGTTCGAGGGCCAGGCGCTCGACGCCTGGGCCTACAAGCGGGCGGTGCGCCTTGCCTTCATCCGGCCCGGCAAGCCTGTTGAGAACGCCTATGTCGAGAGCTTCAACGGGCGCTTTCGCGATGAATGCCTGAACGAGCTGTGTGGGCGCCGCTCGTTGTAATCGCACCTCCATTCATTGATGGAGAACTCGAGCCTCCGCGAGCGTCGCGAACCAGTGCTCGTTCAGGCATTCATCGCGGAACTTGCCGTTGAAGCTCTCGATGTAAGCATTCTGGGTCGGCTTGCCAGGTTGGATCAGCTTGAGATCGACGCCATTGCGGTAGGCCCATTGGTCAAGGGCACGGCCTGTGAATTCAGGCCCCTGATCAGTGCGGATCGCGCACGGCGCGCCTCTAAAGCGAACCACCTGATCCAGTGCGCGCGTCACGTACTCGCCCGAGATGCTGTGATCGAGCACGAGCTCGAGCGCCTCCTTGGTGAAATCATCCACGACGGTCAGGCACTTCAGCCGCCGACCGCTCGAGAGCGCGTCCATGACGAAATCCATCGACCACACCTCATTGGGCCTAGAGGGCAGGAGCAGCGGCTCGCGCTCGACCGCCACGCGAGCGCGTTTGCGCCTGCGGGTGACCATGAGCCCCGCCTGGCGGTACAGGCGGTAGACCCGTTTATGGTTCGCGTGCAGACCTTCTCTGCGCAGCAGCGCGTGAATGCGCCGGTAACCAAAGCGCCGGCGTTCAGCCGCCACCTCGCCGATCCGCTCGCCGAGCTGCATATTCGGCGCGCTCAGCTTCGGTTCGTAGTGCAGCACCGTGCGCGACAACCCCACAAGCCGGCAGGCCCGGCGCTCCGAGATCTCAGTCCTCGCGCCCATCACCGTTACCGCCTCGCGCTTCGCCTGCGGGGTCAGCGTTTTCGGCCCAGGGCCACTTTCAGCGCCTCCGAATCGAGCAGGGACTCCGCCAGGAGCTTCTTCAGCTTCGCATTCTCCGCCTCCAGCTCCCGCACCCGCCTCATCTCGGGCACTTCCATGCCGCCGTAGCGGCGCCGCCATCGGTAGAACGCCACGTTGCTGAAGCCCCCCTTCCGGCACAGCTCCGCGATCGGGACCCCTGCCTCAGCCTGCTTCAAGAACTCGATGATCTGCTCTTCCGTAAACCTCTTCTTCACGTCCGCTTCTCCTTCCCAAAGCGGACTTTACTAACTTCGCCGTGGCACTGTTTAATGGGGGCAGGTCATGGATATCGACGAGGTGTCCGAAGCCGCCGTGCCTGCGCCGGTCAGAACACTGGCCAGCCGACTAAATGCTGCATAAGGAAAGAACGGAACATTTCTTGGGCCGGCACGGCGCCTGCGGGTGGTCTGCCCATGCAGCTCGATCATGCAATCCGCCAGGAGATTGCTAGGGCCGCGGTCGGCCTGGGCGCGAGCGTCGCCGAAGCAGGACAGATTGCCTGTGGTCCGCGACCCGACGTTTGCCGCGCGCTCAGCGGCCTTGGCGCCGATCCGCTCCTTCTGGCGCTGGTGAGCTCGTGGCGGGATTCCAACGATGAGCTTGGCGTCCTCAATTCCCTGCGGGAATTGAACGGCAACGGCGAGTTCAAGTTCTTCCGGCTTCCGCC
>Ga0070702_100000890_pt1 | contig 11627 bp, 11 predicted proteins | sample KBSK5103metaG_FD_65466 | JGI IMG/M metagenome (GOLD analysis project Ga0070702, IMG submission 65466) | Corn, switchgrass and miscanthus rhizosphere microbial communities from Kellogg Biological Station, Michigan, USA - KBS K5-10-3 metaG | ecosystem: Host-associated > Plants > Roots >... | reverse complement strand
CCTCACGTAGATCAGCCGCAAGCGCGCGAAAAGCCTTGCCACGGTGGGAGATCGCGTTCTTGTCCTCGGGGCTCAGCTCGGCTGCGGTCCGAGAGCCACCAGCGGGCACGAGAATCGGGTCGTAGCCGAAGCCGTTGTCGCCCCGCGGCTCCCGGGCCAGCGTGCCGGGCATACGGCCCTCACGGACCACCACGGTGCCGTCCGGCAGTGCCAGCACCGCGGCGCACACGAAGGCCGCGGCGCGGTGGTCGTCGGGGACGTCTCGGAGCTGGGCCAGCAGCAGCTCGAGGTTGGCCTGGTCCTGGCCGTGGGCGCCGGCCCAGCGTGCGCTGAACACCCCCGGCGCACCACCCAGGACGTCGACGGCCAGACCGGAGTCGTCGGCGAGCGCGGGCAGCCCCGTCGCCTCGGCAACGGCAACCGCCTTGAGCGTGGCGTTCTCGGCGAAGGTCACGCCGGTCTCGACCACGTCTGCAAGGTGAGGGAACTCCTCCATGCCGACAACCTCGAGGTCGAGCTCGCCGGCCAACTCGCCAAGGATCGTCCGGAGCTCGCTGACCTTGTGGGCGTTGCGGGTCGCTAGGACGATCCGCCTCACCCGGTGACCTGTCTGACTTCCGTGACCGCTGCCACACCTGACAGTGCCTCCAGCTGCAGCCTGGTGAGCTCGGCACAACCTTGGGTGGCCAGGTCGAGCAGCGCGTTGAGCACGTCGCGGTCGAACGGCTCGGTCTCGGCGGTGCCCTGGATCTCGACGAACGCGCCCGTCCCCGTCAGCACGACGTTCATGTCGGTGTCGGCGGTCGAGTCCTCGGGGTAGTCCAGGTCGAGGAGCGGCACGCCCTTGACCACGCCGACGCTGACCGCCGCGATCGAGCCCTTGAGGGGCTGGGCGTTCTTGCCGATGGCGCCACTGCGGCGGCCGGTCTCGATGGCGTCGGCCAGTGCGACGTAGGCGCCGGTGATCGCGGCCGTCCGGGTGCCCCCGTCGGCCTGCAGAACGTCGCAGTCGAGCACGATCGTGTTCTCGCCCAGCTCCTTGGTGTCGATCACGGCGCGCAGGCTGCGGCCGATCAGGCGCGAGATCTCGTGGGTGCGACCGCCGATGCGCCCCTTGACCGACTCGCGGTCGGAGCGGGTGTTGGTGGCCCTCGGCAGCATGGCGTACTCGCTGGTGACCCAGCCCTCGCCACTGCCCTTGCGCCAGCGCGGCACGCCCTCGGTGAACGACGCCGCACACAGCACGCGGGTTCTGCCGAACTCCACCAGGACGCTGCCCTCGGCGTGGTCGAGCCAGTTGCGGGTGATCACGATGTCGCGCAGCTGGTCGGGTCGGCGGCCATCGTGACGGGCATCAGATTGAGTCATGCGCCCAAGGCTAGGTGCTCGGGCTCAGAGATCGTGTATGGCGTCCGCCTCGGCGAGCTCGACGTCCCCCGGCCAGACAGCGGCAGCCTGCTCGCGGCACAGGGCGGGGTCGTTCCACGGGGGCAGGTGCGTGAGCATCAGCCGTTGCACTCCCCCGGCATCCACAGCGGACCGCGCCGCCCGGCTGCCGGACAGATGGAGCCCGCGCGCGCCATCCCGGCCGTCGACGAAAGCCGAGTCCGTCAGGACCAGGGTTGCGTTGTGACACAACGCCTTCAGGGCGTCGCAGGTGTCCGTGTCACCGGTGTAGGCAAGCACCTTGCCGTCGGCCTCGACCCGGAAGCCGTAGGCCTCCACCGGATGGTTGACCAGGTAAGGCGTCACGGTGAAGGGCCCGATCCGGACAGCGTCACCATCGGCGAGCCGGCGGAAGTCGAACTCGCTGTCCATGCCGTCCGGCGCCCTCAGGTCATAGGCACGGGCCATGCGCTCGTCCGTGTGTCGGGGACCATGGACAGGGATCCGGGTGTGCGAGGGGGCGGCTGGGCGGTACTTCTGCATGACGTAGAGCCCGCACAGGTCGAGGCAGTGGTCGGGGTGCAGATGGCTCAGCAGCAGGGCGTCGATGGACATCGGGTCGATGTGCCGCTGGAGGGCGCCCAGGGCGCCGTTGCCGAGGTCGAGAACGAGGTTCCAGGTCCGGCCCTCATGCTCGGCCTGGACGAGGTAGCAGGAGGCCGGCGAGGCCGGCCCGGCGAACGAACCCGAGCAACCCACGATGGTCAGCCTCACCGCGCAGCCACCACCGCCACCGGCTCGGCTCTGGCACGCCCCACCTCGGGGCCGAGGAACCGGCGCGCGAGCAGCTGGAACTCGAGCGGGTCACCAGTGGTGAGGAACTCGTGCACCGGCGCCGGCAGGTTGTCGGGCCGCAGCGCCCCTGCATCGGCGAGCACGCGGAATACGTCTTTGGCGGTCTCCTCGGCCGAGGACACCAGGGTGACGTTCTCGCCCATCACGTAGGAGATGACGGCGGTCAGCAGCGGGTAGTGCGTGCAGCCGAGGATGAGTGTGTCGACGCCCTGCGCCGCGATGGGCGCGAGATAGGAGCGGGCGACGGAGAGCAGCTCGTCGCCAGAGGTGACACCGGACTCGACGAAGCCGACGAACCGCGGACACGCCCGGCTCGAGACTGTGATCTGCGGGGCGGCGGCGAACAAGTCGGCGTAGGCCTGGCTCTGGTGCGTGGTCTGGGTGGAGATGACGCCGACCTTGTTGTTGCGGGTGGCGGCGACGGCCCGGCGGACCGCAGGACGGATCACCTCGACGACCGGGACGTCGTAGCGTTCGCGCGCGTCGTGGAGAACCGCGGCCGAGGCGGAGTTGCAGGCGATCACGAGAGCCTTGACCCCACGGTCCAGCAGCCGGTCGAGGCACTCGAGGGAGTACTTGCGGACCTGGGCGATGGGGCGTGGGCCGTACGGCTGCCGGGCGGTGTCACCCAGGTAGATCACCGACTCGTGCGGCAGCTGGTCCAGAACGGCGCGGGCAACGGTCAGCCCACCGAAGCTGCTGTCAAAGATCCCGATCGGAGCGTCCATCACGGGGTCGAGCGTAGCCGCGGGAGCCCGCCGATCCGGTAGCCGCGCGGCCACTCGCCGGTCATGGTGAAGGATTGTGGTCGTCAGCCGCCACATTCCGTCGTGCTGACCTGGCTCAGTCCGTCAGGACATGAGGGCCTGGGTGAGGGACTCCTGCAGCCACGTCATGAAGTCGTAGTAGGCGGCGAGGTACAGCTGGGGATCGTCCTGCGCAGCATCATCCTCGTCAGCCGACTCGAGCCGATCCTGGAGAGCATCGGCGTCGTCATCGGTCCGCAGCCCCAGCCGCTCTCCGAGCAGCAGGCGCACGTCGGTCAGCGCCACCACCATGGCCTGCGCCTGCTCCTGGTCCAGCCTGACCTTGTCGCCGTCCGCCGCCATGACCGCCGCGATCGCCGCGGCCAGGTTGGCCGTCTTACGTTCACGAAGGCCGTGCTGGGTCAGCCGGCGGAACTCTGCTGCCATCGCCGGGTCGTCGTGATGGCCGGCCGGCAGCAGTCGCTCCATCGCGGGGTCGCGGGGCACCTGAGCGGCGTCCGCCTCCGAGTCGGCCAGCGCGGGCAGCCCAAGCGTGGCCACCAGGTCGTCGAAGGGGTCTCCGGTCGTCTGCCGGTGCACCGGCGCGAGAAACGCGTGGGTCTGGAGCAGGAGCTCGACGACGACCTCGCGCTCAGCCCCATCGAGCTGGGCGACGAACCGATGACCCTTGCGCTTGAATCCACTTGCCACTTAGTCGTCCTTCTGGAAGGTCGCCCACAGCCCGTATCCCTGCAACGCCTCGGTGTCGATCTCCATCTTCTCGCGCGGCCCGTTCGACACCACGGCCCGGCCCTTCTGGTGCACGTCGAGCATGAGCCTCTCGGCCTTCTCCCGTGAGTAGCCGAAGTACGTCTGGAACACATAGGTCACGTAGGACATCAGGTTGACCGGGTCGTTCCACACCAGCGTGATCCAGGGCCGGTCGACCGACAGGTCCTCTGCGATGTCGGTGCGCGACAGCTCGGCGGGGGCGATTGACACGGCTCCACCATAGGCTGCCCACCGTGACAAGTACCGCACTCCTGACCGACCACTACGAGCTCACCATGCTCCAGGCCGCGCTGCACAGCGGCGCGGCGCAGCGGCACTGTGTCTTCGAGGTGTTCGCCCGGCGACTCCCGGAGGGCCGCCGTTACGGCGTGGTCGCGGGCATGTCGCGCCTGCTCGAGGCCGTCCGTGACTTCCGGTTCGGCGACGCAGAGATCGAGCGCCTGCGCGTCGCCCACGTGGTCGACTCCCGGACTCTGGAGCTCCTCTCCCGCTACCGCTTCACGGGCCACATCAGCGGGTATGCCGAGGGCGAGTGTTTCTTCCCAGGGTCACCCCTGCTGGTGGTCGAGGGCACGTTCGCCGAGGCGGTCGTCCTCGAGACCGTGCTCCTGTCGATCCTCAACCACGACTCCGCGATTGCCTCGGCCGCATCCCGCATGACCAGTGCCGCCGGCGACCGTCCCTGCATCGAGATGGGCTCGCGCCGGACGCACGAGTGGGCGGCAGTGGCCGCCGCCCGCGCGGCCTACATCGCCGGGTTCGCGACCACGAGCAACCTCGAGGCCGGGCGCACCCACGGCATCCCCACGGCCGGCACCAGCGCCCACTCGTTCACGCTGTTGCATGACGACGAGCGTGCAGCGTTCGAGGCGCAGGTCGCGAGTCTGGGCACTGGCACCACCCTGCTGGTGGACACGTACGACGTCACCGCTGCGGTCGACCTCGCCGTCGAGATCGCCGGCCTCGGGCTAGGCGCAGTGCGACTCGACTCGGGCGACCTTCTCGTCCAGGCACGCGAGGTCCGGGCGCAGCTGGATGCGTTGGGCGCCAAGGGCACTCGCATCGTCGTGACCTCGGACCTTGACGAGCATGCGATCGCGGCGCTGGCCGCTGCACCGGTCGACGCCTACGGCGTCGGGACCTCGCTCGTGACCGGGTCCGGTGCGCCCACGGCTGGGCTCATCTACAAGCTGGTCGCCCGCGAGGATGACACAGGGCATCTGGTTGACGTGGCGAAGAAGAGCAAGAACAAGCTTTCGGTGGGCGGCCGCAAGTGGGCGATGCGGCGGATCAACGCGCGCGGTGTGGCCGAGGCGGAGGTCATCGGGATCGGCGAGATGCCGGCAAACGACGGGAACGACCGACCTCTGCTGGTCGACCTGATGCGTGACGGCGAGATCATCGCCGACCTGGCGCTGGACGCAGCACGAACCCGCCACAAGCAGTCGCTCGGCGAGCTCCCGCCCCTGGCCCTTCGTCTCTCGCGCGGCGAGCCGGCGATCCCCACGATCTACCAAGACGACCGGGAGTGAGGATCCGCCTCGAGTAGCGTGGCTCCATGTCTGCCAACCTCACGCGGGCGCTGATCCTGTGCGACCTGCAGAACGACTTCTGCGAAGGCGGGTCCCTGGCCGTTTCCGGTGGCACCGAGGTGGCGCGGCGGATCAGCGCGCACGTTCTCGGCCACGCCGAGGAGTACGCCGCAATCGTCGCCACCGCCGACTGGCACGAAGACCCCGGCGCGCACTTTTCCCAGCACCCCGACTATGTCGACAGCTGGCCCGTGCACTGCAGGGTCGGCACGGACGGGGCCCTCTTCCACCCAGATGCCGAACCGGCCTTCGAACACGTCGAGGCGATCTTCCGCAAGGGCCGGCACACGGCGGCATACAGCGGTTTTGAGGGGTTCACGACCGAAGCCGACAGGCGCGTCGCCCTCGCTGACTGGCTGCGGGACAGGGCAGTCGAGCAGGTCGACGTCGCCGGTATCGCCACCGATCACTGCGTCCGGGCCACAGCCCTGGACGCCGTCGAGGAGGGCTTCGAGACAACCGTGCTGCTCGACCTGACCGCGGGAGTCGCGCGCCGGACCACCGACCTGGCCCTAGTGGCCATGCGCGCCGCCGAGATCCAGCTCGTAGGCGAGCCAGTCGTCCCGTAGCCCAGGAGTCAGCCCGCGCCGTCCAGCGTCGGCTGGTCGTTACCGCCGACCCATGACCAGGCGTACTTGCCGTCGTCCACGGCACGCCCGGCCTCCCCGAGCTCGAGGGGACGGAACGTGTCGACCATGACCGCGAGCTCGTCGAAGTACTCCGCGCCGATCGAGCGTTCGTAGGCTCCCGGCTGCGGGCCGTGCACGTGACCGCCGGGGTGTAGCGACACCGAGCCCCTGCCGATGCCCGACCCCTTGCGTGCCTCGTAGTCACCGGCGACGTAGAACATGATCTCGTCGCTGTCCACGTTGGAGTGGTAGTACGGGACAGGGATCGAGAGCGGGTGGTAGTCGACCTTGCGGGGCACGAAGTTGCAGATGACGAAGTTGTGTCCCTCGAACACCTGATGGACGGGCGGTGGCTGGTGCACACGGCCGGTGATCGGCTCGAAGTCACTGACGTGGAACGCATACGGGTACAGGCAGCCGTCCCACCCGACGACATCCAGCGGGTGGTGCGGGTAGGTGTAGATCGTCCCCACGATGCCGCTGGGTCCGCTGCCCCGGTGTTTGATGTAGACCTCCGCCGGCTCGTCGGCGCGAAGTCCTGCGTCCTCGGCCAGCAAGGGCCCCTGCGGCAGCCGCAGGTCCCGCTCGCAGTACGGGGCGTGCTCGAGCAGCTGGCCGAACCTGCTCAGGTACCGCCTGGGTGCGGTGATGTGGGAGTTCGCCTCGATGCAGTAGGCGCGCAGCGGCTCCTCACCGGTGGGTATCCAACGGTGGGTCGTGGCCCGCGGAACGACCAGATAGTCGCCGCTGGCCACGTCGAACGCACCGAACACGGTCTCGACATGAGCCCCACCGCTCTCGACGAAGACGCACTCGTCACCAATCCCGTTGCGATAGAACGGGCTTGGTGAATCAGCCACCACGTAGGAGATCCGCACATCGCCGTTGCCCAGCAGCAGCCGGCGACCGGTCACGGCGTCCACGCCTCGCCATGCATCGTCGACGAAGAGGTCGTGCAGCCTGAGGTGACGGGGCAACAGCGGGTGGTTCGGTGTCGTCGCCAGGGAGTCGCCGAGGTTCCAGGAGCGGGCGGCACTGATAGCGGATGGCAGCCCCCGGTGATAGAGCAGCGAGGAGTCGCAGGAGAAGCCCTCCTCGCCCATCAGCTCCTCGTAGTACAGACCGCCATCTGGGGTGCGGTGCTGGGTGTGCCGCTTGTGGGGCACGTTGCCGATCCGTTGGTAGTGCGCCATGGCCGTCCTCGCATCGCTTCCGCCGTCTCCGCCCGTCCCCGCCCGTCTCTGCCAGTCTCTGCCAGTCCCTGCCAGTCAAAGGGGCGTTGATGGATCTGCCGCCCCAGACTCCAGTAGCGTTTCTGGCATGTCAACGCCCGAGCACTCCTTCGGCGTCCAGGCCGAGCGCCCAGCCGAGCGCGTTCTGTTCCGCGCGTTGTTCGACGACGCCGCCGTCTTCCCGCCCGGACTCACCCCGCTCCCCCAAGCCGTCACGGATCACCTTGCACGACAGTCGAGCTCGTATGCCGACCTGGTCGGTCCGCTGCTCCTGCCGGCCTCCGCGATCGAGGACTTCCTCCGCCTCGGTCGTCCCCAGCAGGTGGATGTGGCGCTGATCGGTCGGCCCGGCACCGACCTGACGTTCGTCGGGGATGCGCTGGGACGCCTTGGCGATGACGCGGGTGTGACCCTCAGCGGCGTCGAGATCGGCTGGTCTCCCGACTGGCGCCGAGCCCTGAGCTGGGGCGCACCGCTCTCGGTCGAAGTGCCCCGCGGCAGGGAGCAGCAGCGTGCCCTGTCCGATATCCAGGAGCACGCCGACGACCCCAACCCGGTCCAGGCCAAGTTCCGGACCGGATCGACCCCGGACACTACGGTCCCGACACCGACAGCGACCGCAACCCAGCTGGCGACCTTCATCCGCGCCTGCGTCGACCATGACCTCGGCTTCAAGCTGACCGGTGGGCTGCACCGCGCCATCAGCCACACCACCGCCAGCCACACGGACACCGGGGTCGAAGGTCAGTTCGGGTTCCTCAACGTCATCGCGGCGACCCGCTGGGCGCTGGCCCACGGAGCCGAGATCCCCGAGATGGAGTCCCTTCTCTCCCAACGTGATCCGCGGCCGATCCTGGATATCATCACCCGCATGAGTGAAGCGGATGCGAGCGTGGTGCGCGCCTTTTTCACCGCATACGGCTGCTGCGCGGTCATGGACCCCATCGGTGACATCGCAGCCCTCGGCCTGATCAAGGAGAAGACCGTATGACGACCAGCTGGCTCGACCTCCCGACCAACCACCCGTTCGGGCTGGCCACGCTGCCCTACGGGGTCTTCTCCACCGACGACCCGGACCTGCGGCGGGTCGGCGTCAGGATCGGCGACCTCGTGCTCGACGCCGGAGTAGCCGCGGAGTGCGTCGGCATGGAGTCGGGCATCACCTGGCTGCAACCCAGCCTGAACAACTTCCTGGCGCTTGGCCCCCCGGCCTGGCATGCGGCCCGCGCCTGGCTCGCCGAGGCGCTGTCCAACCCTGCCCTCCGCGACGGGATCGAGCCGCACCTGATCCCGATCACCGAGGTCACCCTCCACCTGCCGATCGAGGTCGCCGACTACGTCGACTTCTACGCCAACGAGCACCACGCCACCAACATCGGCAAGATCTTCCGTCCTGACGCAGAGGCGCTGACGCCCAACTGGAAGCACCTCCCGATCGGCTATCACGGCCGGTCCGGCACCGTCGTGGTCAGCGGCACCGACATGGTCCGGCCGATGGGTCAACGTAAGTCACCCACAGATGCGGCGCCGTCGTACGGCCCGAGCCTCAAGCTCGACATCGAGGCAGAGCTCGGCTTCGTCGTCGGTTGCAGCACCGAGCTCGGCCGTCCGGTCGGCATCGACGACGCGGCCGGCCACCTCTTCGGGGTGGCACTGTTCAACGACTGGAGCGCCCGCGACATCCAGGTCTGGGAGTCCGTCCCGCTGGGGCCCTTCCTGGGCAAGTCGTTCGGCTCGAGCCTGGGCGCCTGGGTCGTTCCGATGGAAGCGTTGGCGACCGCCCGGGTGCCCCTCCCGCCCCAGGATCCCGAACCGCTCCCCTATCTCAGGGGTGGTGGCACCAGCCTTTTCGGGCTCGACATCAACCTGGAGGTGCGGATCAACGGCACGCTCGTGTCAAGCCCTTCCTACGCCGGCATGTACTGGTCCCCTGCCCAGATGCTTGCCCACCTGACGGTCAACGGCGCGAGCCTGCGCGATGGTGACCTGTTCGCCTCCGGCACGATCAGCGGCCCGGAGAAGCACACCCGCGGCAGCCTGATGGAGCTCACCTGGAACGGCACGGAGCCGCTGACCCTCGACGACGGCTCGACGCGTGCCTTCCTTGAGGACGGCGACACGGTGACGATCACCGGTTGGGCTCCCGGCCCCGGTGGTGCGCGCATCGGCCTGGGCGAGGTCGTCGGCACCGTCTCGCCCGCGCTCGGCTGACCGCGACGGCCCAGCCGGTGGGCGTCATACCGGTGGCGGGTTCGGCGGCGGGCCGACAGGCCCCACAGGCCGCTCTCCTGGCGGCCCGTCGCGACACGACACGACCTGACGCCGTCGCGTCAGGCGTCGCGCAGCCAGCTCAGGCGTTGCGCTTGGGCTGAGGCCCGACAACCACGTTGGTTGCCGCGACCTTGTCGTGGATGGCCTGCTTCTTGTCGTCCCACAACGGCCACAGGAAGTCGAGCAGGCTGAACAGCGAGAGAAGGACGCCGAGGATCGGCACCCTCGCGAAGATGCCGGCGCTCTCCTTGACGAAAGTCCTCTTCAGGACGGCGAGCAACGGTGGCGGGCCGGGTTCGTCCCTCAACCGGACGCTTATCCCCACGGCCTTCTTGCCGGGCGTCGCACCGGTCAAGGTGAGAAAGGCGACCTCATAGACCATGTAGACGAGCAGCGTGAACACGCTGACCAGTAGGAGCTTGGACTCCAGCTGGTTACTCAGCTGGTCGAGCACCTGTTGGCTCGCCGTCGAAGAGGTCGAGCTACCAGTCTTCGCGGCATCCATGGACCTCTTGAAGACGTCCCCGAAGATGGCGGATGCATCCTTCAGCGGGACAAAGGTCAGCGGCAGAGACAGGAAGAAGACGACGATGCTGTCGAGGAACCGCGCAAGGACACGCTTCCACCAACCGGACAGCTCGACGCCATCGGGTGTACTGGGGACCGCGTACGACGTCCAGCCTGACTCCTGCAGCGCGAGGTTTCCGGGGTTCTGCCCGTAGACCGGCGGCTGCCCGTAACCCTGCTGCGCATAACCCTGCTGGGGCGACCCGAAGCTGCCAGGCGCGGAAGAAGGGCCCGGCGCTCCGTACGAGCCGGACCCCTCTGGGAGCGTCGCGGTCGGCTTGGCGTCGTACGCCATACCGAACTGCCCCCCGCTCGGCGCGGCCTTGGGCGTGACGTTGTTGGACCAGATCACGCCATCCCAGTAGCGAAGCTGGCTTGGGTCCTGTGGGTCGTCGTACCACCCGGATGGCTGCGTCATGGTCCATACCATCCCATGAAAGGCCAGCAGAAAAAGCCGATCCAATGAAGGCGAGCAGCCCTAAAGGTTGCCGCGGCGCTGCTGCTCGCGCTCGATGGCCTCGAAGAGCGCCTTGAAGTTGCCCTTACCGAAGCCGAGCGAGCCATGACGCTCGATCAGCTCGAAGAACACCGTGGGGCGGTCGCCGAAGGGCCGCGTGAAGATCTGCAGGAGGTATCCGTCCTCATCGCGGTCAACCAGGATGCCGCGCTGCTGCAGCTCCTCGATCGGCACCCGCACCTTGCCGATGCGCGCGCGCAGGGCCGGGTCCTCGTAGTACGAGTCAGGAGTCGCCAGGAACTCCACACCCTCTGCACGCATGGCGTCGACGGCAGCCAGGATGTCGCCCGTCGCCAGGGCAAGGTGCTGCACGCCGGGGCCCCGGTAGAACTCGAGGAACTCGTCGATCTGGCTCTTCTTCCTGGCGACCGCGGGCTCGTTCAGGGGGAACTTCACCCGGTGGTTGCCATTGGCGACGACCTTGCTCATCAGCGCGGAGTAGTCCGTGGCGATGTCGTCGCCGATGAACTCGGCCAGGTTCACGAAGCCCATGACCTTGTTGTAGTAGCTCACCCACTCGTCCATCTTGCCGAGCTCGACATTGCCCACGACGTGGTCCAGCGCCTGGAAGATCCGCTTCGGCGCGCCCTCACGCCTCACGAAACCGGACGTGCGCGCAACGTAGCCGGGCAGGTAGACCCCGTCATACCGCGAGCGGTCCACCAGGGTGTGCCGGGTCTCGCCGTATGCCGCGATGGCGCCGACCCGGACGGTGCCGTGCTCGTCGGTGATGTCCTGGGGTTCCTGGACGATCATCGCGCCGGTGGCACGCGCGTGCTCGATGCACCGGTCGACGTCTGGCACCTCGAGAGCGATGTCGACCACGCCGTCACCGTGGGCGCGGTGGTGGTCCAGCAGCGGGCTGTCGGGGGCGACCCCACCCTTGATGACGAAGCGGCACGAGCCGCTCTCGAGCACGAAGGCCAAGTGGTCGCGGTTGCCGGTCTCGGGGCCGCTGTAGGCAAGCAGCTCCATGCCGAAGGCGGACTGGAAGTAGTGCGATGTCTGCGTCGCGTTGCCGACCACGAACACCAGGGCAT
>Ga0070702_100000886_pt1 | contig 11649 bp, 6 predicted proteins | sample KBSK5103metaG_FD_65466 | JGI IMG/M metagenome (GOLD analysis project Ga0070702, IMG submission 65466) | Corn, switchgrass and miscanthus rhizosphere microbial communities from Kellogg Biological Station, Michigan, USA - KBS K5-10-3 metaG | ecosystem: Host-associated > Plants > Roots >... | reverse complement strand
TCGTACGTCATGCCGATCGCGCCGTGCAGCGACGGCCAGGAGTCGCCGTATCCCGGATAAAACAGGTCGAAGCGCTCGGCGACGAAGAAGGGCCAGCCGCGGCGCGTGAACTGCTCCGCGTTCGCGCGGCCGAACACTTCCAGCCACTTCTCGACGTCCTTCGGCAGGTTGACGTTGATCGGCTTCGCGTCGGGCGGGAAGAAGTACGACGACGCGGTGCCCATCTCGTGCAGGTCGACGAAGACCTGCGGGTTCCAGTCTTTGTACTTCGCGACGCGCGCCTGCGTCTCGCGCTGCGAGAGCCACGTCCAGTCGCGGTTCATGTCGATGAGGTAGTGGTTGTAGCGGCCGCCCGGCCACGGCTCCTGATGCTCGAATGCATCGGGATTGGCATTCGGCGTCGCGCCGCGCGTGCGCGTGAACCACTGCACGTAGCGCTCGCGCCCGTCGGGATTCTGCAGCGGATCGATGAGCACGATGACGTCGTCGAGCAGCTTCGAATCGGGATCGCGCACGAGGTTCGACGCCACGCGCATCGCCGCTTCCGCCGACGACGACTCATTGCCGTGGATGCCGTACGCCAGCCAGACGATCGCCGGCGTCGACTTCGCGATCGCCGCCGCGCGCGCTGCGTCGACCTCGCCATTCGCCAGCGACGCGACGTCGCGGCGGATCTGATCGAGCGCCGCACGATTCTTCGGCGACGTGATCGTCGCCAGCACCAGCGGCCGCCCCTCGTACGTCTCGCCGAACTTCTCGACGGTGATCAGATTCGAGCGCTTCGTCAGCTCATCGAAGTAGCTGAGGATGCGGTCGTACGGCGTGAATCGATCGCCGAGGTTGTAGCCGAGAAACTGCTCGGGGCTGGGGATGGTTTGAGCGGAAGCGAGGGTGGCGAGTGCAAAAAGGACGACGGCGGTGAAGAGGCGTTTCGTCATGCGACGAAAAAACTATCACGCTACTCGCCGACCGCTACCTCTTCTTCGACGGCCGCGCCCGACTTCGTGTGGATGCCGAGGCGCTTCATCATCTCGTTGAGCGTCGACGGCTTGAGCTGGAGGAGCTCGGCGGCGCGCTTCTGGACGCCGTTCGCCATCTCCAGCGACTGCAGGATCATGGCTCGCTCGTAGCGCGAGACCGCGTCCTTCAGCGACAGGCCGTCGGTCGGGACGACCATCGCCGGCTGCTCGGTGTTGACCGGATAGCGGAGGTACTCGGGCAGCAGATCGGGGCCGATGCGGTCACCGGTGCAGAGGACCACGGCGCGCTCGATCGTGTTCTCGAGCTCGCGGACGTTTCCCGGCCAGGTGTGGTCCATCAGAATCCGCATCGCCTCCGGCGTCACCTCTTTGACCTTCCGCTTGTTCTCGTCGGAGTACTTCTGCATGAAGTGCGAGACCAGCAGCGGGATGTCTTCGCGGCGGCGGCGCAGCGGCGGCAGCGTGATGGTGATGACGTTGAGGCGGTAGTAGAGGTCTTCGCGGAAGCGCTGATCGGCCATCAGCTTGTTCAGGTCGGCGTTGGTGGCGGCGATGATGCGGACGTCGACGCGGATGGTGTCGACGGAGCCGAGGCGCATGAACTCCTTTTCCTGGATCACGCGGAGGAGCTTGGCCTGCGTCTCGAGATTGATGTTCCCGATCTCGTCGAGGAAGATCGAGCCGCCGTCGGCGACTTCGAAGAGGCCGCGCTTCGTGGCGATGGCGCCGGTGAACGCGCCTTTGACGTGGCCGAAGAGCGACGACTCGAGGAGCTCCGGCGGCAGCGAGCCGGAGTTGACGGTGACGAAGGCGTTGCGCGCGCGCGGACTGGCGTGGTGAATCGCTTTCGCGACGAGCTCCTTGCCGGTGCCCGATTCGCCGACCACGAGGATGTTCGATCGCGACGGCGCCGCGAGGCGGATGAGGTCGAACACCTTCCGCATCGTCTCGCTCTTTCCGATGATGTTCGCGTACGCGTACTTTTCGGAGAGCTCGTTGCGCAGCCGCTCGTTCTCGTGCGAGAGGCGCCGCTGCTCGAGAGCCTTGTTGACGGTGAGGACGACTTCCTCGTTCTTGAACGGCTTCGGGATGTAGTGAAACGCGCCGTGCTTCATCGCCTCGATCGCGCCGTCGATCGACGAGAACGCGGTGATGACGACGACCGGCAGGTTCGGATTGGCGATGCGGATCGCGCGCAGCGTGTCGATGCCGCTGATGCCCGGCAGCATGACGTCGAGGATGGCGAGATCGACTTCTTCGGTGTCGAGGAGGTTCAGCGCTTCTTCGCCCGACGCGGCGAGCACGACGTCGAAGCCTTCGCGGCGCAGTACGACCTCGAGGACGTCGCGAAGGACTTCTTCGTCGTCCACGATGAGGATGCGCAGCGTGCGGGGCTCGGTCATTCGGTTCTCATCGCCAACTTCTGCTCATTGTCGCGCGTCACGACCACACCGCGCGGCAGCGAAATCGAAAACTCGGCGCCACAACCCGGTGAGCTTTCCACGGTGATGTCGCCGTCGGAGGCGTGCAGGATGCGGCGCGTGATGGCAAGCCCGAGTCCGGTGCCGCCCTGTCCCCGCTTGGTCGTGACGAGCGGCTCGAAGATGCGTCCGATCAGTTCGGGGGCGATGCCGTTGCCGTCGTCCTTGATGCGAATCACGACGCGCTCTCCGTTGCCGTCGACGTCGATCCAGATGTTGCCGCGGTCGGAAACCGCGTCGCGAGCGTTGAGCAGAACGTTCGTGAGAACCTGCTGCAGCTCGTTAAAGTTCCCGCGCACGGCGAGCGTAGGCACGGGCGGGAAGTGGATGGTGATCCCCTTCGCTTTCAGCAGGTCCTCGTGCAGCGAGATCGTCGACTCGACGAGCAGCCCGACCGGTACGAGCTCGCGCGTACGCGGGCGGTTCGCGATCAGGTCGAGCAGGTTGTTGACCAGCGTCGACGCGCGGAACGTCTGCTGCTCCATTTTCTTCAGCAGCTTGTATTTCGGATCCTCGGGGCCGACCTCGTTGAGGAGCAGCTGCGCGTACGACGAGATGCCGGTGAGCGGCGTGTTCACCTCGTGCGCGACGCCGGCCGCCAGGAGGCCGAGCGAGGCGAGGCGCTCCTTGTCCTGCAGCTCGCGCTCGAGGCGCACGCGATCGGTGACGTCGCCGATGACGAGGACGCGCGTGCCGTCCGACAGGTCGCCGGGATTGAGCGCGCTCGACGTCAGCGTCACTTCCTTCTCCACGCCCTGACGATTGACGAACTGCGTGGCGATGGCGCGGCTGCCGGAGCCGCGCAGCTCCTGATAGGGCGGGAAGAGAACGTCGATCGCGTCTTCGGCGCCTTCTTCGCCGATGAGGTCCCAGAACGCGTGGTTCGCGGTGAGGATCGTGCCGTCGCTGGCGATGACGGCGATCGCGGACGACGAGGACTCGATGATGTTCTCGTTGTACTCCTTGAGCGCGCGGATCTCTTCGAGCTGCCGGCGCAGGCGTCCGTACAGACGCGAGTTCTCGATCGCCAGCGCGACCGACGACGTGAGCGAGCCGAGGAGATGAAGGTCGTCGCGCGAGAGCGGCTCCTCGCCGCGCTTGGTGCCGAGGAGGAGAAGGCCCTGGAGCTCGCCGCGATTGCGCAGCGTGAAGATGTAGCGGTAGCCCGCGCGCAGAAGCTGCCATGGCACTTCGGTGGCGTCGGGGAGGCGCGGATCGGTGAGGATGAGCGGCGACGTGCGCAGGTCGCCGAAGTCGCTCTCCGCGGCGCGGCGCGGGATGCCCGCTTCCGGCTCGTAGATCAAGAGCGAGCCGCCTTCGCGCGTGAAGAGGTTCATCTTCTCGATGTCCAGCGCGGCGCGCAGGCGTTCGCGCATCATCGCGATCAGCTCGTGGACGTCGTTGAACGTCGCGAGCTCCTGCGCGAAGTCCGTCATGGCGCGGCGATGCTTGTAGCTGTCGCGATACAGCACGCGCTCGATCACCGACTCCACGCGGCCCTTGACCGGAATCAGCACGCCGGCGATGAAGAGGCCGGAGGTGAACGCGAGGAAGTTGCGCTCCATCGCCGCCGCTTCTTCGATCACGCGCGACAGGATCAGGTTCACGGTCGAGAACGCGATCATGCCGAAGACGAACGTCACCGCGTACGCGAGCGTCTCCTTGATCACGACCTCGACGTCCCACAGCTTGTACTTGAGGATCGACAGCGCGAAGGCCAGCGGAATGAACGCGAGCGGGATGATGGAGATCGTCGAGTAGACCTTGCTGACCGTGCCCGAGACGACGAACGGCACGATGTAGGTCGCGAGGAACGGCAGGAAGCCCGCCGTCATGCCGAGGTAGATCCACTTGATCTGCTTTTTGCCGACGGCGGCGGCGCGGCGATAGGTGTAGCCGAGGGCGACCATCGCCAGCGTGAAGTAGACGCCGAAGTCGACCATCTCCCAACGCTGGATGACGTCGAAGGAGCGCAGCGGCGAGGCGATGTGTACGGCGTTGTCGAAGAGGAGGAGATCGAGGTTCCAGAGCCCCAGCAGCGCGGCCGGAAGGTAGAGGAGCGCGATCATCCGCTTGCTGCGCAGCACGGCGCGCGGGAAGAGGAGGAAGAAGTGCAGCGCGAGCGGCGGGAGGAGGATCGTCGCGATCTCCTCGACGAGCTGCAGCGCTTTGTAGCTCCAGTCGATGTCGCCGGCCGGCGTGTAGACGTAGACGACGAACGAGAGCAGCGTGACGAAGTAGAACAGGCGGCTCTCGGTCGCGCCGCGGCGGAACAGCGTGAAGAGACCGATGGCGAGGTAGAGGAAGCCGATGAAGCTGAGGATCAGGTACGAGTAGTCGATCTTCAGCTCGGGGACGGGGTACGTCAGCGTGACGGTGTGGTCGCCGCGCGCGACGACCATCGGAACGCTCTGCCCGAACTTGCGCAGCGTTTTCTGCAGGCCTTGGATCTCAGTCGTCGGCGTTTCGCCGATCACCCAGATCTGATCGCCGGGACGAAGTCCGGCGCTTTGGGCGCCGCTGTTCGGGTCGACGCTCTTGACGACGATGACGCCGTTGGAGCGCTCGAATTTGAAGTCGATCCGCTCGAACGAGGAGCGCTTCCGCTGGAACGAGGCGAACGCGCCGACGACGACCGCGACCGTCAGGAGTCCGATGACGGCGTTCGTGAGGAGCGTTCTGCGCATGATGCGGGGGTGGGACTATTCAACAGGGGTGCCGCGGGAAAAGCGGGTCTAAACCGTTGGCTTCAAACGTTTGCGGGAACTGCCCGCTCTCTTGTGCAGCTCGGCCGTCTCCAAACGGTTGGATTTTGACACCGGAAATCTGCACACGGGGCGGAGGAGGCAGACGTCGCAGTTCTCCTTGCGGCGCTTGCGGCTGCAGAGGTCGAGGATGCCGAGGCGGCAAAGGGCGAAGTCGTATCGGACCGGATCGGAGGCGTCGAATCGCGCGAGCTCATCCGTGATGGCGCGCGCCGCTTTCCAGTCGGCGGACTTGCGGTCGCTGAGGCCGAGGAAGGCGGCGATGCGATGGATGTGGGTGTCGACCGGCATGACCAGTTTGGCCGGATCGACGAAGGTCCAGAGGCCGAGGTCGGGCGACGTGCGGCGGACCATCCAGCGAAGGTAGAGGTTCATCCGCTTGCAGGCGGAGCCGTCGCTGGGGGAGGTGAGGAGGTATTGGAGTGGTTGCGCGGTTGCGGGGTTGCGTGGTTGCGAGGTTCGGATTCGCGTGACGAAGCGGGTGAGCGTTGGACCGATGTCGGCGTCGCCGTCGTCGTAGCACTTCTCGAATAGCTTGCCCAACGTCCCGTGGTTTGCGATCACCGCCGCGATACACGCTAGCAACGCGACGAGCTCGTTCGTCTTGTGGAATCGATGCGAAAAGCCGCGGAAGCGTTTCGTGGCTTCTTCGCGGTCGAAGGTCGTCAGATACGCGTACGGCGACGGCCGCATTTTCGCGAGCACCGCGCCGACGTTCGCGACGACGATGTCCGCACGGCCATACGCGAATGCGGCGGCGAGGAGACCCGCCACTTCGGCGTCGCGAGGATCGTCGTAGCGAAGCACGAGCTGCAGCGGATCGGGCTCGATCGTCGAGACGTCGAATGTCGCCACGAGCGCGTCGAGCCGCTCGCGCAGCACTTCGCGCTGGCGCACGGGACGCCTCACTTCGGCGCTTTCTCCTCGTCGACGACACGCGTGCCGTCGACCCAGCGCACGCGCGTCGCGGAGGATTTCGGAAACGCGATGGCCGCGTACGGCGACGTCAGCGCCTGCGTGACCATGCCGCCGCGCGGCGGCCCCTGCACGTGCGCGTCGACGATCGCGAATTTCCCTTTCGTGCTGACGCGCCGCACTTCGATCGACCAGCCACCCGTGTTCTTCTGGCCCGCGAAGAGGAAGACGACGAAGTCTTTCTCGAAATCGATCGACGGCGGCGTCTCGCCGTGCCAGAGGCTGCGCAGCGTCGCGGCGTCCCGGACGACCGTCAGCTTCGGCGCTGGCGGCGTCACGGTGGCGTACGATCCAACCTGCAACGTCCGAAATGTGAGGAGCACGACCGCGGCGAGAGTCACGAGAGGGGCAACAGGCCGTCTCCGGGAACTCTTCCGTGGGATGAACGTCATTCAGCAGAACACGGTGAAAGTCGTACCGTTGTAGGACGTCGCACACGGAGAAAAAAATGATTCGTTCACGCCTCGCCTTTGCCGCGGCCGCGCTGTCGCTGGCTTTTCCGCTTCTTGCCTCCATCACCGGCACCGTCATCGATCGCGAAGGCCAGCCGATCGCGTCGGCGAAGATCAGCGTCTACGCGCTCGAGTCGCGTGACGCGCGGCGCGCGCGGCTGATGTCGAAGACGCCCGAGCGGCCCGCGCTCGTCACCGCGACGACCGACGCGCACGGCACGTTCACCGTGGCCTCGCCGAAGGACGCCGTGGTCGAGGTTCAGGCCGAGGCGAAGAATCACGCGCCCGAGCTCGCGCGCGTGGAGCGCGACGACGAAAACGTCCTCCTCATGCTGCCCACCGCCGCGTCGAGAACGGGAAGCGTCACCGCGAACGGCAAGGCGGTGCAGGGCGCGCTCGTGATCTGGCTCGGCAACAGCGCCGAGGCGATTGCGACGACCGACGCGAACGGCAAGTACACCGTTCCCGATCCGTCGAAGTGGTCGAACGCCTCGGTCGTCGTCCATCCCGATTTCGCGCTCGGCGAGGACGTCTACTTCGGCCAGAAGAAAGCGTCGCCCGATCTGAAGCTCGATCCCGGCGTGACGCTCAACGGCCGCGTGATGAGCGCAGACGGCAAGACGCCGATCGCCAACGCGGAGATCAGCATCGCCGGCTTCGTCTTCGGAAAGAGCGGCGACGACGGCAACTTCTCGCTCGCTCACGCGCCGAAGAAGTGGGAGACGGTCGATGCACGCGCCGGTGATCTCGTCGGCACGCGCGCCGCCGCCGCGAACGCGTCCGCACCGTTGAAAGTGACGCAGGGCGGCACGGTCAGCGGCGTTCTGCGCGACGCGAAGACGCAGCAGCCGATCGCCGGCGCCGAGCTCCGTTTGACCCGCGCCGTCCCGGGCGCATTTCGGTTCGGTCCCGACAGCGGCGCGCCCTCGGCGATCACCGACGCGAAAGGCGCGTTCACCTTCACCGCCGTCAAACCCGGCAGCTACGACCTCGGCGGCCTGCGTCCCGGCTACACGCTGATGACCTCGGCGATCACCGTCGCGGCGGGACAGAAGCTGAGCAAGTCGATCGCGGCCACGCCGCAGGCGCGCATCAGCGGAGTCGTCGTCGACGAGGACAAGAAGCCCGTTTCTGCCGCGAACGTGGCGGTCATCTCGCCGTCGAATCCCGGCTTCGGCAACTTCGCTGGCCTCAACGGGCCGCAGCGCTCGACCGCCAGCGGGCCTGACGGCCGCTTCTCCGTCTACACGCAGCGCGAAGGCGACGCCGTCGTCGAAGCGACGAAGAAGGGTTACCCGAGCGCGAAGACGAGCGCGTTCCGCATCGCCGCCGGCGAGCGGAAAACCGGCGTCGTGCTGACGATTCCGCGCGGCATCGCCGTCACGGGACGCGTCGTCGACTCGAACCACAAGCCGGTGTCCGGCGCGATCGTCGTCGCGACCTCGGCGGAATCCGGCGGCCCCGGCATGGGCATGCGCCGCATGATGGTGAATTTCGCCCGCAGCGGGAGCGACGAGGACAACGTGCAGACCGCGAGCGACGGCACGTTCACCATTCGCCTGAAGGAAGGGATGTACGACTTCTCGTTCCGCCGCGAAGGCTTCGCGCCGGCGTCGGTGCGCAGCCAGCAGGTGAACGCGACGACGCGGCCGATCGACGTCACGATGACTCCGGGCGTCGAGATCACCGGCATCATCACGCGCAAGGGCGTCCCTCTCGACTCGGTCAACCTCGCCGCCCTCGGCAGCGACGGCCAGCAGTTCGCGTCCACCGGTCCCGACGGCCGCTTCACGCTCTCCGATCTCACCCCCGGCACTTACATGGTGATGATCAACAAGCAGGAAGACTTCGTCCAGCAGTCGAAGTCGCTCACCGCGCCGTCGAAGGACGTGACGATCGATCTGCCGCCGGGCGGACGCGTCACCGGACGCGTCGTCGACAAGAGCACGCATCAGCCGATCACGTCCTTCCAGGCGGGCGTGTCGACGTCGCGCAGCGGCGGCGGGATGATGATGATGACGCCGCCGATGCTGCGCAGCTTCACCGCGGACGACGGATCGTTCGTATTGGAGAACGTTCCCGCCGGGAACATGCAGGTCATCGCGAACGCGCCGGGCTACACGACCGGACGCGTTCCGAGCGTCGTCGTCGAAGAAGGAAAGACGACCGCGGACGTCGAAGTCGCGCTCGATGCCGGCATGAAGCTGACTGGCCGCGTGACCGGTCCCGATGGCTCGCCGCTGTCCGGCGTCTCCGTCCGTTCCGAAGACTCGCGGCAGCCGATGCGCGGATTCGGCGGCGGCGATACGGCCGTCACCGACACGAACGGCGAATACACGCTCGACTCGCTCGAGCCGGGCGAGAAGTCGTTCTCGTTCAGCCGCAGCGGCTATCTCACCGAGAACCGCACGGCGACGCTCAGCTCGCGCGAAACACGCATCGACGTCCAGCTCTCCTCCGGCATCAAGATCAACGGCGTAGTCGTGACCGAAGCCGGCGCGCCGGTTCCCGACGCGATGGTGCGCGCGAACTCCGCGGTCGCGGGCGGCTGGGGCCGCTCGACACGAACCGATGCTTCCGGCGCTTTCCTCTTCGAAGGCGCGTCGCCCGGGCACTACAACTTCACCGCGTCGAAGGAAGGCTACGCCGACGCGATCTCGCGCGACATCGACGTCTCCGAGGCTTCGGGGCCGGTGCGGCTCTCGCTCAAGACCGGCGGCACGGTCACCGGCCACGTCACCGGCGTCTCCGCCGAAGATCTCTCGCACGTCAACGTCTACATCCGCTCGAGCACGGGCGGGCAGACGGAAGTTCCCGTCGACGCCTCCGGCAACTTCCGCGCGGAGGGCGCGCCGACCGGCACGCTCCGCGTCTCTGCCGATCTGATGCACGGCTTCAGCGATCGCCGCACGACCGAGGTGAAGTCGGTGGAGCTGGCGGCGGGCGGCAGCGTGCAGGTGGATCTCGAATTCAACGCCGGCACCGTCATCCGCGGACGCGTCACGCGCAACGGCAAGCCGCTGGGCACCGCCATCGTGCAGTTCACGCCGCACACGGGATCGACGACGTCGACGACCGGCCGCACGACGACGGACGACGCGGGCAACTACACGGTGAGCGGACTCTCTGATGCGACGTACGACGTCACGGTCGTCGAGGCGCGGCTCAATCCGTACACGACGACCTACGACGTACACGGCTCGAGCACGTACGACATCGACATCAAGTCGGTCTCCGTGCGAGGCCGCGTTCTCGACAGCGGCTCAGGCGATCCGATCGAAGGCGCGGTGGTGAACCTGCGCGCCAAGGCGAACGACTCGTCGTCGTTCTTCGCGCAGCGCACGACACAGACGGACGCGAACGGCGTGTTCGTGCTCGAGTCTGTCGCGGCCGGCTCGTACACGGCGACCGCGGAGAAGGAAGGCTACGCGTCGGGCAAAAACGACGTGTTCGTCAGCGACACCGCGCCGCCGGACGTCGACCTGCGCCTCTCGCGCGGCGACGGCATCGCGCTTCATGTGGTCGACGCGCGCGACAACCGCTCACTCGAGGCGCAGGTGGTCGCATTCGACAGCGCGAACGCCGTGCAGTTCGACAACACGTTCTCGTTCGGCGGATCGGCGGACATCGTCAACGTGCGCGTTCCACCCGGACAGTATCGCGTCGTCGTCGCCGCGAATGGCTACGCCGCACAGACCGTGATGCTGACGTCACCGTCGAAGCCACAGGTACGCCTCACCCCCGGCGGCACGCTGATCATTCACTCTTCGACCACGTCGTTCCAGCGCGGGCGCCTCGTGTCCACGACCGGCGGCATCTACATCCGCCCCTACAACCGCGACGGCGTCTTCGGCATCTCCGGCGCGACGACGCAGATCAACAACATCCAGCCCGGCACCTACAAGCTCGAAGTCCTCGGCGCGAACGGAGCGGTGGGGAAGACGGTGGATGTGATTGTCTCTGAAGGGGTGGTGACGAGCACGGATGTGTGATTAGTAGGGACATAGCGGCATAGGGACATAGCAGCATAGGGGGTACCAGCCTCCTATGCCGCTATGCCGCTATGCCGCTATGAACCCATGTCACTCGTCGTCGTGTTCATCCGCCGGCTCGACCGGCTCCGGAATATCCGCCACCGCTTCGAGCGGGAGGCGTTCGGCGCGGGGGGCGATCGAGGCGCCGCCGGTGAAGATGTTCTTGCGGTACTTCTCCAGGCGCTTGAAGAGGTGATGCAGGTCGTAGGTCAGGCGCATGACCGTGCGGCGGAGCTTGTACTTGACCCGCTTGAACGCCTCGAGGTCGTCGCTGCGCAGCGTCGGCAGGAATGACTGGATCTCGGCGATGCGCTTGCGCACCTTGTCCAGATCCTTGTCCTGGATGTTGAGGAAGACCTCTTCGTTGTCGACGAGCATCGGCTCGACGCCGCTCATCTGGTCGTCGAACCAGTGCCAGAGCTGGATCACGTCGACGCGGCGGCCTTTGGAGAGGAATCGCGTTTCGAGCAGGTCCTGCCGAAAGTAGCCGAGGAGCTTGCGGTCGTCGATGCGGTTGAATTCGTCGTCGCCGACGTTGCGGATGTTCCAGACGCCGTAGCGCATGATGTCGTTGCGCGTCGAGCGGAGCTGGCGCAGCACTTCCTCGAGGTGTTTGACGGGAAGCGTCTTGAGATCGTGAGGTTCCGGGAGCACTACCATGGCCATGGCGCGCGAAGGATAGCGCATCACTGCAACGGGACCAGCATGGGGTCGCCAGTGGCGTTCTCGATCACGGAGGCCCACGCCAGCAGATCGCCTTCGACGTGGATCCGCGCGGCGGGCGTTTGCAACGGGATGAGAATCACGCCGCGCGCCGCGACCGTGATCGCCTGCGTGCGAAGGAGATGGCCCGCCGCGTCGAAGTCGCGCAGGGTGGTCGAGCGGGGCTCGCTCGCTTGATTGACGAGGGCGATGTTCGTGCGGAAGCGGTCGGAGCTCTCGACGCCGAGGAGCTCGCCGAC
>Ga0070702_100000885_pt1 | contig 11652 bp, 9 predicted proteins | sample KBSK5103metaG_FD_65466 | JGI IMG/M metagenome (GOLD analysis project Ga0070702, IMG submission 65466) | Corn, switchgrass and miscanthus rhizosphere microbial communities from Kellogg Biological Station, Michigan, USA - KBS K5-10-3 metaG | ecosystem: Host-associated > Plants > Roots >... | reverse complement strand
GCCGGGTAGCATCGGCGCGGAATGCGGACCGTTCGGACCGCCGCCATCCTGCCCGTGAAGACGTTCGCCCGCGCGAAGCAGCGCCTCGGCGCGGCCGTCGACGCGCCGGACCGCTCCGTGCTGGCGGCCGCGATGGTGGGTGACGTGCTCGCCGCGCTGGCCGCCGTTCCCGGCCTCGACGACGTCGTCGTGGTCACGGCGGAGGAGCGCGCCGCCGCGGCCGCGCGGGAGGCGGGCGTGCAGGTCGTGCCCGACCCGGTCGAGGCGGGCCAGTCGGCCGCCGCGGAGCTCGGCATCGAGGCGGCGACCGCCCGCGGCGCCACGCGGGTGCTCCTCGTCCCCGGCGACTGCCCGGCGCTCGACGCCGGCGAGGTGGCCGCGCTGCTGGAGCGCGATCCCGGTCCGCCCTCCGTGGTGATCGTGCCGGATCGCCACGGCAGCGGGACGAACGCCCTGCTGATCGACCCGCCGGACGCGCTCGCCCCCGCCTTCGGCGTCGGGTCGTTCGCCCGTCACGCCGCCCGCGCGCGGGCCGGCGGCGCGCGCGTGTCCGTCGCGCAGGCCGCCTCGCTGGCGCTCGACGTCGACACGCCGGGCGACCTCGCCGCGCTGCGCGCCGCCCTCACCGCCCGGCCCGGCGTCGCGCCGCGCACGCGCGCGGTCCTCATGCGGCTCGCCCCGGTCCCGACTGCCGTGTGACCGGACTGAGGGCCGAGCCGCTCCCGGGCCTGCCCGAGGTGCGGCCCGGGGACGACCTCGCGGCGCTGCTCGCCGCCGCCGCGGCGCGGCTGCCCGACCCGGGGCTCGAGCCCGGCGACGTGCTCGCGATCGCCCACAAGGTCGTCTCCAAGGCGGAGGGGCGCGTGCGGCGGCTCGCGGACGTCGCGCCAGGCGCCCGGGCGCGCACGCTCGGCGCAGCGCACGACAAGGACCCGCGCCTGGTGGAGCTGATCCTCGGCGAGACGGCCCAGCTCGTGCGCGCGGACCGCGGGCGGCTGATCTGCCGCACCCACCACGGCTTCGTGTGCGCGAACGCGGGCATCGACCAGTCCAACGCGGGCGGCGAGGGCTGGGCCGTGCTGCTGCCCGCCGACCCCGATGCCTCGGCGCGCGCCCTGCGCCGGCGGCTCGGCTGCGCCGTCGTGATCTCGGACTCCTTCGGCCGCGCCTGGCGCCTCGGGCAGGCGGAGGTCGCCATCGGCTGCGCGGGCCTCGCCCCGCTGGAGGACTGGCGCGGCCGCGCGGACAGCGACGGCCGCGAGTTGCACGCGACGCACATCGGCGTCGCCGACGAGGCCGCCGCGGCCGCCGACCTCGTGCGGGGCAAGGACACGCGCGAGCCCGCGGTCCGCCTCCGCGGGCTCGAGCGGCACGTCCTGCCCGGCGACGGGCCGGGCGCGGCGGCCCTCCTCCGGGCGGCCGCCGAGGACCTGTTCGGCTGACGGCTCGCTCAGGCGGCCTGGGGCGGTTGCTCCGCGGCGGCGCGGCGCGCGTCGAAGCGCTCGCGCGCATGCTCCACGCGCGTGCCGTGGGAGAGCGTCCAGCCCGCCAGCGCCTTCATCGGCGAGGCGAGCGTCGCGCCGAGCGGCGTGAGCGCGTACTCGACGCGCGGCGGCACCTCGGCGTGGACGCGGCGGCCGACGAGCCCGTCGCGCTCCATCGCGCGCAGCGTCTGGGTCAGCACCTTCTCCGAGATGGGATCGAGCTCGGCGAGCAGCTCGTGGTAGCGGCGACTGCCGTCGCCGAGCGCGAGCAGGAGATCGACGCTCCACTTGGAGCTGAGGAGGCCGAGCGAGCCGCGCACGAGCTGCGCCGCGCGGCGCCGCTCGGCGACCCGGCGCCGATGATCATGGGACGGCGTCACGGGGCGCATACATCACGTCCTTCCAGCGGACACGAAGGGGTGGGGAACGAAGGCCGGGAAGCCGCAGACCGCGGCATCCGGGCACGGCACCGGGGTGGGGAGGCCCGGCGCGCTCGTCCGCGTCAGCGGCGTCGGCGTGGGGCCGGCGGTCGCCGTCGGGGCGAAGGGCGTGGGGAGGGGAAGGCGGGACGGCCGCTCGTCGGGCGCCAGGTCGGCGGCGCTGATGGCCACGGCGAGCGGCACGGCCAGCAGCACCGCGCCGATGCCGCTGAAGAACGACTGGCGCCGCTCGCGGCGGCGCACGGCACGCGACGTCGCGACCTCGAGCTGCCGGCCGAGGAGGTCGAGCTCGTCGGGCAGGCGGCTCATCCGGCCACCGCCCCGAGCTCGACGGTGAGCGCCCGCAGCGCGCGCGACACGCGCAGGCGCGCCGCGTTCTCACTGCAGCCGAGCCGGCCGGCGACCTCCTCGTAGGGCAGCTGGTCGACCACCCGGAGCTCGAGCGCGCGGCGCTGGTCGGGCGGCAGGCCGTCGACCGCCACGGCGAGCGCGGGGGCCATCGCCGCGGCCGCCATCCGCTCGTCCACGCGCTCGTAGTCCTCGGACTCGGCGAAGGCGACCGGCAGGCCGAGCCGCAGGCGCGCGGCGCTCTCGATCCGGTTGTGCTTGTGGTACTGGCGCAGCAGATTGCGGGCGATGCCGAACAGCCACGGCGCGCCGGACCCGTCCGCGAGGTCGCGATAGCGCCGCAGCGAATGCCAGGCCTGGGCGAAGGTCTCCGCGGTCAGGTCCAGCGCCACGGAGTCGGAGCCCGTGTGGCGCTGGAACCATGCACGGACCCAGACCGCATACCGCTCGTAGAACTCGCGGAAGGCCTGCGGGTCCGCGTGAGCGGCTCGCAGCAGGTCGGCGTCGGTTCGGGGCTGGGTTATGCGCACTCCTTCAGAGGAGGTCCTCGACAGCATCATGACCCCAGGCACGGAAACATGTCACGGGTGCCTGAACGGAATGTGAACGCCCGCAAGCGGGTCACGAGCGTCGACGTCGCCCGCCGCTGCGGCGTCTCGCAGTCGACCGTGTCGCTCGTGCTCTCCGGCAAGGGGGCCGGACGGGTGTCCGCGCGCACGGCGGAGGCCGTCCGGACGGCGGCCGCCGAGCTGGGCTACCGGCCCAACGCCGCGGCGCGCGCGCTCAAGACGGGCGCGGCGCGCACGATCGTGCTCGTCGTGCCCGACGTCACCAACCCGTTCTTCGGCGCCGTGCTGCGCGGCGCGCAGTCGGCCGCGCGCGAGGCCGGCTACGCGGTCGCGCTGGTCGACACGGCCAACGACCGCGCCTACGGCACCGCGTCCGCCGCCGCCCTGCAGGCCGGCCCGGCCGACGGGCTGCTGCTCTTCGCCATCGACCCGCCGCGGCCGCGGGGCGACCGCAGCGACCCGATCGTGCTGATCGAGTCCGACGTCGGCGGGCATCCCGGCGTGCGGCTGGACATCGAGAGCGGCACGACGGCGGCCATCCGCCACCTGCAGGAGCTCGGGCACCGGCGCATCGGCCACCTCGCCTCGGCCATCGAGGGCTCGACCTTCCGCCTGCGGCGCGAGACGCTCGAGGCGCTCGCCGGCGACGCCCCCTCCGCCGCCGCCGACTTCGTGCCGGAGCAGGCGCGCGACGCGGCGCTGGCCCTGCTCGGCGCCCACCCCGACCTCACCGCGCTGTTCTGCGACGACGACGTGCTGGCCTCCGGCGCGTATCTCGCCGCCCGTCGGCTGGGCCGCCGCATCCCCGAGGATCTCTCCGTGGTGGGGTTCGACGACCTCGACGTCGCTCGGGTGCTCGACCCGCCGCTGACCACGGTGACCGCGGACGCGGGCGAGCTCGGGCGCGTCGCGTTCGAGCTGCTCGCCGCCCGGCTCGCGGGGCGCCGCCCGGCGAGCCGGGTGTTGGACGTGCACCTCACCGTGCGCGGCTCCACGGCGCCGCCGCGGGCCTGAGCGCGCGCCGACCCGACCGCGGCGCGGCGCCGCCGCCGGGCCGGGCGCGCGGCGGCTTGACCGTCGTGATCATACGTAGTACGTTCATACGTATGACGCGTCTGCTCGTCGCCGCCATCGCCGGCCTGGCGGCGGGGTTGTCCGCGTCGCCGGAGCCGCCGCCCCAGCCCTCCGCGCGGGTCGCCGTCGTGGTCGACGGCAGCGGTCCCGGCGCGCCGGCCCGCGTCGCCGCCGCGCGGCGCTGCGCCGCCCGGCTCGGCGCCACCCTGCGCGTGCCGCGCACGCTCGGCGACCAGGTGACGGCCACCTCGGCGCTCGCCGCACACGGGTACGCGACGGTCTACACGGGCGGGCTCGACGGCGGGTACGCGACGGCGCCGCTCGCCGGCCGGGCGCGCGTCCTGCCGCTCGCGGCCGCCGCCTGTCAGGCCAGCTCGCGCTCGAACACCGTCTCGAGCGAGTAGCCCTCGTTCTCCCCCGGCACGGTCTTCTGCAGCCACAGCCGCGACCGGCGGCCGTCCAGCTCGAGGAAGCAGACCTGGTTGTCGAACCACGGTGCGTCGTGCGCGAAGCGCCACCGGACCGGCGGCTGCCCGACGCCCGCGGCGCGCGCCAGCGTGCGGCCGATGAGGGTGCCCGCCCGCGACCACGCGAAGCGGATGCTGCGGCGCTCGTGGTCGTCGAGCGGGTTGCGGAACGGGGAGCAGACGGCCTGGTACACCGCGGACCGCGCTGCGGTCGCGCGCGGGAAGGCGACCTCGGCGAGGTAGGCGTGGTGCACGTCGCCGGACAGCGCGACGATCGAGGCCGGCGGGCGCCCGTTCCGCCCCGCCGCCGCGGCCCCCACGATCCCGAACGCGCGCGCGAGCGATGTGTCGAAGGCGGCCCAGTGCTCGAGGTCCATGGCCTGGCGCATGGCCTCCCCCGCGCGCGCCGCGAGGCCGCCCCAGGCGCCGTTGCACACCGCCTCGTTCCACGCCTCCAGGTAGTGCAGCCCCGGCGCCAGCAGCAGGGGCAGCGAGGAGCCGATCAGCAGGTGGTCGAAGTCGCCGTGGGTGTGCTCCTCGAACCAGCGCCACTCCTCCGGGTCGAGCATGGAACGGTCTCCCGGCTCGAGCACCCGGCCGGCGCGCGAGTCGATCATGATCAGCCGCGAGCGCCCGAAGTCCCGGCAGTAGCTCCAGCGCGTGCCCGCGACCTCGCGGTCGGCGAGGAAGGCGAACTCGCGCAGGATCGGGCCCGCGTCCTCCGCCTCGCGCACGCGCGCGTAGAGGGTGTCCTCGACCAGGTGCTCCGGCGCGAGGTTCCCCAGGTGCTGGTAGAGCCAGTAGGACATGAAGCCGCCCACGATGCGGTCGTCCCACCAGCCCGTGGCGCGCATGGCGCGGACCCAGTCGCGCGAGGTGTTCCAGTCGTCGTGCACGTCGTGGTCGTCGAAGACCATCGCCGTGGGCACCGTGGAGAACAGCCAGCGGATGTGCGGCTCCGACCACGACTCGCGGTACAGGCGCGTGTACTCCTCGAAGTCGCCGATCGTGTCCCCCGGCGGGACCGCGGGATCGCGGCGCGAGCGGATGAACTCGCGCAGGGCGGGCGGCACCTCGTCCGCGTACACCTGGTCGCCGAGGAGGACGAGCGCGTGCGGCCAGTCCTCCGGCTCGCTGCGGACCATGTGGTCGGCGAGCACCCGGAGCGCGTCGACCTCGCGGCCGCGCGGATCGGCGTCCTTGCGCAGGGAGAACGGCGGATCGTGCGGGGCGCACACGCGGCAGGAGCCCCAGGCGATGCGGAACGGCGCGTCGGCCCCGAGCGTGCGGATGAGGCTGGGCGGGAACGTGGAGTCCGCCTCGGGCCACACCCGCTCGCCGTCCAGCCGCACCTCGTACTCGAGCGTGGAGGCCGGCTCGAGGCCCGTGCAGTGCACGAGCGCGTAGTGATGGCCCTCGACGGCGAACGTCCGCTGCCGGGCGCCGGCCACCTCGACCTCGCAGGGCGCGTCCGTCTCGACCCAGATCGTCGCCTCCGTCTCGCCCGCGTAGCGGAGGAGCGGTCCGAGGACGAGGCCGGCCATCAACCGGCCAGTGCGCGGAGCGCGCGGACGGCGAGCATGAGCCCCGGCAGGTCGCTCGTGCCCTCGACGGTGAGCGAGTGCGTGACGTGCGCGAGGCGGCGCACCAGCGTCCCGCGCGCGGCGAGGTAGGCGTCCACGGCCGCGGCGGCCGGCAGCGCCGGGTCGGCGCTCTCCAGCGCGGCGCGGGCGAGCTCCGCCAGCGCCTCCAGGCAGTCCTCGCGCACCGCCTGGGCCGCCCAGCGCTGGGTGCGCGTCGGCTGCGGGAGGTGGTCGAGCGCGGCGAGCAGCCAGACGATCTCCAACCGTGCGCCGAGGTCGTGCACCGCGGCCGTGACGCTCTCCACCGGGCGGCCCGTGTCCTCGGCGATCGCGATGATGTCCGGTGCCTGCTGGAGCTCCGGGGTGAGGGCGTGCGCCCAGGCGACGTCCTCCGGCACGCCCGTCGCGATCAGCCCCGCCGCGACCTCGCCGCGCCGCTCCCGCCAGGAGTCCGCGCCGATGTCGGGCAGCACGGCGACCAGGCGGGCGAAGGGCGCCTCGGCGCGCGCGATCGCCCCCTCGAGGTCGTGCGCCCGGTCGTGGCTCACGTACCAGCGCGTCGCGGCCTCGGCGAGCCGGTCGACGCCCTCCATCAGCTCGGTCGCCGTCGTCTGGTCGATGCTGCGCGGCAGCCGCTCGACCGCGTCCCAGCGCGGCACGGCACCGGTGATCTCGCGCGCGACGCGGAACGCTCGGACCACCTCGGCGGGCTCCGCGCCGCGCTCCGCGGCGAGCTGCGAGACGAACGTCGGGCCGAGCGAGTTGACCACGTGGTTCGCGTTCGTCATCGCGATGAGCTCCCGCCGCAGCGGATGCTCGGGCAGGAGATCGCCGAAGCGCTCGACGACGGCGGGCGGGAAGTACTCGCGCAGGTCGCGCTCGAGCCAGGGGTCGTCGCAGAACTCGCTCGCCAGCAGGCTCCGCGCCAGCGCGCGCTTCGCGTAGGCGAGCAGGATCGCGAGCTCGGGGCGTTCCATGCCCCGCTCCGCGCGCCGGCGCTCGGCCATCTCCTCGGCCCCCGGCAGCGCCTCGAGCTCGCGGTCGAGCAGCCCGCCGGCCTCCAGCGCCGTCATCAGGTCCTCGTACGCGTACAGCCGCCCGCGCGAGACGGCCACCTCCTCGGCGAGGATCTGGGACTGCAGGAACGAGTCGTAGAGCACGTGCCCGACGACGTCCGGCGTGACCGCGCGCAGCAGCTCGTCGCGCTCGGGGCGGGTGAGCCGCCCGCGCCGCTCGGCGAGCCCGAGCAGGATCTTCAGGTTGACCTCGTGGTCCGAGCAGTCGACGCCGCCGGAGTTGTCGATGAAGTCGGCGAAGATCAGGCCGCCGCCGCGCGCGTACTCCACCCGGGCGCGCCGCGTGAAGCCGAGGTTGCCGCCCTCCCCCACGACCCGGCAGCGCAGGTCGCGGGCGTCCACGCGGATCGCGTCGGAGGCCCGGTCCATCGCGTCCGCGTCCGTCTCCGCGGCCGCCTTCACGACCGTGCCGATCCCGCCGTTCCAGAGCAGGTCGACCGGCGCGCGGAGGATCGCGCGGATCACCTCGTTCGGCTGCAGGCGGTCGGCCTCGACGCCGAGCGCGGCCTGCGCCTCCGCCGACAGCGGGATGGACTTCGCGCTGCGGGGCCACACGCCGCCGCCCGCGGAGATCGCGCCGCGCTCGTAGTCGTCCCACGTCGACCCGGGGAGCGCGAACAGCCGCCGTCGCTCCGCGAAGCCGGCGGCGGGGTCCGGGTCGGGGTCGATGAAGACGTGGCGGTGGTCGTAGGCGGCGACGAGCCGGATCCGGTCCGAGAGCAGCATCCCATTGCCGAACACGTCGCCCGACATGTCGCCGATGCCCACCACCGTGAACGGGTCCGTGGCGGGGTCGAGGCCGAGCTGGCGGAAGTGGCGCTTGACCGACTCCCACGCCCCCCGCGCGGTGATCCCGAGCGCCTTGTGGTCGTACCCCGTCGAGCCGCCCGACGCGAACGCGTCGCCGAGCCAGAACCCGCGCTCCTCGCTGACCCGGTTGGCCGTGTCGGACAGCGTGGCCGTGCCCTTGTCCGCGGCGACGACGAGGTAGGTGTCGGCCTCGTCGCGCACGCGCACGCCGCCGGGATGCACGACCCGGCCGTCGACGAGGTCGTCCGTGAGCTGGAGCAGGCCCTCGATGTACCGCACGTACTGGCGCTCGACCTCCTGCCGGCGCTCGTCCGGGTCGGCGGGCGGCGTCTTGAGATAGAAGCCGCCCTTGGCCCCGGCCGGCACGATGACGGCGTTCTTGGTCATCTGGGCGCCCATGAGCCCGAGCACCTCGGTGCGGTAGTCCTGCCGGTCGGACCACCGGATGCCGCCGCGCGCCACGCGGCCGCCGCGCAGGTGGATGCCCTCCATCGCCGGGGAGTAGACGTAGATCTCGAACAGCGGCGTCGGCTGCGGGATGGCCGGCACGTCGGCCGAGCGCAGCTTGAAGGCGGTCACCGAGCGGCCCTCGCAGAACGCGTTCGTGCGCAGCGTCGCGTCGATCAGCTTGAGCTGGTTGCGCAGGATGCGGTCGTGGTCGAGTGACTCGACCGCCTCGAGGTCGCCGAGGATCTCCTCGCGCAGCGCCGTCTCCCGCTCCTCGCCCCCGTCGCCGCGCGGGTCGAACCGCAGCTCGAAGTAGGCCATGAGCTTGGCCGTGAGCGCCGGGTTGGCCGCCAGCACGTCGTTCTGGTAGCCCTGCGTGAAGCGCGACCCGATGCGCTGGCGGTACATCCGGTAGGCGCGCAGGACGCTGACCTGGCGCCAGTTCAGGCCCGCGACGACGACGAGGCGGTTGAGCGAGTCCGACTCGGCGTCGCCCCGGCGCACGGCCGCGATGCAGTCGGCGATCCGGTCGCCCACCTCCGCGAGGTCGAGCGGGCGGTCGCCCGGGCCGAGCACGCCGAAGTCCTGCACCCACGTGTCGCCGTCGCCGCCGCGCAGGCGGGTCGGAACCTCCTCGATGACGCGCAGGCCGAGGTGCTCGAGCGTCGGCATCGCCTCGGCCAGCTCGACCTTGCCGCCCGGCTTGTACAGCGCGATCCGCGTGCGGCCGGGCTCGTTCTGGAGCCCGACCACGAACGGCAGCCGCTCGTGCTCGAGCCGGTCCAGGCACGCGACGTCGGCGACCGCGGCGGCCGGCTCGACGGCCGCGCGGTAGTACTCCGGGAAGCGCGGTCCCCACCGCTCGGCGAGCTCGCGCCCGCGCGTCGGCCCGAGGGCGTCCACCAGGCGCTCGCGCAGGCCGTCGTCCCACGTGCGGGTGAGCGACACGACCTCCTGCTCGAGCTCGGGCGCCGGCACGTCGGGGATGCCGTCGGCCGCGTGGACGCTCACGTGCACGCGGACCCAGTCCTCCTGCCCGAGCACGGTGTGGGTGGTCACCGCCTCGGTGTGGAAGCGCCGCCGGACGAGCGCGGTGAGCGCGTCGAGCAGCTCGGCGTCGTAGCGGTCGGCGGGCAGCGCGACGATGAGCGAGGCGGACCGCCCGTCGGCGGAGCGGCGCCCCAGCAGCCGCACGCGGTCGCCCTCGAGCGCGAGCATCGCGGCCACCGCGCGGCGCAGATCCGTGGTCGGCGCCGCGAGCAGCTCGTCCTTCGGGAACGAGTTGAACACCTCGACGGCGGTCTTGTAGTCGTGCGACCCCTCGATCAGGTCCTCCGTGCGGAGGATCTGGCGCAGCTTGCGGTGGAGCAGCGGCGTCGTCGAGGCCGGCTCGGCGTAGGCCTTGGAGGTGAAGTGCCCGAGCATCCGGGCCTCGCCGACGATACGGCCGTCCGGGGCCACCTTGCGGACGCCGATGTAGTCCATCCGGTCGCGCCGGTGCACGGTCGCGATGGCGTTCGTCTTCGTGACGAGCAGGAGGTCGCCCTCCAGCGCGCGCTCGCACAGCTCCCGCGGCAGCTCGGCGAGCCGCCGGGGGCGCGCGAACGCGGAGCTCGCCTCGTCGGCCAGGATGCCGAGCCCCGAGCCCGGGACGACGGCGATGGCCTCGTCCAGGATGCGGTACTCGCGGTAGCCGAGGAAGACGAAGTCGTCGCGCAGCAGCCACTCCAGGAAGGCGACGGTCTCGTCCACCTCGTCGTCGGCATAGCGGCTGGCGCCCGCGGCGGCCAGGTGGATCATCCGGCGCGCGCGATCCGCCATGGCGGGGAAGTCGAGCACGGCGCGGCGCACGTCCCCGAGCACGGAGCGCACGGCGTCCGCGAGCTCCTCGAGCGCGGCGGGCGACAGCCGGCGGTCGAGCTCGAAGTGCATCACCGACTCGCGCGCCCCGCCCTCGCGCGGGTGCAGGACGGCGGTGATGCGCCCGGTCGCATCGCGCTCGACGCCGATGATCGGGTGCTGCACCCGCTGGATACGGCCCGCCTTCGCCTGCAGGACGCCGCGGACGGAGTCGAGCAGGAAGGCGAGGTCCTCCGTGTTCGTCTCCACGACCGAGCCGGCCGTCTCGTAGCCGTGCTCCTGCCGGGTCGGCGTGAACGCGCGCACGGCGATCGGGCGCTCGCCGCGGGCGGCCGCGAAGTCGAACACGCCGGCGATCTCCCCGTACAGCGCCTCCGCCGACGCGCCGCGCGCTTCGTCCGACGGCATGCGCCGCACGTAGGCGGCGGCGAAGGCGCAGAGCGCCGCGGCGTCGCCCGGCCGCCGCTCCACGATCAGCGCCAGGAGCGACTCGCGCACCGGCGCGATGGCGATCTCACGGGTCTCCTCGGCGACGCCCACGCGCCGCCCATCATCGCACCCGCCGGTCGCCCCGCGACGCTGCCGCGCGCGCGGCGACCGCGCCGCCGCCCTCTACCCGGCGGCCGAGGCGCCGACGCGCGGCGTCGCGCCGAACCTGGTCGTACGACCGGGGGGACAGACCGGATTCACCCAATTCACACAGATTGCGCGCTTCGACTTCACGCGTCGCCTGGATGGTCCTACGACCCCGCTCACTGGGGGGGACGGCGCGCAGGAGCCGCGCCAAACAATCGGGTCAATCAAACCACGGGCGGTGCGCTGCCATGCTGAGCAGGGCTGAGAAGGTCAAGCTTTCTCGTAGGGACATGTTGAAGTTGAGCGCTGGAGGCGCGGGCCTGTTCGCGCTGACGGCGTCTGGGTTCGCGGTGCCGCGGGGCGTCGCCTCCGGGGGGCCGATCTACCTCGAGGCGTTCCCGACGAGCCCGCTCATCACCGACCCCTTCCGGGACATCCCGGAGAACCAGCTTCCCATCCCGCAGGCGCTGCGGCCGATGGACGGCGGCTACCTCAAGGGGCTACAGGGCAAGGGCCAGGATCCTTACAACCGCAACATCCAGGACTGCTTCTCGGCCGATCACGGACCGCTCACCTCGGGCGACTACCTCAACCGGTACCAGCGGCAGCTCGGGACCCACCAGGTCATGCCGGGCGACACGCTCCCGGCGCCGGGTGGCAACTACAAGTGGCTGAGCGACAAGCCGGTCGTCTACCAGATCCAGGTGCAGGTCAACACGCACGACTTCACCCGGTCGACCGTGCAGCCGATCAACAGCTTCGGCAAGAACATCGTCGCCCCGAACGGCAAGGGCGTGCAGAACCTGCCGTCGAGCGTCATCCACGGCTTCAACGGGACGTTCCCGGGCCCGCGGATCAACGCGATGTACGGGCTCTCGTCGCTGGTGCGCTTCGAGAACCACCTCGACGAGAACCCGC
>Ga0070702_100000883_pt1 | contig 11662 bp, 20 predicted proteins | sample KBSK5103metaG_FD_65466 | JGI IMG/M metagenome (GOLD analysis project Ga0070702, IMG submission 65466) | Corn, switchgrass and miscanthus rhizosphere microbial communities from Kellogg Biological Station, Michigan, USA - KBS K5-10-3 metaG | ecosystem: Host-associated > Plants > Roots >... | reverse complement strand
TTTGATTTCGTACTTGGCAAACAAACGCAGGGCGAAACGCCGCAGTACAACACCATCGGGCAGGGCGCGGGCTTCCTATTCTCGGCCGGAAATATTGTCGGCTCATCGCTGCACGGCTCCGGCTCATTCCCGCGGCGCGGCCTGATCTGGTCTTTCGATCTCACGGACCGCCAAGTCGCCACCACCACGTGGCCGTCCTACCTCGACCGCGGCAACTACTCGGCGTCGATCACGCCATGCACTTCTACCTACGGCGCAACGCCGAACTGCGGAACCGCCGGCGGCGCGGGAACCTCGGTAATCTCTACCGGATTCGCAACAACGTACCAGGACACGAGCAGCGTGGGGCACTTCGAGGTCAAGCCCGCCGCCTGGCTCGCGAATAGTAGCACCGCAATGACGCCAGCCGCGATGCTCGGAAATGGGTCGTACTCGGTGGTGGGAGTCTTCCAATTCAACACGCCAAAGACGCAATTTCGGATGGGCTCTGTCTGGTGCACCGGGCAGGAAGCCGGAGCGAACGGGCAGGGGAAAGTATCACTCGACTTCGCCCAGGACGGCAGCGATACCACTCGCAGGCTGAGTATTAATTGGGGAACGCAGTTCCAGCCCCATTGGCAATTCGTGGCTAATCAAGACCTCGCGGTCTTTTCCACCTACTTCATCGCCGCAACGGTAACAGCGCAGACCGGCGGATGCGGCGGCGCTTGCGTGCCCACTGCGCATCTGTGGGTTGGGATCGGTGGCGTACTCACCGACCTATTCGCCGGAGTCTCGTATACCGCGGTCCTGTCGGCTAGCGCGGCAGCTAAGACGCCCAATGTTCTCGCGGGGCCGTTCACGTTGGGGTTGGACGTGTTGGGTGCCGGGACGCAATCCTCTACGAACTACGGCCCGTTCATCCCCTACTCTCGCCCACTGCCGCCCGTTGAGCTCCGGTCCATGTACCGCGAGATGAAGACGAAGATGGCGTCGCGCGGCTTGATCCTGCAATAGCGCCCGCGGTTTTTCATCGCGCCGTTGATTTCGCCAACACTTGTCTATTTGGCGAAGTGTTGACAAAATTGTCTAAATCGACCCGCCGCACTTTCGTCGCCCCATCGAGAATCGAAGGCAGCTTCCCTTGCTTAACGTGCCGCCGCAAGAGCGCCAGCGAAAGCCCGCTGTACGCGCGCGCCTCGGGAAGCGTGAGGTACAGCGCGGGCGGCTGCATCTTCGCTTCCATCGCCCCGGCAATCCGATCCAGCACCAGGGATAGGACGTCGTTCGGCGCGGGCTGTCGTGCTATCTGGCTTTCGTGCTTTCTTGCCGGCGCGGGTAACGTTGCAGGCTCGATGCCGAAATCAGCCGGCGGCATGACGTGAGCTTTCGGCGCAGCCAGGCGGGCCACGTCGTCGGGATTGAACACCGGCTCCGGCTTCAGCCCAGGACGCGGACGCTCGCGCCGCTCAGGTCCTGTGCCTGCGTCACAACGCCGGTCTAAGGTTCGCTCGCTGATTTGCAGGTGCGTGGCTGCTTCGGCTTTGGTAAGCCAATTCGAAAGATCAGGTGATGGCATTGCGCCATGATCGCGCCAATCTCGCCACCTGTCAACATGACAATGACGAAACCGTCGAAATGCACGCCAGTCGAGGTTACGCGATCCATGGCGACATATCGACGCGTCTAGATCACTGGCGAAATCCTGTGTCGGAATTCACCGCTCGCCAGAATTCCCGGCACGCCTCGCAGTATCCCTTGCACGCTTTTGCCAGTGCTAAGTACGCGGTTTCAGTGGGATCGGACTGATACTCAGCGGCGCGGGTTCGCTTCTCCAGCCACGCTAGATGCCCACGATGGAGAGCGCGTCGAATCAGTTCCTCCCGGCTCGCCTCAATCGCCGCTGCTGCTGTCGCCACTGATTGATCTTATCGCCGTGGCTCCACCTGATCCGTGGCTGAATCGCCACGGTCTGTTTTGGCTCAGCGGGCGGGATTTCGAAAAATGCACCCCGTGAAACAGCTTGTTTCACGGGGTCAATTTTGGAAAGTGTTCAATCGGTGGAAGTTGTGAATCGACAGAAGGGCGGTTACAACCAGCCGTCGGGCAGCGCGTTCCTACGCGACGGTTTGCCCGGAAGGCCGGAGCTTCCGAGCACTTTCCGAGTTTGGCGCGTCTCTCGCCCCTGTTTCACAGTGATTATAAAAAGCGAACGCCTGGCGAACGTACGTGCTTGAGTGTTCAATCGGGGACACAGAGCAAGGATGCGATTGGAGGATTATGAAGGGGTCCTAAAAAGCCAAACGGCCCACCCATTCGGAGAGGTAGGCCGTTCCTAATTTTCGAGATGCAATGCCCCATCTTAACCGAGTTTCAGGTGCGAATACAAGGCGAAACTGCTTCCTCACTTTGAACCCGTGGAGACTCTTCACCCCGGATAGCCAGCCGCTCGACGCTCCTGGAGGCGGCGAATCGGCCAGAAAGTACCAGTCCTGCCGGGCCTGTTGCATTCGCGCCAGTTCGTGGTACAGTCTTCTCACCGGGGGCACCCGGTTACAGTTTGAGCCCGGCGCGTATCCCGCCCCCAAAAGCGGACTTCTGTTCGCGCCGGGTTCAGCACCTTCAGAAGAGGTGCCAATGAAGAGACAACAGCTACAACCCGAATCAGTACCAGAAACCCGAACCGGTACAATCCCCTCCGATTCCTGCGGAAATACCATTCCATGTGCTGGTGGCACTGCGCTAGCCTTGCCCACATGCTCAATTCGAACGAGCTTCTCGTTCTCGAATCGCTACTCGTCCGCGCGCGCGCTGCCGCCGATCCCGTCGCGTCGATCGAAGGGGTCCTGGTGGGGGATGTTGTTCAACTCCGTCCAGGCGCCGATCCGCACTGGGAGACGTCGCTCTTCCTGGTCTGCGCGATTACTCACGATGGTGGAATCCGCGGTCAGATTTTGCGGCCGCATCGTAGCGGCGCTCGCGAAGCGTGGTACACCTACCGGCCTCCAGAAGTGCTCAGGATCGGCTGCGCGCCCTTCCCTGAACCTCCGGCTGCGATCCGCTCCTGGGGCCGTCCGGAGCCCTGCGCTGCGTGTCATGATTTGCGCCGGGCGAAGGCGAAGAAGTTTACATAATTCTCGCCATTCTGAAGTTCGGATTATTCGTTATCGGAACCAGAATTCCACGGTTCCAAAAAGTGTTTGCTACCGGGGTTTTTTCGGCTCCGATAACAAATATCATGTAGCCTCTGCAAGATCTCCCTAAATTCAGCGCCAACCGTTCGCTGTGACCTCTGCCAAGAAATCCACAGCGGCGCAAGGCGAGAACTCGATCCCGTCGAGGTTAAGGGAAACCCCACTTCTGCTACCTTCAGTTTTACCCTGTAGCCGGGCCTCGGCGCAATATCCAAACCTCAACGATTTTGCATGACGAACGTGCGCGACGGCGCGCACAGGAAAGGCTTGGACCGACAAGCTATGCAGCAAACTGCCCCTCCAGGGTACGCGACCAACTGGGAAGCCTTCATTGATCTAATTCGTTTTGGGCCGGAAATATGGGGGCCGATGGGCTCCCTCGTGCTTAATTTCCACGCCGAGCGTACCGTGCTGTGGGGTAAGGCGAGCGACCGGCACGCCCAGAGCCAGGCGATTGGTGGAGTTTATAACCTTAAGACTGGAGAGATGGTACGGGGATGCGCTGGGGTCAGCCGGGCGACTTACAACGCAGAGAATGCCGCCCTGTTGATTGACGACACCCAACCGAACCAGCCGAGCCCGAGGCCTCGCGTGCTCCGGAAAATTAGGCACCGCTCCGACAGGAAAGGCAACGAGTACACGGAATTTCAGATCGACTGGCTGGCATTTCGGGCGGCTATAAGTGAGTGGAAGGAATCACACTTGCGCGCCGATTTACCGCTCCTACAAGGCGGTTCTACGAGTACCCCCCTTGTCCACCACACGGACAAGGGCTTGTCCAGCAGGCGGACACCCCTTGTCCACCACACGGACAAGGGCTTGTCCAGCAGGCGGACACACAGTAGTGATAGTGACAGTGTAGATCGGACAGTGAGTGAGTCGCGCGTGCGCGAGGTGGTACCGCCGATTGCGGCGGACACTCACCCACTCTCCTTGGAAGAAGAAGCACGAAAGACTTCCTCCGCCGAGATCCTCAACGTCATCGAAGCTGCTTACGGTCGCCCGCTGCGTCCGAACGATCCGATCCCTGGCCAGATTTTGGACATCGGCCGACGGCTTGGCGTCTCAACTCGCGCACTCTGCTTTTTCCTGCAGGAAACCGCCGCGACCTGGCGCTCGCGCAATTACCACGTCACCAGCCCGAAACTATTTCTCAAGGCCACCGGCGAAGATCTGATCCCCTGGAGGAACGCCAATCTGAGCCTGATAGATTCCTGCGAGCGGGAAGAACGCGATGCTGCCCGCCGCGCGACGTACGCCGCACCGCTCGCCGAATTGCCGGCCGCACCCGTTCAGCCCGAAGTTTTACTATGTCCAGAATGTCATCAGGAGGCACTGATAGATGGGACCTGTCAAAGCGAAGAATGCGTTACCGAACGCGAACAACAACGAGCCAACCGTAGAGCTTCGTCAGGAGGATGACGGGTCGGTATACATCTACTTCGGAGATCTTCTCCTCGGCGGAATCGTGGCGGAGGGCGAGGCTATCCGGCTGATTTTCAGCGATGCCGATCCCGGTGCACTGCTCACCATGCAATGGCCGGGCGGACCGTGCTCCATCCGCTTCGACCTTTCGGGCGGCATTGCCAACCTGAAATGGAGGCCGAAAAAATAATGCGGCCCGAACCCGCAGTTACGCTCGAATACCGTTCAGATTCGCGCGCAAAGGAAAAGCGAAACCCCGAAACCAGCAACGTGCTCCCGTGGCCGATTCCATTGGGGAAAAGCGAGCCTTCGCCTTTTCTACGCGGCGAGCAACTTTCGCTATTCTCCGAGAACTGCGAAATTGACGTGACAAATTTACGCCGCAAAGAAGCTGCACGCGCGGCCCAGATGCACGCCGAGGGCACTCAGCGAGGTTACGATTCGAGTTTCAAAAGCTTCGCGGCGTTCTGCGAGAAGACGGGCCGCACTTCCCTGCCCTCAACTCCGTCCACGGTGACGCTGTATCTCACCTACGAATCAACCCAGGGCCTCGCTACCGGCACGATCACCCGCCGTCTGGTGGCCATCAGCGACCAGCACAAACGTGCAGGCTATCCCAGCCCGTGCGCCTACCCGGAGGTGAGGGACTGCCTCAAGCGAATTCGCCGGGAACTGGGCACCGCGTCGAAACCAAAACTGCCGATCTGGCCTGATGATTTGAAAGCTATGCTCGCAGCCGTCGGGGACACCACGCGAGCATTACGTGACCGGGCACTCCTGCTATTCGGTTTCGCTTCCGGGATGCGCCGGGGGGAGTTAGTCGCCCTCGATATCGCGGATGTGCGGACGCAAGCGCAAGGTTTGGAAGTCCACATACGACGGTCGAAAGTGGATCAGTTCGGCGCGGGAAGATTGCTGGGTGTCCAGCGCGGAGAGCGAAAAGCCACCTGCCCAGTACGCACGCTGGAGTCATGGATTGCCGTGCGTGGCAGGCAGCCGGGGCCGCTATTCTCGCAGGTGCTCCGTTCGGGCAACATCACCGGCCATCGCCTGTCGGGTGCAGCCGTGGCGCGAATCTTGAAGCAGGCGGCAACTCGGGTTGGCCTCGATGCGACGGCGGTTTCTGCTCACAGCTTGCGGTCAGGTTGCGCCACATCGGCGGCGGCGGCGGGTGCGGATATCAAATCGATTGCGGATCGCCTCGGACACGCCAGTTGTCGGACGACCGAACGGTATATAAGACATGGGAGCCTGTTTAGCGTAAATCCACTCAAGGGGGTTCTGTAAATGCCGGATAAACCGAACCGCGTCGACCGCGTGGAGATCCAGGGCGGCATCATCCATCTGCCGGCAGAATTCCGCGAGGTCGCGCTCCTGGCGAACGCGGCGGGACTGGAAGGATGGAAATTGGTCGACGCCGAGTACGGGCTCGACGCCGAGACCGCGCGAAAGGTGATGTACTCGACAGAGCCGGATTTCGGCGAACTGAAAGCGCGGGTGCAGCTCACCTACACTCAGACGCCTGCCAGCGCGTTCCTACGCGACGGTTTGGCAGGTGTCCAGGACGTCGGCACACCTACCCCAACGGAAGACAAAGCCTCCACACCTTCACAGGTCAAAGAAGGTTTTGAACCTCCGCCGCTGCCAAAGGACGCTCATAAATTCGTACCTTTTCCAGGTAGTCGTTTCTGTGGTGAGTGCATGGGCGGAGAGTTACATCCAATTCACATCACGGAGTCCACCTTATGATCCAACCCAACGAAGCCGCCGGCCTCACCGCCGCGCTCGCCAAATCCATCGACCAGCGCGCCACCGATCTACACAACCTGCTGGACGACGCCACTTACCGCCGGACGATCGCCAACCGCGACGAATCGTTGATGTACGCTCACTCCGCTCTAGACCACCTGCGCACAGCATCCCGCGAACTCCGCAATATCGTGCTGGCACTCGGGCCGGCCGAGACGCAACCGACAGTACGCGAGACGGCTGGATCGATCGACGGGAAGGCCGACATCTTCCACCAGCCGTACTGCGGCCATTGCGGCGCCGCCGTCACGGATCCGGCAACCCACATCTGCGAGGCCTCCGCATGACCACTTCCCAATTGCAAGTGTTCAACTGGCTAGCGACGCAGCGGCGGGGCAGCACCTGCTGGTATCGGCCCTCTGCCATCAAGCCCGATGGGTGTCCCGGAGGCGCTTCCTCTGTCGGGCGAGTGCTGCGTTCCCTGGTCGAGCAGGGGCGCGTCGAGGTGCGGACCGGCGACAGAGGCAACGGCACCACATGCCTGGAGTATCGCGCCAAGAGTTCCATCGTGTTCGCCCCTGGTAAGCGGCTGGTGAAACCATGACACCCGCAGCCACGCCAACCGCGCAGGACCTCCAGAACAAGGTGCGCGCGATCCGCAGGCGGCGTACCGCCCGCATCGCTAAAAGGTCCACCGCCAGAGAGCGGCGCGCCCTCTACCTGCTCAACGCGGGAAAAGTGGAACAGTTCGCCGTCGAGTTTCCGCGAGGAGTGGTGTAGCCATGAGCGACGACGCCAGAACCTTTACGGTGGACATCGCAATACTCAACAGAACCACCGGAGAATTTATCTGCGCCGAGGTGAAGGTGGTGCTGGTGGGAACAAAAGCTGTCACTGAGATCCGGACCTCTCGCCGCTTCACAGAAGAAGAAATGGAAATGCTGGAAGCCGCGATGGATGAGGTCGTCCGCCAAGAGACCGGCGCGCCGGTGGTGCGGGAAGGTTCCGCGACGTGTTCCAGCCAGGCTGAATTGAACGCGAGGATGCGCCGACATCTTGGAGGTGGCCAAGGATGACTGACCTGGACCGCGCAGCAGCTTCAGAATGCGTCCGCCTCATGTGCCTACTGGCTGAGTCGGACACACCACACAGCAAGGAACTGGCAGTTATCGTCGCGTCCCGTCTGCTAACGATTGTCGATGAAGGCGCAGGAGAGCCGCTGACAGACGAGGATATGGAACCGATGATCCACATTGGGAGGCAACTCGATGCAAACGGATGATGCCGAAGACTACGCAGGATTACCAGCAGTGGAAGGCCCTCCAGCTTCTATCCAATGCCCAACTTGTGGGAAGGTTTCGTATCACCCTCAAGACATAGCAAATCGATACTGCGGTTTCTGTGCAAAATTCCACGATGAGATGGAGCGGCCATGACTCTACAGCCAACCAAGCTCGGCGCTTCCGCCATCGAGATCACCGACGACGACGGTCGACCGGTGGCCACCATCTACGCGCAGTCCGCCGGCATCGAAATCATTTGCCAGGAGGGATACAGCGCGGAGTACTCCCACAGCCGATCCGAACGCATTGAACACCTGGGAATCACATTCACACGGCACCGCACGAAGGGAGAGATCGATGCCAAAGAATAAGCCGTTGAAAGTGGGAGAGCACGCACCGTCCTCCAGTGACGCCACTGCGGGTAGACGCCCCGGCCAAAACCGTCACCGCGAGGACGCAGCGCTAGCCGAGGGCGGGGCCTCATTGATCAACGACACGACACTCGCCTTGGTAAATCGGTTGCTGGTCGGCGCGTCTCCAGTAGGCGCTTACGCAATCGGAATGGTCTGCGCGGCGGTGTGGGCGGTCGATCCCTCCCTAGAGATACCGGATACCGCGCTAGCCGGAGCGAGGGAATCGCGCACGCTGGAGGAGGGCCTGAGATACGCAAATGATGGGCGGTGGTGGGCACTGGCGAAAGCCCGAGGAGCTTTATGAGCGGCCTCCAAGGGCGCCCCGCGCGCACGATCTACCAGCACCAGGCCGACCAGGCGAAAGAGATCCGCCGCATCCAGGATGCCGCCGCCCGCGCCGTCGCCGCCCCGCACAAGCCACGGCGGGCCCCCCGCAAACCCAGTCGCGCACGCGATCACCGCGCGTCCTATCCGGAGCGAAGGCAGGACAACGCATGAGTATGACGACACGAAAGAACACCGCGCCGCCCCTTTCCGACGTGGAAGCGGCCGAGCGCAAAATCAAAGTTGATCGAGACGGACTAGTGAAATGCCGCGTGTGTTCCTGCACGGAGATTCGACCATGCTTCCCGCCGTGCGCCTGGGTAGAGGTTGACCTTTGCGACGGCTGCGGACAGGTGCTGAAGGCGATGGTGGAGTGGGCTGAGGGAGCGCACCGTCCGAGCGTGCTCGCGTTGATCCGCGAGTTCAACCGGCTGCGCAAATCGGTCTTCTCCCGGCTCGCGCGGAAGGCACAGGCAGGCGGCAGATGAGCGCGCCGTTCCAGCCGGAAGGTACGCCGGGCTACTGGATGCACGAAACCAGCGGCGTGCTCGCACCAGTGGTGAAAGCGTATCTCAATGGCGAACTGCTCACGGTGATCGACATAGGCGTGATGAGGGCGTACTTGCGGCAGTGGATCATGGCACCCGGGTTCATAGGGGAGGGCACAGAAGCGTTGCGGCGTTCGGTGGAGCAGATTCAGACACAGCGCGATATCGACGAGTGGATCGAGGCGGCAATCGAGGAAGGAATTGATCCGTTATGAAATCTGATCGGTTTTGAAAGGAGAAAGAAGTGGGCATACTGAACAAAAACTCCGATATATTCATTCAACCGGATAAGCCAGTAAAGCAGAGAATACGGCATGCTCCAAAACAAGTTCTACCTAATGCTGGACTAGGAACGCAGGACTGCAAAGGTACGCACGAGCAACGTCAAGAGTGGATGAGAAAGCGGCAGGCGGCAAAGAGTATGCAGCTCGGCGGGAAATGATGACTGAGAAAGGGTTGAACGATTCCGCATCTTCATCGAGCAGTTTGGACACTCCGCCGCCGGTCGAACCGTCGCCCGATGCGGGCGCTCTCCCGGCTCTGAGGTACAGCTACACGTGGCGCAAACGCCGCCCCGAAGACCTGGCGCAAGCCTTCTATGCGTGCCAACGTTGCGACGCGGAAGATCAGCCCTTCGGGTTATACAGCGAACTGGAACGCGCGCACCTCGACGGCGACCGCACCAACGACGCCCCGGAGAATGTGGCGGTGCTGTGCAGGACTTGCCATCGACGTCTGGATCACGCCGAATGGCTGGCCCTGTACCGCGCGTGGCTGGCAGTAGAGCGGGAGAAGCGGATCGACCGCATGGATGCGGAGCGGCCGATTCTGAAGTTTCTGGCGGTGGCCTAGTTAAACCATTGAAAGGAGAAAAACAGTGACGAATGAAATAGCTCGGCAGACAACGGCAGATCAGGTAACAGACGTGGCCACCGGCCCCGTGGGCATCGCGGCGATACAACTCCAACTGGTGGAATGGTGCAGGGAAAAACACGCTGAAGTCCGGCGGGAATTGGATGTGATGAACGACGCCATTCAAAAAGCGAGAGAGGGCGGGTTCAAGACGCGGGCCATGAGCGCAGCGGCGAAGAAGTTAGAGGCGGGGGATGCGTTCTACTCGAAAGTGCTGCAAGCGCTCGAAGCCGGCTACATGCTGTTCCCTCCCATCGAAGGTTCGAGCATCGAGGTGCTGGCGATCCGCAGCTCGGACGGAGAGCACGGCTTTGAGCGCACATTGCAGAGTTGGGGCCGCCCGGGCGGTGAACAAGGCGCCGATATTCTGCCGGCGGGCGAAGGCTCCTACGTGAGTCCAGTAATCCACTGGCAAAAAGGAGGGGTCGAGAAGGTGCAGAACCGTGATGGCAGCACCACTGACAAACAGGTATGGTATCCGCTGAACGACCTCGCCGCTCCCGACTTCCCGCTGGTGATGGCGCGGTCCCAATGTATCGACGCAACGAATCGGGCGATGGTGGAATTGGTGTTCGATGACATTGCGATCTACCCGGCTAACGCCCGGAAAGATCCGGTCATCCTCGGGCGCATCTTCGACCCGACCCGGAAACGTTGGTTGAATTTCCTGGTGTCTTGGCGTGTCGATAAGCGGGATCTGTGAAAGAGCCGTTGCGGTACACCGTCGTGAACATCGACCGGCGGACGGTCGACCGTGGTGGGTGGGAGCATAGACTAGAGGCAGTGAGAACCCTGGTGCTCGCGCTGTTCCTCGTCTTGGCGTCTCCCGCCGCAACGCTGATCCGTATGGCGTGCGGCGGCGCCGGTGGCACAGATCCACAGGGCAACGTCTGGTCGCCCGATGCGAGCTTCACCGGCGGATCCACGTGGCCGGCCAACGGATCCACTGCGGCCGATCGGGCGGCCATGGCTGCGCAGGACATTCCCTATCGCAATTTGCGCTACAGCAATCCGCCGGGTACGAGTTTGTCCTACACATTTCAATTGCCGCCGGGCTCGTACTCAATCGTGTTGAAGTTCCTCGAGCCCAACAAGACGGCCGCCGGCCAGCGAGTGTTCGCCGTGTCGATCAACGGCGCGCCGGTATTGTCCAACCTGGACCTGTTTGCCGTCAGTTCTGGCGCCCTGAAGCCCTACGACGACGCCTTCCCGGTCGTCACGGCCTCCGGAGCGATACGGATTGATCTAGCGCCTTCCGTGGGAAATGCAGTGCTCTCCGGGATTCAGATTGACGGCGTGGCCGCACCACCGCCTCCGGAGGTTCCATCCCTTGAGTGCCGGATTGGGATCATTGCCACCGGCGATATCAACACGGTGCCGGGAACCACGAAGGCCGTCCCCTTTCTCACCGGCGTTTCCCCGCGCACTCGTTTCGTATCCCTGATATTGAGCGAGCACCAGATGTTCCGCGGCGCAATTCCGATCACTGGGTCGATGGCGTTAACGCAGAGCGGCCCGAACGGCGTGGTGAAGCAGCAGGGTGCCGACATACAGCTTGGCGTGAGCGATTTAGATACGGTTGCTAACGTCTTCCAGTTTCTGACAGGTGACTTGACCAACCCTTACGACCTGTCAGTGTCGATCTCGATCAACCCGGATTTCTCGTATATCACCACAGGCGCAATCCGTTGGGAGGCTTGTTGGTTTCTGGTGCCCGAGCTGTGAATCGTTCCGTGGCCGCCGCTTCAAACCGTCGCCCGAAGGAACGGGCGCTGAAGCGGCTCTGAGTGATAATAGGGTTGGAACTGTCTAGGAACACCAACCCAGAAACCGGG
>Ga0070702_100000880_pt1 | contig 11673 bp, 9 predicted proteins | sample KBSK5103metaG_FD_65466 | JGI IMG/M metagenome (GOLD analysis project Ga0070702, IMG submission 65466) | Corn, switchgrass and miscanthus rhizosphere microbial communities from Kellogg Biological Station, Michigan, USA - KBS K5-10-3 metaG | ecosystem: Host-associated > Plants > Roots >... | reverse complement strand
TTCGTGCGGCCTTCGATCTGCGGCAGCAGTCCGAGCTTGGCCACCTTCTCCGATTGCGAGGCGGCGCGTTCCTCGTCGCTGAACACGCCGAGAGAAATCCTGCGTGCGCCGGGTTCGCCGACGACCTGCGCATCATTGATGCCGCCGCGTTTCAGCCGGTCGAGCAGGCGGCGTTCACCCGTCTCCTGTGGCGGACTCTCGAGGTACACCCAGAATCCATCCGGCGCCGAGGTCGCGACCTCGCGCGGCAGCGAGGGATAGCCGCTGTCGGTCAGGGTCTGGCGAGCCTTCGCGGCGAGCTCGTTGGTCGCGAAGGGCCCGACCGTGACGCAGGTGCCCTCGCCCGTCGCCACGGGCAGTGTTTCGGTAGCCAGTTGCAATGGAGGCGCGACGACCTTGGCCGAGACGGGAAGCTGCGCCTCTTTGGGCGCGAGCCAATGCGACCACGCGAAGAACGCGAGATTCATCAGCAGCAGGACGAAGAAAGCGACGCGCAAGCGGCGCGAGTGTAACAAATGCCCTACGTTCGGCGACCCGCCAGGATGGCCAGGCCCCGCAGCACCAGGTCGGGAACCTCGTAGAAGGTTGTACTTATATATGTGCGCAGGCGGCTGGCACCCCCGCCAGTCAGCAGCAGCAGCGGCCGGGCCCCCAGCGCCGCGCGCGCCTCGGCTGCCGCCCGGTCGATGAGCGCGGCAGCGGCAAACGCCGCGCCGGCATCGAGCGCGCCGGCGGTGTCGGCGGCAAACAGACCCCGCGGCCTGCGCTTCACGCCGCGCGCGCCACGTGCACGAGTGCGGATTCCGTGGGTGCCGGCCAGCAGGCTCGCGATCATGGTGGCGGGACCCGGGGCGATGGCGCCGCCGAGATGGCGGCCATCGGCGGCCAGGGCATCGATCGTGAGCGCGGTGCCGATGTTTGCTACCAGCACGGGCCGGCTACCGCCCAACGCATGCGCCGCGATGGCGGCAACCCAGCGGTCAGCGCCCAGGCGCCAGGTGTCGCGATACGCGTTGCGCACGCCGCAGGCCTGTCGCGTCGAGCGGATGAACGTGACAGGCAGCCGGAAACGCGCGCGCACCGCCGCGGCCAGCGCGCGCTCCAGCTTCTTGCCCGCGACGCATACCGCGACGACCTGCGAAACATCTTTGGGGGCGCCGCGTACCAGCGCGCGCAGGCTGGCGGCCGAACCCCGGTGCACGGCGGCGTGCCGGCGCTTCATGAGTCCGTCCGAGAACAGCACCCACTTGACGCGCGTATTGCCGATGTCGACCAGCAACGTGCTCATCGCTCGAGCCTCACGCTGACTTCGCCCGAGACGAAACGCTGCACGCCGCCGGGCGTCTCCACCAGCAACGCGCCATGCGCGTCGACGCCGCGGGCCACGCCGCGGGTGATCTCGCCCGCATTCTCGATGCGCACTTCACGATCCTGCAGCGCATCGCGGCGTTGCCAGTCCGGCAGAAGCGGTGTGAGCCCCTGCCGGGGGAATGCTTCCAGCGCGAGCACCAGCCGCGCGAGTATCGCGGCCGCGACCGCGTTGCGCGCCGGAACCGGCGACTGCTGGGCGTGAAGATCGTCGGCAACGTTGCCGGTCCCGGCGATCGTCTGGCGCGCCGCCTCGTCGAGCAGCACGTTGATGCCGATGCCGATCACGACGTGCACCGGACCGCCCGCCTCGGCGCGCATCTCGATGAGAATGCCGCCGAGTTTGCCGCGCCCGGTCACGAGGTCGTTGGGCCATTTGAGCTGCACGCCCTGAACGCCGAGGCTTTGCAACGCATCCGCGACCGCCAGGCCGGTCACGAGGCTGAGCGCGGACAGGTCCGCCGGCATGTCCTGGTACTGCCAGGCCACCGACAGACAGACCGCGCCGCCCGGCGGCGCGACCCAACCGCGGCCGCGGCGGCCGCGCCCGCCCCATTGATGCTCCGCCAGCATCACGGCGGCGGCACCCGCCGCCGGCGGCAGCGCGTCCAGCAACTTCGTGTTGGTGGAGTCCAGGCTCCACTCGACCTGCAGCGTCTCGATACGCGCGCGCACCGCGGCCGGCAGCCACTCCCGGATTCGATCCGCATGCAGCGCGCTCACGCCGGGCGACAGCCGATAACCCTTGCTGGTCTGCGCGTCGAGCGTGACGCCGAGCTCGCGCAGCTGTTCGACGGCCTTCCACACGGCGGCGCGGGTCACGGAGAGGTCCTCGGCCAGCGCCTCGCCCGACTGGTAGCCGCGGTCGTCCAGGCGCTGGAACACGCGCTGCGGCAGTGGCATGGCGGCGCCCTCACTCACGGTTGCGCCCGAACAGCCACAGTTTGCGCGCGTGCGGCTCGGTGCCGGCGCGCATGCGGCGCACGTTGCCACGATGTGTCCAGATCACCAGCGCCGCGCAGGCCAGTGCGAACCCCATGAGCGGCGTCAGGTGCGCGCCGTCGCGCAGCAGTAGATAGACCGGGATGGCCAGCGAGGCGGTGATGGAAGACAGTCCCACATAGCCCGATACCATGACCACGGCCAGCCAGGTAACGACCAAGGGCGCCAACAGCGCCAATTCGAGCCCCGCCCACGCGCCCAGCAGCGTAGCGACCCCCTTGCCACCGCGGAAACCGTGCCACACCGGGAACACATGACCGATGATGGCGGCGAATGCGCACGCGGCTGCGAGCCAGCCGGCGGACTCGCCCCCGGTGATTGCGACGCCCAGCGTCGGCAGCCATGCCGCCGCCACCCAGCCCTTGGCCACGTCGATGATGATCACCCAGATGCCGAACGCCAGACCCTGCGTGCGCAGCGCGTTCGTGCTGCCGGCATTGCCGCTGCCGAGCGTGCGGATGTCGACGCCGCCGCGCAGACGGCCCACCACCAGACTGCCGACGATCGAGCCGAGCAGGTAGGCGATCAGCACCTTGACGGGAAAATCCATCGGGAAATCTGCTTCAGGGAGACGTCAAAAACACTTCGGCGAGCATACAACGGACGCTGCCGCCTCCGTGCCGCTCAATGATGTCGATGGGAGCGGCCAGCACCGCATCCACCGATGTATACAGCCGCGCGTACTTGCGGCCCTCGAGCGCGTGCTGCGCCGTGGCGGACATCACCAGGATGCGCATGTCGCCGAGGTACTCGTCCCAGCTGCCGACCTCGAGCACGTTGCCGGCGAACGCGCCCATCTCCTGCTCGCTGATCGCCAGCAAATCGTGTTGTTTCTCGAGCCGGGCCGCGACGCGGGCGCGGTCGGCCGCGTCGATGTTGTCGAGCGCCACCACCGCCAGGCGCGTACCGATGCTCATGAGCACGTTGGTGTGGTAGATGGGCGCGCCGCGCGCATCGCGCGCCGCGAACAGTTCGAGCTCGTAACCCATGACCTCTGCCCATTCGCGCGCCACCTGTTCGTCGGTACGCGGCGAGCGGCAGGCATAGGCGACGCGTTCGCGATGGTCGAGCACCAGGCTGCCCGTGCCTTCGAGGAATCGCCCGGCCTTCTCGTGGTGTGTCAGGTCGACGGTGCGCAGCACCTTGAAACCGGTATCGCGCACCACGGCGTCGACGATCTCCCGGCGCCGCTCCGCGCGGCGGCTGACCGCCTGCATGGGATACAGCACCAGGGTGCCGTCGGCGTGGAAGCTGACCCAGTTGTTCGGGAATACGGCGTCGGGCTTGGGTGGATCGTCGGAATCCTGCGCCACGCAGACGGTGACGCCCTCGCCCGCCAGCGCCGCGGCGAAGGCGTCGAATTCCGCCCGTGCCTGGGCAGCGGTGTGATCCGAGCCGCCGGCCTTCTGAAAACGGTTGGTGACCGCCGTTTCGGCATTGAAGGCAAAATGCCTCGGCCGGACCATGAGTACCGCGGACGCGCACTGCGCGGCGTCGCCCCGGCGTATTCCACCCTGCATTGCCGACTTCTACATCCCGAACGCGGTAGGCACAATAGCCCGCGAATGACCGACGCCGTACCCACACTCGACGCACGTTCCGCCGAAAGCGAGCGATTCGCCCGCGAGCTCTCCGCGGCATACGAAGAATACGGCTTCGTGATCATCGAAAATCACGGCATCGAGAAACGCCTCATCGACCAGTGCGTGGAGAGTTTCCGCAAGTTCTTCGCGCTGCCGGTGGAGCGGAAGCTGCGCTACCAGCTGCCGGCGGGCGGCGGCGCCCGCGGCTACACGCCCTTCGGCATCGAAACGGCGAAGGACTCGAAACACTTCGACCTCAAGGAGTTCTGGCACGTCGGCCGCGAACTGCCGCCGGGACATCCGTTCGCGAAGTACATGGCACCCAACATCTGGGTGGACGAGATCCCGGGATTCCGCGAGACCACGCTGTCGCTGTACCAGTCGTTCGACGCCCTCGGCCGCCGCCTGCTGGCGCCGATCGCCCGGAACCTCGGCCTGCCGGCAAACTACTTCGACGACAAGGTGAATCTCGGCAACAGCATCCTGCGCGTCATCCACTATCCACCGATGCCGCCCGAGCCCACGCCTTCGGTGCGCGCCGGCGCGCACGAAGACATCAACGTGATCACGCTGCTGCTGGGCGCCGAAGAACCGGGCCTCGAAGTCCAGTCGAAGAAGGGCGAGTGGCTGCCGATCAACCCGGCGCCGGGTTCGCTGGTGTGCAACGTCGGCGACATGCTGCAGCGCCTGACCAACAGGAAACTCCGCTCCACCACGCATCGCGTCACCAACCCGCCGCGCGAGCGCGCCTCGAACGCCCGATATTCCCTGCCGTTTTTCCTGCACTTCAACCCGGACTTCGTCATCAAGACTCTGCCGCAGTGCGTCGACGCCCGGCATCCGGACCAGTTCCCCGTACCCATCAATTCGCACGATTTCCTGCAGGAACGCCTGCGCGAGATCAAGCTCATTTAGTGGCGAAGCTCTACTTCTATTACTCGACCATGAACGCGGGCAAGTCCACCGCGTTGCTGCAAGCCGGTCACAACTACGAAGAGCGCGGCATGCGCACGCTGCTCTACACGGCGCAGCTCGACACCCGTGATGGCGGCAGGATCCATTCGCGCATCGGCATCGAGCGCGAGGCGCGGCACTTTCGGCCGGGCCAGGACCTGCGTGCCGACATCCTGGCCGAACACCAGCGCGCCGCCATCGCCTGCGTGCTGGTGGACGAATCGCAGTTCCTGACTCCGGTGCAGGTCCGGCAGCTCGGCGCGGTCGTCGATGAGCTCAACATCCCGGTGTTGTGCTACGGGCTGCGCACCGACTTTCGCGGCGAGCTGTTTCCCGGCAGCGCGCAGCTGCTCGGCTGGGCTGACAACCTGGTGGAGATCAAGACCATCTGCCATTGCGGCCGAAAGGCCATCATGGTGGTGCGTGTCAAGGCGGACGGCTCCGCGGAAAGGGAAGGCGCGCAGATCGAAATCGGCGGCAACGAGCGCTACGTGCCGCTATGCCGCAGGCATTTTTCGCAAGCTCTTGCCGGAGCAAAGATTCCTGCCTGAGCCCGCCCGGGCATTGCGCAAGATTCGTACAGGGTTGCACCGCGCGGCTGTTGCGCTGGCACAGCAGCACGCGATTTTCGGTTGTAACTCGATCGTCATCTCATTAACGTGTACTCCATAAAACGCGCAGGGCCGCACAGATGGCCGCGCCAATAACCGGAGAAGCCCATGCGTAACGTCAACGGAGCGATGTTGCTTCGTCTCCACAAGTGTTCCGTCCTCACCGCCGCATTGTTAGGCGCGGCATTCGCCCAGAACGCGTTCGCGCAGTCTTCGGGCACCGAAGCCATCGAAGAGGTGGTGGTCACGGGCGTGAAGACGCGAGCGATCGGTATGGTCGGTGAACAGACCGCTCCCAAGTCGCGCGTCAGCATCAACAGCGACTACCTCGCCACCCAGACGCCCGGACAGAGCGTCTTCCAGAGCATCAACCAGATCCCGGGCGTCAACTTCACCAACACCGACGCTTTCGGTACCTCGGGCGGCAACCTGCGCATCCGCGGTTTCGACGGCTCGCGCGTGTCGGTGACCTTCGACGGCGTGCCGCTGAACGACTCCGGCAACTACGCGCTGTTCACCAACCAGATGCTCGACCCGGAACTGGTGGAGCGCGTGGACGTGAACCTCGGCACCACCGACGTCGACAGCCCGACGGCATCGGCCACCGGCGGCACGGTCGCCTACAAGACCAAGCGGCCGACCGATGACTTCAGCGGCGAAGCCGTGTTGTCGGGCGGTGAAGAAGGCTACAAGCGCGGCTTGCTGCGCGTCGACACCGGCCAGTGGGGTGAGTCCGGCATCACCTCCTGGTTCGCCGCGTCTTACCAGAAGTACGACAAGTTCAAGGGTCCGGGCGACCTCGAAAAGCGGCAGTTCAACGCGGAGTTCCGCAAGGACTTCGAGAACGGGGACTTCATCACCCTCGGCATGCACTACAACCGCAATCGCAACGATTTCTACCGCACGGCGAGCGACGCAAGCTTCGTGGCCTACGGCCGCGACTACGACAACATCGACACCTGCACGCGCGACGCGCCGACGACGAACGTCATCGACAACGACGGCTTCACGCCGAACACCACCACCACGCCCAATCCACCGCCGCCGGCACCGCTGCACACCGACAATCCGCTCTATCCGGGCAGCTGCACCAACTACTTCGGCCTGCGCATCAACCCGTCGGACACGGGCAACATCCGCATGCAGTCGTTGTGGCACATCACGGACAACGTGATCTTCACCTTCGACCCGTCCTGGCAGTACACGCTCGCCAACGGCGGCGGCAGCTCAACCATCGTCGAATCCTTCGGGCAAACCGCCGACGTGCGTGCCGTGGGCTCCGCTCCCGTCACAGGCTTCGACCTCAATGGCGACGGCGACATCCTCGACACCGTGCGTTTCTATTCGCCCAACACCACCAACACCAAGCGCTGGGGCGCGACCACCTCGTTGATCTGGGATCTGAACGAGGCGAACCGCGTGCGCCTCGCCTACACCTGGGACCGTGCGCGCCACCGCCAGACCGGCATGTGGGGCACGATGACCGACGAAGGCAACCCGACCAACGTATTCGCAGGCCGCAATGGCGAGCGCGTGCTGGCGGCCGACGGCGACATCATTCGCGGCCGCGACCGCTTCTCCATCGCCGAGCTCAACCAGTTCGCGCTGGAGTGGCGCGGCTCGTACGCCGAGGACAAGTTCATTGCCACCGTCGGCCTGCGCGCCGCGGACTTCAAGCGCGAGCTGAACCAGTACTGCTACACGCCGGACGGCGGCACCGGCAGCTCCGGCACCATCAACGCGGGTGGCGGCACGTTGTGCACATCGCGTTCGCCGAACGCCACGCTTGCCAACGGCAACGTCACGTTCGTGACGCCGGCCATGGGCGCGCCGGTGCAATTCATCCGGCCGTACAGCGACACGGTGAAGTTCGACGACATCCTGCCGAATGTCGGCCTGTCGTTCAGACCCTGGGATGCGCACATGTTCTACGTGTCGTATGCCGAGGGCCTGTCGGCGCCGCGCACCGACAACCTGTATTCGGTGCGCCGCCAGTCGGATGGCACCGTGGGACGTCCGACGCCGGAATCCGAAACCACCAAGGCCTATGACTTCGGCTGGCGGTTCACCGGCTCGAGCACGATCGCATCCGCCGCGCTGTGGAAGATCGACTACACCAATCGCATCGTGTCGTCGTTCGATCCGGAAGTGGGCTTCAGCGTCGACCGCAACGTGGGTGACGTCGACATGTGGGGCGCCGAGGCGCAGCTCGCGCAGCAGTTCGGCGACAACTTCTCGGTAAGCACCTCGGTGAGTTACGCCAAGACCGAGCTGCAGGACAACCTGCCCTACGGTCCGACGCCGGGCGCCAACCCCGTGCAACAGTTCCTGCCGCTCAAGGGCAACGAGCTGGTGGAAACGCCGCAGTGGCAATTCGCGCTGCGCGCCGACTGGACCATCATCGAAGACCTGCACGTCGGCCTGCAGGGCAAGTGGGTGGACGAGCGCTTCTCGACCGACCTGAACGACGAGACCACGCCGGCGTATACGGTGGTCGATCTCGACGCGAGTTATCGTTTCCACATGGGCGACCACCAGTCGCTGCAGCTGCAGCTCAACGTCACCAACCTGCTCGACGAGGAGTACTACGGCACCATCAGCTCGGGTGTTGGCGGCAGCAGCACCGCGCCGCTGCAGTGTTTGCATGAAGGTGCGGGCACCGCGCTCTTCAACTGCTTGAATCCCGCGACCGGCGCCAACATCAACGGCGGCGTGGGCTTCTTCGGTATCGGCTCGCCGCGCACCGTGATGGCGTCGATCATCTACAACTTCTGACGCGAGCGGGTGCGCGGCACTCTCGCGCTGATCGTGATGGCGGCGGGCGTTCTGCCCGCCGCCTTCGCCTCCGCACCCGTAACGGTTCGCATCGCCACCTTCAACTGCAGTCTCAACCGCCCGGCCGAAGGCGGACTGCGTAAATCACTGAGCACGCGCGACGACACGCAGGCACGCGCCGTGGCCGAGATCGTGCAGCGCGTGCATCCCGACGTCCTGTTGTTGCAGGAGTTCGACTACGACGCGGACGGTGAGTCGGTTCGCGAGTTCCTGGCCAACTACCTGTCGCAGGAGCAGCACGCCGGCGTCACACCAATGACGTTCCCCTATTGGTTCAGCGCGCCGTCGAACACCGGTGTGCCCTCGGGCTTCGATCTCGACCGCAACGGCCACATCGGCGGCGGCAGTGACGCGCTGGGCTTCGGTGAATTCCCGGGTCAGTACGGCATGATGGTCCTGTCGCGCTACAAGATCGATGCCGCCGCGGCGCGCACGTTCCGGAAATTCCTGTGGCGCGACATGCCAGACGCATTATTGCCGGTGGATCCGGCGACATCTGCGCCCTGGTATACGCCCGAAGCGCTCGCGGTTCTGCCGCTGTCGTCCAAGTCGCACTGGGACCTGCCGGTGCACGTGGGCCGCACCACCCTGCACCTGCTGATCAGCCACCCCACGCCGCCCGCCTTCGACGGGGCGGAGGATCGCAACGGCAAACGCAACCACGACGAGATCCGCTTCTGGTCCGACTACCTGGAAGGCGCGAAATACATCCGCGACGACCAGGGCCGCGCCGGCGGTTTTGCCGGCAAGGCTTTCCTGATCATGGGCGACCAGAACTCCGATCCGGTCGACGGCGCGAGCCTGCACGACGGCATCGGCATGCTGCTCCGGAATGCCCGCGTCGATGCCTCGTTCGTGCCGCAAAGCGCGGGCGGCGTCGAGGCGAGCCGCGTGCAGGGCGGCGCCAATGCGACACACCAGGGCGACCCGCGTTTCGACACCGCGGATTTCAACGACCGCGGCGCCGGCAACCTGCGCGTCGACTATCTACTACCGTCGAAGGGACTGAAGGTTTGTGGCGGCGGCGTGTTCTGGCCGGCGCAGGCGGACTCCGAGGCGCGGCTGGTGTGGGGCGACAACCCGCCGCCCAGCTCCGACCACCGCCTGGTGTGGATCGACCTCAGCGTAGACGGAGCTCGATGCCCACCGGACAGTGATCCGACAGCCAGTGATCCTTCGCATCCTGGTCGTTGAACACCACGCGCACGAAGGACTTGCGGATCGCCGCGCCCGCAAGATCGCGTCCCAGCAGGATGTTGTCGATGTATTCGCGGAACTCGCTGTCCGTAGTGCAGGGCGTGAACTTGTTGGCGCCGGTGATGTTGGTCAGCTTCGCCGACGGCAGCGTCGATGAATTGATCTCGCCGTAGACGTTCAGCAAGTGGCCCTGCTCGTCGCGCAGCGGTCCCTTCTCGATCGTGAAACGACGGTTGAAATCACCGAGCAGCCCGAATCGGTGGCCCGCGCGCGCCTCGCTCTCGATCCAAGCCTTGAGCGGCGCCACCTGCTTCGACAGCAGCGCGCAGTTGCGGCCTTCGGCGGTCAAGGGACCCGCCGGGCAACCCGACTTCAGGTGCACCGACATCAGACGGAATTCGTTCGCGGTCCCGGGAAAGAATGTCGCGACGACTCCGTTACGCACTGCATTGTCGAGCGACAGCTCGGTGTACTCGGGCTCGCAGCGATGCGGCAGGCCGTGGCGGATGGCGAAGCCATTCTTCTGCGTGTGCCCGCGTTTGCTGAAGCAGAAGTCGTAGCCGGGGAATACGAGCTCGGCGGCATCCGGCCCATCCACTTCCTGCAGGGAGACGATATCCGCGGCGAGTTTGGTCGCGTAATTGCGCAGCGAGACGTAGTCCGCTTCGCTACGCGGCGCACGCTTCGTGATTGCGCACGGCAGCGTGCGGTCGTCGCCGCCGACCATGCCGCCGTTTTCCGCGCAATGATCGCCCAGCGCCTGGCGGGTGGCCGGTGTCATCAGGTACTCGACGTTCCAGCTCGCGATGCGCACTTTCGCCGCGCCGCCTTTCCACACATCGTTGCCCGGCAGGGTGAGCACCGGATCGTCGGTGTGCAGGCCGGCGTACTTTTCCTCGAGCGTGTCGAAGGTCGAGGTCCAGGAGCCGTAGATGGGATTCGGCAAGGCGAACCAGTCGACGCCGAAGTGCGGCGCGAGGCGCTCCCGGTCCGCGGCGTAGATTTTCGGATCGATGAAGTCGCCGAGGTCATCGCCCACCAGCGCGACGATGCGGTACTTGCCCGCAATGAGCGCGCGGCGCGCGGCCTTGGCACTGGTGCTCCAGTCGGGGCGCTCGCGGCGCAGCAGCAGGTGATCGGGATCCGGGGAGGTGTCGATGCCGAGCGTGACCAGGTTTTTCATGGTCGCGGTCTTGGCGGGGCACGGATCGTCCGGCGTGCCCGCCGGCATGGTGCAATCGCGATTCGACAGGAAGAACACGGTGTGGCCGAGCTTGCGGGCCGCCGCGATGTATTCGCGCGCTCCGGGCACGGCATCGGCGTCGCCCTCCATCACCCACTTTCCCCAGCTCACCGGCTCGTAGCCCGTGCCGTCACGCAGCAGGCGGGCCTGGTAGACCGTGTTGTCGAGCACCGTCTCGTCGAGATCCATCACCACCGCGGTCGGCATGCGCGCCAGCACGTCGGCCGGCACATCTTTCTGTTCGACGGCGGCGCTGCCCGGCGCGGGCGTGGCTAACTTCTGCGCTGCCAGACGGTAGGTCTGCTCGGCGATGGCGCGGTACTCGGGCGAGCGCTGCATCCACAACGTGGCATGTAATGCCTCGCGGCCTTCGACGGCGTCACCCAGTGCCCCGCTCGACATCACCACGCCCAAAACGAACATCCATGCCCGCGCCATGCAGCCTCCAACCCTCTTGTTTGGCCGAAGTGTAAATGGGGACATTCCTGATTTGCTAGCAAACGGGGACAGGGCTGGAGCACGGGAGCGCCTTCGTGCGCTTCGATCAGTCACTGGCTCACCGCTCGCGCGCTTCAGGAATTCTCGAAGCGAGAATTCCTGGCGTTCGCTTGCCGAAATCTATGCGAACGCTACATCGGCAGAAACTGGCAGCGTCACGGCAGCACGGGTCCGCATGACGATTTCGGCTGCGCCGCTCGCGATGTTCGCTGCGTGACTGATCGAAGCGCGCGCCGGCGCACGTTCCAGCCCAAGCCGTTTTGCCAGCAAATGGGGGCGTGGCTCGGAGCGCAGACCCCGGGCGCGGCGAGTTCACGGCGTCTTCGATTCGGGTGTGTCGGAGCGAGGCAGCCGGGGGGCGAAGCGAGGGGCCAGGGACCGC
>Ga0070702_100000874_pt1 | contig 11689 bp, 13 predicted proteins | sample KBSK5103metaG_FD_65466 | JGI IMG/M metagenome (GOLD analysis project Ga0070702, IMG submission 65466) | Corn, switchgrass and miscanthus rhizosphere microbial communities from Kellogg Biological Station, Michigan, USA - KBS K5-10-3 metaG | ecosystem: Host-associated > Plants > Roots >... | reverse complement strand
GCCAGCGCCGCGGCCACCGAGTCGACGGCACCGCCGGCGGCTTTCCCGCAATACACGTCGGCCACGAACATTTCCGCCACCGAATTCTGCGTCACCAGCAGCGCGGCGACCGCCGTGCCGTGAAGGCTGGGAATCAGCTGGTTTTCGCAGCCGAAGTGTTCGAAGCGGATCCGCTGGAAGACCTGGTGACCCTGGTCCACGCCGCCATCGATGAGCCCAACGCGCCCATGCGGATTGCCGCTCGCCTGCGCGGTAGCCTGGGGCACCGCATCCGCGCTGCCGCTCTGCAGGTAGACGTGGTTGTAGTCATAGGTCCCCGCCGGATCGAGCTCACGCAATTTCTTGAGACCGCGCTTCGCGGTCCAGTCTTCGGGCGTCTGCAGTACGGTGATCTGAACGCCCAGGTCTTCGAGTTTTTGCGTGCGTCGCACGACGAACTTCTCCGCCAGCGCCCGCTGCAGCGCCGCCTCGGTGATGTCGATCGCGACCACTTCGGCCCGCACCACGAGCTCACCCGCCGGATCGCGGTCCAGCTCCCCGCGGTTCTCGCGCGCCAGCCTGCCGATTGTGTTTTCGCGTGCCTGGGTGAGGCGGCGCAAAGTGACGTCCACCGTGCGGGTGGTGTCGTTGATCAGATCGCCGCCCAGGGGCGCACCCTGCGGCACGTGCTGGGGCAGCTGAACCTCCGGCACCTCCAGCTGGGCGGCCACGGGGCCGGCGAAAATCAGCGCCGCGATCAGTGCGTTGAATCTGGCAAATACGCGCATGGAAGAAACTCCCGCGTCCAGACGTATCATTCTCATGAAAGCATGACTTCCGTCGCGGAGGAAATCGGTGATCGGATCGTGGGCATTCTGCCTCGGCTGCGGCGCTTCGCGCGTTCGCTGTCGCGCAACCAGCACGACGCGGACGACCTCACGCAGTTGGTGGTCGAGCGCGCGCTGCGCAACCAGGAGCAGTTCCGCGAGGGCGCCAATTTCGCGGGCTGGATGTACGGCATCATGAAGAACGCCTGGATAGACGACCGGCGCGCACGCGGCCGGCGTGCCGAAGTCGCCTTGCCCGAAGACTCCGGCGAACATCCCGCGGTCACGCCGGACGACGCCAACACCAGTCTGTGGGCGGTCTCCGAGGCCATGGGCAAGTTGCCCGAGGAGCAGCGGCTGGCCGTGGCCCTCGTGCTGGTCGAAGGCATGTCCTACAAGGAAGCCGCGGCCTTGCTCGAGGTGCCCATCGGCACGCTCACCAGCCGCCTGGCCCGCGGACGCACGGCGCTCGCCGCCGCGCTCGGAGATCCGCCGTGAATTACGACGACGAAACACTGATGTCGTATGCCGATGGCGAGCTCGACGAGGCGCGGCGCGCCGAGATTGCCGCCGCGATCGAGCGCGATCCGGAGCTGGCGCGCCGCGTGGCGAAGCATCGCGCGCTGCGCGCCGAGGTGTCGGCGGCATTCTCGAGCGTGCTCTCACGGCCGATGCCCGAGCGACTGGTGCGCGCGGCACAGGGCGAGGCAGGCAAAAACGACAGTGCACCAGCCTCACGCCGTGGCACCGTGGTGCAGTTTCCTGGACGGGCTTCGCGCGCACCGGCGACCTCGTGGCGGGCGCGCGAGTGGACCGCGATGGCCGCGAGCCTGGCCCTCGGCGCGTTGATCTCGTGGAAGCTCTTCGCACCGGATCCCGCGCTGATCATCCCCAAGGCGGGCGAGCTGGTGGCGAGTGGGGCGCTGGCCACGGCGCTCGACCGGCAGCTCGGGAGCAAGCAGACCGGCAGCGAGCCGGTGCTGATCGGGCTCACTTTCCGCACCCAGGACGGCCATTACTGCCGCAGCTATTCGCTGGCCCATGTCGCCACCGCGGGACTGGCCTGTCGCGTCGGCGGCGATTGGCGGGTCGTTACCACCGCGGCGGCAGCGAACGAGGGAAGCGACGTACACCAGGCCGCCTCGCCGTCGCCCGCCGTGTTGCACGCCATCGAAGCGCGGATCTCTGGCGACGCGCTCGACGCCGCGGGCGAGGAGAACGCGCGAAACACAGGCTGGAACCCCGAGTACGGACGGCGCTAGAAGAGCTCCAGCGGATCCACGTCCAGCGACCAGCGCAGGTCACGCGGCGTCTTGAGCCCTTCGACTTCCGGTAACCATTCGTTCAGCGCGCGATGCAGCGCCGCGCGTTCGCGCGCCTCGAGCAACAACTGCGCGTGATATCGACCGGCCCGCTTGGCCATGGCGGCAGGTGCCGGGCCGAGCAACTTCACGCCGCGCGGCACGCGCGCCAGAAGCTCGCACTTCGAGTATGCGAGCGTGCGCGCCTGGCGCAGGAATTCACTGGCCGTGGCCAGCGTGGTGGCGGAGGCGCGCAGCGCCGCCACGTGCGCGAACGGCGGCCAACCGGCGGCACTGCGTTCCGCCAGCGCCGTGCCGGCGAAGCCGTCGTAGCCATCACTCAGCAGACTGGCGAGCAGCGGATGCTCCGGGTACTCGGTCTGTATCAGGACTTCGCCGGCGCGTGTGCCGCGGCCTGCGCGGCCGGCGACCTGCACGATGGTCTGCGCCACGCGCTCCGGCGCGCGGAAGTCGGTGCTGAACAGTCCCTGGTCGGCATTCAGTACCACCACCAGTGAGACACTCGGGAAGTCGTGCCCCTTGGTCACCATCTGCGTGCCGACCAGGATGCGCGCCTCGCCGCTCGCGATGCGACTAACTACCGACTCGAGATCGCCGCGGCGCCGGACGGCGTCGCGGTCGAGCCGCGCGATCGGCGCTGCGGGGAAGAGACTCGTCAACGTTTCCTCGACGCGTTCGGTGCCCTGGCCGACGTGCCGCACCGCGTAGCCGCACTGCGGGCATTTGGCGGGCAGCGGGGCGTCCGCGCCGCAGTGGTGGCAACGCAGGCGCTGCGCGGCGAGGTGCACCGTGAGCCGCGCATCGCAGTCGCGGCAGGGCGCGATCCAGCCGCAGGCGGTGCAGGCCAGCGTCGGGGAATAACCCCGGCGGTTGATGTACACCAGTACCTGACCGCCGTCGCCCAGGTGCCGCTGGATGGCTTCGACCGCCGGCGTCGCGATACCCGCACGCACCGCATGCTCCCGCAAGTCGATGACGGCGACGCGCGGCGGCAGCGCCTGGCCGGCGCGGCGCGGCAACGACAGTCGCGTGAACTTGCCGACGACCACGTTCTGCAGGGTCTCGAGCGACGGTGTGGCCGAACCCAGCACGATGGGCACCTGGGCGCGCTGCGCGCGACGGATGGCGAGGTCGCGCGCCGAGTAGCGAAAGCCGCCGTCATGCTGCTTGAACGAGGCGTCGTGTTCCTCGTCCACGATCACGATGCCGAGATCGGCCAGCGGGGCGAATACCGCCGAGCGGGTGCCGAGCACGATGCGCGCCGAGCCACTCACGCATTCACGCCACGCGGCGAGGCGTTCGCCGTCGTTGAGCCCGGAATGCAGCACCGCCACTGGCACCGCGAATCGGTCGCGCAGCCGACCGACGAGTTGCGGCGTGAGGCCGATTTCCGGCACCAGCACGAGCGCGCGCCGTCCACGACGCAACGCATGCTCGACGGCGTGCAGGTAGACCTCTGTCTTGCCGCTGCCGGTGATGCCGTATAGCAGGAAGGGCGTGAAGCTGCCCGCGGCGGCGTCGATGGCGCGCACCGCTGCCGCCTGCTCCTCGCTGAGCGCCGGTCCCGTGTTGCGCAGGAGTTCGGCGACTGTCGCGGGCGGCTCGTCGGGCACCTCCGCCGAGCTCGCGTGGCTGCGCGCCACCAGTGCGCGCATGGCCGTGCGCCAATCGTCTTCGCGAGCGGCAAGCGTATCGCTCGCGATACCGGGTTCGTCGCGCAGCGTCTCGAGCAGTGCACGCTGGCGCTTCGCCCGATTGAGCTCGCCAGCTGCGAGCGCCGCGAGCCCGGCCTCGGTGGCGAACCAGCGCTCGACGGCGGCCCGCGCCGGCGCGCCATTCCGCGCCAGCTTGGGCAAGGCACTGCCCATTACTTCGCCAATGCCATGGTGGTAGTAATTCGCCGCGAACTCGATGAGCTCCAGGACGCTGGCGTCCATCACCGGCTCGGTGTCGATGACCTCGAGCAAGGGCTTGAGCTTTTCGGCAGCGACGTCGGAGGTGTCGGTGAGCGAATGCACCACGCCGACCAGGCGCTGGCGTCCGAACGGCACGCGCACGCGCACGCCGGGTTGAACGGGCGCGTGCTCGCGCGCCGGCAGGTAATCGAACAGTCGTCGCACCGGCGTATCGAGCGCGACGCGCACAAACGAACGCGTCAAGAGGAAGCCTTCGGGGTTTTCCACAGTGCGTGTGGATAAGTCTGTGGATGGCGTCGGCCGTTGCCTACAAAAATGCCGTGTTTTTGCAGTTTCTCGTTCGACTGATCGAATCGTGAGCACATCCGGGCGCCGCCAATCAAAACAAGAACTTATGGGATTAGGGGTTTTCGCGCGCCAGCCTTATGACATGGACGTGACATCCAGCGTGCGAGAGTGTTCGTAAGTTCCTGATTCACAGAAACGCCATACATCCGCAGGCCCCGTCAACGCGTGGTCACGCAGCGCGTTACACCGCACATGAACGCGTTTGCTACGCTCGCCGGCGTTTATAACACGCCCGAAATCGTCTCTGGTTTCGGGGCCGAGCGGAGTCGGGACCACGATTTGATGACGAGCCGCGCCCTCGAGCAGTTCCTCGCCAGTGTCGAGAAGCGTGCCTTCAAGATCGCGCAGCTCGGCCTGCGCAACGACGACGACGCGCTCGACGCTGTGCAGGACTCGATGATGAAACTCGTGCAGTCCTACGCGTCGCGCAATGCCGATGAGTGGCGGCCGCTGTTCTACCGCATCCTCTCGAACCGCATTCGCGACATGCAGCGCCGGCGCACGGTGCGCGGCCGCATCATGGCCTGGCTGCCGGCGCGGGATTTGGATGACGACGAGGAATTCGATCCGATCGCGCAGGCGCCGAGCGCCGAGCCGACACCCGCGAGGCGGCTCGAGCTCGACGAGGCCATCGGCGTGCTGGAAACCGCCGTCGCAGAACTGCCGGCGCGCCAGCAGCAGGCGTTCCTGCTGCGAAATTTCGAGGGGCTCGACGTCGCCGAGACGGCGAACGCCATGGGATGTTCGGAAGGCAGCGTCAAGACGCATTATTTCCGCGCGCTGGAGACGTTACGCGCGCGGCTCGGTGAAGTATTTTAAGGTCGGATCTATGAGCCAGGAATCGAAGGAAAACACGCCGTTCGAAAACCGCACGCGCGAAGTGCTCGAGGAGAGCACCTCACGCCTCGACGGCCGCACGCTGTCGCGTCTCAACCAGGCGCGCCATGCCGCACTCGCGGGTGCCCAGCGCCCGGCGCGCCAGGGCTTCCGCTTCCTGGTCCCCGCGGGCGCGACCGCCGCGGCCGCACTCGCCGTGGTGATGTGGATGGGTCGGCCAGTCCATGAAACGACGGTGCCGATGGCATCGAACAGCATCGAGGACCTGGAGTTGCTGGCCGACGCCGATGCGCCGGATTTCGTCGAGGACGGCGAAGACCTCGAGTTCTACGAGTGGGCCGCGGACGAACTGGAATCGTGAGCGATCCGAAAAAAAAAGCGCCGCCGCCGCCCGACGAGGATCTGCTCGAGTTCCTCGGCGGCATCGACGAGGTCAACGACGACTCGCGCGACGACAATTTCTCGGATTTCCTGGCCCACGCCGACATCGACCGGATCGCGGCCGCGACGCCGCCCAAGCAGCCGCCGCCGAAGGATGCGAAAAATGAGTGATACGACCCGCCCCGTCGCGAGCCGCCGCGCCGCGCTGGCGGCACTGTTCGCGGTGAGCCTGCACCTGGCGCTGGCCGGCCGCGCGCGCGCCGAGGATGCGCCCGCCGCCGCTGCGCCGACTCCCGTCGAATGGAGCTCGCTCAGCGCCGACGAGCAGAAGGTGCTGGGAAAGTATGGCGATCGCTGGGACACGCTTGCCCCCGAGCAGCAGCAGCGACTGGTGAAGGGCACGCGCCGCTGGCTGACGATGTCGCCGGAACAGCGCGATCGCGCGCGCCAGCGGTTCTCGCGCTGGCAGCAGCTCTCGCCCGAGCAGAAGCAGCTTGCGCGGCAACGCTGGCACCGCTACCGCGAGCTCAGCCCGGAACAGCAGGCGCGAGTGCGCGAGGGTTATCGCAATTTCAAGAAGCTCACGCCCGAGCAGCGCCGCCAGATGCGCGAACGCTGGCAGAACGCCACGCCGGAGCAGCGCCAGAGGTGGCTGGAACGCCGCCGTCAAAGAACCCGCGGCTAACTACTGCGCGCTGGGGCCCGACGGCGGCTTCGGGATCTGCTTCTTCTTCGAGCCCGGGCTCGCCCAGTTGATCACGTAGTAGGTCGCCGGCGCGGCGCCGATGTTCTGCACCGCGTGCGGCTGCATCGAGGCGAAGAACAGCACCGAACCAGGGCCGACCACGACCTCCTTGCCGTTGACGTGCGCCTGCAGCGTGCCTTCGCGCACGATGACCATCTCCTCGTTGGGATGGGTGTGCGGCTTGTGCGACGCGGTGTGCGGGTTGAGCGTCGTGATGTGCATCTCGAGCTCGTCGAGCGTACGCGTCGGCTGCTGCACGACCTCGCGCCGCTCGCCCACGTCGGTCTTCTTCGCCTGCAGGTCCTGCCATCTCCAGGCGGTGGAGTCGAGCAGCTTGCCCGGTTCCTGTGCGGCCATCGAGACGCAGGCCAAGGTGATGCCGGCCGCGATGACGGCGGTCACGAGATCGCGACGGGTGATCATGTGATTCCTTTCGGTGGTGAGGGGGCAGCCTACCAAGCGATTCCGTTTGGCTACAATGGGCGCGCCTCGTCATTCCCGGAGCGTGCCAGTGACGTCCAAGACCGAAATCGTGTTCGAAAAAGCCTTGTTCGCGGCGCGCTGGATCATGGCGCCGTTGTTCCTCGGCCTGTCGCTGGCGCTGATCGCACTGGGCATCAAGTTCTTCCAGGCCGCCTTCGAAGTTTTTCACGGCCTGCTGGACATGCAGGAAGCCGACCTGGTGCTCACCGTGCTGGCCATGATCGACATCGTGCTGGTGGGCAGCCTGATCATCATGGTGATGTTCTCGGGTTACGAGAATTTCGTGTCCACCATCGACGCCAAGGGCTCGGACTCACTCAGCTGGCTGGGCAAGCTCGACGCCGCCACGCTCAAGCTGAAGGTGGCCGCGAGTATCGTGGCGATTTCGTCGATTCACCTGCTGCGCATCTTCATGCAGGTCAGTGGCAAGGATGCGAAGACCGGCGAAGACCTGTACACGAACGACCAGATCATGTGGTACGTGATCATCCACCTGACTTTCGTCGTGTCGGCCGTGTTGCTGGGCGTGCTCGACAGGATGGCCTTCGCCAAGCACCGGGCTTAGTCAGGAGCTGCGCGCCAGAGACTCGTCAGCCGACGGCCTTGATGGCGTTCACCAGCTCCGCCGCGGCCTTCTGCCCGTCGCCGTACAACATGCGCGTGTTGTCGAGGAAGAACAGCGCGTTCTCGATGCCCGAGAAACCCGCGCCCTGGCCACGCTTGATCACGATGACGTTCTTGGCCTTGTCGGCGTTCAGGATTGGCATGCCGTAGATCGGGCTGCTCTTGTCGGTGCGCGCCACCGGGTTCACCACGTCGTTGGCGCCGATGATCAGCGCCACGTCCGCGGTTTCGAACTCCGCGTTGATCTCGTCGAGATCGGCGATCAGGTCGTACGGAACGCCGGCCTCGGCGAGCAGCACGTTCATGTGGCCGGGCATACGCCCCGCGACCGGGTGAATGGCGAACTTCACCGTGACGCCGCGATCGATGAGCAGTTGGCACATTTCCCACACCTTGTGCTGGGCCTGCGCGACGGCCATGCCGTAGCCGGGTACCACGATGACCTTCGAGGCGAAGGCCATCATGACGCCGACGTCCGAAGCCTCGATGGGCTTCATCGAACCCTTCACCTCGGTGGTGGAAGCGCCGCCGCCCGAACCGAAGTCAGAGAACAGCACGTTTGCCAACGAGCGGTTCATGGCCTTGGCCATGAGCTGCGTGAGCAGCGTGCCGGCCGAGCCGACCACCGTGCCGGCGATGATCATCGCGGCGTTCTGCATCACGAAGCCTTCGAAGGCCACGGCGAGCCCGGTGAGCGCGTTGTAGAGCGAGATGACCACGGGCATGTCGGCGCCGCCGATGGGCAGCGTCATGGCGACACCGAACAGCAGCGCCAGCCCGAAGATCAGCGAGACGTGCAACGGATCAGCACCATGGTGCAGGACGACGATGACACCCACCGCCAGCGAGCCCAGGAACAGCAGACCGTTCACGAATTTCTGGCCGCCGAAGCGTACGGTCTTGTTCAGCACGCCCTGCAGCTTGGCCCAGGCGATCAGGCTGCCGCTGAACGAGATCGCGCCGATGATGCCGCCGATGACGGCCAGCGACATGAACATGCTGTTGTGCTGCGGCGAATGGCCAGCCGCGTGGGCGAAGGCCGCGCGGTACAGCTCCACCGCGGCGATGGCGGCGGCCGCGCCGCCACCCATGCCGTTATAGAGCGCGATCATCTGCGGCATGTTGGTCATGGCGACCTTCTTGCCGCTCCACCAGGCGATCAACGAGCCGATGAAGATGGCCGCGATGATCAGCCACAGGTTCGAGGTGTCCGGAATGTCCGGATGCCAGAACGTGACCAGGGTAGCCACGGCCATGCCGGCGCCGGCCCAGAGGATGCCGCTGCGCGCGGTTACGGGCGAGCTCATGCGCTTCAGGCCCATGATGAACAGCACGGCGGTCAGGAAGTAACTGACGTCGATCAGCAGCCGGGCGGAGAAAATCCCCGGCGCGTTCACTACCGCTTCCATCAGTGACCGCCTCCGGTTTTCTTCGCTCCGGAGGACTTGAACATCTCCAGCATGCGTTCGGTCACCACGTAGCCACCCACCGCGTTGCCGGCGGCGAGCAACACGCCGACGAAACCGATGGCCTTTTCCAGCGGAGTGGTGGCGCCGCCGAGCGCCACCATGGCGCCGACGAGCACGATGCCGTGCACGAAGTTGGATCCCGACATCAGCGGCGTGTGCAGGATGACCGGCACCTTGGCGATGATTTCGTAGCCGGTGAACGCGGCCAGCATGAAGATGTACAGCGCGACTATGCCCGTCATGTCCTAACCCTCGATGGCCTTGCGTGAGGCCTCGTGTTTGATGGCGCCGTCGTGCGTGAGGACGGCACCGGCGAAGACTTCGTCGTTCCAGTCGATCTTGAGATCGCCCGCTTTGTCGATGGCGGGCTTGAGGAAATTGAAGAGATTGCGCGCGTACATCTCGCTGGCGTTGTAGGCGAGGGTGCCCGGCAGGTTCAGCGGGCCGATCACCTTGACGCCATTGGCCGTGATGACAGTTTCGCCGGCCTGGGTGAGCTCGCAATTGCCGCCCTGTTCCGCCGCGATGTCCACGATCACGGAGCCGGCGCGCATGCGTTCGACGGCGGCCTTCGAAATGATCACCGGCGCTTTGCGGCCCGGCACCGAGGCGGTGGAAATGACCGCGTCGGCCGCCGCGATGCGCAGATCCAGGGCCTCCTGCTGCTTGGCCTTTTCCTCCGGGGTGAGCTCGCGCGCGTAGCCGCCGGCGCCGTCGGCACTGACGCCGGTTTCGACGAACTTGGCGCCGAGTGATTTCACCTGTTCGCGGGTCGCGCTGCGAACGTCATACGCTTCGACGACGGCACCCAGCCGGCGTGCCGTGGCGATGGCCTGGAGGCCCGCGACACCGGCACCGATGATCAGCGCCTGGGCCGGGCGGATGGTGCCCGCCGCCGTGGTCAGCATGGGCATGAACTTTTCGAGATTGTTGGCCGCGATCAGGACGGCCTTGTAGCCGGCCAGAGCCGCCTGCGAGGAAAGACCGTCCATGGACTGAGCACGTGAAATGCGCGGAATCAGTTCCACCGCAAAGCTGGTGACCTTCCGGTCACGCAGCGCCTTGACCTCGGCGTGGCGGGTATGGGCCTGCAGGAACCCCACGACCACGGTGCCGGGTTTGAGCTGCGCGATCTGCTCGAGATTGAGCGGAGCCACCGTGAGCAAGACGTCGGCTTGCGACAAAACGGCCGTCGAACTACCAGCCCATTCCCCCTTCTTGTAGAGGGCATCCGGGAACTGGGCACGTGTGCCAGCTCCCGACTCCAGCACGACACGTGCCCCCGCCGCCGTGAACTTGTCCACGACTTCGGGTACGAGACTGACGCGAGTTTCGCCGGGCGCGCTTTCCTTCAGCGCGCCGATGGTGATGGGCATTTGTCTGGACTCCCCGTTCTTTGCCGCAGGACCTGTGGCCAGTGTGCCAAAGGCCTTTTTTTCCCGTGTCAAATGAATGCCTTGCGGCGTTGAATTCTCGCACAGGAGTGGCTTATCTTACATGCCCATGTTGGGCATCGATCTGGAAAAAGCAGATCGCGGAGACCTTTCCGATCTGCGCCTCGTCGCGGGCTACTCGCCACGCGCGCTCTCCCAACTCGTCCTGCGAACTGACGTTTCCGGCATGCCGCTCGAGTGGATCGACTACAAGGAAGCGGCGCGGCTGTATCACCAGGAACAGGTGGCGTACACCTGCGGCAGCCCGCTGTTCAAGCTTTATGGTGGCGTGAGCGCGCTCACCGGTTTTCGCACGGTGCTCGAAGTGAACTCCATTGTCGCCACCGTCGGGCATACCGGAAATCCGGGCAACACGCGTCACGACTACGTGCCGCCACTGAACAACCAGACGCTGTTCCGCCGCGACGCGCACTTCTGCCTCTACTGCGCGCAGCGCTTTCCGGTGAAGGAGCTCTCGCGCGATCACATCCGCCCGTTCTCGCAGGGCGGTCGTGACGTGTGGACCAATGTCGTTGCGGCCTGCCGCCGCTGCAACAATCTCAAGGCGTCGCGCACACCCGAGCAGGCGAAGATGCAGCTCATCGCGGTGCCGTTCACTCCGACCTATGCGGAGTACATCTTCCTCAAGGGCCGGCGAGTCCTCGCCGACCAGATGGAATACCTGCGCGCGCACTTCCCGCGCCACTCACCGCTGCACGCGCGGATCAAGAAGTACCTGAGCTAGTGGCACGCGCCGTGGCGCGCGAGCATCTGACCGAGCACGACGACTCAACGCCGCGCGCGGGGGCTAGTGCCTCTTGATCCGATGCTTATTGATCCGTCACGCGCAGCCAGAACCGCGCTACGACTTCTTCGTGATCCGACGAATGTCCGCGCACCAGCATGTCGTAATCGCCGGCTTCGAGCTTCTGCGGATCCGGCACGACAAACGAGAGCAGGGTGCCAGGCGTTGCCAGCTGCCGCGCGGAGCGCCATGACAGCGTCGAACCGTGGCGGTTCACGACGTCCATTTCGTATTCGGGATATTGCGGGGTGCGCGGCGCGGAGCCGCCGGCGCACTCGATATCGATGGAACCGTCTTCGCAGGTGAGCACCATCACGTCAGGCTCGATGGTGAGCTCGCGAGGCATGTCGCCGCGTGTGATCAGCACATCGGGTGAAGTTCCGAATCCGCGCACCGAACCGAGACGCACCGTGCGTGGCGGCCCAAGGTGCGGCAGCACGCTCACGCTCGCCACGCGATCCGAGGCATCCGGCGAACCGCGTTCCGGCATGACCACGGTGACGCCCACGGTCACGAGCGA
>Ga0070702_100000872_pt1 | contig 11691 bp, 5 predicted proteins | sample KBSK5103metaG_FD_65466 | JGI IMG/M metagenome (GOLD analysis project Ga0070702, IMG submission 65466) | Corn, switchgrass and miscanthus rhizosphere microbial communities from Kellogg Biological Station, Michigan, USA - KBS K5-10-3 metaG | ecosystem: Host-associated > Plants > Roots >... | reverse complement strand
GTGCACACCGAAGTCACCATGAAGAACGGCATCTGGAACCTGGAGAACATGGACTTCGCCGCGCTGGAGAAGGAGAAGGCTTATCGATTCATGTTCGTGTTCACGCCGCTGCGTCTGAAGGGTGCGACAGGCTCGCCTGGCCGACCCATCGCCGTGCTTTAAATGAGGAATGTCCCCATTTACATGCCGCGGAAGCGGTACTGAAAAGCGCTGCTGACGGGCAGCACTTCCGCGTGGCCGCGGATGGTGAGGCGCAGCTTGCCATCCGCGTCCTTCTCCACCGCGCGGATCGCACCGACGCGCACGATCACGCTGCGATGCACCTGCCAGAAGGTTTCCGAGTCCAGCGCCGCGAGCAGTTCCTTGAGCGGCGTGCGGATGTGGCCTTCACTCTCCGCCGTCACCACGCGGGTGTACTTGTCCTGCGCCTGGAAGAACAGCACCTCGTCGATCGAGAACATCTTCATCGAATTCCCGACGCTGGCCGTGATCCACTTGATACCCTGTTTGCCGCCGGGCCCGAGCCGCGCCTGTACCAGGTCGATCAGCGCGGCCATGTCGACCTGCGTGCCGTTACCGAGCCGCGTGCGGGTGCGCTCCACCGCGAGTTTCAGCCGGTCGCGCGATACGGGCTTCTGCAGATAGTCCACCGCGCCCTCGTCGAAGGCGCGCAAGGCGTACTCCTCGTAGGCCGTGATGAAAATCACCTGGCAGTGCTCGCCCGCGGCGCGCGCCACTTCGAGGCCGCTCACGCCGGGCATGCGGATGTCGAGGAAGGCCACCTGCGGACGATGCTGTTCCAGTGCGTCGAGCGCCGCGAGCCCGTCCGCGCACTCGGCGACGACGTCCAGCTCCGGCCAGAGGTCGTGGAGCAGCGCGCGCAGTTCCTGCCGCTGTGGCAGTTCGTCTTCGGCGATCACCGCGGTGGGGCGCGTCACGACTTGCCGACCTCGAGCGGAATCACCAGTCGCGCCAGCGCGCCGCCAAAGGCGCGCCCCGACAGATCGAGGCTCGCGCTCGTGCCGAAACGGGTCAGCAGTTGAGCGCGGATGTTGGCGAGCCCCGTGCCTTCACCCATGCCGAGCTTGAGCCCCGCGCCATCGTCCTCGACCAGCACCTCGAGCCGCGGCACTTCGCGGTCCTCGATGACGCGCGCGCTCAGCACCACCTGCGTCGGCCCGGGCTTGGGCTCGACGCCATGCTTGATGGCGTTCTCCACCAGCGAAATGAGCAGCAGCGGAGGGAAGGGCACCGCGCGCAGCTCGGGCGACAGCCGCAATTCGTAACGCAGCCGATCGCCCAGCCTCACCTTCATGAGATCGAGATAACTCGCGCAGATGTCGAACTGTTCGCCGATCGTCGATGACGCTCCGGTCTCGGCCCGCAGCTTGGGCAGCGTGGCGCGCAGGTGCTGGGCGAGCGCGTCGATGGTCTGCGCCGCGCGCGGCGGATCGGTGGTGACCAGCGAGCGCACCGAGGCCAGCGTGTTGAACAGGAAGTGCGGTTCCACCTGGGCCTGCAGCAGCGTGAGGCGCATGTCGGACTCGGTCCGCTGCAGGCTGAGCCGCAGGATCTCGACACGCCGGCGATGCTCGGCCCAGCGCTTGTTCTCCGAGAAATAGGCTGGCAAGGCCATTCCGCCGGCGGCCACGAACAGGATCAGGATGTTCCAGCCCAGGTCGATGGCGAGCCGCACGAACATGTGCATGTCGGTCGCCGGCTTCATGCCGCTGCCCGAGGAGTGATATCCATGCGAGGACATCAGCGCATTGTGATAGTTAGACGACCAGTCGTCGGCCGCCGCCGCGAACATCGCGCCGCCGATCACCGCGGCGACCACGAGCACGGCTTCGAGCTTTCGCGGCCAGCCGCGATGCCGGAAGAATGCGGCGGCGACCGGTCCCGCGCCGACCAGCGCGATGTTGGCCGCCGCGCAGGCCAGCGACACCGTGATTCCTTCCCACACGTCCTTCACGAACAGTCCATGCGAGGCGCCGAAGGAAATGCCGGCGAGCAGGCCGATCGAGCCGAAGACTGCCGTGCGACGCCAGGCCCAGGGCCAGCTGAATACCGCGTACTTCTGGTAGAACTGGATGAAGGCGGACTCGCCCGCGGCCACGTCGTGCGGCAGCGGGCGATTCAGCGGATGCGGGGGCTCGGTCATGTGCAGGCAGCGATGGTAGCGCGTCAGCGGATGTCGTGGTCCTGCGCGGCGCGCTCGAGGTTTTCCTTCGGGATCCGCGGACGAATCGTCGGATAGAACTGCGCGAATGTGCCCTCGAAGGCGCCATGGTCGACGTGGCAGCGCACGCACGCATTGCCGGGCGGCACCGGGCCGCCTTCCGTGGCGTCGGCGCCGAACATATAGAAGGTGTGGCCCTCCTTGCCCTTGGCCGCGTCCACGACCAGGTGGATCTCGAAGTTTGTGAGGTCCGCCTGCGTGAAGCCATTCTGGTTGATGGAACGCTTCTGCACGTCGGCATCGTAGAACGCCAGCAGGAACATCGAACCGGGCGCGTAGCTGCCGTGTTGCTTGAAGTAGTCGTACGCACTGGGCTCCATCAGCGCCACCTGGAATTGCCCGGGGCGCGCGGCGTTGAAGGAGCCCGGGTTGTAGCCCATGCCCAGCGACGTGCCGAGGAAGACCCAGTTGTCCAGATCGGCGGGCTTCTGCAGTTTGCCCTCGGTGCTGATTTTTGCGACCTCGATCGGCTTGTCCGTTGCGAGCGTGGAACCGCTGGCCGCGCCGAGGGCCGCGACAATCACGAGCGTGGATATCGTCTTGTTCATGGTGCCTCCCAGGTTCAGGTGAGGCACAAGTTATGGCGCCGACTCGCGGTTTTCCCGGCCATGCGACGAAGCCGGGTATTCGCGGGATGACGGCCGGCCGGCGGCCGACGAATCATTCCTCGCTGGTCGGCTCGATCTGGTCGAAGCGCAGGTTGCTGCTGCCGACACCGCGCCCGGTCTCCCGCCGCCGACCGATCCACACCACGGTGCGGCCGTCGTACCAGCGCGCGCGCTGGTAGCTGCGCGTCACCACGGTGCCGGCGTACGGGATCTCTTCCTCGTTGATGAACCAGGGCAACGCCGGTTCGTTGAGCAGCACGCCCTTGGCGCGAATGACATCGCGCGGCGGCACGCCGAGCTTCGGCATGGCCGCGCGCTGGAATGCGATGTCCTGGCTGAGGGCGCCGCGCTGCACGGGAATGAACGGGATCCAGTTCTCGGGCACCGTCGTGCCGAGCAGATAGCGAATCGCCGCGGGGGAATCGTCGATGGGTTCAGGCAACACGCCGGTCTTGTCCGCGGCATCGTGACCGTTGATGCCGCGACCCGTGGCATCCGGGATCACCTCTTCGACCGCCCACACCATGTTGGCCATTTCGTCGCGTGCGAACTGCACCCGTTCGAGCGCGGGACTCTCGAGTGTCGCGCCGACCGCCGACGGCAGCAGGAACTGCCGGTTGTAACTGCCGAGCTCGCCGCGGTTGCTCAGGTTGAACAGGCTCCAGCGCTGCCAGTCGTTGTCCGCGCCATCGTCCGCGGCGCGGATCAGCAGCCGCTCGCCGAACACGTCGGTGACCACGAGGCTGCGCACCTCGCAAAGCGTATTGACGGGTAACTTGTAGGGCACCACGAACCAGTCGTTGCCGTAGACCAGCCCCAGTTCCGCGAACACCAGCAGCAACTGGTCGGTAGTTTGAGCGTCCAGCGCGCCGAAGTTGACCTGGCGCTCCTCCATCTCCCAGAAGCGGGCATTGGGCATGCCCTTGAAATTCGCGGTCACCGGCAGGAACGACATTTCCTCGGCGGCCGGCGGCGGCGCGACGTGTGCGCCGTCGGCCAGAGCCAAGGGCGCGGCCCGCGGTTCCACCTCGAACGAATACCAGTCGAGCCTGCCGCCTTCGTACCGCGGCGCGCCGAGTGTGAGCTGGGCGCCGTTGCCGGCCGGGGCCGATGCCCGCACCGGGTAACACAGGCGCGAGTTGTCCCACACCGCGGGAGCGGCGGCCGTGGGTTGCAGGTACATTCGCTCGCGCCAGCCGGCGAAGCTGTCGATGACCGGTTGCATCGTCGGCAGGTCGCCGCCGTCGATGGGCACCTTGCCGATGAACGTGCCGGCGGCGATGTCGATGAGCACCTGTTCACCGTCGAAACAGGTGCGGCGCGTGGCGACATAGAGATTCAGGCCGTCGACCTGACCGCGGAAATCCGCCTCGGCATTCTGCGGGAAGGCGTATTTCTGCAGGTAACGCGGCAGGTATTTCGCGCGCATGGCCGGGGAGTGCATGCGCAGGAAGAACTGCGCCGCCTGCACGCGCAGCGCGTGGCTGAAAGGCACGGTCTCGCGTTCGACCGAGGCCTCGAGTGGCACGTTGTCATCGTAGGGCACGGGTGCGCCCGCGCCGAGCTTGACGCGATCGACCGTGAGTTTGCGCGTGACGAGGCGCGCGTCGATGGGTGAGCCCGCGTCCTCGGCGGTCAGCTCGCCCAGCTGCCATTGGCGCGTGAGCAGCCACATCGCATCGCGGACCTCGGCCCGCAGGCTGCGCGTGAAGTCATGCGCGCGGGGGCGCGACTCGAGGCGGTTGTATGCGGTGACCGCCGGCTCGCGGTACGCCTCCTTGAGGAGCTCCGGTTTTTCCAGCATCACCGCGGTCAGTTGCTGCGCCATGACCTCATCCTCCCCCGTTGTTCGCGGCCATCATCGCCAGCACCGGCAGGCGGATCTCCGTGAGCACCATCGAGTAGTCGAGCGAGACGCTTGCGGGGCTGGTGCTGAACTCGGCCACGATCGCGGGGAGCAGCGTGCCCACGCCGGGTACGTCGCCGAGCGAGTCGGGTTCCACGGCGCGCAGCTTCGCGCGCCGAAAGGTATCGAGCACCGAATCGACGAGATCGTCCCAGGACCAGCTGCCGGTTTCGTCGGGGGACACCGCCAGCAGGATGGCCTGCGGCGGTGCGCTGTTGGGTGCGTTGTAGTTGAAAGTGAGTCCCGTCACTTCCTCGCGGTTGGGAACCGACTCGGTCCACTCGTCGATCAGCAGGCCGCACTGCGCGCCCGCGGCCGAAAAACCCTGCGGCAGGTGCTGGACCATCGACACGGTGTCGTGCGCCACCTGCATGGTCGCGGGGAAACGCGTGCCCAGCCAGGAATCGCCGTTCCTGAACGGCAGCTGCAGGGCGGCGAGCGGCAGCGGGGCCAGGCGGATGCCGTCCGCCATCATGCGCACGATCTCGAACTCGTGCACGCGCTCGCGCACGCAGGCGACACCGTGCAGCCACTCCTCGACCGGCAGCACCGAGCCGTTGGCACGTGCGTGAGCGAGCAGGTTGCCGCGTGCGGCGTCGGCATCGCGCACTGCGTTTTCGTCGCCGTAGATGAAGCGGGGCAACATCACCATGTCACCACCCAACCAGGCCTTGACCGCCGCGCCGAGCAGCGACACGACCTGCTGGGCGCTGGTCGCGGCCGCCGCGTCCGCGAGCTGTGTGTCCGTGCCGGTGCCGAGCTCGGCCGCGCGCTTCACCATCGCGTCCGCCTGCTCGACCAGCACGTCGCGCTGCGCGACGGCCGTTCCCGTCGTCGAACGTGGCATCGCGTATCCGAAGCCGGTGCGCGCCACGTCGAGCAGCGCGGCACGCAGCGCCGTCACGCGTGCGGCCTGGGTCGAGGCGCGCGCGTTGTTGGCCGCCGTGCCCAGCGCGGTGAGCAGGTCGCGGACGGCGTCGATCCGTGCGCTGACGCGGGTGAGCAACTCGCCGGTGTCGATGCGGCCCGGATTGTCCGCGGGCGCGGCGCTGTCCTTCGACGCACTCTGGAAGTGTCGCGCGTCGAGCGGTCGCGCGGCGCCCAGCAACTTGCGCAGGCGGTCTGCCAGCGGCAGTACCTCGGCGAACGAGCGATCGCCGGCCACGCCGCCGGCGTCCGCGAACGTGATGCGCACGATGGCGTCGTCGGCGAGTCCGCGCGCACTCGCGAACACGTGGCGCACGCGCGTCTCCAGCTCGGCCGCGCCGCTCGATTCGGCCTGGCTGCGGACCAGGTAGACGAAGTCGATCGGCTGCACGTCGAGGTCCGCGACCGACACCATGTCCTCGATGGGGCCCGCGCCGTCGCTCAGCACCACGCCGTCGGCGTCGACCGCGGCCACGCGGCAGTGGATGGTGTCGGGTGCGCCGAGCAGGTCGCCCAGCCAGGCATTGAGCGCGGGCTCGAGCCGCGCGCGCTCGGTGAGTGCGATCGGGTCCCAGGGATTGGCCGCGGCGGTGGCGTCGAACTGGACCGCGAGCCGTTGCGTGAACGACAGTTGCGTGCCGCGCGGCGTGTCGAGCACCTCGATGTCCGGCGGCAGCGTGGAGCTGCCCGTGGACTGCAACACCGCGGCGGCGCGCTCGAAGTTGCCGAGCGCGAGCTGGTAGGCGGACTCGGCGGTCAGCACGTCGCGCAACGCATCGAGCGTGTTTTCGATGGAAGCCTTCTCGGCACGCAGGGCATCCTGCTGCGCGGGATCCAGCGTCGACAACACGGCAATTCCCCACGGAAACGGTGTGGTGGTGCGCGCCAGGGTGAGGCCGTTGACCACCTGGTGGTCTTCGCGCACCTCGGCGGCGCCGGTCGCGGCCCCCGCGGCCTGCGGCACGCGCGTGCGCAGGATGGGGAAGGCGGCACGAAATTCCGGCTTGAGATCGTCCAGGATCACGGGATCCGGCGTGCGGGTGGTCCAGTCGTGCAGGCCGCGTTCGAACTGCGCCCCTAACAATGTCTCCAGCGACTGGCCGTTGCGAATGCCCTCCAGCAGATATTTCGCGCGCTGCACCCGCCCCGAGGAGAGGTTCACCGCGAGGGCCTGCGGATCGGCTGGCGAGGCATGCGTGAGGTAGCCGTTGCGCAGCAGCGCCGCCGCGGTGGCGTGATTCAGCGAGGCCGCGTGCACGTAGCCGCCATTGCCCGACTCGACGAACAGGTTGTCCTCTCCGGCGACCGCCTGGCGCTCGCGTGCGGCGGGCCTCACCTGCTCGAGATATCCATATGCACCGACATAGACACCCGTGCGCCGCTGATCCTGCGGCTGCTCCAGCCGTCGCTGCGAGTACAGTCGTCGCGTGAACAGCGAGGTCTGCCAGGCATCGAGCCGGTAGCCCAGCGTGTCGAGATGTTCGACCAGCGCGCGCTCCAGCCGCGCGGTGGGCAGGGTACGCAGCACGTCGAGCGCCGCTTTCTGCTGTGCGAGCGCCGCGCCCGCGCCCAGGATGGCTTGCGGCGCGTGCACCACGGCGAGCAACGGCTCCGAGCTGCCGGAAGCCGCGGCGACGCTGCGCGCCGGCGCGCGGAACACCTCCCAGACGGATGGCGAGGTGTCGCTGACGTTGAGGAACTTGCGCGACCTGACCAGTTCGTCGGCCTGGATCTCGAAGGCGCCGAGGAAGTCGTGGATGGCGCGGCTGCCCTCCATGATCAGCGAGAAGTGCAGCATCATGTAGAGCAGGGCGCCGGGCCGGGGCGCGCCGCCGAAGTCCTGGCGCTCGAGCGCCGAGGCGTTGTTTGCATTCGCCAGCAGCCAGTCGACGTAGTTGGTGCCCGCGGTGCCGAAGGGCTTGATGGTCGCGGTCTCGGACAGCGGCATGCCGTCGATCAATTGTCTGGTATCGAGCGCGGTCTGGTAGTGCCGCCAGATGAGCTGGAACAGCAGGGGCAGCGGCTTGGCGGCGCCACCCGGCCGGTTGTCTTCATAACCCAGGCGCCGCAACAACGGCAGCGATTGCAGGGCCTCGATGTAGAGGCGCATCACGTCGTCGGCTTCCGAGCCACCCCAGGCGAATGACTCGAGATTGCGCAGGTAGTCGTAGCTGTAGCCCACGCGCTGGTGGAATTCGGCCGAGGTGGGATGCAGGCCGAGCACCTTCAGCAGGTTGGTCGCGCCGTTCCCGGCGGCACCCAGTTGCGCGACGTCGCCGAGTTTCGAGCTCCACTTCTCATCGAACACGCGCAGTGCGTTGACGAATACGGATTCGAAGGCCGCTCCGGCGGAAAGGTGCTTGCGATCGTCCGAGCCGTCGCGGCGCGTTTGCCAGCGTGCCAGCGAACTGGTGGGCAGGATGCCGTAGGGCTGGTTGCCGACGCGGATTGCGGCGATCGGGCCGCGGCCCGTCACGAGCTCGGTGAAGTGTCCGCGCAGCGCGGCACGCGCGCTGTCCGGGAGCGCTTCATTGAGCATCTGGTCGAGGTAGTACCCCAGCGTGCCCGCATACAACGCGCGGTTCATCGCCACCGCCTCGGCGTGATCGCGGCGATCGGCGCCGTCCGCGTGCAGCAGGGTCGGGTAGCGGATGCCGAGAAAATCCGCGAGCCGCTGGCCGTCGCTGGCCGCGCCGCGATCGTCCACCGGCGCGAAACGCGCGGGGCCGGCGCCCGCCACGCCGGTTTCGCCGCCGCGCGTGTATCCCGCATCGCTGGCGTCGGTGTTGTTGGTCGGCGTTCCCTGCGGCAGCAATTCGAAGCCGGCATTCGAGTAGTGGTGGCCGTCGAGCAGGTCCTCGAGCAATCCCTGTCCATCGCCGTCGTCGGCGGAGAGCTTGAGACCGAGTACCAGCAGGCGGTCGAAGCCCTGTGCCAGGTCCTCGGTGCTGACATTTACCCGGAATCCCAGGCCGCTCTGCACCGCGCGCTCGAAGTCGCGCACCCATTCGAATGCGCTGCCGAACTTCAGCGAGTTGTCGAGCACCTCGCGTGAGATCGAGGCTTCGTCGTCGGGTGCATCGACCGGTGAGGGTCCGAGCACGACGATGTCGTCCACCGGCCGGCCCACTTCGAAAATGCGCCGTGTCTCGCCGCGCCAGGCCATGAGCACGAAGCGGTCGGGAAGCACGCGGGAATGAGGTGCCGTGGTCCAGGCATTCGGCTTGGCGGTGTGCGCCGGGAAATCCAGTGCGAGCGCGGAGTCGGCGAGCGCCGCATCCCAGTTCTGCGGGCGGCATTCCTTCGCAACCCAGGCGGCGCGATTGCCGCCGAAGCGGCGCGCCAGGGCATTCCACGCCGCCGCCCGCTCCTCATCAGTCGCGGCCGCGCGATAGCCCGACCAATAGGCCTCGCCGTATTGGACTTCCGGCCCCGTGAGCATCGCCTCGTGGCTGGTGATGGCGATGTCGTCGGGATAGACACGCACCCACAACTCCACGGCTCCCCGCGGCAGATCCGTCTTCCAGCGAGTCTCGATGCGCAACGGCAGCAGCGCGATCGGCAGCCCGTCGTCCCAGGCCGCGATCAATTCGTCCGGGCCGCGATCGGCGTACAGGTCGTCGATGCGATCGCGCAGATCCGCGTCGCGCCGCGCTTTCAGGCCACGCGCCTCGGCGATGTCGCCACGATTCTGTTCGTCCTCGGACTGGAGTTTCACGCCACGCGAACGATCCTCCGCGGAGGCGATGTCGCGATCGAGCTGCGCGATCCGGACGTCGAGTGCCCGGTCGTCCTGGGTCAACCGGGCGGCGTCGTCCAGCTCGGCCTGCCGCCGCGCAAGCTCGTCCCGATCCTTGTCGATCGATACGCGCAGCGCCGCGCGCCGCGCTTGCGCGGCCTTGACGGCGTCCTGCCGTGCATCGAGCTGCTTTCTTTCCGCATCGGTGAGCTGCGCCGCCAGCCGCGCGACTTCGGCCGCCGCGTCGGCGACCTGGCGAGGGGCCGCATCCAGCCGCTTGCGCAACTCGGTGGCGCGTTGCTTCGCGGGCGCGAGCCGTTCGAGCTGCCTCGCGATGTCCGCCCGGCGTGCCCGTGCCGCCGTGACCTCGGCACGCAACGAACGCAGTTGCGCGTCGATGTCGGGGTCGCGCGCGCCTTCACCGCGTTTCTCGCGTGCCAGCGCGCGCTGCAGCGCCACGCCGCGCAGTTGCAGGAGATAGAGCTGCCGGCGCGCGATGTCCCGTTCCTGACGGGCGGCGCGGACGGCGGCGACATCCTCGGAGTAGCCGGCCATCAGAGTCCCTCCAGCATCTCTTTGGCGTGCACCGCGATCATCACCGGCGCCTGGAACAGGATGTTGGCCATGCGCGCCGAATCGCTGCCCCATTGCGCGAGACTTTCACCGGCGCCCGCCGGCACGAAGTTCTGCGGCTGCACCGTCGTGTCAATGAATGCCTGTCCTTCCGGAAATCGATCCCATGCGAGATCGTTCCAGGTCAGTGGAGTGGTGCTGTCGTCGTCCGGCTCGAATGCGATGTCCATGCCGAAGCGCGGCTCACCCGGCAGCTGCTGGATGATGAAGTAGTAGCCCCAGTCATCGGCGTCCGTCTGCGGATTCGCGGCACCGCTGGCTTGTTCGGCGGTCAGATCGAAACCGAAGAAGCGGATGTCGGGATCGACCGAGGCCTTGAAGACCGGAAACTTGATCTCGCGGTCGATGTCGGCCTGGCTCTCCACGCCGCCGATCACCGGTTCGCGCTGCGGTTGCGGATTGCCGTTCGAGTCGCGCGCCAAGTGTGCTTTTTGCGCGTAGATCAGCATGTTCGGATACTTCTTCAGGAGGTCGCCTCGGATCGTGAGCACCACCTGCTCGCCGGGCGGACGCTGTGGATTGCGGTGTGAGCCGAGTGCCGAGGTGGAGGTCCAGGTGTCGAGCGGCGTGATGTCCTTGGAGCGTTCGGAAGTCACGCTCGCGCTCTCACCCGTGGGCGCCGCGAGGATGCCTCGCGTATCCCAGAACTGGCGAAAATAGCTGCCGCGCTGGTCGGTCGGGTATTCCCGCCACAGCAACTCCTTGCCGAACTCCGTGTTGACGCCGGTGAGGTATGCCTCGATGAACGGTGGGTTGGTTTCGAGCAGCGTGATGCTGTTCGGCGGCAGCAGCTTCAGGTTCGGCAGCAGCAGCTCGGAGGAGATATCGCGCAGTTTTTCGTACATCGGATCGTCGAAATCCGGGTACGCCATGGCGGGCACCAGGTGTTCGGGCTCGAGCAGCCAGGCAGGCGCGAATTCGAACTTCACGCCAGCCGCGACAAAACGTGGAAACGCGGTGAGCGGATTCAATGCGGCGGTGAGCTTGGTTCCCGCGTTGACCAGGTCGAAGTTCTCGCGGACCTGTTCGGTGGCTCGAATCGTCAGGCGCTGTTCGAGGCGGGTTGCGGCAAGTCGAAATGCCTGCGCCTGAGCGCTGTCCGCGCCGGCGGTCCCGGGCGTGAGCGTCGTGACGGTGGTGAAACTCAACGCGCCCGGGTTGCCCGACGTGGTTTCAGTGGCGGTGTCGACCTGCGTTGCACCACCGCCGCGGGGCGGCACGACGGGAGCGACTTCGACGAAGCCGAAGTCGCTGCGTGCCGGCACCTGGTTCAGCACCTCGACTACCGTGCCGGGATCGACGATGCCGCCGGGACCCTCCGGCACTCCCGGCGTCGTCTGCGGCGGGTGATTGTTGGCCCAGATGGACACGGCGATGACTGCGACCAACGCGGCCAGCGCGATGGCCAAGACCAGCAGCCATGCGCCGGCGAAGAAACCGAGCAGCAACAGCAGCAAGATCAGGATGATGAACAGCCACCAGCGATGGCGGATCAGCCACTGCAGCCAGCCCGGATTTGCGGGCGGCAGCTTTTGCACGACGCCCGCGTCGGTTATGAGGTCCGAGCCGGGTTTTTTGGGCGGCGCCGCGGTCAGAACTCCATCGGCCATGCCCTTGATGAGGCTCTCGTGCGTGA
>Ga0070702_100000869_pt1 | contig 11710 bp, 11 predicted proteins | sample KBSK5103metaG_FD_65466 | JGI IMG/M metagenome (GOLD analysis project Ga0070702, IMG submission 65466) | Corn, switchgrass and miscanthus rhizosphere microbial communities from Kellogg Biological Station, Michigan, USA - KBS K5-10-3 metaG | ecosystem: Host-associated > Plants > Roots >... | reverse complement strand
GACGATCATCATCTCGACCGGCGGCATCGAGCCGAACGGGCCGTGGCTCGCGCTCGGCAAGCACAACTACGTGCTGAAGGCGAACTGCAACGCGATCGCGCGCAAGCTCGGAAACGCGCTGTGCGCCCCGATCGTGCCGTTCGTGCCGGAGGGCAACCATGAGCCGAAGAGCGGCCACATGCTGACCGCCGGCACCATCAGCATGCGTGAGGAAACCTTCGAGGCGATGCTCACCGACATGGTGGAGAGCTTCAAGGTCAACGGCTTCCAGAACATCATCCTGATCGGCGACAGCGGCGGCAACGTCACCGGCATGAAGAACGTGGCCGAGAAGCTGACCGCGCGCTGGAACGGCACGCCGGTCGTCGCACACATCCCGCAGTACTACGACTACGCCTCGGTGGCGAAGCTGCTCGACACGATGGGCGTCACCAAACCGGAGATGAAGGGCGACAACCTGCACGACGATCCGGGGATCACGATGAACATGATGGTCACCGATCCGGAGAGCGTGCGCTGGCAGGGACGGGTGAAGGCGGGCAAGGCGACGATCAACGGCGTCTCGATTGCCGAAAAGGCAAAAGCGCTGGAGATCGGCCGCAAGATCGTCGACATGCGCGCCACCACCACCGCCGACCTGATTCGGAAGGCGATCGCCAACAAGGGCAAGACCACCTCGCAGCCATGATCATGAAGGCTGTCTTCGCGCCGCTGGTCGCGGTCGTCCTCCTCGGCGCCGGCGTCGCTGCCGACTCACCCGACCCTGAAGGCTGGTCGCGATTCCGCGGGCCGAACGGCTCCGGCGTCTCGACCAGCACTCGCCTGCCGTCGGAGTTCGGCCCCGACAAGAACGTCGTCTGGAAGACCGAGCTGCCGTTCGGCCACTCGTCGCCCGCGCTCACGCGCGAGCGCATCTTTTTGACCGCGGCCCGCGGCGATAGGCTGGTGACGATCTGCCTCGACCGCGCCACCGGCCGCGTCCTGTGGGAGCGCGAGACGCCGCGCACGCGGGTCGAGAAGCTCGACTCGCGCAACGGCCCGGCGGGGCCGACGCCGGCGACCGACGGCGTCAACGTCTTCGTTTTCTTCGCCGACTACGGCCTGCTCTCCTACGACATGAACGGCCGCGAGCGCTGGCGCGTGCCGCTCGGCCCCTTCAACAATCTCTACGGGATGGGCGCGTCGCCAATCCTGGTGGACGACAAGGTCGTCCTCGTCTGCGACCAGAACACCGAATCCTATGTCGTCGCGCTCGATCAGAAGGACGGGCGCGTCCGCTGGAAGACAGCGCGGCCGGAGGCGCACAGCGGCCACTCGACGCCGATCCTCTACAAGCCGCAGGGCGGCGCGACGCAGCTGGTGATCCCGGGTTCGTTCCTGCTCACCGCCTACGCCGTGAACAACGGCGAGAAGCTGTGGTGGGTCGGCGGGCTCTCGTTCGAGCTCAAGTCGACGCCGGTCGTGCTCGGCGACACGCTGTACATCAACGGCTTCGGCACGCCGCAGAACCAGCCGGGCGCGCACCCGGCGATCCCGGAGTTCGACGAGATCCTGAAGCAGTACGGCGAGCCGAACGGCGAGGTGACGCTGGCCCGGCTGCCGAACGGCAACGCGCGCTCGTGGGCCGACCTCGATGCGAACGCCGCGGTCTCGCGCAGCGAGTGGGACTACTACCGCGCGGCGATGGCGAGCGAGAACGGCATGCTCGCGATCCGGCTCGGCGGCCGCGGCGACATGACGGCGTCGAGCGTGCGCTGGAAGTATCACAAGTCGGTGCCGCAGCTCCCCTCGCCGCTCGTCTACCGCAACGTGCTCTACATGGTCAACGACGGCGGCATCGTGACGACGCTGCACCCGGAGACCGGGGCGGAGATGGGCCAGGGACGGTTGAAGGGCGCGATCGCCCCGTACTTCGCCTCGCCGGTGGCGGCCGACGGCAAGATCTTCATGGCCAGCGAGACCGGCAAGGTCGCGGTGCTCGCGCCCGGCGGCGGGCTCGAGCCGACCGTGGTCAACGATCTGCAGGACGACATCTACGCCACGCCGGCGATCTCGGACGGCCGCATCTACGTCCGCACCCGCGGCTGGCTGTACTGCTTCGGGCTGCCGCGATGACGGCTGTAGCGCAGCCCTTCAGGGCTGCTGTCGAACGATGACGCCGAACCAATTCCGGCGCATCGCGCTGGGGATGAACGGCGCGATCGAAGGCTCGCACATGGATCATCCCGACTTCCGCGCCAACGGGCGGATCTTCGCGACGCTCTACCCGGACAACGCCCGCGGCATGGTGAAGCTGACGCCGGAGCAGCAGGATGTGTTCATGCGCAGCGACCCGGAGACGTTCGAGCCGGCGGCCGGCGCCTGGGGACGGCAGGGATGCACCACGGTGCGGCTGTCGATGGCCGACGAGGCGTCGGTCGGCGAGGCGTTGACGCTGGCGTGGCAGGCGGTGATCGGGCAGGCTGCGCCACGCACGCGAGCGACGACGAAGACGATGGCGCGCCGGAAGAAGAGCGTGAGGCGATGAACAAACCGGATCACAACCACACGCCTGAAGAAGAGCGCCGCATCAGGGAAGCGGCGCTCGACGAGACGATCGAGGACACCTTCCCCGCCAGCGACCCGCCGTCAACGATCCCAAACCCGGATGATGATGCGGCGCTGGACGAGCAGCCGCGCGAGAACTAGACGTTACCCGGAACCTTTTTACTCGAACCCAACCACCCCACCCGCCCACGCGCCTTCGGCGCGGAGGCGGACCTGCTCGACCCACGCGACCTCTTGCGCGCGCGAAGCGCGCGTCGCGTCAGCACGACACGCAGCGGTGGCTGTTCTTCGACCCCAGCTTCTCGAGCAGCGCGACCGTCGCCGGGATCGGTGAGACGCGCTGCACCGGTCCGTTGGCCATGTCGGCCGTGGTCTGGCCGCTGCGCGCGACGGCGGTGACGTCGGCGCCCTTCGACACCAGGTACATGATCAGCTCGTTGTCGCCGCGCGCCGCGGCGTGGTGGAGCGGGGTGTAGCCGTCGTTGTCGCGGGCGTTGACGTCGGCGCCGAGCTCTTCGACCAGGTACTTGATCGAGGCGAGCCACGCGTCCGGAGCGTGGCGATGGGCGTTGCCGGCGAACCCCTCGCCGTACTCGACGCCGGCGGCGGCGTGAATCGCCGCCGCGCCGGGCCCGCCGTAGGGCACCGGCGGCGCCTTGAAGCGCTCCTGCTCCGCGGTCGGCGTCGGCGCGACCGGTCCGCCCGCGCCGGGAACCGACGGCGCGGTGCCGGCGGGCGCTCCGGGCGGCGGGCCGCGGCGCACCGCCTGCTGCGGCGCGATCGTCTCGATGTTCGGGTCGGCGCCGTATTCAGCCAGAAGACGCATCGCGTCGAGGTCGGTGGCGTAGGCCGCGCGCCAGAACGGCGTCGAGCCGGACGTGTCGGCGAGGCCGCAGTTGCGGTTGCCGCAGCCGCTGTAGACCAGGTACCAGGGGTGCGAGATCAGCCGCGCGTTCGGGTTGGCGCCCTTCTCGAGCAGGGCGCGGGCGACGTCGAGATAGGTCGCCTTCTGCTTCTCCATCTGCTGCGGCTGCGGGAAGCGGGTGCGCGGCTGCCACTGCGTGTTGATCGCGGCCCACAGCGGGGCGACGCCGTTGCCGGCGGCGGCGAGGTTGACGTCGGCGCCGCGATCGATCAGGAACATCGCCATGTCGAACTGGCCGTTGATCGCCGCCATCAGCAGCGGCGTGGTCGCGTCGCCGCCGCTCGGCTGGTTGATGTCGGCGCCGCCGTCGACGAGCGCCCGCGCCGCCTCGAGGTGCCCCTGCCGCGCCGCGTGGAGCAGCGCGGTCAGGCCGCCCTTGCTCTGCACCGGCGGGTTGATCTCCTCGGGATCGAAGTTGTTGGCCGCGCTCGGCGCGTTCGCGTTCTCTTCCTTCTTTTCCGCCGGCGGGATCTTGCCCGAGCGGTACAAGTCTCTCGCCGCGTGCACCGCGGCCGCGACCTGGCTCGGCGACGGCTCCTGGCCCTTGGCGACGCCGGCGGCCTCGATGATCTTGCGCTGACGCTCGGCGGCGGCGCGATCCATCTGCAGCTGGAAGGCGACGTCGATCGCCTTGGTGGTGATCGACGGATCCGCCTTGCCGGCGAGGAGCGCCGCGACCGCGTCGGCGCGGTTCAACGCCGCGGCGAACATCAGCGGCGTCTGCCCCCACTCCGACTCCCTGGCGTTCGGGTCGGCGCCGCGCTCGAGCAGCAGCTTGACGACGTCGGCGTTGCCCGATGCCGCGGCGAGATGCAGCGCGGTGACGCCGGTGTTGGTGGTTTTCGCCGCCGGGCTGGCGCCCGCCTTGAGCAGCGCCCGCACGACCTCGATGCTGCCGCTCTTGGCGGCGAGGTGCAGCGGCGTGTACTGGCCGACGCGCGTCACCGCGGCGACGTTGGCGCCGGCGTAGAGCAGCATGTCGGCGAGCGGCGCGTCGCCGCGCTCCGCCGCCCAGTGCAGCGCCGTCATCCCGTCGCCCTGCGCCGCGCCGGCGTCCGCGCCCTGCTTCAGCAGCGTCCGCACCGCCTCGGTGTCGGCGCGCATCGCCGCGTCGGCGACCGGCGAGGTCGATGTCGCCGCGCCCGCAAGCACGGTCAGGTAAGCCGCAAACGCACAACCTGCAATGACGCGACGCTTCATATCTCTTCCCCCGTCACGCGACGTCGGTCGACACCGGCGCCGTCAGCGAGAACTCGCCGGTCGAGTCGCCGAAGCTGGTGACCTCGTCGAGCCCGAGGTTGTGCATCAAGGTCAGCATCACGTTGGCCATCGGCGTCGCGTCGGCCGCCTTGACGTGCAGGTTCCCCTTCAGCATGCCGTTGCCGCGGCCGAACAGCACCAGCGGGCAGCGCCGGTGGTTGTGGATGTTCGGATCGGCCATCGGCGAGCCCCAGATGACGAGCGACTTGTCGAGCAGGCTGGCGTCGCCCTCCATCGTGTTCTTCATCTTGTCGAGGAAGTAGGCGAGCTGGCCGACGCGGAACTTGCAGATCTTGTTGAACTCCATGATCCGCTCTTCGCGGTTGCCATGGTGCGACGCGGGATGGAACGGCTGCTGCGATTCGCACTCCGGGAAGACGCGGTTCTGCGCGTCGCGGCCGGTCTTGAACGACATGATCCGCGTCATGTCGGTCTGCAGCGCCAGCACCTGGATGTCGAACATCAGCTTCATGTGCTCGGTGAACGAGTCGGGCACGCCGGCCGGCGCGTCGGGCAGCTCGCGCGTCTCGCCGCTGGTGTTGTGCGCCTCGACCGCCTGGATGCGGCGCTCGAGCTCGCGGACGTTGTCGAGATAGCGCTCGAGCCGGTTGCGGTCGCCGGCGCCGAGCTGGCGCCGCACCCGTTCGACCTCGCCGCCGATGAAATCGAGGATGCTGCGCCGCGCGTCGCGCCGCGCCGCGCGCTCGTCGGCGGTGCCGCCCGATCCGAACAGCATGTCGAAGGCGACCCGCGGGTCGCGGATCATCGGCAGCGGCTCGTTCGGCGACGCCCAGCTGATGGTGTCGGTGTAGGCGCAGGAGTAGTTGTAGGTGCAGCCGCCGGCCTGATCGAGATTCTCGATGCAGAACTGCATCGACGGCATCGCCGTCCCCTGGCCGAACTTCTTCGCGTAGATCTGATCGAGCGACGTGCCGGCCCACAGGTCCGAGCCGTTGGTCTGCTTCGGATGCGACTGGGTCAGGAACACCGCGCTCGAGCGGAAGTGATCGCCGCCGATCTCGGGGGCGGTGAACGCTTCGGCGTTGCGCACGTCGGTGTTGCTGACAATCGTCATGTAGTCGCGGTAGGCCTCGAGCGACTTCAACGGGTTGTCGGCCACCAGCGCGAAGTCCGACCCGGTCGTCGCCGGCGCGAACAGGTTCTTGGTCGCGCCCCAGTTGTTGCAGCCCGCGAGCCCGTGGACCTCCTCGATGCAGATGAGGCGGGTGCGTTCGGCGCCGGCGGCGTGCGCGCCGTGCCGGCCGGCCGAGACCATCGAGTCGAGGAAGGGCAATGCCACCGTCGCACCCACGCCGCGGAGGAACGTCCGGCGGGGCATCTGCTTTCCAGTGATGAAGTTCACGTCTCGCTCCTCTGGGGCAGCCCTGAAGGGCTGCGCTACGTCGATAGCAGCCCTGAAGGGCTGCGCTACGTCGATAGCAGCCCTGAAGGGCTGCGCTACGTCGATGGCAGCCGTGAAGGGCTGCGCTACCGTTGTGCGATCGCCTTGGTCTCGTCCGTGGTTATCGCTTCCGCGCGCTTCATCTGAAACGCGTCGCTCTTGATGACGCCGAGAATGAACGACGACATCCGGTACTGATTCGCCTCGGCCGCGCGCGCGATGGCGCGGATCGCCGGCTGATCAAAGGTTTCGGTCCGCCGGCCCAGCGCGTAGGCCAGCAGGTTCTCGGTGAACGTGCGCACCAGCGGCACCGGCCGCTTCATCAGCGCCGCAAGCAGCTCCGAGGGCGCGGTCACCGGCGTGCCGTCGTAGTAGTCGCCCTTGGTGTCGAGCGGCATGCCGTTCTCGCGCGTCCGCCACTTCGCGGTGACGTCGAAGTTGTCGAGCGCCAGCCCGATCGGATCCATGAAGCGGTGGCAGGCATTGCACGTCGGGTTGGCGCGGTGCATCTCCATCCGCTCGCGCGTCGTCAGCATCCTGCCGTTCTTCGAGCTCGCCGTTTCCTCGAGCAGCGGGATGTCGGGCGGCGGCGGCGGCGGCGGCGTGCCCATCAGCACCTCCATCACCCACTTGCCGCGCAGGACCGGCGACGTGCGGTTGGCGAGCGACGTCTGCACCAGCACGCTGCCCTGGCCGAGCAGCCCGCGCCGCGTGTCGTCGGGATACGGCACCTTGCGGAATTCCGTGCCCGACACGTTCGGGATGCCGTAGTGCCGCGCCAGGCGCTCGTTGACGAAGGTGTAGTCGGCGCGGAACAGATCCAGCAGGCTGCGGTCCTCGCGCACCAGGTGATTGAAGAACAGCTCGGTCTCGCGCCGCATCGCCGCCGCGAGGTTGTCGTCGTAGTCGGGATAGAAGTTCGGATCGGGATGAACCTTGTCGACGTCCTGCAGCCGCAGCCACTGCGCCGCGAAGCGCGAGCCGAGCGCCTCGGCGCGCGGATCGGCGAGCATCCGCTTCGCCTGTTTCTCGAGCATCCCAGGCGCCGACAGCCGGTTCTGCGACGCCAGCGTCAGCAGTTCCTGGTCCGGCAGCGTGCCCCACAGGAAGAACGAGAGCCGCGAGGCGAGATCGATGTCGGCGACGCGATAGATGCCGCCGGGCCGCGCGCCCTCCGGCTCTTTCTCGAGGCGGAAGATGAAATGCGGGCTGGCGAGGATCGCTTCGAGCGCGCCGCGCACCCCCGCTTCGAAACCGCCCTTGGCGGTCCCCCGCTCGTAGAACGGCATCAGCCGGTCGACCTCGCCGGCGCTCAGCGGGCGGCGGTAGGCCTCGGCGCCGAGGCGCGTGATGATCTGCCGCGCGCAGGGACGCTCTTCCGGCGCGCTGGTCGGCCGGCAGCTGAAGATTCTCTGGCGGGTCGCCGTTTCGGAGATGCCGGTCGCCTTCGCCGGCCCCTTGATGATCAGATCCCGCACGTGCGGCAGCGTCGTGATCCCGGGGCCGCCCGAGCCGCCGCCGGCGAACGACCACTCGTGCGGCCGGATCAGATCCTCGTAGGGTCCTTCGAGCTTGCGCACGAACGCGGCCGCGACGCGGTGCTGACCGGCGCGGACCTGGACCGGCTCGGTGCGGACGATGCGCGCGCCGCGGCCGTCGGCGCCGCCGGCCGGGCCGGTCTCGTATTCGATCAGCGCGACGCGCTCGCCGTTGATCGAGATGTCGATGTCCTCGAAGCGGGCGTTGCTGCCGGCGTTGATCGCGACCTCGAACACATACTCGGCGTCCGCCGGGAAGACGTGGTTGACCACCAGCCCGCCGCGCGTGCCGTAGGGCGCGCCGTCGACGCGATCCCACGGATGCTGCGACAGGTAGCCGGCATTGGTGTAGGTCGAGTCGATCGACGGCGCGTTGCGATCGCCGATCGCCATCACGCTGATCGCTGCCGCCGCGTTGAGGTAGGCCTCGAGCAGCGTCGGCGACAGCGACTGCACGTCGGCGATGTTGTCGAAGTTCGCGCTCTTCTGATCGAGCGGCAGCCAGCTGCCGGCGTCGACGTCGAGATCGAGCAGGTCGTGGATGGCGCGCGCGTACTCCGGACGGTTGAGGCGCTGGAACGTGCGCCCGCCCGGGTTCGGTTTGCCGGCGGCCGCGGTGTCGATCGTCGTCTCGAGCGTGGTGACGAGCGCGGTCTGCGTCGCCGCGTCGGGCCGCGGCGCGAGCGGCGGCGGCATCATCCCCGCCTGCAGCTTGCGGATCACCTTCTCGGCGACGTCCGTGTTCTGCGCGGCGTGCGCGACGTCGAACGCCGCCAGCGAGAGGCCGCCGGTCTTGCGCGTGTCGTTGTGGCAGGTGACGCAGTAGCGCCGGATCACCGCGTTGTGATCGGCGGACGCATTCGCGGCGGTCGCCGTCGTGGGCGCCGGTTTCTGCGCCTGGCGCGGCGCGCGCGCCGGCTCGGATTGAGCGGACGCCGGACGTGCCGGCGCAGGCGCGACAGGCTGCGCGATACCTGAGGTTGAGGTGACGCCAAGCCACAGGAGGCCGGCGAGGACGATGACCGGGTTGGCGCTCTTCATCCGCAGCTGCTCGACCCCCGTAAAGGATTCAGCCGGGCGCACTTCGAGCCCGTTAACAGGGGTCAATTTTACCAGCCGGCCCCTCGAACCGATTGTGAAAAGATGTCTCGCGCCTAATCGCCCGGCTTGGTTTTGTTGCTGATTTGCAGGTCCCAGCCGTCGGGGTCGAAGACGTGGAAGCTCTTGAAGTTCTCCCCGACCATGTCCGGCCGCGGCTTCAGCCCGCGCCGCTCCAGCTCGCCCTTCACCTTTTCGGTGTCCCACGGCTCGATGCCGTACGAGATGTGGTTGATGACGCCGGTCAGCGGCGGCCTCGGGGCCTGCCCCGGCTGGGATTGCGGCGCTGAGGCCGGGGCGGCCTGGGCGCTACCCTCGGGGCGGCGGGCGTTGCGGATGATGATTCCGCCGACATTGCCGATGTCGAGGGTCGCCTGGCTGGTGCCGTTGTCGTTGCGAATCGTCCACCCCATCAGGCTGGAGTAGAACGCCGCGCTCTTCTTGTAGTCGGCGACGGCGTACGAGATGTGATCGAGGTAGACCGTCTTCCACGGCGCGGGCGTGCCTGCGGCCGGCGCCGCGGACGCCGCGGGCGCCTGTGCCGCCGCTGCGGCAGCGGCCGCCGGCGCCGTCGCGCACAGCGCGAGGCTCTGAATCAACTGACGGCGGCTCAACTTCCCCGCCTCGAAATCGCCGAGCAGTTTCGCAATCAGGCTTTCCATCGTGTTCTCCAAAGATGACGGGGGCCGAGCAAGCTCGGCCCCACAGCACGCCGGGCAAGCTCGCCCCCACAGCACGCCGGGCAAGCTCGGCCCCCACAGGTGTCAACGCGCGGCGTCCACCGGAAACTAACGCGCCAGTTGATGCGTGTCAAACGCGTTGAGGCGCGGGTAGAATGACCGCCTGATGGGCAAACGTCAGCGCGCGGCGACGAAGTCTCGCAGCCGCGTCCCGAAAGGGATGAGGAAGATACTCGTCTGGACGATTGTCATTGCCGGCGCCGCCGCCTTCCTCTACATCGCGTCCGAGAACGCCGGCGTCCCCTACGACGATCGCGCCATCGCCGTCGTCGACTTCTCGTCGCTCGACGCGAAGGCGAAGAAGACGGCGCTGCAGTCGGCCAACCGCGCGCGCTGCACCTGCGGCTGCGGCATGCAGCTGGCGCAGTGCGTCGCCACCGACAGCACCTGCCCGATCCGCACCGACAACATCGAGCGGATCAAGACGATGGTGCGCGAGGCGGCGGCCGGCACCTAGCGATTCGGTGCTTGACAAGCAGTCACTATACATTGTATAGTCGCTGCATGTCTGTCAGACCAGTCAAGCGCATTGTCGAGGCGGCGCCGCACGTCGAAGGCGCCGGCGTCAAGCTGCGCCGCGGCTTCGGCTTCGGCGACACCTCGGAGTTCGACCCGTTCCTGCTGTTCGACGATTTCCGCAACGACAAGCCGGCCGATTATCTCGCCGGCTTCCCGTGGCACCCGCATCGCGGCATCGAGACCATCACCTACGTGCTCGCCGGCAACGTGCATCACGGCGACAGCCTCGGCAACCGCGGCAACCTCGGCGCCGGCGACGTGCAGTGGATGACTGCCGGACGCGGCATCATGCACCAGGAGATGCCGCAGGGCGACGCCGACGGGCGCATGCACGGCTTCCAGCTGTGGGCGAACCTCCCCGCTTCGCTGAAGATGACCGCGCCGCGCTACCAGGACATCGCCGCCGCGGACATCCCCGAGGTGGTCGACGACGACGGCACGCGCGTGCGGGTGATCGTGGGCGACTTCTGGGGGAAGAAAGGGCCGGTCGAAGGCGTCGCCGCCGACCCGCAGTACATCGACGTCTCGGTCGCGCCGGGCCGCCGCAAGCGGCTGCGCGTGGAGACCTCGCGCCATGCGTTCGCGTACGTCTTCGCCGGCTCCGGCACGTTCCGCGATGCGTCCGATCCGCGCGGCGTGCTCACCGAGGCGACCGACGGCAGCGACGGCGTCACGCGCGACCGGACCGGCAACCGCTCGCTGGTCCTGTTCGATCGAGGCGACGAGGTGGTCGTTCAGGCCGGCGACGAAGGGATCCGGTTCCTGCTCGTGTCGGGCAAGCCGATCGAGGAGCCGGTCGCGTGGTACGGGCCGATTGTGATGAACACGAAGGCGGAGCTGCAGCAGGCGCTCACCGATCTGCGCAACGGGACGTTCATCGACGAGGGCAGGTAAGGCAGGTCGGGCAGGTAGGGTGGAAGGTAGGTTGCCGGGGCAGGTAGGGGACGGAAAGCTACCTGCCCTACCTGCCTTCCTGCCCTACCTGCCCTCCCACCTGCCCCACCTGCCCTACCTGCCCTTCTTGCCGCGCTCGTGCAGCCTGCTCCCAGGCCACTGGATCGAGCCCTCACGTGCTGGTGTTGAGCATCATCAGGCCTGCCCAGCAGTCGCGCAGCGCGTGGAAGAACCGACGGACGACATCGAGCATTCGCATCATGGAGTGGTCTTCGGGCGCTCCTGGCCCTGATGGCAGGTGAAGCAGGTGACTTTCCCCAGCCGCGATTCGTCGCCGACCGTGCCCGACGGTTTGTAGTCGGGAAAGAACTGTCCGTTGATCGTCTTCACCAGCTCGATCATCCGGCGCGCCGTCGCCTTCCGCGGGTTGGTCTCGCTCGCGAAGTTCCCGCGGGCGTGGCAGAACCCGCACCCCACGCCGAGTGCGACGTTCATCTGCTGCATCTCGGCTTCGAACTCCGGCACGGTGAGCCCGGTGAGCACTTTCACCGTCGGCGCATCGACCATGTTCGGCGGGTTCGGGGGCTGCGCCGAAGCACGTAGTGCCACGAACAGCGTCCAGACGGCACAAAGCGCGGCGACCGAAGGCGTCGGCATGTCCACTGAGTATAGCCGCGCGGCCGCTGATGCCAGCCGCGCGGCTCCAGCCCGACGCCAGACTCTATGGCGTGCGCGGCAAGATCACGCTGTCTTGCTTGGTCGCTCCTGGTGACGCGGTCAGGTAGGT
>Ga0070702_100000865_pt1 | contig 11723 bp, 9 predicted proteins | sample KBSK5103metaG_FD_65466 | JGI IMG/M metagenome (GOLD analysis project Ga0070702, IMG submission 65466) | Corn, switchgrass and miscanthus rhizosphere microbial communities from Kellogg Biological Station, Michigan, USA - KBS K5-10-3 metaG | ecosystem: Host-associated > Plants > Roots >... | reverse complement strand
TCAACTGTACCTTGTGAATTTTTCCCGTGGCTTTTGCCCGTAAGGCGTTCTGCTCGCGCAGCCTTTGTTCACGTTCCTCAGCTTGGCGTTTCGCAAGTTCGCGGGCCTGTTCTTCCTGTATCCGGCGTGCGTCTTCGCGCGCCTGTTGCTCACGAGCTGCCTCCGCCTGTTTTCCAGCACGAATCGCCTCGAAGGCGTTGTCGTACTCTCGATAGGCGGAGGCATACAGCGAGGACGCGCTGCGATAGTCACGAGAGCGATACGCTGCTCCTGCACGAGCTTCGAACTGCTCGCCGCGAGAATAGGAACTTTCCGCGTACTCAAGGGCCTGGTTCCTGGTGAAGTGCTGTCTGGCCTCTACAGCGTCCCGCGCATTCGCATCTGCGAGACGTTTCAGCCCGAGAATGCGTTGTGCCGACGCGCGGACAAGGTCGAGCTTCGAGGCGGCATCTTTGAATCGATCTGCGGCGTGTGGGTCGCCGCGGCGTAAGTGGTCTTCTGCCTGTCCAAGGCTCTTCTGCGCGTCGAGCGCCTCATCTCGCACGTTCGGATCGTTGAGAAACGGCTCCAAGCTGCGACGCAAGTTGTTTGCTTGCTGCTGTAGCGCCATTTCTCCTGGTGATGCTTCGTTGGCGGCAGTCGCGACAGCCGGAACACCGACTGCAGTCGGTATCGGCGTTTCCCGCGGCAGGATCTCGGGATCGCTTGCAGTCTTCGCGGGTTCATCAGCCGGCCTCGATGAATTCCGATCCGGCGGCGAGACCAGATGAGGCTGGCGTGGGACGGCATGATCGACCAATGCCGTGTTTGGTGCTAGCGAAAGAAGAATCCAAGTCACGCATGCGGCGAAGACGCCCGCGACGAGAAACCAACTCGAGCCGCGCCGGAGAGGCGCCGCGTCCTGTGGCTCATCGTGCCCACTGGCCGGGTTCTGCGGCCCCGCCGAAGTCGATGTCCCGGATTCCGGAGCCGGTTCCCTGCGCGCCTTCGTGTCGGCGCTGATGCGCCGCCATTCCACCGCGATTCCCACGACGAAGCCGCTCACCGATACCAGCAACAGGGCGGATTCCCCGATTCCTTCAGTTGAAGCCCATGGTGCCCTTGGTCCATGCCACGGCACGAAGGCGGCACTGATCAGGAAGAACGAGCATGCCCACCAGTAGTAGCTAATTCGCAAACTCCCGCTCTCCATGCGGAAGCACCAGTTGAGGTTCAGCAAAGCGCAGGCGATTAGTGTTATTTTGAGTCCGAAGTGCGGGCCTTGCCCGGTGAGCGTGGTAGCGACAAGGGCTGTGGCGAGAAGAAAATTGGTGAGCGCGCTGAGGGTGTTGAGAATCTCCGCAAAAGAAAGCCTGCCTGGCACCAAGGCGAACCAAAAGGCTTCCCAGCCTTGGTGTACGCTGACGCTCGTGGTTCCAAACATCTCCTGCCGATGCTCAAACGCCGGCAGAAGCCACGCGAGAACATAGATGACCGTTCCGACGATCAGGAGAGACTGGCTGATCATCGGTGCTCTTCTCGACCCTGAATACGAAGTGTCATCCGCAGAGCTTCCTCGCGCTCGGACCCTAGCGAGTGCCGCTGAGCACGTTAGTACATCATTCAGAGTCGAATCTGCGCCTGATGAATTCCGAAACGCTCAAGAAGTCGTTCCGCCGTGCCGTTCTCACTGGTTACGGAAGGCAGGCAGCGCGCTTTAGTGGAGCATCGACCGCCGTTCAGGACAGGAGATAGGCGTCTCGTGGCCAGTCCGGGAGATAGCGCATCTCCGGCGGGATTTTCGGCACTTGGACGTCCGCGATCACGGCGATCTGTTCGAGCGTGCGATAGATATGCCCTCGAAGCTGTTCAAGTCCGACGCGATAGCGGTCCCGATAGAAGAAGCCGGGGCCGGGAAACTCGGCGTCCTCGTCAAGTTCCTTCCCCGGAGACAATCGTCGCGCGCGGTGCTTGGTTTGCTCCTCGTAGCTGAGAAATTGGCGGATGCCTTCAAGCGCGATCGAGATGAGGAGGTAGAGAGCCCCCTCGGTGAAGTCGGCGAGCTCCACCTGCTTGTCGACCAAGAGAGATCGCACTTTTTCCAAGGATGCGAGCGCGTTCGAGACGCAGCTGTCGCAGCACTCACGGGAGTTGAGGACGCGCCGGTCGGCCAGCCGGATTACGATCTCCCGCGCGACACGCCTTTCGATGTCCTCGACTTTGACGTTGATCGAAAGACCCGGGAGGCGGATCGCTACTCCGTCTACGCGTGCGACGGATCGCAGACGAGTTATCGCGTCGCGGATGTCGAATCGAAACTGGAGGTGTGTCTCCGGCGGCATGGCTGTTCGAGGCACTCTACGCCGGTCGTCCTGCATCGTCACTCGCTCCGGGCAGTTTCGGGCAATCGGTTCTGTCGGCCGCCCTCGCGGTCGGTCCTTCGCGGACGCGCCAGCCGGTGCCGGAAGGCCGTAAAATCCTCCTCACTTCATCCGTCGTGGGTTCGAGGAGAAGCGGCATGGGCTACCAAGATCCGTCAACCGGCGTCGTCTGGCGATTCTAGATGAGCTCCGCCGCGCCATCCCGCCGCTTTGGTGAGTGCTATGCGCCAAAGAACATGGATTAACGCGCTGAGGTTGGAGCAGTGGGCTGAGTCGATCGCCGCGCGCGCACTACTACCCCAGCTGATCAGACGTTTGATTCACGCAACAATCGGTGGGGACGTCATCCAATGCTTGGAGTTTCCTGCCGGCGAGGGCATTCAGCGTCCGGGAATCGACGGACTTTCCGAAGTGCGAACGGGAAATTCCAAGGTGCCTTCGGGCCGGACGGTGTGGGAGTTCGGCTGCGACGTGCGCGTAAAGGAGAAAGCCGATAGCGACTTCGCGAAGCGCAAAGCTGACCGCGAGGCCACTTTCATCTTCGTTACACCACGCAAATGGACGAAGAAAAAGGAATGGAGTGTTGAGAAGCGGCGGCTTGGGCGCTGGGGCGATGTGCGTGCCTACGATTCGGCCGATCTCGAAGAGTGGCTTGAACTCGCTCCGGCAGTCGACTTGTGGTTGGCCAACGAACTGGCGATCAAGCCGAAGGGCGCATCTGACCTCGCCACCGAGTTGAGGAATCTGCGTGATGCCTCAAATCTCCCTGCGGTCACGCCTGTAACGCAGGCCAGCGACGACGCAATAGCGGCATTTGTGGCGTGGTCGCGCCGCGAACCATCACAGTTTGTGGTAGACGTCAATGCAGGAATTAGCCTGCTTGGATTTCTCGACGCTGTATTGTCGAGAATTGACGATTCCACGAAATCGGCGATTGCGGCGCGTGCAGTTGTTATTGAGGACAGGCACGCTTGGCGGTCATTAGCCGGTTCGTCCGCGCGACTTATCCTCATCGCTCATTCGGAACTTGAGCTCGCCCCGGCGCACGTTGCGGAAGCGATTCGTCACGGACACCACGTCATGGTGTCAGCCTCTCGACCACTTCCCATCGCTGTTGAGACGCCGGCAAGCGCCGAGAAGGCACTCCCGCCGGCGATCACCAAGAGATTCAACGAAGCTGATGCGCTCATCGCAGGCGACCGATTTACAGATGCAGTTCCTGTATTGCGGAAGGCGTTAGCGACAGCGCAGCGCTCCAAACACCAAGCAGCGGAGGCGGAGGCCCTCGTCCGACTCGGTTATGCGCTCATGGAGAGCGACTCTGCCGCGAGTGAGGAACTCTACCGCCACGCTATTCGGCTGGTGAGCGAGCATCCATCACGGATGCGTCATTCCGTGCTCATGGGATTGGGCGACCTGCTTCTCCGAAGCGGGCGGCTGGATGAGGCGCGGGCGACTCTGCAAATGGCGCTCGAGATCGCCCGGTCTGTCGGGACCCGCGGGTTAATCGCCCGCGCTCTTGGCTCGATGAGCATCTTAGAGCGAACTCTCGGGATGACGTCATCGGCCAGAACGCTGTTGGAGGAGGCAATCCAGCTTCTTCAACGGGAGGCGCTTGGCCTGGACGGCAAAGCGCGACAGCGCAATGCGTCCGCGCTGGCGCAGTGCTACGCCAACCAGGCGCAACTTGAACAATCCGAGGGCCAATCTGACACCGCTCTTGGGCTCTTCGCGAAGGCATTGGAACTTCATGAAGTCTCGGGTGACAAGCTGAATGTCGGGAAGATTCATCTCTTGATCGGAAACCTTCACTGCGGGAATGGTGCTTTCGAGGAGGGCTTTCAATCGTTCAAGCGCGCTCTCGCGATATTCCTGGAGATAAAGAGCTCGCTTTGGATGGCACGCGTATTTGAGTCATTCGCTCGGCTCTATGCCCAACACGCCAACTGGGAAGAGGCTACGAAAGCCGCTCTCGCAGCCAAGGACGGGTTCGAAGAGGCCGGCCATGTGTCGGAACAGGTCGGAAGCCTGCTCAGTTTGGCGCGGCTTCTGGCGAAACTCGTTGAGTGGGACCTCCGCAGAGGTATTCGTCGGCAGATTCATAACCTCTCGAAGTCCTTGCCAAAGGACCAGGGAGCAGAGGTGATGGCGGGGATCACTGCGGAGATCCCGCGTCTTCATGACGAAATAGACCAGAGAGTCCGAGAGGACTCCGCCGTTCGCGGTTTCCTGAACGAAGCTACAGCTATCGCAAAAGCGAAGGGTCTCCACGAAGAGCTTGCCGATTGTCTAATCGCGCAGGCCGATTTCACGGCGGAAGGCAAGGGTGATGAAGCGTATCGAACGCTGATTCAAGAAGCGATCGATGCTCTCACGAAAGCTCTCGGTGCCGCGACCGCGCCCAAGCATCGCGGTCATTTGATGGGTCGACTGAGTGTCCTCTTGCGGGACCTGAACCGTCATGCCGAAGCGGTAATGTGGCTCAACCGCGCTGGCGAAGTCTGTGAGAAGGCCGGAGACATCTGGGGACTTGCCAACTTCTATGGCTCGATGGCCAAAGTTCACCGAGCCGAGCGTCGTCTCGACGATGAGATCACGTGTTACCGGACAATCCTCAACTTGTTGGCGGGGAGGTCGTTTCACGGATTGGCAGCGGTCGCGCGTATTCGGCTCGCTGATGCCCTTCGCTTTCGTGAGGAGTACGCCGAGGCGTTGGCACTGCTGGTCGATGCCGAAGCGATTTGTGAAAAGCATCAACTGAAGGAACTCGTTGACGAGATCGCGCAGATTCGAGGACGCGTCCAAGCGGAACTCGATGCTCGCCAAGCACCATCTCACACAGTTCAGCAATTGCTGCGCAGCCTTCAACAGTTGCTGCGCTATCGGTCGGAGAAGGCACTTGCGTACCTCGCTTTCTGGTATTCGGCCTGGAAGGCGGAGTTGGTCGCTGCCGTACGGTCTGGTCCACGCCTGTCAGTCATGGTGGTGACGGACGACGTCGGGCGTTTCATGGACTTCGCTGGATCATTCGGTCACGTCGCGTATCACTTCTTAATGGCTACGACGGCTGCGCCGACAATTAGCGCTGATGAAGGAATTCTACCGATTCCAGCGAAGTGGCTCTTTCCTCGAACATTCCAGTTCCTCTTCACCAAGAAATCAGACATGTCCGATGGCGGCAGTCCAGGCGCAGAGGACGCCGTCCCGGAAGTGCACCTGTCCGGTCCGGCGACGATGTTGCCGGCCTACATGTTTGTCGACACGGGAACGGAGATCGATGGAGAGGGGCACATGATGCCCTTGACGTCAATGTTGCTGCCTCAACCGGCCATCGACTTAATGCTCGGACGCTCAATCAAGGAACTGATTCGCCGCCGGGCGCTCTGGTTCCCTACGCCACGCTGGAAATCGAAGGATCCGTTCCTGACCGATCTGCGCGTTGGAAGTGAGAGGGGCGTCGTTCCGGTCTACTTCGACCATGTTCCCACCTCAGATGCAGTTGCCGCATGCGGTGCCATTCGCGTTTCCGTGTGGCCCTCACACGAGGACGCGAACCACTCTACTGCGGACCGATTCGCGCGTGGCCTGTTGAAGATCGCCGGAATGACGAAGGCGGAAGCGAAAGCCGCACTCCTTGATTTGCCGGATTTCGTGGGGCGGGACGGCGCCACTGAGGTGTCTTCGTACATGGAGGTTCATCTCTTTGAATTTAGGAATGTAGACCGCGTGCTCGTTCATCCGGTGCTGCTCCTACAAAGCCGCTCCGGCATGTCGTGAATTCGCGCAGGTGAGCGCACGAAGACTAACTTCACGTGGCTTCACGCCAAGGACTTGACAAAGCTCAACTAATTGTTGGGTCGTGTCGCTCACGGTCCGCATTCCAGCGCTCCTCGTGATTGCTCTCCGGGATGAAGCGGCGCAGACGTGAGCGAGTCTCGTAGCAGACGACGCCTCCGTCTTCCGCGAGGTTGGCGAATGGCTGGAGGCGCGCACTCGGATACTTGGAGGCGTGGCACTTCCCATACCGGCCGAGCCGCGCGAATTCGTGAAGCTCTAAGCGATCCGTGAAGCGGCGGCAACGCCACAGCCTTCGGGCGCTACGTGCGCGTACGTCACGACTGACGACCCATCGCGGCCGTTCGACGCGCCGCGCGACCCCGTGAACTAGTCCCCTTCTTCGCGACCACGACCGGCCGTTCCCCTCCAACCCCTCGCTGCGTGAAGACTTCCTGCAGACGACCCACGATTGCGGCGACCTCCTCCCGGCCAAGCTTGACTGTCTTCCCGCCCGCACGGGCGTAGACCGCACTGAAATCTTCCGGTAGCAGCGCGCCAGCGATCGGCACGAGGCCGATGAGCATGCAGTTCTCTGCCGTGTTGGGTGTGGCGTGTGGCGCAACCCGGTAGTACGTAAACGTGGCGACCTTCTCAATCACGATCGGATCGTGGAGAAGCGCGGCTACAAGTTCTTGCTTGGTCATGGGGAGGAGGGTCAATTGACGAGTTCCCGGAAAATCATTAGTTGAACCCTCTCGTGTGCGCAAGTCGTTGATCGGTCTGTCGCTTTGGCTTCGTGCGCCGGCCGGTGTGCGCAAGCCTGCGGGATCGCAGCAGCATGCGGTACTTCACCGCGACACGCTCCGGCATGACTTGGAAGTAGATGGCCGTCGATTCGATCTCCCGATGGCCGAGCCACCACTGCACATCGGCGATGTCCCATCCTGCGGTGGCGAGGTGAACACCGATCGAGTGGCGGAGCACATGCGCGTGCCGAAGATCTCGTGGGAGGTCGGCCGCCGTCGCGTAGCGTTGGAACAGGTAGTTGATCGCTTCCTCCGAGAGCGGATACTTGCCTCGCTGCTTCCCGCGAAACAGGTACTTGCATCGATCCGGTGGGCGCACGGCGAGGTAGGCGCGGAGGAGCTGTCGGCTCCGCGGGTGGAGCGGGTGCCAGTGCGCGTCACCGCCCTTGAGCCGGGCAACGTACATCTGATCGCCTTTGAAATCGCCCAGCTCGAGGAGCGCTGCTTCGCCACGACGGAGGCCGTGTCGGTACATGAGATCGAAGAGGAGCAGGTCGCGGGCGTTGTCTTCGGGGATCGCGGCGAAGAAGCACTCGGCCTGTTCAACCGTGTAGTGCTTGACGGGTCGTTGCTCGCGCGGACGGCGGGACCGTCCGCGGCGTCGCCGGCGTCTCGGTGCTGGGCGCTTCCTCTCGGCATGAACGGTGATTCTGCTGGAAATCCGGGTTTTCATTAGTTCGGGGGGTAGAAAGAGAGGAGCGCGAGATCGAGTTGCTCCCACGAGCCATGTACCGCTACGCGCCTCTGGCCGACAATTCCTGCACGTCGGCACCGCTCTCCTCGTGGCGCTCCTCGCGGTTCCGTGCGCGCGCGGAACATCGATGGAGCAGCCGCCGCGCGCCGTGAGGCTATACAACCCGAGCGTGAACGAACAAACAGTCGTGATTCGAGGCATCGCTCGCACCTTGGCACCGTCCTCGATGCTTGATCTCGAGGCGCGCGAGGTCGCCAACCTGGAACTGCCCGCCGGAGTCGTCGCCGTCGAGCGTGTCGCGTTCGACGATGAGCGGTCCGACGAACTACAGATTCTCCGCGCGACGACTGCCGCGACCTGCGCTCCAACGATTCCCGTTCGTGTGCCGCTGATGTCCTGCCGCTTCGGGACGGCCGAGGCACAGGTTCAGCCGGTCGCCGGCGCGAAGTACCAATGGACCGTGGAAGGTGGTGCGATCCTTTCGGGCGACGGGACGCCATCCGTCCTCATCGGCTTCGGCGGCGCAACGTCCGCGCTCGCACGCCTGACCATGACGCTGGACGGCTGTGTCTCAACTGGGGCCGGGGTTTTCAGCTTGCGCGATCCGCTCACTGCAACAGTGACGGTCGCCGATGGGAACGTCGGGACGCCGGCGCGGGTGACGTGGAGCTACAACACCACCGAGCCGATCCTGACGCAGATCCTCCAAGTGCCGGATCAGGCTGCACCGATCGGCCTTCCGCCTGACGCACGCTCGTACGTGTTCACGCCGACGACGGAGGGAACGAAGACCGTCAAGCTGACCGCGGCGCTCTACCTGATTGGGGCACGCCGCCGGGCGGCGAGTAGCGGGAACGGACCGCGAGCATCCTCCTGCGTCTACGTTGAGTCGCAGGGCCAGCTTCGCGTGCGGCCTCGGTGCGCTGGTCCGAGTGCGCGCGTCTCGGGCGGTGGCACCGCCTGCGGCTCGGCAACGATCCACGCACGATTCGAGGGCACGCCGCCCTTCAAAGGCAGCTGGTCGGACGGCGTGCAGTTCGAGACCTCTGCCTTCGACCTCGATCGCGCCGTGACCGCAAGCGGCACGTACTCGATTGACCACTTCGAGGACGCAACCTGCGATGGCACGAGTACCGGGAGCGCCACCGCCGCAATCCAAGACCCAACGCGAGCCCTCTCCCTGACGATGTCTCCGCCGCAGGCAGTCTCCCTCCTCACCTACGACGGACGGATTGCCTACGCATACTCGAACGCGACCCAATGCCGCCTCACGTCAGCGCTCGACAATGGGTTCTACAACTATCCCTCCTGCACCGGCACCGGGAGCGGCATCACGTCGTACGTCCCCGAGAACCAAGCGGGCGACGAGACGCTCACCTTTCAAGTCAGCGGTCCATGCGGGACCGATGAGCGATCCGTCCACTTCTTCGTCTGCGGGTATCAGGCGCTGGTCACGGCGAATGGGCCGACGACGTTCTGCGCCGGCGGATCGGTGACGCTTGGTGTCGAGATCGCTGGCACGACGGCTGGACCACCGTACCGCGAGTATCGGTTCTATCGCTGTACAGCAGCGGCGCCAGGGTGTCAGCAGGCGTCGGAATACTCGCTGGTCCAGCAAGAGCCGTCTGCGACGTTTGTCGCGACCCAATCCGGCGTCTATCGCGCTGCGACCGAAGATCGTCTGGGGTGCCCGTCTCTCGAAGGTGGTTCGGTCAGGGTGGTGGTCAACGCCTGCCCCTGAGGACGACGCATCGGCGGGCTCGGGCGGAGCCTGACCGCACGTGCCGGACGAAACTACTACTACTATTCAGGTGCCGCGGCCCATGAGCCATCAGGCATTCGACGAGCACGGCATCCCCACGTCATTAGCCGGCCGCGCACGCTCGCTACGAATTCCACGCTATACACCCCGTCAGCGATACGCGCCGACGCCGGCCTAACTGCTCTTCGACCGGCTCATTTCGGATCGATACCGTGGTCTCGCATGCACCTTGTATACAGCACATCATGAGCCGCGACGAAGCCTGTTGTTGTCGCGCCCGTTGACTTCGTATATTGGTGTAGTTGATCCCAGGCTTGCTCTTCGCACAGCCCAATGAGCCGCCGCGGTCGCACGCCGTACCAATAAACGCCGGCTACTAGAGCGACAATTAGAATCGCAGCTGCCACTATGTGAACTCGTCCCTGAGTGATGTTCATGAGGATTGGACTGGTCACTTCGACTCAGTCTCATGATACCGAGCGTACGCGATCAAAGCTAATGAAGGTGAGCTGACCAGGCATCACCCTTCGACTCGATCGAACTATCGAACCGCTGCGATCGCTGAAGCGGCTAAGACGACCAGCGCGAACGCGATGAGCTCACCAACGAAGAACAGCGCGAGCACATCGCGCGCCTTCGAGGCGACGTGCAACCGTCGCCTGGACGGTGCCCTGCGGATCTGGAAGTAGTGCGTTTTCTGACACGCAATACACCACCGACCCTCAATTGACACCGGCTGAAGCTCCGTCGCATTATGGGCTTGGCGAAACCCTTGCTCGGCCCTGAGCATCGCGTTCAGACACTGGATCGGCTGAACCGTCTCGTCCATCACCTGCGCGTTCATACGAGCGCACCATCACGAACACCTACCGATTCCACCGGTGGGTGTTCGTTCCGACGAGCACTCGGCGTTCCGTGCGCCGTAGTGGCGCAGCACCGAGACGGGACTGCTTTGTGCGCGAGGTTCCACATCAGCATTTGCAGGTAATGAAATGCGAGGTGGGGCGACATCTCCTCGAAGTCGCGATCGCGCGTGAGCTTCTGCCACGCCGGAAGGTGGCCGAACTTTCGTTGCAGACGCTCGAAGAGCGTCCGCTGTTTGCAACTCGGCATAGCCATAGAGGTTAGAGATTGGCAAAGAACCGGGTGTCCGGCCTCCCGAGGCGAATTCACGGAAGGTTTTTCGGAGCTGGTCAGCTCGGCCTACGAGCGTATCGTCAGCGGTCCCTGCGACGTTCAAGACTGACGAAGAGTGATCCGCGGCGCCGCCGAGCGGATCGCAGGACTGTCTCGGCCTCCGCGAGAATTCCCGCGCGCTCGCAGTACGCCAACACCTCCTCTTTCACAACGGCTGGAGGGATGCCTGTTTTGAGCCCTTCTGCGGCCATTACGAAGGCGGTGGTGTTTCTCGTCCCCTGGTGCTGCGGCGCCGATGCCGCCCACCGCCGAAAGGCTTTTACGGCCTCTGACGGCGTTTGGCGCACCCGATTCGGCAAGATGGCGGGAGCATCCGTCAGCATGCCGTCGTGCGGCAGGAGGACTTCGCGCATGGAGTAGCGCCGCGAGGAGTCGGCGGTCGTGAGCTGCACGAGGAAAGGGGCTTCCTTGCAATGAAGGAGGCCGGGCAGCCGCATCACGCGCGATGGATCGCACACTATCGGATCGGCTCCGTAGAACGCCGCGAGCTGGCGTTGGGCCGGTGCGAAGAGCGACACCGGCTCGCCGGCGTGCAGAAGCCAGTAATGATGCGGCCCGTTCTTCGAGCGGACGGAGATTGAAGGTGGAATCGCGAGCGATCGCGCGAGGTCGGCATCGCAGTCGATGAAGAGCGCCCGAAGCGCCCCGACTTCCGAAGCGAGCCGTCTTGTCCCGCGGAGGATGTTTACGGCTATCGCTACGCATGCGCCGTGGCCGTTCAGACGGCGTAGCTCGGAAGCATGCTTCCGGAGCGTGCCGACGAGCACGCGCCCGAGCCATCGCCGCTTCTCGGGGTGATCATCGAAGGTCTGAAACAGGACAGGGGTCGTCCAGCCATCGCCGCCCGTGAGCACCGAAATGAAGAAGGCTGCCGCATCGAAATCAGCAGAAGGCATCGCACCCTGAACTATCCACCCTCCCTGTGCTGACCGCGTCGAAGAGTGTCGAAGTTCCGCGGCTTTGGATGCGCGCGAGATTGCAGCTCAGCGCGCGCATCGCGGAGGACTTAGGGAAGCTCTGCACAGGTAGAAAACACAGCGGAAGAGTTGGCGTTACGAGCTGTCGAAGGCGTATGAGCGATGTTCGCCGAACGTTTTGTTGTGGCGCGGCAGCCGTTCGGCAACTCG
>Ga0070702_100000861_pt1 | contig 11735 bp, 7 predicted proteins | sample KBSK5103metaG_FD_65466 | JGI IMG/M metagenome (GOLD analysis project Ga0070702, IMG submission 65466) | Corn, switchgrass and miscanthus rhizosphere microbial communities from Kellogg Biological Station, Michigan, USA - KBS K5-10-3 metaG | ecosystem: Host-associated > Plants > Roots >... | reverse complement strand
GAGACCTGGATCGCCAGCCACGTGCGCAGCCCGTTCGTCACCGAGGCCATCGAGTTGCCGGCGGAACGCCGCAGCTGTGTGTACGGCGCGCTGCCAAACTACTCCGGCGAGACGCTCGAGCAGCGGCTGTTGCGGCGCCCGCCGATGACGCTGGCCGCGGGACTCGACATCGCCATCAAGCTGGCCAAGGCCGTGGCGGCGCTGCATCGCGCGGGTGTCGTGCACCGGGACATCAAGCCCGAGAACGTGATCCTGCAACCCGATGGCGGGCTCAAGCTGATCGATCTCGGCGTCGCACGCCTGCCGCAACTCGAAGTCGACGAGCCCGCGACTGCGCCGGGCACGCCGAGTTACATGGCCCCGGAGCTGTTCACGGGCGGCGCCGCGGACGAGGCCACGGATCTGTTCGCACTCGGTGTCACGGTGTATCGCCTGTTCGCCGGCGGCGCGTATCCCTACGGCGAGATCGCGCCGTTCTCGCAGCCAAGATTCACGCGCACCACTCCGCTCGCGAAACACCGTCCGGATCTGCCGGCCTGGCTCGATCACATGCTCACGCGCGCCGTGGCCGTGGACCCCAACGCGCGTTTCGGTGACGCCGTGGAATTCGCCTTCGAGCTGGAACACGGTTCGCTGCGCGCCGTGCCGCTGTCGGTGACGCGCACGCCTCTGTACGAACGCAATCCGACGCGCTTCTGGCAGATCGTCTCGGTGTTGCTGCTGATCGCGCTGCTGGTGGCGCTTGCGAGTTAGCCCGCGGTCATCCCCAGCTTCTGCATCACCTCACTGCCCTGCAGCTTGACGCTGTTGGCCTTCGTGACAGCGCCAATCGCGTCGCCCGATGCGAATGCCGAAGTGGCTTCGCTCCAGGTCGCCTTCATCGATGCCAGTCCCGACTTCGCCGCTTCGAAGGCATCCTTCGAGACGTTTTTCGGCAGCTTGCTCGACTTGCCGAGGATGTCCACGCGGCTCTGGATCGCCTCGACCAACTTGGGCACGTCGGCACTCAGGCTGTTCCATTCGGTCGTCGCAGCCGCGATCGCGGCTTCGGCTTCCGTCTTTTTCGTGGCGACTATCTGCTTGAGGTTGTCGACCGTGGCAGAGAGCCCGGGTGCATCCGCCAGCACCGCCTTGTAGTCACCCTTGGCCAGCTTTTCCTTGAGCGACCCCAGCGACGTGTCGATGTCCTGCAGGTCGCCAGGTGAATACTTCGCCGCGTCCTGCCTGAGGGCGGCAACCTCGGATTCGATCTGTGCCACCGCCTGTTCGGCGGGACTTTTCTGATTCGCACAACCAAGGACGATCAACGCTGCGACAACGATGATCCAGCGTGGTGAAAAACTACGCATAGTGCGCTCCTGTCTTGGAAGAGGAATTCAGGGAATCCGCAGCTTCTGACCCGGTTTGATCTTGTTGGGATCGGTCAGCTGGTCACGATTGGCCTCGAAGATCTTCGGGTACAGCATCTTGTCCCCGTAGAACTCTTCGGCGATTTTCGAGAGTGAATCGCCCGTCTTTACGACGTAGAACTGGGCATAGGGATTTTCCGATGAATTCCCTGAAGGACTTTGCGGTCCGGTGGGCATGCGCAGGCTCCATTGCACGAAACCGCGCCATGGTTCCTCCGAGCGCCGCAAAGCGCAATGCGACCAAGGGTTTAGGCGTGAATCGCGCGCGCGAGTGGCGCGACCGTCAGGTGCTGGTGCCGCGGCCGCGCAAATCGCGCTCGACGTCTTCGAGGCGCGTATGGCGCACGTCCTTGCCGTGCACCATGTAGATCACGTATTCGCAGATGTTCTTGGCGTGGTCCCCGATGCGCTCCAGCGCGCGCACGATCCACATGACGTCGAGCGCGCGGCGGATGCTGCGCGGGTCTTCCATCATGAACGTGATGCACTGCCGCTGGATGGATTCGTATTCCTCGTCGACCACGCGATCCTGGCGGGCCACGCGCAGCGCCGCATCGGCGTCCATGCGCGCGAAGGCGTCGAGCGCCTGGTGCACCATCTCCGAAACGATGCGCCCAAGGTGCTTGATCTCGCGGTACTTGTCGGCGGGTCGTTCCATGGTCGCGAGCCGCGAGGCGATGTAGCCGATCTTCTCGCCCTCGTCGCCGATGCGCTCGAGGTCGGTGATGGTCTTGATGATGGCCACGACCACGCGCAGGTCGCCGGCGGCCGGAGCGCGTGTCGCGAGGATGCGCGAGCACTCCTCGTCGATCGACATTTCCATGCCGTTCACCTTGAAGTCGTCGCGCGCCACCGAGGTACCGAGATTGCTGTCGCCCTCGATGAGCGCCGTAACCGCGTTGGCGAGCTGTTGCTCGACCATGCCACCCATGGTCAGCACCTTGTTGCGGACGCGCTCGAGATCTTCGTTGAAGCGCCGCGAGATGTGATGGGACAGGTCAGCGGTTTCCATGTGAGCCTCAGAATACGCAGCGCGGGTCGGCGCTGCAAAAAAGTCTGTTAGTGCTGGATGACGTTCTCATGACAGGCGCACGGCGCATCATGCCGATGCGGCCACGCGCCGTTCGAGCACCCTCTCCGGCGGAAAATGGCAGGTGAAGGTGCTGCCCCGGCCTTCGACGCTCTCGATTTCGAGGTGCGCACCATGCCGGTGGAGCGCGTGTTTGACGATGGCGAGCCCCAGCCCGGATCCGCCGGTTTCGCGCGAACGGCCGGGATCGACGCGATAGAACCGCTCGGTGAGCCTTGGAATGTGTTCCGCCGGTATGCCGGGGCCGGTGTCGCGCACGGAAAAATGCCCGCCCTCGGCGTCGGTCCACCAGCGGATGAGCACACTGCCGTCGGGCGGCGTGTACTTGGCGGCGTTGTCGACGAGATTCGAGAACGCCGACTGCACCATCGCTTCTTCGCCGATGAGGCTGGCGCCGGACTCGATGGCGACTTCCACCTGCCGCGGATGTGTCGGCCGCGCCAGCACGTCCTTGCGCAGCAGCGCGGCCATGGCCGCAACGTCGACGGGCATTCCCTTGAGCGGCGCGTCCTGGGCTTCGAAGCGCGACAGCTCCAGCAGGTCCTCGATGATGCGCGTCATGCGATCGGTCTGACGGCGCATCTCGGCGATTGGCCCGGCCAGCTCGCCGAGACCCGGATCGGCGCCGAAGGTTTCGAGATAGCCGGCCACTACGGTGAGCGGCGAGCGCAATTCGTGCGAGGCATTGGCGACGAAATCCTTGCGCATCTGTTCGAGACGGACTTCGCGAGTCACGTCGCGCAACATGAGGAGCCGCTGATCCTCACCATAGGAAATGAGCTGGAAGGCGACGTGGCGCTCGGTGGGCGTATCGATTCGTACGATGATGGGCAGGGAGTACTGGCCACCGCGCAGGTACTGCACGAAATCCGGGTGCCGGACCAGATTGTCGATGCGGATGCCGAGATCGGCGCGGCGCGACAGGTCGAGGAGTTCGCCGGCCTTGCGGTTGAACCAGACGATCTCACCCTGCGGATCGAGCATGACCACGCCGTCCGGCATCGCGGCGGTGGAGCGCCGCAACTCGCGGAACAGGCGGGTCAGACGTTCCTTGTGGAAACGCTTGCGGCGATGCAGCCGCACCACCTGCGCGACCACGTCACCCCACAGGCCCATGGCATCTGGCGGATCCGCGACGCTGCGATGCTGCAGCCAGAACCACAATTCCCGCAGTTGCCACAGGTTCCACGCGAGATAGATCGTGAGCGTGCCGCTGATGCCCACCCACAGGGACCCGGCTAACCAGCCGATCGCGGCCCCCAGCAGCAGCGCGATGATTATCCGCAGCGCAACGTACAGGAAGGCCGTGGTGCCGGAGTTCATCGAGGGGTCAGAGGGGCCGCGATGAGAATCGATAGCCCGATCCACGCACCGTCTGGATGAGACGGTCGTAGCCGAACTCTTCCAGCGCCTTGCGCAGTCTGCGGATATGGACGTCGATGGTGCGTTCCTCCACGTACACGTTGCCGCCCCAGACGCGATCCAGCAATTGCTCGCGCGTGTACACCCGCTCCGGGTGCGTCATGAAGAACGCCAGCATCCGGTATTCGGTGGGGCCGAGCGCCACGGTTCGTTCGCCCGAGCTGACGCGCTGGCTGCTCTGGTCGAGCACCAGCCCGTCGATGTCGATGCGTTCGGAGCCTTCGGCGGGCATCGCGCGGCGTAAAACCGCGTTGATTCGCGCCAGCAATTCGCGCGGTGAGAACGGCTTGGTGATGTAGTCGTCGGCGCCGCCTTCGAGGCCGGCGACCTTGTCGCCTTCCTCCGCGCGCGCCGTCAACATGATGATGGGCAGTTCGCTGGTTTCACGGTCTCGCTTCAGGGCACGGGTGAACTCCAACCCGCTCGTGTCGGGCAGCATCCAGTCCACCAGCAACAGGTCCGGCCGCTTGTTGGCGACCTCCTCCCGGCCGGAGCGCGCGTCCGCGGCTTCGCGGACCTCGAATCCCGCGCGCCGCAGTCCAAAGGCGATCATTTCGCGAATCGGGCGTTCGTCCTCAACGACCAGAATCTGTTTCGCTGACATGTTTCCTGACACGGCATTCCAGGTGACGGTTTTATGGCGTGCGGATTACAGCCGGAGTCTATTGCAGTTTGATTACGTCGCGGCGGCAACGACGCGATCCCTGACATAAACGGGCAATGCGCGCTCCGGGGGCAAGATCTGGCCCATGGAAACGGCGGTTTCGGCCAGGGTGAGAACCTCCCTGGCTCGGGGCAGGAGTTCGGGCTGAAGCTCGGCGCCCGCTGCGCGGCAGCGCTCAGCCAGTTCCGGTGCTGCGCGCAAGCCACGCCCGACCGCGAGCCAGGAGCCGCCCGACGATTCTGGCAACACCACAGCGCTCCCGGCACTCACGTGCTCCTCGCCCGCCGATTCGACGAGTCCGTTCACCCGGAAACGGGCCCAGTACACCTCGCGCATGCGCGCATCGTTTACCGCGAGTACCTGGCGTACCGCGGAATGCAAAGCCGCCCCCCGTTGAGCCACCGCGGCGAGATCGGAAACGGGCACCACACCCAGGCTGGCGCCGAACGCCAACCCCTGCGCAATACTGGCTGCCAGCCGTACCCCGGTGAAGCCGCCGGGACCGCGACCGAAGGCAATGGCGTCGAGTGAGGCGAGCGTGACACCCGCCTCGGACAGCAACTCATCGACCATGGGCAAGAGGCGGTCGGCATGGCCGCGGGCCAGTTCCTCGTATCGCTCCAGCACCTGTCCACCGACGCGCAGCGCCACCGAACAGGCTTCGGTGGCGGTGTCCAGCGCCAGGATTCTCATGCCAGCGCACCCATCGCGGGCGATACGACACCGGCAATACGGCGCAGGAATTTCGTGGCGTCCTCTGGCACACGCGTGACCGGCATGGGCGGCAGACAGGCGCGGAAAACGCGGCCATAAGGTTTGTCGACCAGGCGCGGATCGCAGATCACCACCACGCCACGATCCGACTCGCTGCGGATCAGTCGACCGACCCCCTGCTTGAGCGCCAGTGCCGCCTCTGGCAGCTGGTATTCGCGAAACGCGTTGCCACCGCGGGCCTTCAGGTGTTCGATGCGTGCGCGTGTCAACGCGTCGTCGGGGGATGCGAACGGCAGCTTTTCGATGATCACCAGCCGCAGCGCGTCGCCGCGCACGTCGACGCCCTCCCAGAAGCTCGCGGTGCCGAGCAGCACCGCGTTGCCGGACTCTCGGAAATTGCGCAGCAGCTGCTCGCGCGGCGCTTCACCCTGCACCAGCAGCGGGAAGTCCCCGAGGCTGGTCCAGCGCTCTCGCAGCAGCGACGCGGCGCGCTGCAGCGCGCGATGACTGGTGAACAACACGAAGGCGCCACCGGCCGAAGCCTCGATCAGCGGCACTGTCGCGTCGATCACCGCCTGCGTGTGCAGCGGCGATGCCGGGTCCGGCAGTTTCTCAGGTAGATAGAGCAAGGCCTGCGATTCGAAATCGAAGGGACTGGCGATGGCCAGCGTCTCGGCCTCGGTGAGTCCCAGCCGCGAGGTGAAGTGCGTGAAGTCCTCGCCCACCGACAGGGTCGCCGAGGTGAAAACCCAGGCGGCGCGCGTGCCGCCGGTCAGAGTCGCGAATCGCTCTGCCACGTCGAAAGGCAACAGGCTCAGCGAGAATCCACGTTGCGTCAGCTCGACGCTGCGTGCGCCTTCGTGCTCCTCGGCCTGGGCGATCTGTCCGAGCCGTGCGGCGAGTTCGGTGGCGCGCGCCGCCGCCTGCGCGATGCCGGGCAGCCGGGAGTGTTCGTTGAGAGCCGCGGACAGCGCGCGCAGCGCCTCGACCAGGTCCTGCGCCGCGTCGGCGAGCGGTGTGTCGGCCGCGAGCCAGTTGGGCCGCTGCGTGGCGCGCAGGATTTCCGCGAGCGCCGCCAGCGTCTTCTCGACGGCTCCGAGCTCCGGGGCCAGCGCTGTCGCGCCCGCACCCGACTGCACCAGTTCCTGGCGCGCGTCGCGCAGCAGGAGCTCGGCCTGGCGGCTGCCGAATCGCGCGCCGAAGAACTGCGTGGCCAGGTCCGGCAGCTGGTGAGCCTCGTCGATGATCACCGCGTCGGCGGTGCCCAGCAGGTCGCCGAAACCGTCTTCCTTGAGCGCGAGGTCCGCGAGCAACAGGTGGTGATTCACGATGACGATGTCGGATTCGATGGCCTTGCGGCGGGCGTCCACCACGTGACAGCGGCCGATCTCGGAGCAGCGATTTCCCAGGCAATTCTCGCGCGTCGAGGTGATTTGCGGCCACAACGGATGAGAATCGCCGAGCCCCGAAACCTCGGCGAGATCGCCGCTGCGTGTGCTGCGCGCCCAGCGCTCCACGCGCTGCAGCGTGCGGTCGCGGGTCGCGCCAAGACTGCCCTGCGCACCGAGCTGCCTGAGCCGGTACGTGCAGAGGTAGTTGGAACGCCCCTTGAGCAGCGCGACTTTCGCCGGCACGCCGATGGCGCCGGCGAGCAGCGGCAGGTCCTTGTTGAACAGCTGATCCTGCAGCGTGCGGGTGCCGGTGGAGATGAGCACGCGTTTGCCGGACAGCAGCGCGGGCACGAGGTAGGCGAAGGTCTTGCCCGTGCCGGTACCGGCCTCCACCACCAGCGGGTGACGATTCGTCAACGCACGCTCCACGCGCTCGGCCATCGCCAGCTGCGAGCGCCGTGGCGAGAAACCGGGCAAGGAGCGTTTCAGGGGGCCGTGCGGCCCGAATACTTCGGCGAGATCCTGCATTCCTCGATCAACCTAGCGCGACGGGCGCAGGCTGTCGAGGCTCAAATCTTTGAAAGTATCCTGGTCTGCCTTGATGCGGATGCTGAGGTACGGGCCCTGCGCCGTGTGGCGGCTGGCCGAGAAGTCAGCGTCGCGGAAACCGGCGAAGTTGTAGCCCACCGACACCCACACGTTCTTCGCGAGTGTGGTTCCGACATCGACGCCGAAGCTGTAGTCCATGACGTCCGATTCCCACGAGTGCAGCACGGCGCCGTGCACGCCCAGGTCGAAGCGCTTGTTGAGCTGGCGGCGCAGGTCGCTGCCGAAGATGTCCGACACGCCGGCGTACTGGTCGCCGTCGAAGGTGTTCGCGACGTAGCGCGCGCCGTACTGCAGGCCGAGCTGCAGTGACGGATTCAGCTGCCAGTTCGCATGCAGGTTGTTCACCACGCGCGAAGCTTCGAAAGCGGTCGAGGCGCCGCTCTGGTCGTCGTACTTGAGTTCGAAGCGGTCGAACACGATCCAGCGGCTCGAATCCGGCCGGAATGCCCAGGCGAAGCGGCCCACCGCCGAGGTGGACTGGCCGCGCGTGGAGTCGGCGTCGAAGGCCTGCACGGCCACCGACATGGCATGACCCTCGACCGGCTCCCGGTACCAGCCCGTGGTCGAGCTCCAGCGCTCCTCGGTGTCCGAATTTCGATGCTCGAGGCGCGTGGTCATCTGCCACAACTCCTGGCGATACGAGGCGCCGGCGAAGGCCGCGAAGAAGTCGTCGGTGAGCGAGCCCGAAGCCAGTGGCGCGTTCGGATTCAGCGGCTCGAGATCCGGTCCGCGGATCGTGTTGCTCTGGTCGACGCCGACATCGAACGCCCAGCGATCCTTGTACACGAAGCCCTGCGTGAGGCCGAAGTTGGCGAACACGCGCGGACCGTATTCGGTGGCCTGCGTGTTGATGCTGGAATTCACCTGCGTGCGCTCCCAGGGTCGCGAGCGCATGCCGAAGCGCGTGGTGTCGGCGTTGAGCTGGTCGCCCTCGGCGTGCTCGTACTCGGCGTAGAGAATGGTGTCGTCGGACAGGTGGTAGTCGAGGCCGAGGAGTCCGCGCGCCGGGTAGTCGACGCTCTGGTCCTTGCCGCCGATCGAGGCATCCGCCTCGCCACGCAGCGTGACACGGCGATCCCACACGTCGACACTGCCGGTGACGAATGCCTGGTCGGAGACGCGATCGTCGCCGTCCGCGTCTACGTCGGCCACGTGCCGCGCGCCGATGCCGGCGGTCCAGGTCTCTTCGAGCATGCGCACTTCGGCGCTGGCCAGAAGACGCGTGGCGTCGCTCGCCAGTACCGTCTGGTGCTGCACCTCACCACTCGCCACCAGGTGCTCGTCGAGCTTGTAGCGCGCGTCGACGCCGGCCGAACGCGTGCCGGTGTCGGCGGTGAGCTGCTGACCGACACCGAAGCCGTTCTCGACCTCGCGCGCCCAGGCACGTGCTTCAAGGTGCTCGGATACGTGTTTGCCCTCGACCAGCCACGCCTTCGAGGAATCCGGACGCAGCGGATCGTCCGACTGCGACTGCGCCACTTCGGCACGCACGCGCGTGTTGTCGGTGGGCTTCCAGGTGAGATCGCTGCCCACGATGTGCGTGTCGCCGGCCTGGGCGCCCTCGAACACCGCGCTGGCGCCAACTTCGACTTTGTCGCCGCCGAACTTGGCCGCGACGCGCACGCCACCGGTGGTCTCATCGTCGCCGCCGCTGCGCACTTCGTAGTCGACCACGATGTAGATCGGGTTCAGGTCGTGATCGCGGCTGTGCACCGGCTCCTTGAAGAACACCGTACCGCGCTGATAGTCGAGATCGTAATCGACGAAGCGCGAGAGCTCGTGGCTCTCGACCACGCGCGTGATCTCGAATCTATCGCGCACCTCGATGCGCAGCTTGTCGCTGCCGATGACGATGGGCGAGCGCGACAGGTGATACAGGCCGGCGGTGCCATCGCCGAGGATTTCATCCTGCACCAGGCCGGTATCGGTGCGCGCCGCGAAGCCCGACACCGACACGCGTTCGCCGGCGTAATCGGTGCGCACGCCCGACAGGCTGCGGTTGTACTGGGTGAGCTCGGTGACCGTGAAGCCCGTGTCGAAGTCGCCGAACAGCGCCACGAATTGCCTGCGCTCGATCTTGAGGTACAGCTTGCTCTGCGACGCGGCTTCGAACCGCTGCTCGGTGGCGTCACCGTACAGCAGGTAATACTTGTCGGGCTCGATGGTGCCGTGGACGCTGTCGCGCGCGTCCTTCTTTTCGCGCGCCGAGTCGTAGGCCATGGTCAGCAGGAAGTCGCCCTTGATGCGGCCCTTGGCGAAGAACGCGACGCGACCGTCCTGCTGAAAGCCTGCTTCGCGGTCCGCGGCCGTTGCGGTTTCCATGTTGCCAGAGATGCTCTGGTACGCCGCGGTGCCTTCGGCGATGCCGACCAGGATCCAGTCGCGCGCCGACGGCGCCAGCCACACCTTGAACTCTTCGCTCTGGCGCTCGTTGTAGCGCATGCGAATCACGGCGTTGCCCGTCGTCGTGGTCGGCTCGAGTTCGATCAGCGCAAGACCGCCCTGTTGCACTTCGACCTGCGGCTCGCGCGGGCCATTGGCCAGGATCTTGTTGTCGTCGAGCTGCTCGACTTCCCACCATGAGCGATACGGCGAGTCCACGCTGAACGCGGCCAGCGTGCCCGCGCGCGCCGGCTTGCCGTACTTGTCGAACATGCGCAGCGCGATCACCGGACGCGTGCGTCCATCCGCCACCAGCTTCGAGGCCGCCTTGTCGATTTCCGCGCGCACCGCCTGGCCACCGAAGTGAACCGAACGTTCGCCGTGCCAGGCTTCACTGCCATCCTGGTTGAGCACGCGCGCCACGAGCTTGTTGTCGCCGTCGACCAGGTCGACCGAGCGCCAGCGGCTCATGGCCACAGTGTTGGCGGCGTTGACGCTCGCGCCATCGAAGGACAGCGGATCGACCGTCTGGCCGTTGACCGAGAGTTCGACCTTCTGTCCCGGGTAGTGCTGGATCGCCACCTTGGTGACCGAGATCGGCGGGGTCGCATCGGCCGCGGGCGCCAGCCACGCCATGCCGGGCTTCAGCGCCTCGACGTCGAGCACCACGCCCATGCCGAGCTTGTCTTGCTCGACCTTGCGCGCCGGGCGCTTCGCGGCCGTCGTCGGGCCGCGCAGGATCACGCCTTGTGTTTCGAGGGCCGCGGCCTTGCCGCCGGCCGATTTCAGTTCGAGCGGCGCGTTGGCTTCGAAGCGCGAGCCTTCGATGACGATCTCGACGCGGCGGTTCTTCGCGAGGCTCGCCGCATCCTTGCCGCTGGCCACCGGCTGATCCGCGCCGCGGCCGTCGACGGTCACGCGCGATGCCGGCACGTTGAGCGCGGCCGCCAGGTAGTCGGCAACGGCCTGCGCACGGGCGCGCGACAACGCGTAGTTGTCGGCGAAGATCTTCTGGCTGCGCGCCGAGATCTGCTGCGAATCCGTGTGTCCGACAGCGCTGATGCTGATGTCGCGCGCGCCGCGCCAGCTGTTCACGAGGTCCCGCAGCGCGGCTTCGTCCGCCGGCGAGAGCTCGGTCTTGAGCACGTCGAAGCGTGGCGTGAAACTGAAGTGCGAACGCGCATAACGCGCATCACCGCGCGCCAGGTTCGACTCGATGGTGGCGCTGCGCAGGCCGGACTTGGCGGGCGAATCGAACACCGTCAGCGCACGCACCGACATCGCGCCGCCGGCCGATGCGGTCGCGCGCGTCTCGAAGTGCAGCCGGCGGACCGCGCCCGACGGTACTTCGCCGAGCCGCGCCGTGAACACGCCGTCGGCGGCGCTCACCACGGCCGCACCAGCGCCGAGCGCCGTATCTTCCGAATCGCTGACCTTGACGCCGTCCAGCGTCGTGCTGCCCGTGACGTACTCGAAGCCGTCCGGCAGCATGACCACGACGCGCGTGTTGCCCGCGGCCACGCCGTTCACGCGCACCACGGCGTCGTGCGAAACCAGTGAATCGCCGTGCGTATCGGTCGCGAGCTCGGAGTTGAATTCGAACTGCACGTCGCCCTTCGGCGGCGCCTTCTGGCGCACCACGAAGTCGCTGCGCCACAGCGTGCCGGGTTTGAGCTCGGCGAACTGCGAATAGTCGCGCCCCGCGTGACCCATGCGGTCGGCGCACGGCGCGACCTCCAGGTATTCCGGCAGCGTCAGCTTGTCGAGCTGCACGGTGTGCGTGCCGGGCACGAGATCGTCGAAGTGGAAATGGCCGTTGTCGTCGGTGACGCCATAACGCCCGTCCTCGAGGTAAACGCGCACGTTGGCGACGCCCGCGTCTTCGCGGCCGTCGGCGTCGCAGCTGCCTTCGAACACGCGGCCGACGATGAAGCCCTTCTGCGAGAACAACTCTTCGTTCATGCGCACCAGCGAGCGCGCCTCGTTCGAGCGCACGTTGCCCGGCGCGATCGCCTGCGCGGTGTTGATCGCGTCCTTCATGCCGCGCATCGCGA
>Ga0070702_100000859_pt1 | contig 11745 bp, 9 predicted proteins | sample KBSK5103metaG_FD_65466 | JGI IMG/M metagenome (GOLD analysis project Ga0070702, IMG submission 65466) | Corn, switchgrass and miscanthus rhizosphere microbial communities from Kellogg Biological Station, Michigan, USA - KBS K5-10-3 metaG | ecosystem: Host-associated > Plants > Roots >... | reverse complement strand
CGCGCAATTCGTAGGCGAGCTTGTCGCGGATTTCCTCCGCGTTCGGATCGTCGCCGCCGGCCAGCTGCTCATTGAGGCCGTCGAGGCCGGTTTCGAGCCCGCGCAGCGCCTTCTGCAGTGATTCCTGGAAGGTGCGGCCGATGGCCATGACCTCGCCCACCGACTTCATCTGCGTGGTCAGGCGCGAATTGGCCGCAGGGAATTTCTCGAAGGTGAAACGCGGGATCTTGGTGACCACGTAGTCGATCGACGGCTCGAACGAGGCCGGCGTCGCGCCACCGGTGATGTCGTTCTTGAGCTCGTCGAGCGTGTAACCCACCGCGAGCTTGGCCGCGATCTTGGCGATCGGGAACCCGGTGGCCTTCGACGCCAGCGCCGAGGAGCGCGATACGCGCGGATTCATCTCGATGACCAGCAACCGGCCATCTTTCGGATTCACGGCGAACTGCACGTTCGAGCCGCCGGTATCGACGCCGATCTTGCGCAGCACCGCGATCGACGCGTTGCGCATGCGCTGGTATTCCTTGTCGGTGAGCGTCTGCGCCGGTGCGACGGTGATCGAGTCGCCGGTGTGCACGCCCATCGGATCGAGATTCTCGATCGAGCACACGATGATGCAGTTGTCGTTCCTGTCGCGAACGACCTCCATCTCGAATTCTTTCCAGCCGATTACCGATTCTTCGATGAGCACCTCCGAAGTCGGGGATGCATCGAGGCCGCGTTCGACGATCTGTTCGAACTCCTCGCGGTTGTAGGCGATGCCGCCGCCCGAACCACCCATGGTGAACGACGGCCGGATGACGCACGGGAAACCCACCGTGGCCTGGATCTCGTGGGCCTGCGCCAGCGAATGCGCCACCGCGGCGCGCGGGCACTCGAGACCGATCTCCTTCATCGCGTTCTTGAACAGCTCGCGGTCCTCGGCCATGTCGATGGCCTCGCGCGAGGCTGCGATCAGTTCCACGCCGTGTTTGGCGAGCACACCTTCGCGCACCAGGTCGAGCGCGGTGTTGAGCGCGGTCTGCCCGCCCATGGTGGGCAGCAGTGCATCGGGCTGTTCCTTTTCGATGATGCGCGCCAGCGTGCGCCAGTTGATCGGCTCGATGTAGATGGCGTCGGCCATCTCCGGGTCCGTCATGATGGTGGCCGGGTTCGAATTCACCAGGATGACGCGGTAGCCCTCTTCCCTGAGCGCCTTGCAGGCCTGCGCGCCCGAATAGTCGAACTCGCACGCCTGGCCGATGATGATCGGGCCGGCGCCGATGATCAGGATGCTGTGGATGTCTGTACGTTTTGGCATTCTTTTCTACCGGTTCAGGCGGCCTTGTCAGGCGGCGGCTGTTTGCCCGAGGACCGGGCCCGGAGCTTTTGTTGAAGACGCCTCAGCATGAGGTGCACGAAGCGGTCGAACATCGCGCCCATCTCCTGCGGGCCAGGGCTGGCTTCCGGGTGACCCTGGAAGCTGAACGCGGGTTTGTCGATGCGCGCGATGCCCTGCAGCGAGCCGTCGAACAGCGATCGATGCGTGGCCTTGAGCGTCGAGGGCAGATCGGTCTCGTCGACCGCGAAACCGTGGTTCTGGCTGGTGATGAACACGCGCCCGGTCTCGAGGTCCTGCACCGGGTGGTTGGCGCCGTGGTGGCCGAACTTCATCTTCATGGTGCGCGCGCCGCTCGCGAGCCCGAGCAGCTGATGTCCGAGGCAGATGCCGAAGGTGGGCATGTCGGCGACCACCAGTGCGCGAATGGCTTCGATGGCGTATTCGCAGGGTTCAGGATCACCGGGTCCGTTCGACAGGAACACGCCGTCCGGATCGAGCGCCAGCACCTCCTCGGCGCTGGTCTGGGCCGGCACCACCGTCATGCGGCAGCCACGGTCGGCCAGCATGCGCAGGATGTTGCGTTTCACGCCGTAGTCGAACGCCACCACGTGCAGGCGCTGGTGCGCGCGCATCACCGGGCGGTTCTCCGGTTGCCACAGGCTGCCCTCGTTCCACTGGTACATGCGCTTGGTGCTCACCACCTTGGCGAGGTCCATGCCCTTGAGGCCCGGGAATTTCTTCGCGAGGCGCACCGCGGCCGCGGCGTCGATCTTGTCGCCGGCCATGATGCAGCCGGCCTGCGCGCCTTTCTCGCGCAGGATGCGCGTGAGCTTGCGCGTGTCGATGCCGGAGAGGGCGACGATCTTGTGACGCGTGAGGAATTCGCGCAGGTCCTCGGACTTGCGCCAGTTGCTGGCCAGCGGCGGCAGGTCCCTAACTACCAGGCCCGCGGCGTACGCGGTGGGAGCTTCGAGGTCCTCGGGCGTGGTGCCCGTGTTGCCGATGTGTGGATAGGTCAGCGTGACGATCTGCCGTGAATACGACGGATCGGAGAGAATTTCCTGATAACCGGTCAGCGCGGTATTGAAAACGACTTCGCCAGTAGTATTACCTTTGGCGCCGATAGACTGGCCGCTGAAGATCGTTCCATCTTCCAGAGCCAGAACCGCGGTTACCGTCACGCGGGTACTCCCCTCGAGCCCCCGAGGACCCGTAAATAAGTGTTGGTTGGTTTCGCTCTCTCCGCGCGGAGCGTACATGCACAAAGCGGGAGGAGTTCTTGCGAACATCCTCCCGCCCTGCGTTGGACTAACCCGTTTCGGATTAGGCGGCAATTTTACGAAGTGAGGTCCGGGGTGTCCACGAAACTTCTGGCCCGAATCACGAAATATTGGCTTGAAAAGTTCTAAAGGCGGACTTTCGGAAAACCGCTTAACTGCTTGTTTTTAATCCAAGTACGTTGGCCATGGCGTATCGACCGGGTTTTTGCACCGCAAGCCAGGCGGCCGCGCGGACCGCGCCCACGGCAAACACCGAGCGATCGGTGGCTTCGTGACCCACGGTCAGGCGTTCGCCGGTACCGGCAAACAGCACCGTGTGGGTGCCGACGATGTCCCCGGCCCGGATGCTGGCGATGCCGATCTCGCCCTCGCGCCGCCTGGACTGGCCGGCGCGGCCGGTGAGCGTGTCGGCGTTGGGATCGAGCCCGCGGGACCTGGCGGCGCTGTCCGCCAGCGCCAGCGCCGTCCCGGACGGCGCGTCCACCTTGTGCTTGTGGTGCGCCTCGTAGATCTCGATGTCGAACTCGCGCGGTAAGGCCTGCGCTGCGATGCGCACCAGTTCGAGCGCCACCGCGACCCCGAGCGAGGTGTTAGGCGCGACCAGCACCGCGATGTCGCGCGCCGCGGCCGCGACGCGCGCATCGAACTCCGCGCCGTGGCCGGTGGTGCCGATGACGATGGGCACACGCGCCGCGCGGCATACGTTGAGCGCACGCAGCGACAGTTCCGGCCGGGAAAAGTCGATGACCACCTGCGCGCCGCCGAGATCCGGCGGCAGTTCGCCGCCGATGCGCACGCCGAGCGCGCCGACACCCGCCAGCTCACCCACGTCGCGTCCCAGCGACTGGCTGCCGGACGATGCGATCGCCGCCACGATTTCGAGCGCAGCGTCCGGGGCCGCGCGCACGATGGCCGTGCCCATTCGCCCGCTGGCGCCGATCAATGCTGCTTTGGTCATGCCTACAGTGTGCCGCAGCGCCGTGAGTCATGCGAGACTGCCGCCCCATGATACGCATCGGCATTCTCGGCGCGGCACGCATCGCGCCGCGCGGCATCGTCACGCCGGCCAACGCGCTGCTGGGCGCGGAGGTGGTGGCGGTGGCGTCGCGCGACCTGGACCGCGCCCGGAATTTCGCCGCCCAGCATTCGATCCCGCTCGCCCTCGGTAGTTATGCCGAGCTCATCGCACGCGACGATGTGGACCTGGTGTACGTGCCCCTGCCGCCTTCCGCGCATCTCGAGTGGTGCACGGCCGCGCTGGCCAACGACAAACACGTGCTGGTGGAGAAGCCGTTCGCCAACAACGCGCAGGACGCGGCGCAGATGGTGGCCGCGGCGCGCGCTTCCGGCCGGCAGCTCATCGAGGGATTTCACTACCGCTTCCATCCGCTGTTCGTCAGCGCGCTGCAGGCGCTGCGCGGCGGCGCGATCGGGCGCATTCGCCACATCGAGGCGGTGTTCAACGCGATGCTGCCGGACACCCCGGGTGAACTGCGCTACATCGAGGAACTCGGCGGTGGGGCGCTGATGGACCTCGGCTGTTACTGCCTGCACTGGATCCGCACCGTGGCCGCGGACGAGCCCGCGGTGGTGAGCGCGCGGGCGCAATGCGCAACTCCCGGGGTGGACATCGCCATCGAGGCGGACCTCGCGTTCACCAGCGGGCCGACCGCGCGCCTGCGATGTTCCATGCAACCCGAGGACGGTGTGTTGTACCGCCGCCTGCGCGTCATCGGCGACAAGGGTGTGCTGGAATTCGACAACCCGGTTTCGCCGCACGCCGGCGCCACGTTGTCGATCGAATCCGACACGCCCTCGCTGCCGCAGATCGTCTCGGGCGGCGACACCACGTTCCATTTCCAGCTGCGCCACGTGCTCGAGGTCATCGAGGGCGGCGCGCGGCCGCTGACCGGCGGCGACGACGCCGTCAACAACATGCGCGCCATCGACGCCATCTACCGCGCCGCGAACCTGAGACCGCGCGGCCTGCCCGGCTGAGAACACGTGAACGCGCGACACATCCTCGCGCTCGACCAGGGCACCACGAGTTCGCGCTCGCTGGTGTTCGACGAACGCGGCAAGGTGGTGGCGCAGGCGCAGCGCGAGTTCACGCAGCACTTCCCGCAACCCGGCTGGGTGGAGCACGACGCCAACGAAATCTGGTCGACACAGCGCGCCACGATGCTGGAGGCGCTGCGCGCTGCGCGGCTCGCGCCGCGCGACATCGCCGCGGTGGGCATCACCAACCAGCGCGAGACCACGGTGTTGTGGGATCGCGCCAGCGGCGAGCCATTGGCGCCGGCCATCGTCTGGCAGGACCGGCGCACGGCCGCCGCGTGTGAGCAGCTTCGCGCGCGGGGCCTCGAATCGGAAATCGCCGCCAGCACCGGCCTGCTGCTGGATCCGTATTTCTCGGCGACCAAGCTCGCCTGGCTGCTCGACCAGATCCCGAACGCGCGTGCGCGCGCGCTGCAGGGCGAGCTGGCGTTCGGCACCATCGACAGCTGGCTGTTGTACAAGCTCTCCGGGCATCGCTGCCACGTCACCGACGCCACCAACGCAAGCCGCACGCTGCTCTTCAACCTGCGCGAATCCAACTGGGACGAGCGGCTGCTCGAAGTGTTCCGGGTGCCGCGCGCCTGCCTGCCCGACGTCGTCGACTCCTGCCTGACACCCGACGCCGCGCCGCAGATCGAGATCGCGCCTGGCGAGCCCGCAATACCGGTGACCGGCATCGCCGGGGACCAGCACGCTGCCCTGTTCGGCCAGGCCTGCTTCCGGCCCGGCATGGCGAAGAACACCTACGGCACGGGCTGTTTCGCGCTCATGTTCACCGGGCCCGTTCCGCAGGCGTCACGGCACCGGTTGCTGTCGACCGTGGCCTGGCGTCGCGGAGCCAGCCAGTTCGCACTCGAAGGTGGCGTCTTCATGGGCGGCGCCACCATCCAGTGGCTGCGCGACGGGCTCGGTCTCATCGAGCGATCCGCCGACGTCGAAGCGCTGGCCGCGAGCGTGGCCGACACGGGCGACGTCTACCTGGTGCCCGCCTTCGCCGGACTCGGCGCGCCGCAATGGGACGCGTATGCGCGCGGCACGATCATCGGTCTGACGCGCGGTTCCAACCGCGCCCACATCGCGCGCGCCGCGCTCGAAAGCATCGCCTTCCAGACCGCCGACCTGATCGACGCGATGCACCAGGATGCCGGCTGCGCATTCAGCGAGCTGCGCGTCGACGGTGGCGCGGCGCGCAACAACCTGCTGATGCAATTCCAGGCGGACATCCTCGGAGTGCCGGTTTTGCGTCCGGAGAACACCGAGACCACGGCCTTCGGCGCGGCGGCGCTCGCCGGCCTCGGCGTCGGACTGTGGCAATCGGAGGCCGAACTCGCCTCGCTGTGGAAACTCGAACGGCGCTTCGATCCGCAGATGAAGCCGGGGGATGCCGCTTTCCGCCGCGCGCGCTGGCAGGATGCCCTGGCGCGCTCGCGCAACTGGGCGCCCGCTTTCGCGTCCTCGGATCGCGGACATTCCGTCGAATGAACCGGAATCGACGCCGCTGGCTCGCGGCGCTCGCCGTCAGCATCGCAATCGCGGCGGGTGGATCCGTCTACTGGCACCGGCAGCCTCCGGCCACCTACCTCACCGGCGACACCGCGGCTTTCGTCGCGCTGTTCGCGCCGCCGCCGGCGCGTGACTCGGCGACCACGCGCCGCGAGCTCGACGAGCTGCTGGAAATCCAGCGCGCGCGCACCGACAGGCAGGTCGCCGCGGCACGCGCCGATCGCAAGACCGACATCGCACGCTTCTTTCCAGCGCTCGGCCTGCGCGACCCGCAAACATCGCTGCCGCGCGTGCGCAGGCTGGCGCAACACGTCGAGGACGACATCCGGCCCTTCGTGCGCGCAGCCAAGGATCATTTCCGCCGCCTGCGACCTTACGAGATCGAACCGCGACTCGCGCCGTGCATCGACCGCGTCGCGGCCGACCTGTCGTATCCCAGCGGTCATGCGACCTTTGGCTTCGTGATGACCGGGCTGCTCGCGGATCTCGCACCCGAGCGACGTGCCGAGCTCGAAGCACGCGGCGAGGAATTCGCGCGGCAACGCATGGTCTGCGGCGTGCATTTCCCCAGCGACATCGACGCCGGGCGACTGGGCGCGCGCTGGTTGATGCAGCAATTGCGCGCATCACCCGCCTATCGGGCCGACGTGGCCGCGGCGGCGGCGGAGCTGCGCGCGGCGATGCGGGCCGCTCAGGGTTCCGGCCACTCCAGCACCAGCCGCGCGCCGCCGAGAGTCGCGCTGGCGCCGGCCGTCACGCGGCCGCGATGCAACGCGGCGATGCGTGCCACGATGGCCAGTCCCAGCCCGAAGCCACCGGTGTCGCGGTTGCGGCTGGTGTCGAGCCGCGTGAAGGCGTTGAACACCGACGCGCGCTGCGCTTCGGGAATTCCCTCGCCGTCGTCTTCCACCACCAGGCGATACGATCCGCCCTCGTGGGCCACTTCGATGCTGACGTTGCTGCGCGCGTAACGCAGCGCGTTCGCCAGCAGATTGCTCAGCGCGAGTTCCATGAGCCGCGGCTCCATCCACATGCTCTGCAGCTCGTCGCGTCGCACCGTCTTCACGTTGCGCTCGTGGGGCGGGCCGGACAGCAGCACCTGGCGCAACCAGGGCGTGACCGGCACGAACTGGCAGTTCATGCGCAACCCGGGATGATCGAGCCGCGCGTAATCGAGCATGTCGGAGATCAGGTCGTCGATCTGCTGCACGTCGTTGCTGACCGCGCGCAGCTGCAGGTGATGCCGTTCGTCGACTTCGCCTTCCAGCACCGCGACTGCGAATCGCACGCGCGCCAGTGGCGTGCGCATCTCGTGCGACAGTGCGGCGGTCATCTCCTTCTGGCCCTGGATCAGCTGGCTGATGCGCGCGGACATGTCGTCGAGATTGCGCGCCAGGCTCTTGAGCTGGGTGATGCGGCCCGCGGTGTCGAGCGGCTCACGGTAGTCGGAGGCGAATCGCCGTGACGCGTCGGTGAGCGTGCGCAGGTCGGTGAGCAGCGGCCGCAGCCAGAGGCCGACGATCAGCAGGATGGACGCGTAGAACACCACCGGCAGGAAGCGCGCCAGCAGGCTCTCCGACGGCGTCTCGAAAGGACCGAGCCGGAGCGCACCGCCCAGCGCCGGCGAGCGCCACAGGTAGTACAACTGGCCGGAATCGTCGAGCAGCTCGCGCGGCGCGTCGCCCAGCGGCGTCGCGCTCGAGATATCGCCCGACTCGAGCAGCGTGAGTCCGATCCCCAGGCGCCGGCCCAGATCCACGGCGTGCCGCTGGCGATCGTCGGCTGGAACCGAGGCGAGGTCCTTTTCCATCAGCTCGAGCGTGGACACCAGCCACGGATCGGCGGCGCGCACCTGTCGCGCCTGCACGGCTCCGAACCCGAGGTCGAGCAGGATGGCGACGATCAGCAGGCCGCCCGCCAGCACCACGTACGAGCGTATGAAGAGCCCGCGCTCTCCCGCCGCCAGCCATTCTTTCATCGGGGAGCCGTCATGGCGGGACTTTCACGTCGTGCCGACGTCCCAGGCGTCCGGGACGAGTAGATAGCCCTTGCCCCAGACCGTCTTGATGCGCGTCGGCGCGGCAGCGTCGTCGCCGAGCTTGCGTCGCAGCTTGGAGACCCGGCCGTCGATGGAGCGGTCGAGTCCGTCGTAGTCGATGCCGCGCATCGAGCGGAACACCTCGTCGCGGCTCACCAGCTCCCCGGCACGACGGGCCAGCAGGCTCAGCAGCTCGAACTCCTGGGTCGTCAGCGGCACCGGGCGTCCGTACAGCCACACTTCGCGCGAGGTCTCGCTGATGCGCAGCGCGCCGAGCTGCATGTCGGAACGACGTTCCGCGGGCGGGCCGCCGCGCTCCGACCGGCGCAGCAGCGCACGCACCCGCGCCAGCAACACCATGGGCTCGACAGGCTTCATCACGTAATCGTCGGCGCCCGACTCGAGACCGATGATGTGATCGAAATCCGTATCGCGCGCCGTGAGGATCAGGATGGGCACGTGGCTGCCGCGGCGCATTTCCCGGCAAATCGCCAGCCCGTCCTTGCCGGGCAGCAGCAGGTCGAGCAGCACCAGCCGCGGATGCTCCTGCGCGAAGCGATCCAGCGCGCGATCACCGCGCGACTCCACCGAAACCCGCAGCCCGTTCTGGCCGAGGAAGGTGGCCGTGAGCTCGGCGAGGCGCGCGTCGTCTTCGATCAGCAGGATGTCGATGTGCGAAGCGTTCATAGGACGTCCCAGACGTGCCGCATGCGGCGTTCGCGTCGCCGGTCGGCTGAATCGAGCCGCAGCACGTCGATTTTCACCTCGGCGGCGCGTTGCGCGCCACCCGGGATTCCGAGCCAGTAGTAGAACGCCTCATTCACCTCGCGCGGCTGCGAGTGCGTGCCGGTTGTCGCGCCGGGCCAGCAGCGCAACGGCGCGGGCTGGGCGCTGTCGTTCAGGCAGTAATCCGCGGCGACCTCGCTCTTCCAGCGGATCTCGAAGGTCATCGAGCAGGCCGGGGTGTCGCGGTCGGTCACGCAGAGCAGCGGCTTCACGACCAGGCGCGCCGCCGGGACGTCGGCCGCGGCCGCCGGCAGCCCCACGGCGAACGCCCACAGCACCATGAGCCTGACGTGCTTCGGCATCAGAAGGTCCAGGCGAGCCCGGAGAAGTAAGCCAGCACGTGGTTCTCCTCGGTCAGGGGGCTGCCGACGATCTCGTCCGAGAGCCGCTCGTAGTTGACCGACATGGCGAATCGCAGGTTGCGCGAGAAATAGTAGTTAGCCACCAGGCCGCCCTCGAAATTGAGGCCGGCGCCCGCGTGATATTCGGGCAACGCGATGCTGGCTTCGTCCGGATGCACGCCCCAGTAGTAGTCGTTGAGCCGGTCGCTCTTGTAGGAAGCACCCACCGTGGGCTCGAACGAGAATCGTCCGGTGGTGAACCGCCGCGAGTAGTACGCCGCCAGCTCATAGCCGCGGTGTGTGCCGCTCACGTCGTGAAACGCGCGCAGCGTCGCGGCGCCCCAGTCGCCGTCGATCAGCGACTCGACGCCGAGCTCGATGGCGTAGTCGCGGTCGGGCGGCTCGACCGGGGCCGGGTTGATGAGCTGCGCGGGCGGCACGCCGTTGGCCGCGTAGCCGAGCTGGACGTAGCGCGTGTTGGTCTTGGCGAAGAACACCCGGTCGCTGTTGACGCGCGCCACCAGGCTGGTGGTGGATCGCGCGCCTTCGTGCATCGTGAAGCCCAGATCGCCGTTGTCGAAGAACCAGCGCTTGCCGAACCAGGCGATGTCGAGGTCGACGAGCACCGGAATGTCGTCGGACTGGATCAGCGGATTGGTCCGCTGGCCGTATCCGAAAGCCGCGCCCAGCCGCCAGCTCTTTTCCGCCGTGCCCGGCGCCGGCCCCGTACCCGCGGCCTGCCCGCAAGCCATCGCGGCCAGGGACCACAATGCCGCGATTTTCAAAAGGTTTTGGTGCGCACGCATGATGGAGAACAGCATCGCTCAATCGCCTGCTGAAACTGTGAAAAAGTGTCGCGGCGACACGTGAAACGGGCCGAACTCGACGTCGCGGACCGACGGCCCTCTCTATTCAGCCGGCTCGCTGGAGAAGAAGCGCTTCACGCCCTCGAAGAAGCTCTCGCCGCGCGGCGTGTGCTTGCTCGAATCCTTCTTGAGCGAGTCCTCGAACTTGCGCAGCAGCTCGCGCTGCTCGCCGGAAAGGTTGACCGGCGTTTCGACGACCACCCGGCAGAACAGGTCGCCGCGCGCGCCGCCGCGCACCGGTTTCACACCCTTGTCGCGCAGGCGGAACACACGCCCCGACTGGGTCTCCGAAGGAATCTTGAGCGACACCTGTCCGTCGAGCGTCGGCACTTCGACGCTGCCGCCCAGCACGGCGGTGGCGAAGCTCACGGGAACCTCGCAGGACAGATGTTCGCCGTCACGCTCGAAGATCTCGTGTTCGCGCACGTGCACTTCCACGTAAAGATCGCCGGCGGGTCCGCCATTGCGCCCCGATTCGCCCTCGCCCGACAGACGGATGCGATCGCCGGTGTCGACACCCGCGGGAATCTTGACCGCGAGCCGCTTGGAGCGGCGCACGCGACCCTGGCCGAGACAGTGGTCGCAGGGATTCTTGATGATGGTGCCGGCGCCGCGGCACTTGGGACAGGGTTGCTGCAGCTGGAAGAAGCCCTGCGAAATTCGCACCTGGCCGAGGCCGTTGCAGGTTTCGCAGGTGACGGGCTTGTGTCCCTTGGCCGCGCCGCTGCCGCCGCAGGTGTCGCACTCCATGAGCTTGGCGACGTCGATCTCCTCGGTGTGGCCGAACACCGCCTGGTTGAGATCGAGCTCGAGTTCGTATTTGAGGTCCGCGCCGCGAAACACCTGCGAGCGTCCGCCGCCACGGCGTCCGCCGCCGAAGATGTCGCCGAACATCTCGCCGAACATCTCGCCGAAGGCGTCCCCACCACCGAAGCCGCTGCGCGCGCCGCCGCCCTGGCGCGACGCGTCGATGCCGGCATGGCCGTGCTGGTCGTAGATGGCGCGCTTCTCGGACTCGCAGAGAACCTCGTAAGCCTCCTTGGCTTCCTTGAATTTCTCTTCGGCGTCCTTGTCACCCGGATTGCGGTCCGGATGGTATTTCATCGCCAAACGACGATATGCCTTCTTGACGTCGGCCTCGGTCGCGGTGCGCGGCAGATCGAGCACCTTGTAGTAATCGCGTTTCGCCATTCGGCGCCGCCCTTATGACGCTTTCTTCTTGTCCTTCACTTCCTCGAATTCCGCGTCGACTGCATCGTCGTTGCCTTTCGAGCTCCCGGCACCGGCGCCGCCAGCTTGCGGCCCCGGATCCGCGCCGCCACCCGGATTGTTGCCAGCCTGCGCCGCCGCGGCCTGCTGCGCGATATTGGCAGACGCCTGCATGAGTGCCTCGGCCTTCTTGTCGATGGCCGCCTTGTCGTCACCCTTGAGCACGCTGCGCAGATCCGACAACGCGGATTCCACCTTGGCGCGCTCGCCACCGTCCACCTTGTCGCCGAGATCCTTCAGCGACTTCTCGACGGCGTGCACCAGCTGGTCGGCGCGGTTGCGC
>Ga0070702_100000856_pt1 | contig 11755 bp, 8 predicted proteins | sample KBSK5103metaG_FD_65466 | JGI IMG/M metagenome (GOLD analysis project Ga0070702, IMG submission 65466) | Corn, switchgrass and miscanthus rhizosphere microbial communities from Kellogg Biological Station, Michigan, USA - KBS K5-10-3 metaG | ecosystem: Host-associated > Plants > Roots >... | reverse complement strand
ATCCGCCGCGATGCGGCGAGCGGCGCGTTCTTCCTGATCGATCTCAGCACGCTCGGCACCACGCTCAACGGGCGTCACGTGCCGCGCGGCTTCGACGACCGCGAGGGCGCGAAGCGCGAGAACGGCGCGGAGACGGCGCTGCCCGACGGCGCCCGGATCGGGCTTGCCGACACGGTGTTCCTCGAGTTCCGCAAGGTCGGCTGATGGCGTGGCTGCTGTGGGCGCGATTCGTCGTGCTGGCGCTGCTGATTGCGCTGGTGGCGTCGTTCGCCTGGATGGCACGCCGGGACGAAACGGAGCGATGAGTCGATCGTGAAGACGATCACCGCGGTCAGGGCTGCCGGCGACACCCATCCGGGGCTGCAGCGCGAAGTCAACGAGGATCGATTCCACGTCGACGCCGCCCGCGGCCTGTTCATCGTCGTCGACGGCGTCGGCGGCCAGGCGGCTGGAGGGAAGGCGGCCGACCTGGCGATCTCGCTGCTGCGCGCGCGCCTCGAGCGCGAAACCGGGACGATCGCGGATCGCGTGCGGGAGGCCATCACCATCGCCAACAACGAGATTCGCCGGATGGCGTCGCTGCGGCCGGAATGGGACGGCATGGCGTGCGTGCTGACGGTGGCCGTCGTGGACGAAGGGCGCGCCTTCGTCGGACACGTGGGCGACACACGGCTCTACAAGCTCCGCGGCGGATCGATCGAGAAGATCACCCGCGATCATTCGCCGGTCGGCGAGCGTGAAGACGCGCGCGAGCTCTCCGAAGTCGAGGCGATGCGCCATCCGCGGCGCAACGAGGTGTATCGCGACGTCGGTTCCGACACGCACCAGCCGTTCGACCCCGACTTCATCGATCTGGTCGAGATTCCGTTCGAGCCGGACGCGGCGCTGCTGCTCTGCAGCGACGGCCTCACCGATCTGGTCGATTCGGCCGCAATCAACGACCTGGCGATGGAGGCGGCCGGCCGGCCGGCGGACGTGGTCGGCTCGCTGATTCACGCGGCCAATCACGCGGGTGGCAAGGACAACGTCACGGTGGTCTATCTGGAGGGCGAGTCGTTCGCCGCCGGTGCCCGCGACATGTGGTCCAGTTCCAGCCAACACGTCACGGCCGACGCGGCGCGTAGAGCCGCAACCGCTGCGCTCTCGCGTCCGAACCACGGACGTGGACGGATATGGCGCGGCGCAGCGCGCGCGACGCTGGTCGCGCTGCTGCTGTTCGCCTCCGGGTTCACCCTCTATCAGCGCGGCTGGCGCATCCCCACGAACTGGTTGAAGCTGCCGCAGGCGATCGTGCCGGCGTCGAACCCGGCGGGCGGACACATCGTCGTCACGCCGTCGGACTCGATTGCCGCCGCGCTCGCCAGCGCCGCGCCGGGCGCGACGGTGATCGTCGAGCCCGGCGAATACCGCGAGCGCCTGGCGCTGCGCAACGGCGTTCGCGTCGTCAGCCGCGTGCCGCGCGAGTCGACGATCAGGCTTCCCGGCACGGCGTCCGAGGGCGATCCGGCGGTGGTCGCCGACGGCGTCTCCGGCGCCGAGCTCGCCGGTTTCCGGATCGTCGGCGATGCGGCGACGCCGCTGGGCACGGGCATCTTCGCCGCCAACTCTGAGGTGTCGATCGTCGACGTCGAGATCACCGGGGCCGCCAACGCAGCCGTGGATCTGCGCGACGGGGCGCGGCTGACGCTTCTGGCGAGTCACATCCACGACAACCCGGGCACGGCGCTCGCCGTCCGCGGCGGCGCCCAACCGCGCATCAACCAGAATGTCTTCTCGCGCAACGGCCTGTCGGAGCGCGCCGGCGCCGCGCTGATCATCGAGCGCGAGACTCAACCCACCTTCTTCGGCAACGTCTTCCAGGGGATCGCGGCCGACGCCTTCCGCGCGCTCGGCGACGCCGCCGCCGCGCGCGTGGTGCGCGACAACTGGTTTGCCGGCGGGCACGAACCGCCGGCTCGCCCATCGAACGGGCCGGGGCGCCGCAGCCGATGATGGACACGGTCTTCAACAGCGTCGGCCCCTATGAAATCGTCGCCGAGATCGGCCGCGGCGGCATGGCGACCGTGTTCCTCGCCACCGATACGCGAACCGAGCGGCGCGTTGCGCTCAAGCTGGTGCCGGCCGGCAGCGATCGCGAGGCGCGCGAGATTCTCGACGCCGAAACCTGGGGCGCCAAGCTGCAGGAGCGCTTCTGCGCGAAGAGCCGCTACGTGCCGGCGGTGTACGAGCACGGCACCGGCGGCGGCTACTTCTACATCGCGATGGAGTATCTGCAGGGCGAGAACCTCTCGGACGTCATCGCGCGGGGACCGCTCGCCGCGGATCGGGCGATCGATGTCACGCTCCAGCTCTGCCAGTTTCTCGAGGCGGCGCACGGCTTCGAGACCTCGATCGACGGCCAGCCGCTTCGCTCGCTCGTGCACGGCGACTTGAAGCCGCGAAACATCCGCGTCGTGCCCGGCGACGACATCAAGGTGCTCGATTTCGGAATCGCCAAGGCGCTCTCGCTCAGCCGCAAGGTCACGCGCAACGACTTCGGGACCTTCGCGTACCTGTCGCCGGAGTGGTTCGACTCGGGCGGCAACATCGACGCGCACGTCGATCTGTGGGCGGTCGGCGTGCTGCTCTACGAAATGATCGCCGGCCGCCAGGCGTTCGTGGCGCCCGACACGCGGCGGCTCGAGCAGCGGATCCGATCGCGGCGCCCGGTGGAGCCGCTTGGCGCGGGTGTCCCTGCCGGCCTGCAGGCGATCGTTTCCAAGCTGCTCGCCGGGTCGCTTGGCGATCGCTACGCGGATGCAACCGCAATCCGCATGGATCTCGAGGCGCTGAAGGCAGGGAAGCCGACCGAGGCCGAGCGACAGGGTTGGCCCCGGATGATGGTCGATGAAGCCGCGACACGCCGTACCCGTCCCGACGCGAGCCTCGATGACGAAGCGACGCGTCGCACGAGGCCGCCCGCTGCGCCGGCGGACGCCGGGTCGAAGCCGGCATCGGCGGATCTGGTTCCACCCGCGATCAAGCAAGCGCCGGCGGCGCCGGCCCCGAAGCGCTGGCGGCGCGTGCGGATGCTGCGGACGGCGCTCCTGCTGGCGACGCTCGCCTTCGTGTTCAACGAATACCGGGTTGGCGTGCGAGCCGGCCGGATTGCGGCCAACGTGCCGACCCGCGAGCTCGACGGCCTCGCCGACGCGTGGAACCTGTACGACGACCTCAGCGGCCACAGCTCGAACTACGGCGTCATCCGCCTGCGGCGTGCGCTGGTCCGGCAGAGCGAAGCGCTGGCCGAGCGCGTCATCGGCAACTACCGCACGCCGGTTCCAAGCGTCCGCGAAATGCAGTGGAAGATGGCGCGCGAGGCGCTCGCCAACGCCGCCAGCGCGGCGCCCGACGATGCGCGGCTGAGGGCGTTGCTGCGGTACTGCGACGGGCACCTGCACCGCATCAACGGCGAGGCGCGCAAGCTGCGGCGTCAGGCCGCCGAGGCGCAGCACGAGTTCACCGACGCGGTCACCGCGTTCCGCGAGTCGGCGGAGCTCCGCCCGAACTGGCCCGATCCGTTTCTCGGGTTGATGCGCACCTTCATCTACGGCCTCGAGGACGTCGATCGCGGCGCCGACGCGCTGCAGCAGGCGGAGCGCCTCGGCTACACGCCTGGCGATCGCGAGACGGTGCAGCTGGCCGACGGCTATCGCAGCCGCGCCGACGCGCTCGCCCGAACCGCGCGCACGCTCACCGGCATGGCCCAGGAACAGGACTACCTGACCCGCGCGCAGAACGCGTATCAGCAGGCGATCGATCGCTACACCACGGCGCTCGCCTTCGGCGACGCGCCGCGCAGCCTGCGCCTGGCGCAGCGCGCCGTGCGTCAGGTGCAGCAGCGGCTCGCGGAGTTGTCGGAGCCGCCCGCGGCCGAGGCGCTGCCCGGCATCCCGCGCGCGGTGACGCCGTGGCCGTAACCTTCACCGCCGCCGCGGAGCGCGACGCGAGCTGGCGCCGCGCGCGGCTCGCGGGCGTGGCAGTCGGCGACCTGCTGCTGGCGGCAACCTCCGGCGTCGTCGCGCTGATGCTGGCGCTGACCTATGCCGGCCGGTTTGCCGCGCTGGAGCGATCCGATCGCGCGAGCCACGATGCGCCCATCAACCTCAACGCGGTCGAGCGGGCGGCCGCGCTCGAGCCCGGGCTCGCGTCGGTGATGCCCGACGCCGGCGACCGCGAGCTTGCGGCACGCGAATGGTTCCGCATGCTCGCGAGCTCGCGTGACAGCGGCCAGGTCGTCCCGAATGTCGGCGCGGCCGCGCGGTTGACGGTCGCGGCCGCGGAGATCGATCGGAACCCGCAGCTCGACCTCTTCGCCCGGCGACTCGCCGCGGCTCGCGAGGCGGCGGCCGCGGCGGGCCGGCCGGCGCCCGCGGCGGTGCCGCTCTTCACCGCCGCTGACATCGCCGCGATCAAGCGGGCCTTCGTCGTCCGCACGCGCGCGCAGTTCAGGAACCAGCTGCTGACGTGGGGCTTGCTCTACATCATCGGCTTTCACGCAACCGCATTCCTCTGGCGCCTGCGGCGCGTCGACGGCGATCGCCTGCTGCTGGCGGCCGCGCACCTCATCACCGGGCTCGGCTTTGCCGTGCTCCTGAGCCGGCCCGATCCGCTTCGCGACATCCCGCTGTTCGTCCGCTACTCGCAGGGTGTGATGCTCGGCCTGGGATTGATGTCCGCGTGCTCGCTCGCCGACTTCAGCCGCGCGGCGTTCGTGGAGTTCAGCTACCTGCCGCTGGCGGCGGCGCTGGGATTGTGCGCGCTGCTCGTCGCGTTCGGATCCGGCCCGGGACGCAGCGGCGCAAAGGTCAATCTCGGGCCGGTGCAGCCGATCGAGGCGATCCGCCTGCTGCTCGCGTTCTTCCTCGCCGGGTATTTCTCGCGGCGATGGGAACTGCTGCGGGGGCTGCGCAGCCGCACGATTCGCCGCGTCCACCTGCCGGCGTGGGTGAACGTGCCGCGGGTGGAGTACGTCCTGCCGGTCGCCGGCGGCACCGCCGCCGCGCTGGCGCTGTTTGCCGTGCAGAAGGATCTGGGACCTGCGCTGCTGCTGTGCTGCGTCTTCCTCGCGATCTATGCGGTCGCGCGCGCCCGCCTGGCCATGCCGCTGGCGGGGTTCGCGCTGCTCATCTCCGGCTTCGCGCTCGGACACCTGCTGCATATCTCGCGCACGCTCTCGGAGCGCGTGCTGATGTGGCAGTCGCCATGGTCGAACTCGGCGGCCGGCGGTGATCAAGTGGCGCAGGCGATGTGGGCGATGGCATCGGGCAGCGCGCTCGGCACCGGCCTCGGGTTGGGCGATTCCCGGTATCTGCCGGCCGGTCATACCGACCTCATCCTCGCGGCGCTCGGCGAGGAGCTGGGCATCGTCGGCCTCGCCGTCGTGGCGGCGGCTTACGCGATCGTCGCCTGGCGCGGCTTGCGCATCGCGCGAACGGCGCGCAGCGACTACGGGCTCTTTCTCGCGGCCGCGCTCACGCTCTTCCTGATCGTCCCGGCGCTGGTGATGGCGGCCGGCGTCGTCGGCGCGGTGCCGCTGACCGGCGTGGTGACGCCGTTTCTGAGCTACGGCGGGTCGGCGATGGCGGCGAACTTCGCGGCGCTCGGCATCCTGTCGTCGATCCGCGCCGACCGGCGCCGCGCGGCCGACTTGCGTGCCTTCGACCTGCCGCTGCGCTGGACGGGCGGTGCGCTGGTCGCGGCGTCGCTCGCGCTCGCGGCCCTGATCTTCGACGTCCAGGTGGTGCACGCCGACGATTACGCAGTGCGGCCGCACCTCGGCGTCCAGGCTGACGGCGGCCGCCGCTACGCCTACAACCCGCGGCTGCTCGACGCGGCGCGCGTGATTCCGCGGGGCACGGTGCTCGATCGCCGCGGCCTGCCGCTCGCCACCGACGACCGCGCGCTGCTCGATCGCGCGCGCCCGGATTTCAAGAAGCTGGGCGTCGCGCTCGACGGCGCGTGCGCGGCGGCGTCGGAACGCTGCTACCCGCTCGGCGGGCGCGCCTTCCACCTGCTTGGCGATGCGACCGGTCGCGTCAACTGGACGGCGCCGAACACGTCCTATGTCGAGCGCGATCTGGAGAGTGCGCTGCGCGGCTTCGACGATCGCGCGTCGGTCGTCTCGACCAGCGATGTCGAGGGGCGGCCGATGTCGACCATCCGCCGCGACTATCGCGAGATCCTGCCGCTCTTGCGCCACCGCTACGACCCCGGGGATGCGGCCGTGGCGGCGCTGCGCCGGCGTCCCCGTGACGTCCGCCTCACGATCGACGCGGCGCTGCAGATCCGCGTCGCCGCGATCGTCGAGGCGCACGCCAGGGCGGCATCGGGCAAGGCGGCGGCGGTGGTGCTCGATCCCGACAGCGGCGCCGTGCTCGCGAGCGTCAGCTATCCGTGGCCGGCCGCGGGCGCAGACGAGGACGAGGTGCGCGATGGCGACCCGCTGCTCGACCGCGCGCGCTACGGGCTCTACCCGCCGGGATCGACCTTCAAGCTGGTCACCGCCGCGGCCGCGCTCGATCGCAGCCTCGATCTCGCGAACGCGAAGTTCACGTGCAGCCCGCTCGCCGACGGCCGGATCGGCGCGAAGCTGACCGGCTGGAGCCGTCCGGTCCGCGACGATCTGCTCGACACGCATGCGCACGGGACGATCGACATGCACGAGGGGCTGGTGCACTCGTGCAACGCCTACTTTGCGCAGCTGGCGTTGAAGCTCGGGCCGCAGCCGCTGGTCGATTGCGCCGCGCGCCTCGGCATCGCGCTGACTCCCTTCGACTCGCTGCGCCCGCCCAGGACGCCGACGCCCGCGCAGACGGTTGCGCGCGTGCGCGAGACGCTGCCGCAAGTGGCCTACGGCCAGGCCGACGTGCGAGCCACGCCGCTGCGGATGGCGCGGCTCGCGGCCGCGATCGCGGCATCGGGGACGCTGCGCGACGCCTACTGGGAACAGCGCAGGCTCCCGGCATCGACACCGTTCCTGTCGCCGGCCGCGGCGCGGATCATTGCCAGCGACATGCGCGACGTCGTCACGTCCGGCACCGGCAGCAGCCTGCGCCATCATCCGGCGCGGATCGCGGGGAAGACGGGGACAGCGGAAGTGGACAACGCGCCGTCGCACGGCTGGTTCGTCGGCTTCGCGCCTTACGGGCCGGCGAAGAAACGGATCGCCTTTGCGATCGTGATCGAGCACGCCGGCTACGGCGGGCGGACCGCGGCGCCGGCCGCCGGCGAGATCGTGACGGCGGCGGCCCTGTCGGGCCTGATCGAATAGGTCGAGATGATGATGGGAATCGAGAACATCCTGGACAAGGCGCGGGCGCTCGAGTCGCGGATCGCGCGCGCGCTCAGCCGCGCCGCTGAAGACGCGTCCGGCCGCGAGCCGCGCGAACCGCTCGAGATCGTGCACGCCATCGTCGAGGCGGTCGAGCGGCAGGTGCAGCCGGGAAGCCGCGGCGCGCGGCTGTTCCCGTTCAACCGCGTCGCCGTGTCGGTGGCGGCGCCGTCGCGCGAGGCGCGCGCCGGCTTCGAGGCGCTGTTCTCGGCAGCGCCGTCATTGCCCGATCGGATCCTCGATCGCCTGCGTGCTGCGGGGTGTGACGTCTCCGACCTGCGGATCGAGGTGGCGTTCGCCGGCCGCGCGGCGCGCCACTGGGAGCATCCACAGTTTCACGTCGGCTTCGATCGCGTCGCGCGTGTCGAAGCTGGGCCGCCGCCGGCCGACGCCGCGCCGGCGCGGATCGAGATCACCGTCGTGCGCGGCGCGGCGGAGCGGCGGAGCTATGCGTTCGCGCTGTCGCGGATCGATCTGGGCCGCGGCGTCGAGGTCCGCGACCACCGGCAGCAGCTGCTGCGGACCAATCACGTCGCCTTCGTCGAAGGCGACGGCATCAACCAGACCATCTCGCGCCGCCACGCCCACATCACCGTCGATCCCTCGTCCGGCGAGCATCGCCTGCACGACGACCGCAGCGCGCAGGGCACCGGCATCCTGCGCGGCGGCCGGACCGTGCCGGTGCCGCCCGGCGCGCGCGGCGTCCGCCTCGCGTCGGGCGACGAGATCGTGCTCGGCGACGCGCGCGTGCGCGTGCGAATTACTGCCGGTTGTACTTGATGCCCGCTTCCTGCGCCTTCTCGATCGCGATCACCATCGCCGGCACGACCGAGACGCCCGGAAGCAGGTTCGCCTTCAGCTCGTCCTGGATCTCCGCCGCCTTGCCCTTGCCGCGGGCCTCGAGCTCGTGGCACCACAGGCCGAAGGCGTTGGCGCAGAGCAGGAACTTGGTGCCCATCTTCTGCAGGTTCTCGATCCCGATCGCCGGGGTCGCATCGACCAGCAGGCGAAGCGTCGGCAGGTCGGCGGCCTTCATCAGCAGGTGCGCGTCCTTGGTCGTCGGCTGATTGAAGACGTTGCGCGTATACGGCGTGCCGGCCGCGTCCTTGAGACCGAGGTAGGCGCCGAGCTGGTACTTCGCCCACATGCTGTCGTTGAAGGCGAGCGGGATGCTCGACTGGGTGCCGACGCTGTAGAAGGTGCCGACCGCGCCGACCTGCCCGGGCGTGGTCTTGTACGCCGCGTTATAGGTGTTGATGTAGTTGAGGATGTGCAGCTGCGGCATCCCGAACTTGTGCTGCGGAAAATCAAAGAGGCAGCGGTGCGTGCCGGGCACTTCCTTGATCCAGTCGTCAGCGCCCGGCTCGGCGGCGGCTGCCGCACGCGCCGGGGCGACCGGCAGGCCTGCGGCCGCGGCGACGCCCATGATTCCGCCCAGAAAACGACGACGGCCATTCATTGTTGAATCCACACGAACCTCCATCCACTCAATGATTTCGCGTTGAGACGCCGCAGCTGTCGCAGGGGGCCCCGTAAGTATAGATGACCGGAGGCGCTGAAAGTGTCGCGGCAGCCGGCCAGGGCCAAACGACCGTGCAGTGCCGGGCACCCGGTGTCGCAGACGGTGTCGGAGACCGTCTCGGAGACGGTGTCGGAGACCGTCTCGGAGACGGGGTCGCAGACGGTCTGCGACCCCGGAGGCCAGGTCAGCGCGGGCGGGGCAGGCGCGGGACGGGCACCGGGCCCGCCTCCAGCACCTTGGTCCAGACGCGGCGGCCGACCTTGTCGGCTTCCTTGACGATCGCGTCTTCGTCGACCGTGAGGATCTTGCGGTCGCGCATCACGAACTCGCCGTCGATCATCACCGACTCGATGTCCGACCCCTGGCCGTTGTGAATCCACGCGGAGAGAAAGCGTCCCGCCGGCACGAGGTGGGCCCGCAGCGTGTCGACCACCAGCAGGTCCGCCTTCTTGCCGACTTCGAGCGATCCGATCGTCTTCAGCTGACGCACCGCCTGCGCGCCGCCGAGCGTCGCGTCGGCGAGGATGTCTTCCGGCTGCGGCTGGACGCCGGGGAACGGATCGTCGCGCCGGATCCGCTCGGTCAGGAGCGCCACGCGCATCACCTCGAACAGATCGTTGGTGTTGTTGTCGGTGCCGTTGGCGATCGGACACCCCGCCTTGCGCAGCGCCGGAATCGGCGGGATGACGCCGCGGTTCGCGGCCATCGCCGCCTGGTGCGAGATGATCGTGCCCGACTTCCCGAGCAGCGCGATATCGCCCGCGTCGACATAGCGACAGTGCGCGGCGAAGAGGCGCGCTCCGAGGAAGCCGTGCCGGGCGAGGAACGCCGGCGGCCGCATGCCGTGATGCCGCACCATGAAGTCGACTTCGGCTGTGCTCTGCGAGAGGTGAATCGTGTAGCCGAGGTCGTGCTTCTCGGCGAACGCGCGCACCGCCTGCAGCAGCTCCGGCGACGCGGTTTCGGCGAGCGCCGCGGCGGGGAAGACGCTGATCCGCCCCTGGTTCGCGCCGTGCCACTTGCCGAACAGCTCGTCGATGCGCTGCATGCCTTCGTCGCGCAGCTTCGCCGAGAACCGCGGCTTCTCGCTCTTCGCCAGCCCCTCGGGCGACATCGGCCCGGCGACGTTCTCGCTGTCGCGGATGGATTCGGCGAACACCCAGCGCAGCCCGGTCTTCGCCAGCGCCGCGGCGGCGCGGCTGATGCCGCCGCTGTTCTCGACCATCGTCGTCGTGCCGGTGCGGATCGCCTCGAGCGCGCCGACGGTGGACATCAGCGCCGCTTCCTCGCCTTGCAGCAGGCTCGCCGGCCGGACCGCGAGCCGCACCGAGTTCGGGAAGCCGAAATCTTCGTTGAAGCCGCGCTCGAGCGTCGCCGCGAGATGGGCGTGGCAGTTGACCAGGCCGGGCACGAGCGCCTTGCCGCGTCCGTCGTAGACCTGCGCGTTGGGATACGACCTGAGAATCGCGTCGGTCGGGCCAATCGCCGCAATTCGATCGCCCTGCACCGCGAGCGCGATGTTGTCGCGGACCGCATCGGCATTCACGACGCTGGTGTTCGAGAAGACGACCGCCGGGCGCGCCTGGGTCTGCGCCTCGACGCCGTGTCGCTCCAGCACGAACGCGGCGGCAGTGGCGCCGGCGCCGGTGAGCAGTTGTCGGCGGCCGATCGCGCCTGATGTCGGGGACGATGTGAGCGGCAGGCGACGGGTCTTCGATGTGGGCATGGATGAGGCCTCCGTCGAGCGACGGCATTATGGCCCACATCGAGGGAGTGAGCGCGGTAGAATGCCGCGCGATCCTGCGCCGTGCGGCAAGAAGCCAAGCGGGCGCGCGCAACCCGTCTGCAACGATTGAAAGGATGTCGCGTATGGACAAGACCAGACGCAAGCTGCTGAAGGCGGGCGCCGCCGCGACGGCGATGGCCGCGGCGCCGCGCGTGATCGCGCAGCAGACCGTGAGCGACGGCAAGTCCGGCTCGTTCTACGAAAGGGGACCGGTCCGCATCCACTACGAGCAGACAGGCTCCGGCTTCCCGCTGCTGCTGATTGCGGGCGGCGGATTGAATTCAACCATCGCCGGCCTGAAGCGCGGCGATCCGTTCGACGCGATCGGCGAGTTCAAGGCCGAGTATCGCTGTATCACCGCCGACCTGCGCAACGCGAACGGCGGCGAGTCGTCCGGGCCGCTCGAGATCGATCGGCCGTGGGATGCGTACACCGACGATCAGATCGGCCTGATGGATCACCTGAAGATCGACAAGTTCATGGTGATGGGCTTCTGCATCGGCGGGCCGTTCATCTGGAACCTGCTGAAGCGGGCGCCGAACCGGATTGTCGCCGCGGTCCTGGCGCAGCCCAGCGGATCGCGTCCCGAGATGCGCGACCTCTTCTACGAAACCAACATGAAGGGTTGGGGCCCGGCGCTCACCGCTCGCCGTCCCGAGATCACGAGTGAGATGGTCGACCGGTTCCTCACCCGCATGTACCGGACGAATCCCGATTTCGTCTTCACCGTGACGCGCGACTTCGTGCGCAGCTGCCGGACGCCGGTCCTGATCCTGCCCGACGACATCCCGGCGCACCCCTACGCGGTGGCGATGGAAGCGGCAATGCTCGCGCCGAACGCCGAAGTGAGCATGTTCCCGTGGAAGGAGCCGAAGGAGCGCATTCCGCTGGCGGTGCGGCAGATCCGATCGTTCCTGCGCGCGCACCGGCCCGCCGCGACCTAGGAGGTCGCTGAACGGTTATTCCTCCTCCAGACGCGCGCCGACGCGGAACGTGTGCCCATCCGGGTGCCGGAGGTGGCACTCGCGCACGTTCCACGGCATATCGGTCGGCGGCCACGGCGCCTCGACGCCGA
>Ga0070702_100000846_pt1 | contig 11801 bp, 5 predicted proteins | sample KBSK5103metaG_FD_65466 | JGI IMG/M metagenome (GOLD analysis project Ga0070702, IMG submission 65466) | Corn, switchgrass and miscanthus rhizosphere microbial communities from Kellogg Biological Station, Michigan, USA - KBS K5-10-3 metaG | ecosystem: Host-associated > Plants > Roots >... | reverse complement strand
CGGCCGGCGCCGGCAAGGGGCGCCACCGCCACAGCCAGCAGCGCCGCGCATGCGATGGAGAATCCCAGCGGCAAATGACGGTGTTTCATGGGCTGTGACCTCTCTCGAAGCGTCCGCATCACCGGACGACAGGTATGTCGCCCGACGTTCCCCAACTCACCTGGCCATGGGCATCGTAATTGTACCCGGTCCCAGACGTGAGCCAAAACCACCTCCCGGTCCCGGGCGCACGCCTTCAGCGAACGATCGGGACATCACCCGGTCCGCCGAACTGCAGCGTCCTCTGCGTCCGCCAGCCCGTCGACGATTCCAGCCAGTACCAGAAGCCGGTCGACGGGCGGAAGACCGCGATGTCCGACTTGCCGTCGCCGTCGAAGTCGGTGAGCAGCGGCACATCGCCTTGTCCTCCCCAGGTCGTGACGAAGCCTGACCTGTATCCGCTGGCCGAGGTCAGCCAGAACCACTGACCGGTCGAAGGCCGAAACACGCTGAGATCGACCCGACCATCGCCATCGAAGTCGCCGAGCAGCGGCCGATCGCCCTGGCCTCCCCACCGCCGGGTGTCACCGACGAACCAGTTGTCCGACGACCTGAGCCAGAACCAGTCCCCGGTCGACGCCCGCCAGACTGTCATGTCGGCGCGGCCGTCGCCATCGAAGTCGGCCAGCAGCGGCACGTCGCCGGCCCCGCCCCATCGCCTGGTCTCAGCCGCAGTGAAGTTGCTCGACGAGGTGAGGCAGAACCAGTCGCCCGTTGACGCGCGCCACACGGTAGGGTCCGCCTTGCCATCGCCATCGACGTCGGCCAGCAGCGGCACGTCGCCGGCCCCGCCCCACGTGACCGTGCCGGACTGCCGCTGGTCGTAGCCAGTGCTCGACGTCAGCCAGAACCACTGGCCGGTCTGCGGACGGAAGATGACGATGTCGGTCACGCCGTCGCCGTCGACGTCGCCGACCAGGGGGACGTCGCCAGCGGCGCCCCACGGGGTGCCGGGCGCCTGCCCGGTGAAGTTGGGCGACGAAGATCTCGCCCAGAACCAGGTACCGGTGCCTGGCCGCCAGACGAGCGGATCGGCGCGGTCGTCGCCGTCGAAATCGTCGGCCGCGTCCTGGAGCCCGATCCTGAACGCGGTCTCCACGGAGTCGGCACTCGTGCCAGCGGGATTCGACCCGGCGATCGTGAAGTAATAAGTCTGGCCTCGCACCAGGCCCGCTACGCCCGCCAGCGGTGACGAGGCGCTGGCGACGACGCTCTTTGGCGCGCCGCTCACGGTGCTCATCTTGAGCGTGTAACCGGTGGCGCCGAGCACGCCGCCCCAGGTCGCAACCGCCGTCGAGCGGCCGGTGCGGACCAGCGTCAGCGCCGTCGGCGTCGAAGGCGGCGCCGTCGGCACAATCACCGAGACCTGCACGGTTACGGCCGGCGACGCCTGCGCGCCGCTGGCGATCACGTTCACGGTGCCGGTCGCGGCGCCGCTCGCCGGCAGATTGCCGGGCAGGATGTTGACCGTGAAATGGCCGGAGCCCGTGCCGCTCGCGTCGATCACCTGGATCCACGCCTGTTCCGGCGCGGCCGCCCAGTGGACCGTACCGGCGCCGCTCTGGGTCAACGCGACCGTCTGGCTGGTGCTCGCGAGCACGTAGCCGCCGCCCGACGCGATGACTGCGAAGTGCACCGTCGATCCCGCGGCGGCCAGCGTCGGCAGCGGCGGAGGCACCGAGCCGTCGGGGGTGTCCTTGAGGCGCATGGCCGGATCGCCGAAGAACGTCCACGAGCGCCGGACGTCGCCATCGGTAATCGCCTGCTTGGCGGCGACGATCGCGTCGCCGAGCGTCGGCGTCCCCTGCCCGAAGATCAAGCGGTACAGCTCGTCGTTCAGTTGTCCTTGCGGCTCGGCATCCGTGAGACTCGACGAGGCCCACACCGCGACCGCGCCGCCGTCGGCCCGCATCAGTGTCTCCGCCATGCTGCCTTCGGCGTAGATGTCCTGGAAAAACCCGTTCAGGCAGTTCATCGCGACAACGAAGGGCAGGCGCGCGCCGCTCGCCAGCCAGTTGCTGCCGATGTCGCCGGTCTCCATCAGGTCTCCGCTGCTGCCCCAGATGCCTTCCGATCCGTGCCCGAGGTAGTTGACAATCAGCTGTCCCTGGCCGACCAGATCGAAGAGGCCGGCGCGCACGGACGCAGCGCCCAGCGTGTCCGTGTCGAGCGCGTTCTTCAGGTAGTCGGCTGGCAGCCGTGACGCGACCGCGGCGCTGGAGGCGCGGAACTTCGTGGCGAGATCGTCGTGGTCGGTGACCAGCGCGACGCTCTTCGTCCACGCGCCTCCGGCCGCGGCGTCGTAGCCGGTGAGTTTCGCGACCACCGTCGCCGCCTGCGCCGTGCTGCGGATCGGCAGCCGGCCGATCGCGAAGTCCGGAATGCCGTCGAGATTGGCGTCGGTGAACCAGTCATCGGACGCGGTCTCGAGATCGATCTGCGACATGTCCACGAGCTTGGTCGGGACGAAGTCGCCGAAGCCGAAACCGGCGTAGTCGCGCGGGTCGAACGAGGCGTCGCCGGCGAGCACGACATACCGCGGCGCCACCGCCCACGTGGTCCGCGCCAGCGTGAGGAATTCCCTCAAGGCATCCGGCGAGCGCTCGCCGTGGTTGAACTCGTCGTAGACGTCGTCGATCGAGACCACCGCGGCCTGGTGTCCCTGGCTTGCGCGCAGCGCGGCGAGCGGCGCCATCTGCGCCGCGAAGTCCGGATGCGTCACGATCAGGTAGTCGTAGGCGTTTGCCGCATCGTGCAGCGACGAGGGCTGGTTGGCCACCACGTAGGCCGGCGGCAGCACCGCTGCGCCGGCGAAAGCCAGCAGCGATCGCGTGCCCGGCCCCGTGGTCTGGACCGCGATAGACGAGGGCGCGGCGCCGGGCGACACCGGCAGCTCCAGGATGCCCAGCGGATCGGTCAGATCGACGACCCGCGCGTCACCCGCCGTGAATCCGCCGATCGTGACCTGCTGCTGACCGTCGACCGTCAGCGGCAGCCGGTCGTCGTCGGCGTCGGTGGTATGCCAGTAGCTGAGACGAAGCGTGTCGAAGAGACTGAGGTCCGCGTCGCCGCCCAGCGCTTCGAACTGCACGGTGTTCGGGCCCTCCGTGAGAAGCGCGTGCGGCACCGTCAGCGTGACTTCTCCGCGGTCGCGATCCCGGAACGTGATGTCCCCCACGACCGTGCCGTTGACGCGGACGCGCACCTGGTGGCCGACGGGATCCGGCGTCGCCGTCACGCCCTGCAGCCGCGCTTCGAGCATCGCGTCGCTCGGCGCTGACGCGTCCGGGTGGCGCAGCGTCACCGTGACATCGGCCGGCGCGCCGTTGGCGATGAGCGCCCCGAACCAGTTCTCGGCGTCGCCGTTGCGGAGCGCGGCAAAGTAGATGCTCCGGTCCTTCCGCTCCACGGTGCCCCAGAACCTGCCCGGCGCCGCCGGCCCCGGGGTCACCGACGGCGCGGGCTGCACGCGCAGCCCCGCGCCCGATCCGCCGGTGAGGAAATACACCGCCGTATCGCTCGCCGCGGTGTCGATGCCGGCGCCGTAGAACTCGATCGCATCGGTGGGATCGAAGTGGCCGTCGGACGCGCCGGTGACGAGGATCGGCTGTTCGATCCCTTCATAGAAGAGGTGGAGCGTGGAGGGATCCACCTGCGCATCGAGACCGGCGGCGACGAGCGCCGGCTGCGCGACGCGGTACCAGCCGGTCAGCCGCACGCCGATCTTGACGCCCGGCTGCGCGGCAATCGTCCACTGCGCCTGCCGCGGGTCGGGCGGCGTCACGCTGCTGGTCATCAGGGCCGACTTCAGCGAACGCACGGTGCGTACTTCCGCCGCGGGTGACGGTTCGACGTCGTTCGGGGTCAGGAACCGCTCCGTCGAATGTCCCACGCCGCGGCCGAGTCCGCCGAGCGACGCGCTGTTGACCGCCACCCCGGGCTCCGCGACGTCGACGGGGAGCGAAGCTGGCCTGATCGGGCCGTGCAGCGTGCTCCTGCCGTTGAAGTCCACGTCTTCGAGCCAGTAGGCCGCGTCCGGCGACAGGGCGCGGCCGTCGAGATCCCAGTAGGTATAGCTGTGCTCGCTGGTGACCGTCCGCGAGCCGACCGTCAGGCCGGAGCCCGCGACGAGCGACCTCGTGATGCGGACCCGCTGCCCGGCGATCTCGCGATAGACGTGAAAGCCCAGGTTGTTGACTTCGTAGCCGGTCCGCCAGGCGAGGTGCACGCCGCGCGGATCGCGCGTCGCCGTGAAGGACGTCAGCCGCGCCTCGGTGACAGCCAGCGGCGCCAGGCTGAGATACAGGATCTCGGTCGCCACGGCGTCGTTGGTCGTCCAGTTGAGGGTGAAACCGTCCGTGCCGCGCGCGGTCAGGTCCGCCTCCGCGTCGACCGCCGGCGTGTTGTTGTCCACCTTGACGAAAATCTTGCTGGTCTTGTCGATCGCGTTCGGAGCCGGGCTGCCCAGCGCGTCGGTATCGTTGGATGCGGAGCCGCCCTGCGTCGTGCCGTCCGATGCGCCCAGGCCGAAGCGTGCGTGTGCCGTGGGATTGGCCTGCGTCGTCGTCTGCGTGCTGGCCAGGAACACCGCAGTGGGGGTGAACCCGACGCCGGTGATCGACTGTGCCGCCGGGGCCGCGCCGGTCGTCTTCAGGAAGCTTCCCGGCTTCACGTTCACGCCCTTGAGGGCGAGCGAGAATACGCGCGCCGCGGCGGTGCTGGCCGTGTTGCTGAAGTTCAGCGTGAAGCCATCGGCGTCCATCGAGACCCAGGCGGCCTTCTTCTGGACCGTCAAACTGGCGTTGAACGCAAAGAGGGCGGCGTTGGTCTGCTGGCCGCGCTGCGCGTCACTCGAGTTGGCGAAGTCGTCGGAGTAGTTTTCGAACGCCCACTGGTCGCCGTCGAAGTCCATGACGCCGAGGCCGAAGGCGGCGTTGGAGACACTGACCGGAAGCGCCGCCGTCACTCCGAAACCGCCATGCGCGTGGAAGACCACGTCCGGCTGGAAGCCCACCCCGGTGACGCTCTTGTTGCCGACCGCGGTGCCCATCGTCCAGTCGACGACCTTTGCCTGAATATCGGAGCCGCCGATGGCGATGTAGTGGATGACGTACGCGCTGCTGTCGTTGGTGGTCCAGTTCAGCGTGAAAGTCGTCTCGTCCCAGGACGTGAGGTCGGCCTCGGCGACCAGCACTTCGCCCCATTGGACGAGGGTCATGGCCTTCTGCGCCATGCGGGTGCTGGTATTCGACTTGTTTCCGCCGACCTGGCTCGACGTCGATACGGAACGGCTGGTCGTACCGTCGGTCATGCCGAATCCGAAGTAGGCGTTGCCTGCCGGCGCCGGTCTGAGCGCGAGCGTATGCGTATTGCCGGTGTCGGTGTCGTTCGACGCGGTCGCGATCTTCGTTCCCGTCAGACCGGCCGCCGCCTGCAGCACGTAGTTGCCTTCGACCGAGATGCCGAGGGCATCGGGAACCGCGTTCGACGAGATGTCGAACGCTTCGGTCATGCCGGTCGGCGGCGTCCACGTCGCGCCGCTCGCGAACGAGTGCGTCGTGACGATCATGTCGTTGGCCGCGGTGGTAGTCACGCTCGGCGCCGCGTGCTGCGTGTTGTTCGCCGTGACCGCGCCGGCCTCGACGTCGACGGGATTGGTCGGATCGACACCGGCGAAGGATTGAATGCCGCCGGCCGAGCCGGTCGACGTGTCGAGCGTCCAGCTGTAGCCGGCGGGCTCGGTTGTCGAAGCGAACCGGCGATAGATCGCGAGCGAGTTTGCCGAGCCGGTGTTGTTGTCGATGCGCCGGACGAGGGTCCAGCCGGCAGGCGGCGTCAGTAACGCGGTATTGGGCCTGAACCCCACCGCCGCGACCATCAGGTCGTTCGGTCTGGTGGCGGCCGGCACCGGCAGGGTGAGCGTCAACGTGCCGGAGGGCGCCGAACCGGTCGAGGCGCCGTGGACGGTAATGCCGGAGGCGCTGCTGAACGACTCGTCGCGCTGCGCTTCCGTCCACAGGATCAGCGCCTTCGGCACCTCGCCGAGGCCGTGCGCGATGGACTGCGACACGGGCGCCGCGCCCGTCGCCTTGAGGAAGCTCCCGACCTTGAATCCCGTACCGCCGGCGAACTGCACGACGAACCAGCTGGCGTCGGCCGCCGCGAGGGTGCTGTTGCGATCGAGCGTCACCTGCCGTGCCGCGAGCGAGGCGGTGAACGAGGCGACGCCCGGCACGTCATTGGCCGCGTATGCGCTGCGGCCCATGCTCTGTCCGCCGGCCTGCACCGGGCAGAATGCGATCGCGCGGGTGAGATCCACCTGGACGATCGAGCGGGTCACCTGGGCGGTGCCCGACGCCAGGTTGTCGGTGCCGGCCTGCACGCTGCTTCCGTCTTTCAACTCGACGACCTGCCAGGCGATCTCGTTCATCGCATCGGGCGTGCCGGAGATGCTGCGGTCGAAGGCGAGGGTGTTGGGGTTGAGCAACTGCGCGCGCAGCAGCCGCGCGCCCATGTCGGTCCCCGAGCCGGTCGTGGTGAACGACGACAGCAGGAACGACCGGCCGGTGGTGACCGGCGTCGGCAGCGTGACCGACGCAGACAGCGCCGTGCCGGTCAAACTCGTGCTGCCGCGCTGCACGTTGATGTCGGCGGCGTTGGTGAACTCGACGACCTGCCAGTAGACGGCGTGGCTGTTGGCGGCGCTGCCGGTGCGGAACTGCAGGTTCGTCGTACTGGTGAGATCGCCGACGATCGCGTCGTCGGCGTCGTGATCCACCTCCGTGCCGGCAGGGGTCATCGACCACAGCACGAAGGCCTGGCTCATCGACGAGACCGCGGTGATCGGCACGTTCACCGTCGTCGCCGACATCGTCGCAGAGCCGCGCTGCACGCTGACGCCGGATCCGAACGTTGCCACATACCACTGGATGTCGATCGCCAGCGGCGTCGCTTCGTTGGTGACGCGCACGAATTCGATCGTGGTGGACGAGGCGATGCGGCCGCGGACCGTGGTGTTGACGGGGCGGTCGCCGCTGCTGCGCGTCTGGAAGACCAGGAACGACTTGGTGGTGTCGATCGACGAGATGGTGACGGTCTGCGTGCCGTTGGCGGTGTTGTTGACGGTGCCCGACTGCACCTGCTGGATGATGGCGGCGTCGGCGGAATGCGGCACGAGCCACAGCAGGAGGAAGGCGAGCGCCAGGCCCGCCGCCGACTTCACGATCCGCGTCATTCGAGTCATAAGGCGTTGCATCAGGCGTTGCGCGAATCGGGGGGCCGCCGTCCGCCTTCCCCGCTGTACCGACACGAGTTCACCGACCACCTGGCCGGACGCGACCGGCGCATCGCACTGCGCGAGCGCGTCTCCGCGCGTCACCACCGCCGCGCATCCGCGGCCGGCTGCCGCGACGTCCACCACGCGGTGCGCGAAGAGGCGATCGGCGCGGCGATACACGACGACATTCCCGGGGACGAGACTGGCGTCCGCGCTGGGCGCCACCGTCACGAGGTCGCCATCACAGATGGCGGGCCGCATGCTGGCGCCCGACGCGCGAAAGCGCACCGCGTACCCCCCAGCCAGCAAATCGCAGCTGACATCCACGAACCTTCTGCTCGCGGGTGAACGCATCAAGTTGTAGCGAGGTCTAGGGAAGGGGGAGCAACAAATATGCCCGGGCAATGCCGGCTAAATTGCTGAAATAAGGCGATTTGCGCGCGGGATGCCGTGGCCCGATTGCAGAACCGTGAGTGGTGCGTCAGAACGGCACACAGCCGGGCTGGCGCTCATACCGGCCCGCTGGAGCGAACCAGCGCCAGGACGGCCGCTTCCGGGACGAAGCTCAGCTCACGGCAGGGGACGCGGCTGGCAACCCACTCGAGAAACTCCAGCGTGAACGCGAGGGCGCGCCGATCGTGAAACGGCGGGAAACTCGCGGCAAACAGCCGCGCGCTCGCGGCGGCGCCGCCGACGTCGTGCAGCTCGTTGCGCCGTCCGTGCCGAAGCAAGAACAGCGCGTCGAGCCGCGCGCGCGACGGCGAGGCGAGCGGCGCCTCGCCGTGCCACGGCGTGCCGTACATCCAGACCTCCTCGCCGTGGCGGCGGATGACGATGCGGTCGTCGCTGAGGATCACGGCGCCCGGCTCGGCGGTCCAGAGCCGCGCCATCGTCGACTTGCCGGCGCCGGACTGACCCACGAAGAGCGACGCGCGGCCGTGCCGGTCGGCGACGCCGCAGCCGTGCATCTCGAGCCCGCGTCCCTGCCCGAGGAGCGCGATCACCAGCAGCTCGTCGAGCGGATACTCGAGCGGATCGACCGCCACAGCGCCGGCGAAGAAGTCAGGGTGGAGGGTGATGTGCCCGCGGGAGAAATCAGGCGCGAAGCGCGCCGTCTTGTAGGGACGCGCGCCGAACGTGGATGCGAAGAAGCGAAAGAGGAAACCTTCGTCGTGGCGATAGAGGCGCCACGGTCCGCCCGAATCGAAGAGGCACTCGCGGGCGCCGTCATCCGGCGCCGCATCGAGGTCGACGCCGATCACCACATCGGGGATCACGCCGGGCGGCTGCGGATCGACGAGAAACGGGGCCGCGGCCGGTGAGGGCGCGAGGTGCAGGCCGCGCGGCTTCGTGCCGGACCATGCGACCCGGATCGTGAAGCCGCCGACTCGGAGGTGCACTCCGGCTACGAGCCCAGCCCGCTGCAGGGAGACGGCGTGCGGCAGTTGCCGCTGCCCGGGCCGCTGCCGCCGCCGGAGGTCGCCTTGCACGCGCCGAGCACCGCTTCCTCGGGACGCAGCGCGACCTGCTTGATCTCCGGTTTCTCGTAGGGGCGCTTTGCGCCGTTGGCGTCGTTGTCCATGCCGTCTCCTTCAGAGTCTCCGTAGCTTCCGCCTTCAGGCGGAAGACCTCTCGCCTTCAGGCGGAAGTCCTCGTCGCCTTCAGGCGGAAGTCAGCGTCATCGCGCCGAGCACGACGAGCATCCGCCGCTGCCGCAGCCGCCCTCCGCCGAAGCGCCGACGACCGGCAGCAGTTTCGCCTGGCGCCGTGGCCGATCCTTGGGCCGGGCGCGCAGGCGCGCCAGCGTGCTCATCATCTCGCCGTAGCCCTCACCGCCCTCGCAGTACTCGCACGGGCCGTGCGGCGGGACCGGGATGTCGAGCGCGTAGGCGCGCAGGTGCGCGACCCGGCAGAGAAAGTCCACCGGCGACTCGGCGTCGCCGTTCTCGAGCTCGCCGTTGGCGGGGCACATGCCGCACAGCGAGGACTTGAGCTCGCACGCCGTGCACTTGGTGACCATGCGCGTCTTGCGCGCGCGGACCTGGCGGAGCGCGCCATGCCAGCCGTCCTGGACCGATCCGGTCCGCAGGCTGAACTTGTCGCGCTGCGAGAGCACGCAGAGGCTGAGACCGCCCTGCGGATCGATCGCGAACGAGTTCACGCCGCCGCCGCAGTGATAGACCTCGTCGGCGTGCTCGGGCGGGTTGGCCGGCCCGGCGAAGAGCTGCGCGATTTCGCGCCATTCGCCGACGCGCTTGTCGTCGTCGAGGTCGAGCGCGACGCAGTCCTCGGGCGTGAGCCGGACGGCGAGCGGGCTCTGCGAGCAGTCGACGCGCGGGTTCATCATGCCGTCGTACTTGAACGGCACGCCGAGGCGGTCCGCGAACTCCTGCATCGCCTGCAGCTCGTGCACGTTCACGGTCACCGCGACGGTCTTGAGCGCCAGCGGCAGCTTCCGCTCCATGAGCAGGTGGATGCCGCGCAGGCATTTCTCGTACGAGCCGGGGACGCCGGTGAGCCGGTCGTAGGTCTCTTTCGTCGCGCCGTACAGGGTGATCTCGATCGCGAACGGCTTCCAGGCCACGAGGTAATCGGCAATCCGCGGCGTGATCAGCGTGCCGTTGGTGAAGAGCGTGATCAGGAAGCCGCGCCGCTTGGCGTGCGTGTAGATGTCGAGGAAGTCGCGCCGCGCGAAGATCTCGCCGCCGGTGAAGAGCAGCCAGAGGCAGCCGGCGTCGGCGAGCTCGTCGAGGATGCGGCAGTGCTCCTCGAGCGTCAGCTCGGATCGCGCGGCGTCGCGATCGGCCATCGGCAGGTTGTTGTAGCAGTGGACGCAGGTGAGCGGGCAGCGGCGCGTGACCTCGATCGCGCCGCTCAGCGGCAGGTGCCGCTGCATCGTGCGGCGATGGAAGGTCTGGCTGAACTCGCCGTAGCTGACGATGTCCATCGCGCTACCGCACCGGCTCGCCGAGCGGGTGGATCAGTCCGGCGTCGGCCAGCCGGTCGAGGAACTCGAGCGCGTCCTGCTCGGCGCGCTCGCGCGCCACGTCGAACGTCCGCACGAGATCGCCGACGATCGCGTCGACCGTCGTCGGCTGCTCGATCAGCCGCCAGATGTGCGAGCCGACGTCGTTGAGCGTGAAGATGGCGTCGAGGTCGCCGACGCCGCCGGCGACGGGGACGATGATCGTCTCGTCGGCGATCCGCCGCGTGACGAACTCACGATCCGCGTGCTGCTCGCGGCTGACCTGTCGGGTGTCCACTGTGGATTGGCCTCGGGCCAAGGGTCCCCGAAGACCTCCCCGCTGTCAAGCGGCGAAACCGTATGATCCGGTCTGACGTGGACGCGACCGAACGATCGATCTGCGCGGCGATTCGCGGCGTTTCCGGCGTCTGGAGGGATTTGCCGCCCGCGGGGGAGGGACGGCTGCTCGCCGACGCGGCGCGGCATCGCGTCAAGCCGCTCCTGGCCTCCCGCCTGCACGCGGCCGGGGAGCTGGCCAACTGGCCACGCGCGATCGCCGGCGCGCTGCGCGACGCCGCCCGCGCCGAGGCCGCGATCGAGATCACCCGCGCGCTCGAGCTGCGCCGGCTGCTCGCGGGGTTCGCGTCCGCGCACGTTCCAGTGGTCGTCTTCAAGGGGGCGGCGCTCGCCTATTCGGCCTACGAGGAGCCGTGGCTCAGGCCGCGCGAGGACACCGACGTCCTGGTCCGCGTGGCCGACGCGGATCGCGCGCGCGGGGTGCTGTCCGCCGCGGGCTACCATCCGGCGCCGATGCAGAGCGGTGCGCTGGTCAGCCATCAGCGGGTCTACCTGCGCCGCGACGGCGCCGGCGGCCATCACGCGTGCGATCTGCACTGGAAGATTGCCAATCCGGCGGCCTTCGCCGATCTCGTCTCGACCGAGGATCTGCTGCGCGACGCCGCGTCGATCTCCCTCGACGGCGTGACGGCGCGCATCCCCTCGCGCGTCGACGCGCTGCTGCTGGCGTGCTGGCATCGCGTCTCGCACCACCAGGACAGCGACAACCTGCTGTGGCTCTACGATCTGCACCTGCTCGCCGAGGGCATGAACGAGGCGGACGCCGCGCGCGTGATCGACACCGCGCGCCGGACCAGGACCGCCGCCGTCTGCGCGCGCGGACTCGCGCTCGCCGCGGACCGCTTCGGCACCGCGATGCCGCCCACGCTCCTCGCGCACCTCGCCGCCGAGCGCGACGCGAGCCCGCGCACGGCGGCATATCTGCGCCGCGATGCGCGGAAGGTGGATCTGCTGGCCGCGGATCTGCGCGCGCTGCCCGACTGGCGCTCGCGCCTGCGCCTGGTCCGGGAGCACCTGTTCCCGCCGGCCGAGTACATGTTCGCCGTCACCGGTCGATCGGCGCGCGCGGCGCTGCCGATGCTGTACGCTCGACGCATCGCCCGCGGCGCGCTGCAGTGGTTCAGACGGCCGACCCGCCTTCGCAAGGCTACGGCGGGGCAAGCC
>Ga0070702_100000844_pt1 | contig 11811 bp, 12 predicted proteins | sample KBSK5103metaG_FD_65466 | JGI IMG/M metagenome (GOLD analysis project Ga0070702, IMG submission 65466) | Corn, switchgrass and miscanthus rhizosphere microbial communities from Kellogg Biological Station, Michigan, USA - KBS K5-10-3 metaG | ecosystem: Host-associated > Plants > Roots >... | reverse complement strand
ATCGGCTGCAACGCCTCGACCAAGGGCGCGCTCAGGATGACCGAGCTCGGCTTTCGCACCAAGGAGCTGATCGGCGGCCTCGACTGGTGGAAGCGCGACGGCCACCCGACCGAAAAATAGGGACAGGGTGGTGTAAACCCGTGGAGGCAACACCTTTGATTGAATTATGTCAGGGAGGTGTTGCATGTCCAGACGGTTTAGGCCGGAGGAACGGCTTGCTTTGTGGCAATCGTGGAACTCCGGTTCAACGCTGTTGCAGATCGCCCAGGAGTTGAACCGCCCGTACGTCAGCGTATTTCAGGTTTTAAGGCGCGACGGCGGATTCGCACCGCGAAGCCGTCGTCGCGCCCCACGAGCTCTGCAAGCTCAAGAGCGCGAAGAGATTTCCAGAGGTCTGTCGGCCGGGCTGCCGATACGTGAGATGGCCAGGCGCCTTGGCAGAGCCGCTTCGACGATTAGCCGGGAGGTTCGCCGCAATGGCGGCAGCGGCTTGTACCGAGCTGCCAATGCCGATGCGCGTGCCTGGCGCAACGCGCGCCGGCCGCAGCCTTGTCTGCTCGCGCGGCGGCGCAGATTGAGAGCTTGGGTGGCCGATCACCTGGGCCGCAATTGGTCGCCTCGCCAGATCGCCGTTGGCCTTAGGCACACATTCCCGCATGATTGCTCCATGCGGGTGTCGCACGAGACGATCTACCGCAGCCTATTCATCCAGGCGCGCAACGTTTTAAAGAAGGGGCTCTTGGGCCACCTCAGGCGCGGCGGCTTTATGCGCCGGCCGCGCACCCAAGCCACAGCGCGCCCGAGCGTCATCGAAGGCATCTCCATCCACCAACGCCCCGCCGAGATCGAGGATCGAGCCGTCCCAGGGCATTGGGAGGGGGACTTGCTTATGGGCGGTGCCCGCTCGCAGATCGCCACGCTCGTCGAACGCCACTCCCGCTATGTCATGCTGGTCAAGCTCGACAGCAAGGACACAATCACCGTCACCCACGCGCTGAAGAAGAAGATCCACGAGCTCCCCGTGGAGCTGCGCCGCTCCCTCACCTGGGACCGCGGCAGCGAAATGGCGGCTCACAAGGACTTCACCATCGCCACCGACATGCAGGTCTACTTTTGCGATCCGCGCAGCCCCTGGCAGCGCGGCAGCAACGAGAACACCAACGGCCTGCTGCGTCAGTACTTCCCCAAGGGCCAGGACCTCTCCCAGATCAGCCAGGCGCAGCTGAACCACGTTGCCCGAGAGCTTAACGAGCGGCCCCGAGAAACCTTAAACTGGCGCACGCCGTTGGAGGCACTAAAAGCTACTGTTGCCTCGACGGGTTGAATTCACCCTGTCCCTATTTTCCAAAGCAGGAATACGACGTTGTTCCGGGCCGCTTCCGGCATAACCAGTTAGCATTTTGAGTATGCGCCGCAAACCACGCGTCGGACTCGCCCTGGGCTCGGGGAGCGCGCGCGGCTGGGCGCACATCGGGGCCATCCGGGCGCTCGAGGAGCGCGGCATCAAGGCGGACCTGGTCTGCGGCACCTCGATCGGGGCACTGGTGGGCGCGGCCTATGCCGCGGGCGAGCTCGACCGGCTGGAGAAGTGGGTGTCCGGCCTTGCCTGGACCACGGTGGTGCGCCTGATGGACCTCACCTGGCGCGGCGGGCTGATCCGCGGCCAGCGCCTCTTCACGCTTTTCCGCACCATCTTCCAGGACCGCGACATCGACGGCCTGCCGATCCCGTACGGCGCGGTGGCGACCGAGCTCTATTCCGGCCGCGAGCTTTGGCTGCGCCACGGCAACCTGCTCGACGCGGTGCGCGCCTCGTGCGCGATGCCGGGACTTTTCACGCCGATGATCCGCGAGGGCGAGGTGGTGGTCGACGGCGGCCTGGTCAATCCGGTGCCGGTGTCGATGTGCCGCGCGCTGGGCGCGGAAGTGGTGATCGCGGTCGATCTTTCCTGGGGCAAGCTCGGCCCCTACCGCGACCGCAGCAGGTCGGTCGCGCCGCGCGAGGTACCCGGATGGCTCGCACGGCTCCGGCCGGGCTGGGTGGAGAAGAAGTCCAAGACCGAGGACCGCACCGCGATCCCCTCGATCTTCGAGGTATTCAGCACCTCGCTCGACGTAGTGGAGATGCGCGTCGCCCGCAGCCGTCTGTCGGGCGACCCGGCCGACGTGCTGGTCACGCCGCTCTTGCCCGACTTCGCCACCATGGACTACCACCGCGCGCAGGAGGCGATCGAAGAGGGACGCGCCGCGGTCGAGCGCATGGGCCCGCTTCTCGACCAGGTCGTCAGCTGACGCCCGCGTGGAGCTGACGCTCCCAATCGCCGCCGCGGTGCTCGGCGCGGCGCTCCTGCACGCCGCGTGGAACACGCTCATCAAGGCCTCCGCGGACAAGGAGCTCGACACCTACGCGGTCGCGGCGGGCTGCGGGCTGATCGCCGCGCTGTTGCTTCCGTTTCTGCCCGCGCCGGCGCGCGCCTCGTGGCCGTGGCTTGCCGGCTCCGCAACGGTGCACATCCTCTATTTCGTCTTCCTCGCCGGCGCGTATCGCTACGGGGAGCTCTCGTACGTGTACCCGATCATGCGCGGCGGCGGACCGATGATCGTGGCGGCGAGCGGCGCCGCGGTGTTCGCCGAGAACCTGAGCGGCGGGCAGTGGCTCGGCGTGCTCTTCGTGTGCGGCGGGATCGTCGCCTTCGCCTCCGGCGCGCACGACCGCCGCGCCACCGCGTTCGCGCTCGCCAACGCGGCGGTGATCGGTGCCTATACCCTCATCGATGCGAAGGGGGTGCGCGCCTCGGACGCGGCGGCGAGCTACACCCTGTGGTTCTTCGCCGCGAACGCGATCGTCATCGCCGCCATGGGCATGCTCAGGCGCGGCAGCGCAGTTCCGCGCTACCTCGGCCAGAACTGGCGGCGGGCGCTTCTCGGCGGCGCATGCAGCGTCGGCGCCTATGCCATCGCGCTCTGGGCGATGACGCGCGCGCCGGTCGCGCTCGTGGCCGTGCTGCGGGAGACCTCGGTGATCTTCGCCGCGGTCCTCGCGGCGCTGGTGCTGAAGGAAAAACTGACGCGCCGGCGGCTCTTCGCCACCGGCGCGGTGTTGGCGGGATTGATTCTCCTGCGGATCTAGGCGGGCTGCAGCTTCCCGTCGATCAGCCTGACGCGCTGGCCGGGCTGGTAGGACGGCGCGACGTCGCTGCGCACGGTCTCGGCCGCGCCGTCGTCGCGGCGCACGTCGACTTCCCAGTGCGTGGTGCCGCGCGCCTGCTGCTCGACCGCGCGGCCGGCGAAGGCGCCGCCCGCGGCGCCGAGCACCGTAATCACTTTCTGCGAGCCGTGGCCCTTGCCGATCTGGTTGCCGAGCACCGCGCCTGCGATGCCGCCGGCGATTGGCCCGAGCGCCGTAGCGTCGCCTTTATCCTTCACCTCGCGCACTGCTTGGACTGTCGCGAGCGTTCCAGGCTGGACGACCGGCCTGGGCGTCGCGACCGGCGCCGCAGGCGCCTGCGCGTAAGGCGGCGGCGTGCCGTAGTCGTTGTACGCGACGGGCGCCGCCGGCTTGGGCGTGCTCTTGTGGGCTACCGGCTTCTTGGGCGCAGGCTTGGGTGCAGCCTGGGGCGCCGGCTGTTCGATGACGGGCTCGGCCTGCTGCGCCACTTCGGCGGCGGGCGCCTGGAGCGCGCTGCTCTCCTGCACCGGCGTGTCCTGCTTGTGCGAGCCGATCGAGCTCGGAATGAGCCCGGTCACGGCGGCTACGCCGACGGCGGAAAAGACGGTCACCGAGATCGCTGCCGCGGTGAGCAGGGGGTGAAGGCGGCGGGTGTTCGTTTCCATTGCGTTGTTCTCCTTGGTTCCTCTCGACAACGCGCAGGTTACGGGGCCTCGGCACGGCGTGCCGTAAGCGTGTGTTACCGGTTGTTACGCGCCCGTCAGCGAAGCGTCAGGCCGCATGTGCGGGAAAAGAATGACGTCCCGGATGCTTGGACTGTCGGTCAGAAGCATCACCAGGCGGTCCACTCCGAGACCCGCTCCTGCAGTAGGGGGCAGGCCGTACTCCAGCGCGCGGATGTAGTCGGCGTCGTAGTACATGGCCTCCTGGTCTCCGGCCTCCTTCGCCTTCGCCTGCTCGAGGAAGCGCGCCGCCTGGTCCTCGGGATCGTTCAGCTCGGAGAACCCGTTGGCGAGCTCCTTCGCGTCGATGAAAAGCTCGAAGCGGTCGGTGAGCTCCGGATCCGAGTCGCGCCGCCGCGCGAGCGGCGACACCTCGGCGGGGAAGTCGGTGATGAAGGTCGGCTGGATGAGATGCTTCTCCGCGACGGTCTCGAACAGCATGAGCTGCAGCGCGCCCCAGCCTTGATGCTTTTCGTATTTGACGTCGAGCGAGTCCAGTTTTTTTCCGAGAAAGCCGCGGTCGCGCAGGTCGCCCTGGATGCCCTGCTGCCGGATGGCATCGGGGATCGCAAGGCGTGCGAAAGGCTTGTCGAGCTCAATGACTTTTCCCTGATAAGTCACAGATGACTGGCCCGCCGCGGCGCGCACCAGCTTCTCCGTCAGATCCATCATGTAGCGCCAGTCCTGGTACGCGCAGTACCACTCGAGCATCGTGAATTCGGGATTGTGGCGCGTCGAGATGCCCTCGTTCCTGAAGTTGCGGTTGATCTCGAAAACGCGCTCCATGCCGCCGACCACCAGGCGCTTGAGATAGAGCTCGGGCGCGATCCTGAGAAAAAGCTCCATGTCGAGCGCGTTGTGGTGCGTCCTGAACGGCCGCGCCGCGGCGCCGCCGGGGATCGGCTGCATCATCGGCGTTTCGACTTCGAGGTAGTTCTCCTTGAGAAGAACCTCGCGGATCGAATGAATCACGCGGGAGCGAACCTCGAAAACCCTGCGTGATTCCGGGTTGACGATGAGATCGACGTAGCGCTGGCGGTAGCGCATCTCGTGGTCGGAGAGGCCGTGGAACTTCTCGGGCAGCGGCCGCAGCGCCTTGGCGAGCAGGCGGATCTTCGTCGCGTGGACGGTCAGCTCGCCTTTCATCGTGCGAAACAGGTGGCCTTCCACGCCGAGCAGGTCGCCGAGGTCCCAGTGCTTGAATTCCTCGTAGCCGGGGACGTCCTGGGTGATGTAAGCCTGCATCTGGCCGCTGCCGTCCTGCAGCGTGGCGAAGCTCGCCTTGCCCATCACGCGCTTCAGCATCATGCGGCCGGCCACCGTGGCGGGCGGCTTTTCTTTTTCGAGCTCGTCCTTCGAGCGCGATCCGAAACGAGCAACCAGGTCTCTCGAAAGATCCTTGCGCCTGAAATCGTTCGGGTAGGCGTTGCCTTTCGCGCGCAGCGCCTTCAGCTTCTCGCGCCGCTCTTCGACCAGCTTGTTGTCTTCTTCCATGTCAGCGGATGCGGTCGCGGGCGATGTCCATGACGAGCCGGGACGCGAGGTACAGGCGCGGCTCGATGCTCGAGACGAGCACGTATTCGTCGTCGGTGGAATGGGCGCCGAAGCCGCGCAGGCCGAAGCGCTCGACCACCGCATTCTTCGTCTTCAGCGCCGCGAAAGCGGCGTCGGTGCCCCCGCCCTCGGCGACGGCGTCGGCGACCAGCTCCTTGCCGAGCTCCTTGTAGATCGCCTGCGCGTGCTTCGCCGTCGCCGCGGACGCCGGCGCGGCCTCGAGCGGCGGTCGCCGGCGCTCGAAGATCATCTCGACCTTCGCCTCGGGCACGAGCTGCTTCTTGATCCGCTGCCGCACCGCCTGCTCGATGCCGTCGTAGTCGGCGACCCGCAGCACGCGCACGTCGGCCATCGCCTCGGCCGCCGGCGGGATGACGTTTCGGCTCATCCCCGCTCGCGACATGGTCCAGTTCATCTTGAGGCCGGTCGCCGGGTTCGAGAGATCCCGCGTCTGCAGGATCTGGTGGGAAAGCTCGTACAGCGCGTTCACGCCGAGCTGGGGCGCGGCGCCGGCGTGCGAGGCCTTGCCGTGGACCTTGAGCGCGACCGAGGCGATACCCGCGGTCGCGAGCGCGATCTTGTCGGACTCGACCCGCGAGGATTCGAACGAGAGCGTGGCGTCGTGCTCGGCGCCGAGGCGCGTGAGGAGCGAGCGCGAGCCGGGCGACGACAGCTCCTCGTCGGCGTTGATCAGAACCGTGAGCGTGCCGTAGTCGCGGAACTCGAGCGCCTTCAGCATCGCGACCGTGTGCAGGATGACCGCGATGCCCTGCTTGCAGTCGGCGATGCCCAGGCCGTAGGCACGCTCGCCGTCGACGCGGAACGGCTGCTTCGCCAGGAGCCCGCGCGGATAGACCGTGTCCATGTGCGCGATGAGCAGGATGCGCTTCGCGCCGCTGCCCTTGAACGTGGCGCGCACCATCCGGCCGATGCGCTCGGGCGTGTCCTCCATCTTGTAGACGTCGGCGGGCTCGACCAGCTCGACCTCGCCGCCGAGCTGCTTCAGGCGCCCGGCGATGAGCTGGGCGATGCGCTCGAGTCCCTCGAGGTCGCGGCTGCCCGATTCGATCGACACCAGCTCCTTCAGCGTGTCGAGCAGCGGTGCCTTCTGCGCTCGCGCCTGCGCGAGAACCGGTTCCACCGGTTGCGCAGTTACCGAAGTGAAGAAAAAGAGAGTTGCAAGCGAGGCGGCGTAGCGGAACTGGGCCAGGATCACTTCTAAACCCCCTGTTTCAGGCTGGCGGTGATGAAGTCGTCGAGCTCGCCGTCGAGCACGCGCTGCGTGTCGCCCTTCTCGACGCCGGTGCGCAGGTCCTTGATGCGCGACTGGTCGAGCACGTAGGAGCGGATCTGGTGGCCCCACTCGATGTCGGTCTTGGCCGCCGCCAGCTTGTCTGCCTCGGCGTTGCGCTTCCTCAGCTCGAGCTCGTAGAGCCGCGACTTCAGCATCGACATGCACTCCGCGCGGTTCCTGTGCTGCGAGCGGTCGTTCTGGCTCTGTACCACGATGCCGGTCGGAAGGTGGGTGATGCGCACCGCCGACTCGGTCTTGTTGACGTGCTGGCCGCCGGCGCCCGAGGCGCGGTAGACGTCGACGCGCAGGTCGGCCGGGTTGATCTCGACCTCGATCGATTCGTCGACCTCGGGATACACGAACACGCTCGCGAACGAAGTGTGGCGCCGCGCGTTGGAGTCGAACGGGCTCTTGCGCACGAGGCGGTGCACGCCGTTCTCGGTGCGCAGGCTGCCGTAGGCGTAGTCGCCGGTGATCTTCAGCGTGGCGCTCTTGATGCCGGCGACCTCCCCGGGCGTCTGCTCGAGGATCTCGGCGCCGAAGCCCCTGCGGTCGCAGTACTTGAGGTACATGCGCATGAGCATCTGGGCCCAGTCCTGCGCCTCGGTGCCGCCGGCGCCGGCCTGGATGTCCATGAAGCAGCTCGCCGGGTCGAGCGGGTTGGAGAACATGCGGCGGAATTCGAGCGCCGCGACGTCGCTTTCGAACTTCGCCAGATCGGACGCGACGCCGACGAGCGTGGCGTCGTCGTTCTCCGGACGCGCCATGTCGAAGAGCTCCTTCGCGTCCCGGATACCGGAGGTGATCGAGACCAGCGCCGCAACGGTCGAATCGAGCGCCTTCTTCTCCCGGCCGAGCTCTTGCGCCCGCTTCTGGTCGCTCCAGACGCCGGGGTCGGCCAACAGCTGCTCTACTGCCGAAAGCCTGCTCTGCTTGCCTTCGAGGTCAAAGATACCTCCGCAGCTCGTTGGACCGTTTCTCGAGGTCGGCGAGGCTGGAGGCGATCTGGTTGATGCGTTCGGCTTCCACGTTCTTTTCCGTTAGCGTGATTCCATGCGCTCGCCCCAGTAGCGCACTTCCTGGCGGAAGCGCGCCTCGGCCTCGAGCGGGTCGAGCGGCATGACGAGGTTGCGGCTCGGGATCGAGACGAAGGCCTTCTTCAGGCCCTCGCGCAGCGTGGAGAAATAGAAGTACACCTGGTCGTCGGGGCGCTGCACCATGAACAGCAGGAAGTCGCGCTTGTCGTCGGCCGAGATCTGCGCGATGCGCAGCACGTCCTCGTTCCTGAACCCGCGCTGGCGCGCCTCCAGCACGTCCTCGGTGAGCTGGCGCGGGATGCCCATTACGTCGGCGACGTCGGCGCCGACGAACCCGTCGCGCCCGCTCTGGCGCAGCCATCCCGCGATGCTTCGCAGGCTCACGGCGTCCGGGCTGGTGATCCGCTGGAACGCGGGCGCCACCGGCGCCGCGTGGCCGGGCAGGGCCGCCAGGAGGCCAAGGAAGGCAAGTGTGAAGCTCAGGCGCCGCATCGTCTCCCCGAGGAGTTCTTGGCGCTAGTCTAAGCGATCACACCCGCTTCGCGGCATACTCCTCGGCGATTTTGTCGTCAAAGAAGGTCGTCGGGTTGGGCGCGGCCATGAAGCGGCGGTAGACCTCCGGGTAGACCCCGCCGTACTGGAACACCTGGCCGTTCGACATTTCCACTTCGAGGGTGCGTGTTTTCTCGTCGTAGCCCACCGAGCGCACCTTCGATGAATTGACTCGCTTGCGCTCCATCAAACCCTTTCGACCCTCACGGTTTCCCCGCCCTTGACCGCCGCGAGCCTCTTCGGATCGCCCACGATGCTGCCCAGCACGTTGCAGCGGCTCGCGAGCTTGGGGCGCTCGTCGCTCGAGATCGGGGTGCGGCCGTAGGGCAGGGCGATGGCATCGCCCTCGGTCCAGAAGCACACCGTTCCGGCCTCGACGACCTGGCGCGCGTCCTTCTCGAGCTTCGCCTTCACCGGCGTCGCAAAGTAGACCTCCTCGCCCCAGGTCTGCGCCCGGGACTCGAACGGCAGCGCTTCGAGCAAAGCCTTCGCGGTCGGCGTATCGAGGAGATCTACCTCCAGCTTGCCGGACTTGAACGTCAGTGAAAGCTTCATCCGCCGAGGGTCGCGCTCCAGGGGGCTTTCGCGCTGCCGTTTTCCATCACGCCCTCGATGCTCGAACCTTTCACCTGGCCGCTGAACTCGCCGCGTCGGCCCGAGAGGCGGAAGCTGATGCGGTCGCCGCGCAGCTTCACGTCCTCGAGCGGCACGTCCTTGCCGTCGAGACGGGCGCTTCCCGAGACGCGCGTGAGCTGCTGCTTGAGCTGCAGGATCGCGGGCTGCTTGCTCACCGCCGCAGGCATCTGCGCGCTCCACTTGCCCGCCACCTTGGCGGGAACCATGTAGAGATAGATGAGGGTGGTGGTCACGCCGCTGATCTGCACCTTGTCCTCGAGGTCCATCTGCACGTACTTCTCCGGAATCCAGCCGGTGAGCGGGTAGTCGTGCGACACGATGCGCGTGCCGGGCTTCAGCTCGCTCAGGAACTTGTCCTTGAGGAGGTTCACGGTGTCCGGAAGGAGGTACATCGTGATCACGGTGGCCTGCGACATGTCGGTCTTGAAGAGGTCCTGCTTCAGGAACTTGACGCGGTCGGCGAGCCCCTCCTTCTGCGCTGCCTCGTTGGAGCGGCGCACCAGGTCTTCCTTGATCTCGACGCCGAAGCCGCGCGCGCCGAAGATCTTGGCCGCGGTGAGCACGATGCGCCCGTCGCCCGAGCCGAGGTCAATGAGAAAGTCGGAGGGGCCGACCTCGGCGTAGCGCAGCATGTCGGCCACCACGCTTTGCGGCGAGGGGACGTAGGGGCCGGCGTCCTTGACCGGGTTCAGGTCTTCGGCGTGCACGGGAAACGAAAGCAGCAGGGCCGCCAGGGCAAGGGCGCGGATCATTCGAAGTGCTCCACGTTGAGCTGGATGGTTCTCAGGCCGTTGAACTCGCTCACCGCCAGCCGGTACGCGGCGCGCACCTTCTCCGGCAGCGGCTCGAGCGCGCCGAAGCGCATCGCCTCGTAGCGCCGCCCGTCTTTCACCAGGCGCAGCTTGAGATGCCTTTCGCCGACTACGCGCTGGGACTCCACGGCGAAATTATCGCAGAAGAGCGGTTGCGGAAATCCCTGGCCCCAGATCTCGCCCTCGAGCATGCGCGCCACTTCGAGCGTGCAGTGCGCACCCTCGAGGGCGCCGTCGGTCTCGACCGTGCGCAGCCGCGCCTCGGCGGGCAGCAGTTCCTCCACCGCGGTCTCGAACGCACGAGAGAACCCTTGATAATCGGTTTCGAGGATCGTCAACCCCGCAGCCATGGCATGCCCCCCGAAGCGCCCGATGAGACCGGGCGCGCGCTTCGCCACGAGATCGAGGCAGTCCCGCAGATGCAGGCCGGGAATCGAGCGCCCGGAGCCGCGCAGCACGGGCCTGCCCCCCTCTTCCGCGGGCGCGAAGCAGACCACCGGCCGGTGCACGCGGTCCTTGAGGCGCGACGCGAGGATGCCGACCACTCCCTGGTGCCAGCCATGATCGAAGAACGTCAGGCCGCTCTCCAGGTTGACCTTCTTGAGATGCTCCAACGCCTGTTCCAGCATCGAGGCTTCGATGGCGCGGCGCTCCACGTTGAGGCGATCGAGCTGTTGCGCGAGGTTCATGGCCCGCGCTTCGTCCTCCGTAATCAGGCATTCGATGCCGACGCTCATGTCGGCAAGGCGCCCCGCCGCGTTGAGGCGCGGCCCGGCGACGAATCCCAGGTCGAAGCTCGTCGCCGCGGCCGGCGAGCGTCCCGCGGCGCGAAGGAGCGCCATGACGCCCGGCTGGCCGCGCCCGGCGCGCAGGCGCCTCAACCCCTGCGACACCAGGTTTCGGTTGTTGGCGTCGAGGGGAACGACGTCGGCCACGGTCCCGAGCGCGACGAGGTCGGTCAGCGCGCCGAGATTGGGTTCGGTTTTTTCAGCAAAGAATCCCCGTCGCCGCAGTTCTGCTCGTGTTGCAAGAACCACGTAAAACATGACGCCCACGCCGGCGAGGGCCTTGGAGGGAAACGCACAGCCCGGCTGGTTCGGGTTCACGATGCAGGCCGCGGCCGGCACCTCGGGGCCGGGCAGGTGATGATCCGTGATGAGCGTGGCGATGCCAAGCTCACGCGCGCGGGCCACGCCTTCGACGCTCGCTATGCCGTTGTCGACGGTAATGAGGAGATCCGGCCGCCTTTGCGCGGCGAGCTCGACCAGCTCGGGCGAAAGCCCGTAGCCGAGCTTGAAGCGATCGGGCACGAGGTACTCGACGTGCGCGCCGAAGGCGCGCAGCGCGCGGATGCCGACCGCGCAGGCGGTGGCGCCGTCGGCGTCGTAGTCGGCGACGATCAGGAGTCGCTTGCCCGACTGGATGGCGTCGGCGAGCAATCGCGCCGCACCGTCAATGCCTTTCAGAAGAGAAGGAGGAAGCAAGGCAGCGGTTTCGTATTTGAGCTCGGCGCTCGTGCGGATGCGCCGGGCGGCATAGATCCGCGCGAGCAGGGGATGCACGCCTGCCTCGACGAGCGCGCGGCGGTCGGCCTCGGCGTAGGGGCGCTGGACGATCCTCACGCGTACTTCTCCAGCGCGCGCGGCCGGCGCCAGAAGCGCCGCAGGTCGCCGCGAATGGTCTCGAACGACGCGCCGAGGCTGTCCGGAACATGCACCGTCACCATGCCGACGCGACCCGCGCGCAGCGCGGCAAGGAGCGGCGCGAACCAGCGCTTCTCCAGTGCGTCGATGCACTCCGCGTACTCGGCACTCTGGCCCAGCGCGAGCGGCGCGCGCAGCGCATCGAGCAGCACGAGATGGCGTCCGTCCGGCGGCGCCTCCCGCAGCCAGGCCTCGGCTCCCTCCGGCAGCGCTCGCTCGCGTGCACCGGAGAGCCGCGCGAGACCGCGCGCAACCGGATCGTCGGCGCTGACCGATCGCCAGCGCGAGGCCGCCACGCGCGGCGCCGTACCGGCACCCCAAAGCCACAGGCTG